>Ga0134126_10013003_pt1 | contig 10509 bp, 9 predicted proteins | sample KB31752_FD_96881 | JGI IMG/M metagenome (GOLD analysis project Ga0134126, IMG submission 96881) | Terrestrial soil microbial communities with excess Nitrogen fertilizer from Kellogg Biological Station, Michigan, USA - KB3-175-2 | ecosystem: Environmental > Terrestrial > Soil > Unclassified ...
TGTTATATACTTGTTCGCCTAATAACGAGTAAACTACTAAATCGGCATTAGCTGCATCGTTATTAAAAATAAATTGTATTTGTTGGTGCGCAGGGTTTGGATATACCAGTACATCTTCATTGTTTAAAGAAGATTTTATACCTGATGTTTGCATGTTACAAGTTAAAGCACCAAAGCCATCTAATTTGCCATAACCCCAGTTGTTATTAGGTAAATTTGTGCCGGTAAAATAATCGTGTTTAGGGCAATTAGTAATAGCTTGTTTAACATCTTGGTTTGTAGCGGTTGGATTTTTTTGCAGATACAAGACTGCAACACCTGCCACATTAGGAGATGCTGATGATGTGCCACTAAATATCATATACATAGTATCTTGTGAAATGTTGCTGTTGCCAGGGTAATTAATAGCATCCCATTGACATAACGATAAAGTACCAGGTGCTACAATATTATCGCCCGTTGCTGCTATATCAGGTTTTAAACGGCCATCGCGTGTGGGGCCTGCACTTGAATTAAAAGCAAGTGTATCATAAGGGCCCGGCCATGTGGAGAAAACTCCACCCAGGGTAACAAAACCTGTACGTTCGGTATAATTAGCCACGGTTATAACCTCTTTACTACATTGAAAACTAGTGCAAAGTGTTTGAAGAATATCGGGAGCTTTATAATAAGCCATTTTAGGCATACTTGCCAAAGATGCCGGAATTTGATTTGTAGGAAGATACTCAAAATCCCATGCATCGAAAAACCCTGAGCCAGTTGTTTCTAATGTCCAAAAATAGCCAAGTGAATCTCCGTTAATATCGATATCTAACTCATAGGTTTTTCCATTAATAGCAGCAGCAGTTTGTATAATTCCTATTTGTGCACCGTTAAATTTTATCGTATCGCTGATAACGGTGTTTAAACAAGATGTTATATCTCTGAAACCTATGTTACCTAAATACTGATAAGTTGTAGAATCATAAACACCAATAGTATAATGTACATTTTTAAAATTTGTAGTATCGGCAAAAAGACCATAAGCAAACTCATTTGTAGTTGAATTACGCATAAAAGTAAAATTGGTGTCGGCATTTACAGTGTATTGTAAATGAAAAGGATCGTTACCAGCATTACCAGCTGCAGCTACCAGGCAACGGCCAGGAATATTGGCAATCATACTATCCATTGCAAGACTTTGTAAATCGAGTCCATCATGTGAGCCGTAATAATCGCCTAAACTTATATTAATTACAAAAGGTTTATTAGCTGCTACCGCTTTAGTAACCAAGTAATGCATAGCATCTAAAATTACCGGGCCATTGCTGCTAAAATTAATAGCTGCAACCATAATTTCAGCTTTTGGTGCTAAACCTTTATAAATAGGATTATGATTTCCGTTACCTGTAGCAATGCCCACAACACGCGTTCCGTGCCCAAAGGCATACAAATCTTGATGCGTAGATAAACCACTATCTATTTGTTGATTATTCCATTCTTGTCCATAATTATAAGGTTGTGGAGTGTTACTGGCCGTTGCCTTGGTTTGGTCCCATAACCATTTAACACGCGTTTTGCCTGTGCTATCTTTAAAATCGGGGTGTGTAAAATCTATACCCGTATCAATTAACCCAAAAATTACACCTGTACCATCATAAGCTTGAGTAAGAGGAGCAGCTCCGCTTTGGATTTTAAGTACATTATTTTTTATAAGACAAGTATCATCTAAAGGGCGGGTGTGATTAACATAATATTCTATCTGTTTTATTTTTGGATTTTTAGCGAGTTGCTGAATTGCCTGCCCAGAAAGGATTACAGAACTTATGTTGCCAGAACTGTATTTAAAAAGACCCTTATGTGAAGCAGTAAAATCCTTTACAACATTAACATTACCTTTAATTAGGATAGGATATGTTTTTACAGGATTTGCGTGTAATGCTTTAATAAGCGCTACATTCATTTGTGCTTGTTGTGCGATACAAGTTGCAGAGATTAAAAAAGCAAAAAATAGAAACCTAATCATTAAACTAAATTACTAATTTTAAGCCGACTTTTAACAGATTTATGAACTTTATAGTAAAATTAATTTTATCGACCATTGCTGTATTAATTACAGCTTGGTTGTTGCCAGGTGTTAAAATTTTGGGGAACAACCCATTTTATACAGCTTTTATTTTGGCTGTTGTGTTAGCGTTTTTAAACGCGGTTTTAAAACCTATTTTAGTTTTTTTGACCATACCAGTAACTATACTTACGCTTGGTTTATTTTATTTAGTAATAAATGCTTTAATAATTGTAATAGCAAGCAAATTAGTACCCAATTTTAAGGTAGAAGGTTTTTTTACCCCGCTTTTCTTTAGTATTGTGTTATCGTTTATATCGTCTATTTTAGACGCACTTACCGGGGTAAATAAAAATAAAGATTAAGAATGGACAGCACAAAAAAACCATATTGGCTTACTACGTATACGCTGATTTTTGTTTTTGTGTTTATGATTTTTACGCAAAACTATTGGCGGTTTTGGAACAGCGAAAAAGGAGAAACACCTTTTCAATGGGACGCAGATAATTACTATTCTTACTTACCAGCCACTTTTATTTACCACGACTTAAATTTTTCATATACCACACGCTATTGGTTAACAACTGCACCTAACGGAAATGGAATTGCAAAAGGCACTTATGGTATGGCGCTTATGTTTAGTCCATTTTTTTTTATAGGGCACCAAATAGCCATTATACAACATAAACCCTTAACCGGTTATTCAACACCATACGGCATGTGTGTGCATTATGGCTCGTTACTTTATTGTTTATTGGGTTTAGTTATATTAAGTTTTGTTTTACGGCGGTTTTATACCGATGCCATAACGGCGCTAACTTTACTTATTTTGTTTTTTGCCACTAACTTATTTTACTATACCCTGCGCGATGGTGAAATGAGCCACTGCTACACGTTCTTTTTAATAAGCTTATTTATGCTGCTTACCTGCAAATGGCATGAAAACAAAAAAAGTATTTATTTTTTATGGATGGGTTTAGTTGTAGGCTTATTATCGGTTATAAGGCCAACTGAGATTTTTGTTTTTATAATTTTTATTTTGTACGATGTAAAATCGTTATCAGATTTCATCGGTAAATTAAAACAAGTAATTTTTTCTTATAAAAATATACCGTTGTTTTTAGTTGGCTTTTTTGTGATGTGGTTGCCACAACTAATTTATTGGAAAATAAAATCCGATAGTTTTTTGTTTTTTTCATATGGAAGCACCGAACGTTTTTTTTGGGCAGACCCGCAACTCATAAACTTATTATTTAGCTACCGCAAAGGATGGTTTGTTTATACACCGATAATGTTATTTGCCGTTGTCAGTTTGTTATTTATCCTAAAACAAAAAAGCAATGGGTTTAAATTCCCTATCTTGGTTTATATGGCTGTAAATATTTATATGTTATCGTGCTGGTGGTGTTGGTGGTATGGTGGTGGCTTTGGCATGCGTGCTTTGGTGCAAACTTATGCCTTAATGGCTATTCCGTTGGCGGCTTTTTTTCAATATACTTTTTCGCTCAATTTAAAAAAACAAGTACTTATTTATGTTACACGGGGGTTAGCCTCAATTATACTAACTGGGTTTATTTATATAAATATTCTACAAACTTATCAGTACGATCATCCGAAAGGAAAAAATTTAATGCATTATGATGCCATGAGTAAAGCTGCCTACTGGCGCATATTTGGTAGGTTTAGTTTATCTGACGAGGAGTACTCGAAATACTGGGGCGAATTATCGGAGGCAAATTATGATGGTGCTAAAAAAGGCGAAAGAAATAATTAAGATATGAAGATTGCTGTAATTATACCTTGTTACAATGAAGAAGAATGCGTTGCCGACGTGTTTAATGAAATAAGCAGCATTAAAATACCAAACTGTTATATTGAGCCTGTGTTTATTAACGATTGCTCTAAAGATAACACCTTGGCTTTATTAAAAAGCTATAATGCAAAGGTTTTAGATTTATCGGTTAACCTTGGCATTGGCGGAGCAGTACAAACCGGATTTAAATATGCCTTACTTCATAATTTTGACATTGCTATACAGTTAGATGGCGATGGGCAACACCCATCAGACCAAATAGTGAATTTAATTGCCCCCATTATGGATAACGAAGTAGATGTGGTTATAGGGTCTCGCTTTATTGAAAAAGAAGGTTTTCAATCAAGCTTTGCACGTAGGTTGGGCATTAATTATTTTAAATTTTTAAATAAATTTTTGGTTAAAAAAACCATAACTGATAACACATCGGGGTTTAGGGCCATTAATAATAAAGCATTAAAAGAGGTTTGTAATTACTACCCGGATGAGTATCCTGAGCCGGAAGCAGTTATTTTATTTTCATTAAATAATTTACGAATAAAAGAAATTCCGGTTGTTATGCGCGAACGAATTGGAGGACAATCATCCATTAGTTCGTTTAAAAGCATTTACTATATGGTTAAAGTAAGTTTGGCAATAATTTTTATTTACCTAAGACTAAAACTAAATGGAAAACGTAGTACCCTATAAAATACAAATAATAAGCATTTTAGGTGCTTTGGCTTTTATGTTTTTTATTTTCCGATTAATTACTAAGGGAAAATTACGCGAAGAGTATGCTATAGTTTGGATAGTGTGTACACTAATTTTAATTGTATTTTCGGTTTGGCGCAGCGGACTTGATGTTATTGCAAAACTGTTAGGTGTTTATTATGCACCTGCCTTAGTTTTTTTAGCGGCTATTTTTGCTATTATTATTTTCCTCGTTCACCTATCAGTTGTAAACTCAAAACAACAACGCCAAATAAAGGATTTAACACAGGATATAGCCTTACTTAAAGATAAACTGGATAGCAAAAAAAATGACTAATAGTTCTTCAGATAAAATATATCTGTTCAGTATAGATTTAGAGGATGTTAGGTTATGGATGCCGAACGGAGAAAAATTTAAAGAACGTGTGTGTGCCAATGCACATACTTATATGAAGTGGTTGAAGAAACACAATTTCACCTGCACTTTTTTTACAGTTGGTGAAGTAGCCGAAATGTATCCTGATCTGATAAAAGAAATTATTGCTGAAGGGCATGAAATTGCTTGCCACACTAACAAACATATTCCGTTAGATAAACAAACACCCGACGCGTTTAAAAAAGATTTAGAACAAAATATAACTTACTTAGTTAAAGCAGGTGCCACTAATTTAAAAGGATTTAGAGCCCCTATATTTTCGCTTACTGAAAAAACACAATGGGCTTTTAAAATTTTAGAGGAATTAGGCTTTAGTTATTCGAGCTCAGTACTGTCAGCAAAAAGTCCGCTTTACGGATGGGAAGAATTTGGTGGCAAACCAAAAAAAATAAGTGATAAACTTATTGAGATACCAATGACAGTTGGAAAAATAGGCCCATTAACCATTCCCTATGGTGGCGGAATTTATTTTAGGGTGTTGCCTCCGTTTTTAACCAATGGTAAACTTAAAAACCATAATACGGCGAATAATCCGTTACTGGGATATTTTCATCCCTATGATATAGATACGGAGCAAGAACATTTTATGCACCCAGGCATTAATAACAGTAAGTTTTATAACATGCTTATGTATTATAACCGCGATAAGGTGTTTAGCCGATTAGATAAGATTATTGATAAAGGTTTTAAAATTTGCACGTATGAAAACTACTGCGAAAACATTTTAAAAGTATAAAATGGCCGATTACGAATTTATACAAACAGGTATAAGCGAAAGCAAAATAAAAGAATATTCTTTACTGCTTAGTTCGGTATTTGATAAATCGCCTAAATACACTACTAAATTTTTAAAATGGCAGTACGTGTTAAACCCAAATGGACATGTAGTTGGTTTTGACGCTTATGCAGATGGAGTGCTTGCGGCACATTATGTTACTATACCCGTAGTTTATATAATAAACGGAGTAGAAACAAAAGGCTTGTTATCATTAAATACAGCAACTCATCCTCAACATCAGGGCAAAGGTTTGTTTACTCAATTAGCTAATAGGACATACGAACTGGGAAAAACATTAGGGTATAAATTTGTAATTGGTGTTGCCAACCAAAACAGCACGCATGGGTTTTTAAAGAAATTGGGTTTTTATTTGATTAGTCCGCTTGATGTTAAGATAGGCTTGGGTAACATAAGCGTAAATAACACAAGTGATTACAAATTAAAAGCGTTTTGGAATGCTAAAAGTATTGATTGGAGAATGGAATGCCCTGGTGCCCATTATTTTTTAAACGGTAGTGTTGTTTATTCGGAGACAGATAAGCCGATGATTTTTTCGAAAATAACTGATTTGCCAAAAAATATTTCGGCAAATCAATTAAAAAAGAAAGCGATGCTTCCTGTTAAATTATGGATTGGGATTTCGAAAGAAGTAAAACAAAAAGGATTTTTTTTAAACCTACCTGATAAATTAAAGCCATCTCCCCTAAATTTAATATTTAAAGATTTAAGCGGCACCTTACCTGTTTTAAAAAAGGAAGATATTTATTTTGAACTAATAGACTTTGACGCTTATTAGTGAATTAATTAGCACTTGCTAATTTTGGTTGAAGAAACTTTGGTACATAAAAAAGCAGGTACATTAAAATCATAATGATGCCGAAGTCGGCAATGCCCATTACAAAGATTATCATTAGATGAAATAAAACTCCTAAAACAAGCATTATAAACTTTGTTTGTTTAAACCAAATTAAAACAGGGAAGAGCATTTGAAAACCAAGGGCAAACCACGTTATTGCATGTATAAGAAAACTACTGTCAATTAATAAATACTTAACCCATGGGTGGCAGTAAGTATAATTAAGTAAAACGTAATAAAAGGCGGTTCCGTTTAGCCAGATTTCGCCACTTAACTTAAAATAACTTGCCACTACATACAAAATAATTACTTGAAAACGAGCTGCCCAAACTGCAAAATTGCTTACAGTTATATTTAGTGTTTTTAAAAGCGGATGTTTTATGTTATCGGCATTTTCATCTATAAAAATTAAAAAGAACAACACCATTACTAACAAATTAAAACCTGCATTTTGCACTGGAATTGCTTTGTGATATAAAGTCATAGTAAAAAAATAAACCAGTATAGTAGAAAACCTTTTATAAGGTAAAAACAAGCAAGCTAGAATAGATAAAATTTGTGCGCCAACAAAAATTTTCCAATTAGCAGCCATACTTGGTTTTTCTAATAAGTTTAAAAAATTAAGGATAGCATTGTTATGCTTTTCGAAAGGTAAAAAGTAACTATATTGTCCATAAAGCGTTTTAGAATATGACAACAAAAGCAAAGTATTACAAAGCAAAAACACCATTATACACTTTCTAAAAAGCCTTATATTGTTAGTATATGGCATTGTAGTCGTATATGTGTTTATGTAATTATTTATAGCCTTGTACATTTCGGGAGATAAAATTCATTTCAGGGAAAAGCAATTCGGAAGTAGATGATTTAATTTCTGATACTGATTTACCGCTAAACTTTTCGGGATAGGTAAAAATTATTTTATATTGTAATTTATTAAAAAGTGTGCGTGAAGTTTCTTTCATCATCATATCCGAAAAATAATGCTGTGCCATTATGCAGCGGGTGTCATATAACATATAATTATTCTGTAAAGTATCTACAGTTGATTTATGTTCGGCTACCAAATGGGCATCCCACACTTGTACAAGTATATACTCATGCACAGCATGCTCTATAGCAGCTATACTAAAACGATTGCTGTATGTAATATTTAACAGGTTTTGGCCTGGGTCTATCCAGCTTGTCCAGCCCCTTTTTGTATTATAATAACGAACTAATAATTGTTGATTATGTAAGGGTGGGTCGGGGGCAAAAACTTTATTATTTTGACTGAAAATTGGCAACATATACCGACGTACAACCCTTACTGCCAAAGTGTTTTCTGTTCCATTATAAAAATTAAAAAAAAGGGTGCAAAATATGTGAACGCATAAAACAACACCACAACAGATAAAAATTATGCATTGACTTTTTTTCATTCCAGTTTGTAAACAAATATAGCATGTTAATGTGCTAATTTTAAAAAACCATTATTTTTGCCGAAAATCGGGCTGTAGCACAGTTGGTAGTGTACTAGCATGGGGTGCTAGGGGTCGCGTGTTCGAGTCACGTCAGCCCGACAAAACCGACGTATCGAAAATTTAGTCTCGGTATGTCGGTTTTTTATTTTCAGGCTATTTTTTTCGATACTAAAAATATTGAATATTGTTAAAAAACCTAATATGTTTTGCTAACACATATAAGGAGTTTAATTTTACAGAACTTATATTAAACTTTAAAACATATTTATATGAAAAAACTCTTACTTGCGTTAATTACCTTGTCATTTGTCAGTAAAGCTCAACCTATTACCTACACAGCTACTTTAAATAATCCGCCTGTGGGCTATTATTTTGTTTCTCCTTATAAAGGTGTGACTTTGGCAAACCCCACTATTTATGATGGTTCGGGTAATATTGTATATTATAAAAAAATTACAGGGACAAATGCGCTTGAGTTTAAATTGCATGCTAACGGGCTAATGTCTTATTTTCCTTCTAACTTAGGCAAATTTGTTGTTTTTGACAGTACATTTATGCCTATAGATACTGTTGGCACTGTTGGTTATATTACAGATGAACACGAATTTCAAATTTTAGCTAACGGACACTATTTAATGTTAGCAGCTGAAAACAGCACACAAAATCTTAGTAGTTATAATTATTTTAACCACAACGGCACCGCAGGAAGTAGTGTTGCAGTTGTTAGAAGCAATATTATACAAGAATTAGACGGAAATAAAAACGTTGTGTTTGAATGGCATCATAAAGATAATTTTCCTTTTGATGAAACAGATCCTTTTTTCCTGTCAGGCCCTTCGAATGTCGACTGGTCGCATTCAAACGCACTTGAGCTAGACCAAGACGGCAATATATTAATGTCATCTCGACATTTTAATGAAATAACCAAAATTAACCATACTACCGGAAATATTATGTGGCATTTTGGAGGCAAGTATAATCAGTTTACATTTACAACAGACACAACTCCTTTTTATGGACAACATGATATTAGGCGTCTTAATAACGGCCACATTAGTTTTTACGATGATGCCAATCATACTTTTTATCATGCAGCCAGAGCCGTGGAATATGAGCTTGATGAAATAAACATGACAGCAAAACTGGTTTGGTCATACAAACACGACCCATTAATGTATAGCACTTCTCAAGGCAGTGTTCAAATACTTTCGCATAACACTACATTAGTTGATTATGGTGCTACAAATAAAGATTCGGTTTGCTTTAGCATGGTTGATAGTTTGGGGCATGAGCTTTTTAGAATGAAATATAACGGTGCTTTGGTTAGTTATAGAGCACACTATTACCCAAGCCTTCCATGGCAAATTAACCGCCCAACAATTAGTTGTTTTGACTCTTTAGGAACTTATTATTTAAAAGTGGATAGTAGCTATAGCAGTTATTTATGGAACACAGGTGGTACTACACGTGCCATACAACTTACTGATACCGGAACTTATTTTGTTTTTGTACCATACGGTAGCCCGGGTGGTTTTGTAAGCTCATTATCGCTTAAGGTTAGTGATGTAAACAGTGTTTGCGGAACTACCACATCGATAACAGGAATTAAAAATGACCTTACTTATAGACTATTTCCTAATCCGGCACAAAACCAAATAACTTTATATGGTTTGGAATTTGATAAAAATACAAACCCAATTATAAGTGATATGCTGGGAAAGCATGTTGAATTATCCTATGTGATTAATAGTAATAGCACTTCTGTTACATTTGATATTTCTAAATTGTCTTCAGGATTATATTTTTTAAACCTAAAAAACAAAGCGTTTAAATTTATAAAGGAATAAAAAATAAGACAAGTTTTGTTTAGATATGCATAGTTACCCACGGCATAGGTATAAGGGCGAGGCTTGGGATATGCTTAGCTTGTTTGCTATCGATATTGTTCCTAAAATAAGTTAGAATATCGCTTGCAAGAAGACGGCTTTTAAACTTTATAGAAAATTACATACTTTTTCTTTTCATGATTACTATGATAAATCCTTTTTTTATATTAGATTTATAAAAAAATAATTATGAAAATAGTGGGTCTTGTTCTATCGTTGATGCTTTTTACAGCATCGCATATGTTTGCACAAACAGAAACCAAAACTATAAGTGGTACTATAAAAGAAGTTAAACCACATTTTGCAGGCACTCATGCACTTATTGTTGATGAAACCGAGTTGGTACTTTTAACCAACACGAAAGATAAAACCGGAAAGAGTTTTGAAATTAATGCTGCATATAAAGACATTTTACTCGATAAAAAAGGTACCTTTATTTTAAACCCAAAATATGCCAATAAAGTGTTAGAGTTTACCTATACGATTAATGGTAAAGGTTGGAAATGTATTAAAGAAATAAGTGCGATAAAAAATAGTAAA
>Ga0134126_10013004_pt1 | contig 10508 bp, 6 predicted proteins | sample KB31752_FD_96881 | JGI IMG/M metagenome (GOLD analysis project Ga0134126, IMG submission 96881) | Terrestrial soil microbial communities with excess Nitrogen fertilizer from Kellogg Biological Station, Michigan, USA - KB3-175-2 | ecosystem: Environmental > Terrestrial > Soil > Unclassified ...
CCCCGGAGGTGATCCTGGACCACTGTGATCGCCAGCAGACTGCTGGCGGCCATCCGGCACCGCTTGACCGCGAGCACTTTACTCAGCAAGCAGACAGGTTAGCCGCCCAGGGAGAACGCGTGCTGGCACTCGCCTGGCTTGAGGACCCGAACGCGAAAGCTGGTAGCCTCGGTCCGGCCGACCTGCCAGAGAGGCTGGTTATGCTCGGTCTGATCGGCCTTCTGGATCCCCCGCGTAAAGAGGCTATTGAGGCCGTGAAGGAATGCCACGACGGTAACATCCGCGTCACCATGATCACCGGGGACCACAGGATCACAGCTGCGGCTATCGCCAGGATGCTCGGCATCGGCGACGGGAAAACGGCGATTACCGGCGTGGAGATTGAGCAGATGGAAACCGCTGCGTTAGAGGAATGCGTTCGCGTCGTTGACGTTTTTGCCCGGGCAAGCCCCGAGCACAAGCTTCGCCTGGTGGAGGCCATTCAGGCGAACAGGCAGATTGTGGCGATGACGGGCGATGGTGTAAACGATGCGCCTGCTCTCAAGAAGGCCGATATTGGTGTCGCGATGGGCATCAAGGGCACCGAAGTAACAAAAGAGGCTGCGGAGATGGTCCTGGCTGACGACAATTTCGCGTCAATCACGGCCGCGGTGAAAGAAGGCCGTACGGTCTACAACAACATCGAGAAGGCTTTGCTTTTTATACTGCCGACCAACGTGGCAGAAGCACTGGTCATTGCGGTGGCAATCGTCTTCGGCTTCACCATGCCGATTACGGCCCCACAGGTTCTTTGGATTAACATGGTTACCTCGGTCGCGCTCGGCCTCGTCATCTCCTTCGAACCACACGAGGTCGACGTGATGCGCCGGCCTCCGCGCGCGACAGACCGACAGATCGTGACCAGGTTCGGTATTTGGCGCATCATATTTGTGGGATTGACGCTCCTCGCCTTCACCTTGTTGGCGTTCTTCTGGATTAAATCGCAGGGCGCATCAGACTCGCTTGCCCGGACAATAGCAGTCAACGCCATTGCAATCGGCCAGGTCTTTTACCTTCTGAACAGCCGTTACTTGCTCGATTCGTCGCTCTCCCTGAAGGCCCACATGGGCAATAAGTTCCTGCCGCTCGGCATGGTTGCCGTCGTGCTAGTACAACTTTTGTTCACTTATGCAACACCGTTTCAAGCGATATTCGGCACCGAAGCCATTCCACTTTGGGTCTGGCCATGGCTTTTCGCAGGCGGTCTGGTGTTTTTCTTCGCCGTAGAGGCGGAGAAGCTCATCATCCGTTGGTCGGACTCACTACGAAGGACCGTCACGGCGGTGGAAGCTGGCACCTGAACTCTCGTGTTGCCGATAGAAAGGAGGTCCCGGAAGATGACCCGGTATCCATCTTCTGTGATCACAGTCGCTGTTTTCGATACGAAGGATTACGACCGGGACGCACTGCGGCAGGCCTCAATTGACTATCGTATCGAGTGGCATTTTCTCGAATTCCGTCTGACGCAAGACACCGTCTCCGCGGCGAAGAATGCCCAGGCGGTGTGCGTATTTGTCAATGACCAGTTGAATCGGCATTGTCTGGAAGCACTGGTAAAGCAAGGGATCGGACTGGTGGCCCTTCGTTGTACCGGGTTCAATAACGTAGATGTCGATTCCGCCAGGGAATTGAAGCTCACCGTGACGCGCGTCCCTGTTTATTCGCCATACGCCGTAGCTGAACATGCTGTTGCTCTGCTGCTTACGCTGAACCGCAAGACCCATCGCGCATACAATCGCGTGCGCGAGTTGAACTTCTCACTCAATGGGCTTGTGGGCTTCGACCTCCACGGCAAGACTGCCGGTATTGTCGGTACTGGCAAGATCGGGCGCGCCACTGGGCAGATTCTTCGCGGATTTGGAATGAGAGTGCTGGCCTATGATCCTTTCCCAAACCACGAATGGGCAAAGCAGACCGGGGTGGAATATGTTGGTACTCCCTCCGACTTGCTGCGGAAATGCGATGTAATTTCTCTGCACACTCCGCTCACCCCGGAAACCAGACACATCATCCGTAAGGAGACAATCGAATTGATGAAGCCCGGCAGCATACTGATCAATGTGAGCCGGGGAGCACTGGTGGACACCAGGGCATTGATTGAAGCACTAAAGTGCGGCCACCTCGCGGCCGTGGGGCTCGACGTATATGAGGAAGAGGAAGACATCTTCTTCAAGGACCTGTCCGGCGAGATACTTCACGATGATGACCTGGCGCGGTTGCTCACTTTTCCAAACGTGCTTATTACTTCGCACCAGGGATTTCTCACCCGGGAAGCCCTGAGCGAAATAGCCGAGACAACAATCACGAATATCCTGGCGCTCGCGGGTCAGAAATCATTCGTGGAAGGTTCGGTGCTGACCTCACCCGTTGTATCGGAGAGAATCGCATGAATATCGCTGTTCTCGGCTCTGCTCGCTATCCGTCACCTCTGAAGCGCTTTGTTAGCGATTCGGAGCGTATTCCGGTAACAATCATTCGTGACGCAGACGTTCGTCCCCCAGCCGCTCGTCCCGAGGACGCGCGTCCGCCCGATGACCTCCTCTTTGAATTGGCAGGTGCGCGCGAAAATCTTTTCTTTAACCCGCCTGAAACTCGCGCGGGGATTGTTACTTGCGGAGGACTGTGTCCCGGACTCAACGATGTAATCCGATCGCTGTTCTTCGAACTGCATCACGCTTACGGTGTAAAAGAGGTGCTCGGCTTCCGCTGGGGATATCAAGGGTTGGATCCGGAACAAGGCGACGAACCTCTCGCCCTCACGCCCGGGTTGGTGGATGCAATCCATCTGCGAGGCGGCACAATTCTGGGTACCTCCCGCGGCCCAGTGGACAAGGCCCGGGCTGTGGAGAATTTAATCCGTCGTGGCATCAATATTCTCTTCACCATCGGCGGTGATGGTACGCAGCGCGGGGCCTGGGAATTCTTTAAGGAAGCCCAAAGGCGTGGTCACGCGCTCTCTGTGGTGGGGATACCAAAAACCATTGATAACGACATCCCGTTTGTCTCGCGCTCGTTCGGCTTTCTCACCGCCGTCCAGGAGGCCGCCGAGGTGTTGCAGCGCGCGCATACTGAGGCGCGGAGTGTGCAGAATGGGATCGCGTTAGTAAAGCTCATGGGACGGCACGCTGGATTTCTGGCGGCGGAGGCCACTGTGGCGAGCCAGGATGGGAACGGCACGCTCATTGCTGAGGTGCCGTTCCGCTTGGAAGGCGAAAACGGATTTCTCGCTGTATTGGAAAGAAGGATGGTGCAACGTGGGCACTCAGTGATTGCGGCTGCGGAGGGCTCAGGACAGGAATTGCTGGGGAACGCTGGAGATGAGCGCGATGCTTCGGGAAACATCAGGCTGAGCGACGTCGGTTTGTTTTTGCGCAACAGGATCGAAGCATCGTTCAAAGCGCGGAAAATTCCGTTCGTGATGCGCTACTTTGACCCGAGTTATACCCTTCGCAGTAGCCCGACCAATGCCGAAGACTCGGTTCTTTGTGACCGGTTTGGCCGCTATGCTGCCCATGCCGCCATGGCCGGCAAGACCGGCCTGGTAATCGGGCTTTTGCACGAGCGTTTCATCCATGTTCCGATTGAACTGCTTGTGAGCCGGCAAAAACGGCTAGATCCGGAGAGCCCGGTCTGGAGCGCCGTGCTTGCGACTACCGGACAACCGCATCGTTTTGAGTAAGCGGAGAAGGGCCGTCAAGAAGGGTGCTGATGGCGCTTCCAGTTTCGCGCTTGTTAACTAATCATTTTTGTCCAGAGGTTGTGCTGAACTACCCGGCGGAGTTGTGAACTCGCCGAACTTGAGGAATTCAAGGCGATAATTCGCCTCTGGGTTTCGCCTGGAGGGGCCCGCAACAAGAAGCGCGATTGCGCCAGGGATTTGATGTTCCTGCAACCAGGCTTTGGCAAAATCGCGCCAGCTTCCCGGCTCCTCGACCAACTGGACAGGCTCCACGCCGTAGGAAAAAGCCAGTTCCTGGCAGACAGTGGGGTCGCGGCTCAGGGCGACAATCCAAAGCGGTCGATTCAAACGCGAGATCATGCGGGCAGTTTTGGCCGATCGCGTGGGTACGAAGACCGCCGCACATGGAACCATATCCAAAGCGGTTTCCACGACGGAAGTAATGGCGTCAACGAAGATGTTCGGTGGGCCTTGCCCCAGGCGGGAGCGAAGTTCCGCCAGACTGACGGGTGGACGTTGCGACTCAGTATAGTCGGCAATCTTCCCGAGCATCGCCACTGCCTCCTCAGGATATTTGCCGATCGCCGATTCAGCGGAAAGCATGACGGCATCAGTTCCGTCTAGGACAGCGTTAGCAACATCGGTCGCCTCGGCCCGGGTTGGCAGGCGGCTGGCGACCATCGATTCGAGCATTTGTGTTGCAGTGATGATCGGTTTGCCGGCGATATGGGCTCTGGCGATGAGCTGCTTCTGTAGGACCGCCATTTCCTCAATTGGAACTTCCACGCCAAGGTCGCCGCGCGCCAGCATGATCCCATCACTCGCTTTGAGGATTTCATCGAAGTTCCTGAGCGCATCCAACCGCTCTATTTTCGCGATGATGAAGGCTCGCTTGCCGGCGGCTGCAGCGGCCTCCCGCACAGCTTCAATGTCACCAGCATTTTCCACGAATGACTGGCTCACCGCGTCCACTCCCTGCTGCAGTGCGAATTCAAGAAAAGCCCGGTCGCGGTCGGTGAAGGCGCTGATACCAAGCGAGATTCCTGGCAAATTCACACCATTTCTGGAACGCAACGTACCGCCGACCGACACCTTGCAGTGAGTTTCCACGCCTGCGACGGACTCAACTGTCAATTGCACCAGGCCATCAGCCAGGAAGAGTCTGGAGCCGGGCTTCACCACTCTCGGCAGATCCTTGAAGCTGACCGACACGCGCTGCGAAGTTCCGGCTATGTCATCGGTAGTCAGAGTGAACTTTTCGCCGGCGTGCAGTTCAATCGGCTCTGGTTCGATCTCGCCAATTCGAATCTTTGGCCCTGGCATGTCCGCCATGATTGCTATGCGGCGGCCGGCCCTCTCTGCTGCCATGCGAATGAGCTTGATGCGCTCAGCATGACCAGCGAGATCGCCATGGGAGAAGTTAAGTCGCGCCACGTTCAGGCCCGCACGGATCAGGCGTTCCAACATCTGCGCCGTTTCTGAAGCCGGGCCGATCGTAGCGACGAGTTTGGTTCTGTGGTTGGGGAGCACAATTACACCTGCTCAACCTTGTGAGAACTAAAAGCCTTTTACGCAGTCTTACGCTCCGGCTTTCTTGTTTGGGCCATCGTCGCCGAGACTTTGCCTTTGCCGAAGTCGAGAGCCTGCGTGGCCGAGAGGCGCGCAAATACATCCATAAGACGGGCAATGATGCCGGTCCAACCGGTTTGATGGCTTGCACCTAATCCCGCGCCGTTATCTCCGTGGAAGTACTCGTAGAACAAGATGTAATCACGCCAATAAGGATCGTCCTGGAACTTTCGCGCGCCGCCGTATACCGGACGGTCGCCCTTCTGGCCGCGTAGGAAAATACTTTCGAGCCTGCGGGTGATCTCTTGGGCGACCTCGAACAGACTCATTTTAGTGCCGGAGCCGGTGGGGCACTCAACTCTGAAGTCGTCGCCATAGAATTGATACAAATGGAGAAGAGCTTCTATCACCAGAGCATTGACCGGGATCCAGACGGGTCCGCGCCAGTTTGAGTTCCCTCCAAACATATTTGTCTCGGATTCGGCGGGAACGTATTGAACTTTAAATTCCTCATTCTCGGCCCAGAAACTGTAAGGGTGATCCAGGTGATAACGCGACAGCGAGCGAATCCCATAAGGGCTCAGGAACTCCTTCTCGTCGAGCATGTACTTGAGGATGCGTTCCAGTTTTTTCTTGTTCACCACGGAAAGCATGCGTCGCTTGTTGGTGCCAATAAAGCTGCCGTCTACCGGAGCAATATGGTCCATCACTTCCGGATGTCGCTGGCGAAACATGCGAATGAGTTCAGTGAGACGGGGCAGCATGGCCGCATCACGCGGTTCCAGGGCGGAAGACGCACAGAGCGGAAGCAGCCCGACTAAAGACCTCACTTTCAGCCGCACCGCATGTCCATCGGGAAGTCTGAGGAGGTCATAATAGAAACCGTCTTCTTCGTCCCACATCTCATCGTGATGATCGCCAATCCGGTCCATGGCATAAGCAATCCAGACGAAATGTTCAAAGAAACGGTAAGCCATCTCTTCATAGATGGGGTTGTGCTCGGCAAGGATGATGGCGATCTCCAGCATGATCTGGCAATACAAGGCGATCCAGGCGGTGCCGTCCGCTTGTTCCAGAACTCCGCCGGTGGGCAAATGTGAACTGCGATCAAACACGCCAATGTTATCCAGTCCGAGAAAGCCTCCGGAGAAGACATTCCGCCCCTCAGGATCTTTGCGGTTGACCCACCAGGTGAAATTCAGCAACAGGCGCTGGAAACACTGTTCCAAAAAGTTTATGTCGGCTCTGCCCCATTGATTCTCAACCTCGTACAGGAACAGCGTTGCCCAGGCATGGACGGGCGGATTAACGTCGCTGAAGTTCCACTCGTACGCCGGAATCTGGCCATTGGGATGGAAGTAGAGATTGCGCAGCATCAGGAGCTGCTGTTCCTTGGCGAAATCGAAATCAACCAGCGACAGGGCGAGGGTGTGAAAAGCAAGGTCCCAGGCTGCATACCAGGGATATTCCCACTTGTCTGGCATGGAGATAATGTCGCGGTTGAGCATGTGGAACCAGTCCGAGTTGCGCCTGGGACCATTCCCGTCATTAAAGAGAGGATGCGCGTTGTGCTCGTCTAACCAGCGGTCAACGTCAAAGTAATAATATTGTTTTGTCCACATCATTCCCGCGATGGCCTGGCGAAAGATATGACGTCGCTCGTCTTTCTTAAGTTCTGGAGCCGTGATTCCATCAAAGAACTCATCTGCTTCGGCAATGCGCTTCTGAATTACGCGATCGAAGGCTTTTGGCTCGATTTCGACTTTCGCGGCTTGCGAGTGAGTATCGACAAGCCTTAAACGAAATACATGGGAGCCGCCGGAGGGAATCTGCAGTTGATAGTGAGCGGCAGCCTTGGTGCCCTTTTGTTCCGGGTTGATGGCGTCTTTCCTCTTGTTGATCACGTATTCGTGAAACGCATCCTTTACATAAGGCGACGAATTTGTCTGCCCCCACAGCCGTTGAGCGTTGGTCTCGTTCTCGGTGAAAAGGAAATCCAGATCGCCATCGCACACAAATGCGAAGTCGCCAAGATCTTCATGCGATGCGGCAATCGCGCTTGGACCGAGTTTGCGTAGGAAGGGCTTAGGTTTGTCTTCTCCGGTGGCCCACGTATTGCGGAACCACAGGGTCGGGAGAAGGTGAAGCCGCGCGGCTTCCGGGCCGCGGTTGTGTACCGTGATGCGGATCAGCATATCCTCCGGTTCATCTTTTGCATATTCCACGAAGACATCAAAGTAGCGGTCCTCATCAAAGATCCCCGTATCCAGAAGTTCGTATTCATGTTCATGGCGAGACCGGGAGCGGTTCGTTTGGACGAGATCCAAATATGGGAACTCACGTTGCGGGTACTTGTAGAGGGACTTCATGTAGGAGTGGGTGGGTGTGCTGTCGAGGTAAAAATAGTACTCCTTCACGTCCTCGCCGTGATTGCCCTCGCTGTTGGTGAGTCCGAAAAGGCGTTCTTTCAGAATTGGATCGCGCTCGTTCCAGAGAGCCAGCGCAAAGCAGAGTCGTTGCTGGTCGTCAGAAATGCCGGCCAACCCATCCTCACCCCATCGGTAGGCGCGAGAGCGCGCGTGATCATGTGAGAAATAGCTCCATGCGTTGCCATCTTGGCTATAATCCTCGCGCACCGTCCCCCACTGGCGTTCGCTGAGATAAGGCCCCCACTTTTTCCAAGGCACGCGCGCATCGCGTGCCTGGTTGAGGCGGGTCTGCTCGACGGTATCGAGTGAACGTGGCGTATTAGGCTTCATGGCTGGCTCCCTTGTTTCAGGTCAGGTTCGCATTGCGCTTCCTTCCGTAATGATCATCACCCATGTCATTGCCGGAAAAATGAGGTGGGATTCTGTTTGGCTCACTAGAGCGATGCTTTTGCCGGGACGGACGGTTGCGCGTCAAATGGCACCAAGGCGTGTGTGCGAATGCACCATTCGTGGTGGTTCAACTTCGAACCGTCGGAGTAGGTCCTTATTCTCTTTGCTGTGGATGTGCCACGAAAGATTCTGACTGGTGGGCCCAATGAAATCGTCCAGGCGAGCGGGAAGGTAGCGCGGTTGGCGCTGAACGGCACGGAAACGGCCCGGGCGTAATGCTAAGTGATTGAAAAATTGGGGTGGGTAGTGGGGGTCGAACCCACGACATCCAGAGCCACAGTCTGGCGTTCTGCCACTGAACTATACCCACCGTTCAGGTTAGAACTTCATTTTACACGATTGTCAGTTCCACGATTGTCAGTTCATGGAGCAGGCGCCGGGGCCGCGCGGATCGCCACAGGAGCCGCATGGACTCGTGCTGGGAGCTGACTGCGAGGAGGTATCGCTTGAAACGGCAAACCTGGAGATCTGCTGCGCCAGCCGCTTGCTCTCGCACTTGGGGCATCGCGGTTTCTGCTGGCCCAGCACAATGCTTTCAAAGTGGTGATCGCATTCCTGGCAGATGTATTCGAAGATGGGCATAATGTGAGCTCAGTTTAGAATAGTTGCATCCTTATTATATAGAAGCGTCATTCATCTCCATGCCCCAGGCTTTCGACGATTTGGTATTTGAGCCGTTCGTGCCCCGGCGGTTTCTCCGCAATCCGCACGCCCAGACTCTGGCCGGAAACTTTCTTCCTCGCGCCAACGGTCTGCCGGAACCCGAACACCAGCTGTTTCAGGTGGAAGAAGAAGTTCAGGTGCTGTGCCACTGCCACTGGCAGACGCAGCCGGAACGCCATGGCACGGTCATTATTGTTCATGGCCTCGAAGGCTCCAGCCTATCGCAGTACGTGATTGGTACTGGGAGCAAAGCCTGGGCGGCCGGCATGAACGTGGTTCGCATGAACATGCGTAACTGCGGCAATACTGAACGCCTCACGCCCACGCTCTATCACTCAGGTCTTTCGAGCGACGTGGACGCCGTGATTCGAGCTTTGATTGAACAGAAGCGATTGCAGCGAATCGGCGCCATTGGATATTCCATGGGCGGCAATCTTGTTCTGAAAATGGCCGGCGACTGGGCAGGCAGGGGTCCCGCAGAATTCAAGGCCGTTGCGGCGGTATCACCCGCAGCGGACCTTGGCCCGTCTGCCGACGCCATGCACCATCCGGGAAACTGGATATACGAATGGAAATTTCTCCTGAGCTTGATGCGCCGCTACAAACACAAGGCCTCGCTCTTTCCTGAAATATATAAGAAGGTAGCGCGCTTTCCCCGCAGCATTCGTGAGTTTGATGACGTGATTACAGCCCATTACTGCGGCTTTGCCGGGGCGCAGGATTACTATACCCGCGCGGCAGCCGCCAGCGTAATCGACCGCATAACTGTTCCAGCGCTTGTAATTCACGCCAAAGACGATCCTTTTATCCGCTTGCTGCCTGAAACCCGTGCCAAGATTCTCGCAAATCCCAACATTACACTGCTTGAAACCGAGCACGGCGGTCACTGCGCTTTTCTTGCCCAGGCAAACGGGCATGACGGACGCTGGGCCGAACTCCAGATTATTTCGTTTCTTCAACGCCGCGGGCTCGCCTGAAATGCACGTTGACAGCACCGTTGAACTCGGCCGTGAAGATCCAGCTCTCGAATTTCCCTGGACGTCTGACGATGGAAGTGTTTGCTACTGCGACTTGAGAAGCGATCCTGCGCTGATCGACAGGATTCCCGAAGCCGCGAACAATCCCGAACTGCGGACTTTTCTGTTGCGCCTCAACGCAGCCAATTTCGTACTGCAAACCGCCAAGTCAGATGTCTGGAGCACGGATGAAATTTTGCCTGAAGAAGAAATCTTTGCTGTTCGGCAGAAATTCGTTTGCTACGTGGATTTGATTTTCGCCGACGATACATTGCGCCTCTCCTTGGACGCGCACACAGAATTGACAACCAAGCTCTGCAAACTGTTACAAAGCGCTCCAGAGATGGCGTCGACTATTGAGTTCGTGATTCGCCATTGCCACTACCACCGCGCCGCCGGTGATTCCGACAGTACGCTTGACCGTCCTCTTGCGACAGCAGACGATTCAATCGCCGCCAGTTTTGACGATTCGCAACTCGGATTCTGTATCACAACCTACGTCTCAGGTTTTGGAAACTCAGAACCGGAGGCGCGACTGCGATGGTCGATAGCTCTCAGGCTGTTGCAGCACGCGTTAGTGCAGGCAATACAGGAATAAAGCTGGCAGCCTCTTTTCGTCCACGGGATTCCCCGCCGGAAATTATTGCAGTTGGGAAAAGCAAG
>Ga0134126_10013005_pt1 | contig 10507 bp, 12 predicted proteins | sample KB31752_FD_96881 | JGI IMG/M metagenome (GOLD analysis project Ga0134126, IMG submission 96881) | Terrestrial soil microbial communities with excess Nitrogen fertilizer from Kellogg Biological Station, Michigan, USA - KB3-175-2 | ecosystem: Environmental > Terrestrial > Soil > Unclassified ...
ACAATACTCCTGCTTTTAGGCGGCGCGCTCGCAGTGTGGTGGCTTGTGGCATTGACCGGCGCGGCGGTGGGATGGCTGTTATATCGCTTAGCTTCATCCGGCCGCGAAAGAGCGTGAGCGGCCACGTTTTGATCAAGAATCCGACGGCCACCAACGGCATTGGGCTTTAGCGAGGTCGATGAAGCGTCCGACGGAGAAGCCGCGGTCGCAAAAATGAAACAGAAACTTTATGGATTGGTAACGTCAGATTGGAAGCACTCCTTGAACATGTTCGCAACAAAAATACACCCAAGATCATCCTTTCATTATGATGACGACCGCATCTGAACAGTACAAGAATTTAGAAGCTAAGTACGCGGCCGTTCGTTTCATCAGTAAACCGGTTAATGCAAAAGAGCTCGAATCCAAAATTTCGAGAGTTACTGGCAAATAGACCATTGAGACTGGGCTCAGGACGAACGCGATGTCCGCTCTGGGTCAAAAGCCGACATGGCGCCGTATCCGTGCAATGTCTGCTCTTCCCCCAACCAGAAATCCTCCGTGCGCGGGGAGCGGCTACGGCTGCGGTCCGTCGTAGCCCTCGATAACAATAATATCGGCCACCGTACTGGCCTCACGAAGCTTCGTGATTTCCTGGTATTCGGGAGAGTTGTAGCAGGCGAGCGCGGTGGCATAATCGCGGAATTCAATGATCGCGTTGCGCGAACGTGCCACGCCGTCTTTGCACTCGAATGTGCCGCCGCGCACCAAAAACATGGCACCAAATTTCCTGAAGTTCGGGGCATTGCCGACGATATAGGACTTGTACCGTTCTTCATCTTTCACATCGACGCGGCCGATCCAATAGCCCTTCGCGCCATTTCCGCTCTCCGATTCGCGTCCGCCGCTGCCCTAGGATCAGCGGTTGTTTTTCTTGCGCCATCGGAGTCGATGCAAATGTTGGTAGCGTCGCTGTTTGACTCATTGAGAAAGCATGGCATCGACCGGGGGAGCTATGGTATTCTTGATGGCATGAATAGACGCAAGAAGTTCCTTGTGGCGCTTTGGAGCGCTTTCGGCTTGTTCTGGGCGTTCGTGGCCGAACACACGGCCATCAATCCAGTGCTTGAGCCTGAGAACGGGCCTCCCGTAATCCTCATTCTGCAGATTGGCATGGTGGTTTTGTGCGGACTTGTTGTTGTCCGAGTAATATATAGTCGAAATGCCCAAGGGCCCTAGACGCGAGAAGCGCCCTGCCGACGGCGGCGCGATAGACGTGCGCGGATACTAAGCGCGGCCGAGCATCTACACTAGGGGAGGTTTGGACCAATGGGTTAGGCAGAACGATGGCCGCGCACCATGCCTAGTTGGTGGGTCCGAACACTTAAACGGCTCTAACATCGATGTCCGTTCTGACTCCGAAAGGGGACGCCTATAGCTGAGAAAGTAGGCCGCCTACCCGATATCGTAGCAGTCGCAATTTCGATATCCGCAGATGGATCAAAAGTGGTCACCCTGCGCGGAACGCGAGCGACACCCCCTAAGACTATTGGAACTTTGTGCGTAGGATTGCTGTTAGCAAATGAACTCGATTAAATTTATGGAGGCTCGGATGGTCGTGGGCTTGTGGTTGCTTTTAGCAACGTCAACTAACGCAAATCTCGCGCACGTGGGTGATTTCGCTTCAATGCGTGAATGTACGGCCGCGGCTGGCGACGCAAAACCCGTCCCTGGTACAGCCCAGGGCCGAGACCCCGCATACTCTTTTGTTTGCGTCCAATCGAAGTAACTGCAGCACAGTTTGCACAGACGCTAAGATTTCGGGAGGACGACATCTTTGCGCAATGTCCGTACCCCCAAAGCGACCAAACAAGTGAGCAATTCGGAAACGGCTTGGTGTCGTGTTCGTCAATGGCCGCGCGCTCGGTGGCGAACTGAGCGGCGGCGCCGTTGTCGATGCAAACCCGCCGCGTTCAGGGGAAGCATGCGCTAGCGGATATTGGAATAGTCACCGTCTTGAGTGCTAGATTTGCTACGAAATTCACTGATGCGCTGACAGAGTTTCCGCAGGAAAGATTGGGACTATACGTAAACGTCGGCGACACGGCCGGCCCGTAATAACGGCTTTTGGTATACGATATGGTTGTGCTCGAATCGCTACAAACCGTCGTCTTGACGGATGCGCAGCGCGCTCCTTCTTCTACCGCGTAATGCAGACTGCCAACTAGAAAGAGGCCCATATAGAAATAAAACGAGCTGACAACCAGGCCGATGAAGACAGGGGCAACGAGGGCATATTCGACGGCGGTGGTGCCGCGATTGTTGCTCCATACTGCGGCAAAATTAAACTTCGACATGCTAATCTAACCGCATCCAAGCGGTTCTGGTAATTGGAGTCTGGAATGTAGATCCGACAGTTATGCCGGGGAACATCGGACTATAGGGGAAGGTCGTTTGAATTTTGATGTAATCTGCAGGCTGCAAACTGGACATGCCGGCAGCTGAGCAGTCGGCGGGTTTGCTTGTAACATCACTCACGTATTCAAGCGCGTTCGATGAATTCACGCAGTAATAGCCCTCTGACGGCGAACCAGATTGCAGTGCGATGCGTGTGCCTAACGATGTGCTCTGCATCGCGCTCTGGACGGCATTGGACAATCCTGGGCAATTCGTCGTGGCCGGCAGATGAACCCAATCGCAATTTTGCCAGGCCGCCTGCACCGCCATTTCGGTCGCGTTCTCAACTTCCATTCGCTGGTAGATGTATGTCGATATTTCCGCGACGTTTAATGTTGCGAAGGACAGAAAGCCTGCAAAAATTGCGAACTCGACAGCTGCGACTCCGCGTCGATTTGCTTTAAGTAACGCGGCTTTATCGATCGCATTACTCAGGCTGAATATTACCTTGGCGTGCTCGAAGAGTCGCAACATCGTTGTGCCTTAATAGACCAGCTGGGCTCTGGCCGAGATCGTCGCGGTTGGCATGTTCAACCCCGCGTTCTTGCAGCCGCTGCCGGTGGGTGATTGCTGATAAATGTTGCTTGTTCCATTGATCAAGATGGTGCTTGCGACCATAACAAAACAATCTGCTCCATTGGTCGACTGGCTGACATCTCCGCTAATCTTGACATTCGCATTTGGCAGGTAAACCCCACCCGAAATTTTCCAGTCCGGGTTGTTGCCTTTGTAAGTAATGTCAACGCCGGCGGTCAAACTCGGGTCCTGATAAATTGCCATGCCCTGAAATAGTGCTGCGGAAGAGCTCGGAGCCTGTACGTCGAGCATGCCGCCCTGACCGTTCGAGTTATCAGTAGGAGCATGCGTATAGTTTCCGGCGGTACCGGAAAAAACGATGGTCACTGCAGAGCCATCCGCGGTGCTCAACGTGTGACCATTGAGGTCCAGCTGTCCGTTTTCAACGACTAGAACGGCTCCTGTTGTATTGTCCGGTGTGTTTATTATCACATTTCCGGTGAGCTGCAGGTCTCCACACACTTGCACTGCGCCGCTCAAGGATTTGCTGCCCGACCATTGGTTGCTGATCGGCAGCGGAGTGCCATTCTTGCCGGGCTCTTGCGGATAGGAACCGCAGTTATTAGTCGGAATATTTGTTGCCATTGCCGAATAAGGATCGTGAACAGTCGGTATATTTGATTGTTCGTTGTTGCCGCAGCCACTATTCGTACCGCTGGCTAAACCGTAATTGGCACTGAGGTTCGAGCCATTACAGGTGGCACCAGAATTCGACATGACGCTACAGCCGGTAAAGTTCGAATTCGGCGCGCCATTGGTCCGGAGAGCGGTCCCGGCTTGGCTAAGCGCCAAAAGGCAAATCGGCTGTTGGACCTGAGAACTTATAGCAATTGCCGTGCTGCTTAAACTTTTCGCGTTGGCTCCATTCACGTTCGCGTCGCCCTGATAGCCCACAATTTGGGATAAAGAGAGCGGGTCGAGGCCTCTGATCGTCACGCTGTAGCAAGTATTGCCCCCGCCGGGGCACGTCGCAGTATTCGATGCCGACACCGTAATGTTGTTGCTCCCATCAACAAATCCATATAGTGCCGCGACCGCTTTGGCTTCGATATCGTAATTGGATCTGGCGTTGGACGCCGCTGCAATTACCGATGAATCGGCGGCATTCTGCATGGCTCGTTTACTCATGTACCAGTTTGAGACCTCGAATCCCATGCCCATGGCGCCAACCATTGGGACGATGAGGAGGCCCATCATGATGGTCACATTGCCGCGGCAATCTGCGCGCAGCTGGACCAAGTCGCGATTGATGCTGGCAAGGCAATTCGAGAGTAAATGCAAAATTGTTTTCATCTCTGCGCACCGTAAGATCTGAATTTGCCCTTCCGGTATTCGACTCGATTCGCCGCATATGAAAATCGCAGAGTTACAAAAAGGTCATCGACAGAATTCGATCCGAGTTTAGTGTCGCGCAACACATCGATGTCAAAGGCTGTGGCACCAAGCGGCGCGCGTGACGCTTTATCTTGCTTTGGTCGCATTGCTCAGATCAATTGCGTGAGTACAGTAATGCCCACAACACTGACGTCGAGATCGCGAACGACCCAGCGTGAGCGAATTCCGCCATGTGGCGCACTATTAAGCGAGAGGAGGCAAAATGGCCGCCAATTGACATGGCCGGATTCCTCCATGGCAAAAATCGACTTTAGACATAGTTCAATTTCCCCTTACGGTTAGGCGCCGTAAAGGTACAATCGAGCTTTTAAAAATGGATGTTCCAGATCATTCAATTTGTCGAACAGATCCCTGAAATATTATGAGAGGCTGCGCTAGCGGCGGAAGCGTTTACCTTCGATTAACATCGTTTCTTAAGGCTGGCTGCTCTCCAGCCAAGATTTCAGCGTCGACCGGCGGCGCTCACGAATCGACTTGGACTAGATCTGCTGTCCAACACGATTAACGCGCGAGAATAAATTCGCGATTATAAATTTCACACCTGATTTAATGCCGATGAACCCGTAGGAATTGCAGGTTGGTTCATAGAGAACATTCATGTCAGAAGAAAGCGCCAATGCTATGCAGGGTCGCGACGACCTGTGGCTGATGCGTTAGCAAGATGAGGATCGATCCAATTGCCAGGCCAATGCCCATTGCGCCGTGCCGCGTGCCAGTAAACCAGCGAATGAGTCCCACAGGTTATCCTCCAATAGGGTCAAAGACGAATAAGCGATTCGTAATCCATCTTGCAAGTTCGAAAAGAACGGAAACAGTCATCACACAGCCCAACGTGCGAGCCAATCGCACAACGGCAATTCCCCAGAATACCGAAAGTAGAAGGCCAACCGTAAACCCGAAAAAGACGCTGAGCCGCAAGACAGTTGGGTGTCCCGGTCCCGGCGGTCCTATAAGATAAAATAGGTATGCGGAAATCGCCCCTATCACATTGAAACAAACAAATGTGCCGAATAAAGTGCGCCACGCTATCAGCCACCAAACCGCGCTCACGCGTTTCCACGTAAGCTCTAAATCCATCGTCCCCTATAACTCAGTTAGTTTGAGGTTCTTTCCACCAGTCCTCTAGCGACCATACCCGATCAGTCACGCCAGCAGCCATAGCCGGCGTGACGCGCAGCGTCTTGTGCAGCCTGGAGCTTGCAGTGTGACCGATGTCGAAAGCAGGCAATTAAAACAGGCCGTGGAATCTCAGCACGGCTGCACGGCTATGCATATTCAATCTCTGCCCGTCAAAGAAACATTTGACGGCAAAACTGTGTGGGAAGGAATCGTGCATATTTTTAAGGTCCACGGCCACCCGCAGGCGCACAAAGCCTATGCATGGTCATTCCCGATAGAGGGCAGCGATAAACGCCGGTTCTTTGCCGTGCTGCATGTGCCGCCGGTTACGTCACCGGTGGAGGCGGTGCGAGCAGCTATTGTGGCGGAGGTTAGGGGTGCCAAAAAGCCGACGATATAGGGCGGAAAGACCGCTGTGGCGCGAGTTCGTAGCGGCTTGGCGCTATCGTCCCATCAGAGGGACACTAGTAGTTCTTATGGTGGTTGATCTCACATCGGATTTTTCTGGTGGCTTGGATATTTAATCAGTGGCTTTTTCTAAGAAAATCAAATTAGGACACTACCCGAAGATACTGTTGCTTGAATCACTTAGTTCTGAAAAGTAACCCGGACGCGAAATTGTATACTTCGCGCTTTCGACCTTCACAAAAAAGGCGACGCCGTGATCAGTGATGTGAAGCCCTGGGGACGCTGGGCCACGCTCGGCCTTGGTATCATAGCCTTGCTCACCGGGCAGCTTGCGGCGCTGACGGCGCTAATCTGGTGGACCGGGCAGGGGCTCGCGCACTGGCCCGATATGGCGGGCAACGGCGTCGTAGCGACCTTGGTCATTTGCATTTCGACCCCGGTTCAGCTGCTCCTGTTAGCGCTGATGGCGCAGCGGACGCGCGCCAGCGCTGCCGAGTATCTCGGTCTTACGCTGCCTAGAAAGCGCGACGTAGTGTACGGCATTATTGCGGCCCTTATTTTCATTGTTGTCATCGATGGGATCAGCCGGTTGTCCGACCGCAATATAGTCACCCAATTTCAGCGCGACATCTATCGCACCGCGAGCACCGCGGGCTGGTTACCGTGGCTTTGGTTGGCCGTCGTCGTGGTGACGCCGATCGGTGAAGAAACGCTGTTTCGCGGCTTTCTGTTTCGCGGCTGGCACCGCTCACCGCGCGATGCTTGGTTCGCAATTGCGGTGATCGCGCTGCTTTGGGCCGTTATTCATTTGCAATATAATCTATATGTGATTGCGCAGGTGTTTGTCTGCGGGCTTATGTTTGGATGGGTCAGGTTCATGAGCGGATCTACGATCCTGACAATGCTCCTGCATGGACTGGTCAATTTTGAGGGCTTGTTGGAGACTTATCTGGCCCTTCATTCGTAAGTGCGCTCTGGCGGACAAAGACGGGCGATTCCGTTGCCGATGCGGGCTGCCAATTAGACTGCAGGTCGAAATTTGAGAAGATAGTGTAGCGCGGTCGGTTGTTTTTGGAATCGACTGCAGCGTCCGCTAAATTGCGCACATCACAGTCTCGCGATGTTCTAAAACCCTGGCCGGTCTTGCGCGTTAGACCTTAGGACTGCTTTGGGCTGTTGGAACGCCGCTGTGCTGCTGCTTACTATCAGCCACTGCCTGATAATTCAGGAGAAACGCGCGATGCATTTGTATATGCAGCTCTATATGCCTGTGCTTTTAAGCGCTTGTTTCGTAACCGCCGGTTACGTCGTGGCTTGGATGCTGAATGGTGGCGGCATCGATCCCGGGCCACCGAATGCTTACGTGGGCTCGTAGCTTTACCGGAACTACCCGTTAAGCTTGTCTGGCGTAGTCAGTAGTTCAATAAGTGGCCTACAAATTCCGCCGGCCAAAAACTCCCTTTTTTTGGAGGAAGAAATTTTTTTCGGCTTTTGGAGGAAGAAATTTTTTTCGGCGATGCGGATGGCGACGATTACAAATCAAAATTCAATGGCCAGACACAAGCTTCCGGCAAGCCACCCGGAACTGCGAGGACTTCTTCGGCCCATCTGGAAGCCGAGAACTATGATCACATTCTAGCGTTCGGTGGACCGGGGTCGATGCCCCCGCCATTCAATGCCCACGCCACGACATATCCGGCCGTGACGACACAGGATGTAAGTAGCAGCGGCATGTACATGTGCATATACAAGTGCATCGCGCCTACCTCCCAGAAAATTGCCCGCTTTAAGGGTGCCACGAAGACGGTTAAGAATGGTAAAAGTCGTGGCTTCCCGAGCTGCCAAAGCAGCTTCGCCTCCAAATCCCATGATCGCCCGCAATGCGTCGGGTACCGTGCGTGCTGCGGTGCTCCGCTAAGCGGTTCAGGGTCCTTATGGACCTATGAGTGGGATGACAGGCACGCGGCTATTAATAAATTATAAATTAGTGGTCGCTTATAAAGCGGCATGATCCGTTTCGCAAAGCTCCAGTTCCTGGGGCCATTTATTGTGGCCGTGGCAATCGCGATGGCTGAGGCGGCCGCGTTCGCGCTTGCTCATGTCCCGACTTCCGAGACGTTATGGTATCTTAATTTGACGGTCTTTGCTATTTTCCAGACGAGCTATAGCCAGTTATTTTCGTCATGGGACTTGCCGTACATGCAATTGTACTTGATTGCATTTCCGCTATTTTCGCTTGCAGTGGTCGGTCTATTTGCGAGGCGGCAATTTCTGCTGGCGCTTGCAAGCCATTTGAGCTTCGCATATGCCGGCTTTTTGATCTACTGTGGGATGATTAGCCAGCCTAACGCAGCTACGGCATCGTTGATCAGTATCGCAATTCCAACCTATCCGAATGTGCTTGGGATTTTAGTTAGCGCTTGCATGGTTTCGTTTTTGGTTTCTCAGTCTCAATATCTGATTGGATTTTTTAAAGTCCGCGAATGAATTCGAATCAAATTCTGAAACACCCGAAATAGGTCGGGATTTTGTCGCAGACAGTTCTCATTCTAACCGCTGCGGTTCTATTCTACGCGGCGTTCACCGATCTGAAACACTACAAGATTCGTAATGAAGTTGTTCTGGTGCTTGCCGGACTGTTTTTGTTGTATGTATTTCTCTTAGGCGCTTGGATGACCTTAGTCTGGAATTTTGGATTCGCTGTGTTGCTATTTATATTAATGCTGTTTTTCTATTCAATGAAATTAATGGGTGGCGGCGATCTCAAATTACTGACAGTTGCCTTTCTATGGGTCGGGCCATTCTGCGCTGTACCATTCGCAATATTTTTGTTGTTCTTTGCCGGCATTCACTCGCTTGCTGCGAAACTCAACTTTGTCGATTCGAGGGCGGAAGGTCACCACAAAGCCATTGCGTTCGCACCCTCTATAGCGGCAGCCCTTATTAGTATCTTTATGGTGGGCTGTCTTGACGACAGTTCAAGGTCAGTCATTTATACGAATCTTGGCATGGGGGTTAACCGCTTAATCCATGAGCTCCTCCCTGGAATTCCAAATAGTTGAGATTCTCGCGAAGGGTGAGTAGGGCAAACAAATTTGCAATGATTCCAAAAATAGCCAGCAGTCACTGAGTGGCAGAAGCAGAGCGAAAAGGTTTTTATGGAGGTGCCTTGCATGAGATTTCACGCCTTATACAGTAAAGCGTAAATCGTCGATCCGTAAAAAGTTCAACCAATATATTAGGTAAAACGTTTGGTGCATGTGGACCCAAGAGATACACGTAATCAAAATCGCTTCGTCACTCACGAATGTATTGTGGGGCCCCGGGAACGTTTCCGCCTTCTGCAATTGTTTTAAGGTCCGCCAATAACGGTGGTATATAATTCTCGGTTTTGCCATTGATGGCTAAATGACGCCATTTCGTCTCAACCAACAGCATGGGTCCCGGTATAGTATATAAAGATGAGACAAACGCTTTAGCGTAATAAACTGCCAATGTAGGTGCGCGCCACATTGGTGCATCCGTAAGGATTGTTGAGGAGTTTTCACCCACAGAGCTGGCACCAACTAAAACAAATGACTTTTGACGAAGCAGGGTGAACGACGCTTTCACGGCCTCATAATCTTTTTGATAAGAGATCCACACGTAACCGACGTAACTGCTGTTGATTACAATTATGGCAACGACAACAATTGCCGCAAAGTAACCAAATGACTTTGCCCGCGGTGAAATCGTCATGAACGCTGGAAGAATTAAAAAGGCTGCAGTGATCATTCGAATATCTGCCATTCGGCTTCCGGCAAGCTTAAAGGGCATCGCAAGGAAAACGAGAAGAAAACCGAACGCGAGCCATCTTCCATCGATCGATAACGCCAAACTGCGTTTGATAAAGCCGTAAAAAAGTAGCACCGCTAATGCGCAAGCACTACCTGCGGCTAAGGTCACGCTATAGCCATTCAGGAAAAAAACGAACCAAATTGGCTTCCAACTAAACCACCACTCACTGTCGTTTACTCCGAACGATGCTCCAGTCCACAGCATGAGTATGATCATGAATGCGACGGGACCCGAGAGTATTAATAGGATAGCTAATGTCTGCCGCGCGTTATATCGTGACTCAAATAGTCGGCGTAGCTCAAATAACCCGATAGACAATCCGTAAATGCCGAGCGCAAAGAAATGCGCGAGAAAAAGTGTCGAACTGAATATGGCGTGAACAACAAAGCGACACCACCACTTCCCTGTTCGTGAAAGCGCAATCCATGACGCAATTCCCCACAATGCAACGCCGGTGCCAAATTCAAAATTGAGGAGACCGAGAGAAAAAGGCATCGAGTAAAGCGTCATTAATGCAGAGAATGCAGCAAATTCGTGTCGGCGCTTTACACATAATTCAATAACAAAAGCGCCGCTGATTATCAGCAATTGGCTCGTAAGAAAAAAAATCTTGCCCGCGGTTTCTACTTGCATAAATTTTGCAAGCAGAGGAATGATTACGTCCATCGCAATATAAGGGTAAAGCGCCCAAGACACATGGTAGTAAGGGTTAGCCTCATTCGTGCCGGCGGTCATG
>Ga0134126_10013006_pt1 | contig 10507 bp, 12 predicted proteins | sample KB31752_FD_96881 | JGI IMG/M metagenome (GOLD analysis project Ga0134126, IMG submission 96881) | Terrestrial soil microbial communities with excess Nitrogen fertilizer from Kellogg Biological Station, Michigan, USA - KB3-175-2 | ecosystem: Environmental > Terrestrial > Soil > Unclassified ...
TAACGACAATCGCCTGGACCCCCGCATGAAACATTTCACGGATGAGCACCACTTATCCGTTGCGCAGGACATTGCTGACGTCGCCACTTACGTGAGTCGATTGCAGCCGACGCGATCGTCGGCGCACGGTGATGGCTCTCACGTCGCGCGCGGTTCTGCAATTTACCGGGCCGATTGCGTCTCCTGCCACGGAGCGCACGCGGAAGGCAGTGACAAGGAACGCTATCCGCGTCTCGCAGGTCAACACTACGAATACTTGATACACGAACTGCGTGACGCAACTGCCGGTCGAAGGCCAAGTCTGGCATACAATCACGTTCAATTGCTCGAGCGACTCCAGCCTTCCGATATCGTCGGTGTCAGCGACTACCTGTCGCGTCTCGGGCCTTGATGTCCGTATCTGCGCACTCCCCCACACTTATTGCATCGACCGGCGTCCGGCCGCCCAAATGGCTCTCGACGATGTAAGCCACGTACCTCCTAAGGAGTCTCTAGCATGAGCATGCCGTTCTTCCACACGCAGGGGCGTTCCATACATACGCGCAGTCTTTCGCGCGTCCTTGGAGACACACTACCGTCGTCCACCAGAGTCGATGGGAAAGGGCTCCTCCCAACGCCCCGGTGAGCGGCGGAGTGCGTCAGCAACTCTACTGCGGACAGCTCGTCCGTGGCAGCCCTTGCCGGACAAGAAGGTAGCTGTGTGTGCGACCACCTGCGGCAGGGGTGCCGCTGGCGGAGATATTTCCCTGGCAGTCGATCCCGTATGCGTCTGAGAGCTTCACGGTTGGTCCGCCGACGAGATAGAAACTCAGATTGTACATCACGCCCCCGATGTCGATGAAGGCACGTTGCAGCACCCCTCCCGTTTCGCTCGAGATGGTGTTGGTCCAACCGACGACTTCGCGAGAGTCGTTGATCCCTTCAGCAGCGCTGTTGTAGCTCGTTCCGGCAAGGGGAATCAAGTCCGTCCAAGTCCCGCTGTTGTAGATGAAGCCGTGAGCGGCAGGAACGTGAGCCTGCGGAATATAGGAGTCGTAGGGAGAATCCGAATAACCCACTATGTCGCCGCGCGTGTTGAAGTCCAGGGCCGAGGCATAGTCACCATCGGTGCCGAAGCCGCTCTTGGCACCGGGCATCATTCCGAGGATAGTCAAGGTGACGGTGCTCCCGATGTTCCATTCCGCGGCGACGTAGCCGAGCCTTTCATCCTGGCAAACATTGCCGACGGCAAAATCGCCGAACTGAGCCTGTACGTCGGGCATGGGAGGGTTGCCAGCGCACGGCCCACCGCCTGGCCACCACGTTGGCGCTGGCTCAGGCTGTTTCCTGTCTTTCCACGTAAGCCCGGCCCCTGCAACATCAGCGACACCGAGATCAACTACAGCATATTGAGGGGGAGCAGCGACCGCCCACAGAGGTATTACGGTGAGCATCGCGCCCAAGACTCGAACATTCAGAAGATTCATTAAAGAGCTTCCTTGACTAGAGATCATAAAAAAGGACTGACCTAAGCTCCGAGCGGCGTCGGCGCGTGCACCTCCTGAGATCCTTGCACGCCTCGAGTGGTTTATTGTCGGAATAGACAAAGCGCACCGCACAAGCCGGTTCCGGTTGGATTGTCGCGTTGCCATGCAAGTGTGAACAACGTCACAGAACGTCTCGCATGGGCTAGCGGGGGCTTGTCCGTGACTGTGGGGAGCAGAAGTCATCCCTGCCACGCAGTGCGGCTCCAGGCCGCACTTGTGCTAAAAATGAATGTCTTCACGGCCCACGCCGTCGCCATCGCACGAGAGCGTGCGGACCGAACGGGCGCTCCGAATCGATGGCTACTGCCATCGCCGTTTGACTGAGGATTTGGGTGTCGAGTGGTGCACTACTCATGCACTCACGATAGTTGGCCCGAAGGTCGTCGGAACCGGAGTTTGATTAACGGTTTTGCTTCGCCGTTAATATTCTTGGCAGTCGTTTCCCGGCCGGTATCGTCGCTTCCACTTCGGCGATGATCTCTTGCCTGCTGATCCGAGTCAGATCACCGCATAGAAACCTGGCTATTTGGCGGTACGTGTACTTCTTATTTCTTGACGCAATGATATGCCACGCGAGCCGCCCATGATGCGGCGCGGTGACATGCGTCATGAGCCCAAAATAAACTGGCGCTTACCCCGCTGCTCTCAGGCCCCGCAGGGCTCAGCCGTTGAAATAACTGGCATTCTTTCGCAGGGGTCTGTCCTAAGCTCGATACTTGAGCGTTTCCGTCGCAAGCGTGGCAATGATTGAGTCATTACTTCAGACAATGCGAGGTGTAAAATAGGGACGTCTGAGGGCAAAGCTGACGAGCTCGTTAGGCCCGGCAGCCCTGCGGCTCAAGAGGACGGCGAAAAACAAACACAGACATAGAGGGGAGACGCCATGCAACGCGTATGGTTGGTTGCCTTTCTTTCAGTCATCGTCAGTGCCCTGGCACCGAGCGGGGCACACGCTCAAACCTGCGTGGCGAACGTTCCCCACGTCAACGGCACATGGGTGGTGCTGCCCTATCAAATGCCCATCAATCCGATTCAAGCTACTCTGCTTCGCAACGGCAAAGTGTTGATCGTCGCCGGATCGGAGAACGACGCGAGCAACAATTCGAGCGGCGCAGAGAGCTACCGCGCGGCTATCTGGGACCCGACCGGCACCAACGAGGGCAGCATCGCGGTTCAGAACCTGACCTATGATGTATTCTGCAGTGGTACAGCCAGCCTGCCTGATGGACGCCAACTCGTCGTGGGAGGCACATCGGACTACTCTTTCACGGGTGAGAATCGCGCTTCCATCTTCGATGCGAATTCCGGGCGCTTTGCCCAGTCACAGAGCATGGTGAGCGGCCGTTGGTACGCCTCAACCATCACGCTCTCAGATGGCCGCATCATGGCCATGTCGGGGCTCACACAGACTGGCGGCACGAGCACTACTGTGGAGATCTACGATGTCAGGAACGCCGGGGCCGGGTGGAATCCACCGACAAGCCTTCCTTTCACCCCACCCCTCTATCCACGCCTCTCGCTCCTACCCAACGGTAAGGTGTTCTATACAGGTCAGGGAAGTGGGACTTCGACCGCCAACTCCTGGATATTCGACCCCACGAATGGCGGTTGGACAGTCTCGGCCCCCACCACAAGAAACCGCACTTACGGCAGCTCCGTCATCCTGCCGCTGCTGCCACCGAGCTATACCCCCCGCGTGATCAACTTCGGTGGCGGCAGCCCGGCCACGAATACAACTGAGTTGATCGATCTCTCCAGTGCCAATCCGAGCTGGACACCCGGTCCCAACATGTCGACCGGCCGCATTCAGATGAACGCCGTGATCCTGCCAAATGGCAACGTGCTCGCGGAGGGTGGCTCGGTCAACAACGAAAGTCCCGATACTCCCGGAAAAACAGCCGATCTCTACGACCCCACGACGAACACGATACGCTCTGGTGGCACTGCCGCCTACTCGCGCCTGTATCACTCCACCGCCTTGCTTCTCCCCGATGCCACCGTGATGAGCATGGGCAGTAACCCGGGAGCCCGTGGCAGTTATGAAGCCGCGATCGAAATCTACACGCCACCCTATCTGTTCGATACGAACGATCACCTGATTACCAGTAATCGACCGACAATTACGGCCGTGTCGTCCCCGGTGGTGGGCTATAACTCTGCCCTGTCTTTGGGGTATACCAGTACCGCGGGGATCACATCCGCGGTGCTGGTCCGTCCGGGCTCTGTCACCCACGCCTTCGATATGGAGCAACGCCTGATTGGCTTGTGCGGCCCCGCGCCGCAGCAGCCAAACTGCACCGGCGCAAACAACACGCTCAATGTGACTACACCTCCGAACCCGAACATTGCGCCACCGGGCTATTACATGCTGTTCCTGCTCGATAGCAACGGCGTTCCCTCGAAAGCGGCGTTCATCCAGCTCACACCCTATTCGACGACCCCGCCGTCCGGAACCATCGATTCGCCGGCATTGGATGTGACCATCCCGGCCGGCGGTACAGTCAGTTTTGCCACCAGCAGCGCTGCCGCAAAGTATTCATGGGTATTTCCCGGCGGCTCGCCGGCGACATCGATTGCTCAGAACCCAGGTAATGTCACCTTCACCAGCCCGGGCACCTATCAGGCTTCTCTGACTCTGATCGACGCCAGCGGCAATTCAGATCCGCATCCGCCCACGCGTCAGATTACCGTCACGCCTACCAGCCCTGACTTTTCAATCATCGTAGGCCCGTCCACACGGGAGGTCATCCCGGGAGGGTCGGCGGCGTATACCGTCACCGTTACGCCACAAAGCGGTTTCGCGGGTACGGTCAATCTCAGCGTTGGTAGCGAGTCCGGGTTTCCAACCGGCGTCAGCAGCGCCGGCTTCAACCCAGCCACCATCAGCGGTTCGGGGTCGTCCACCCTCACGATGGCGACTACGACCAGCACGATCCCGTGGGCGGTGTCGCTTACCATTACAGGCACGAGTGGAACACTGAAACATACCGCATCGACGACGCTGCTGGTGAATCTCAATCCTCCCACGAGCATTCAGGCAACACCGGGTGATTCACAGATTTCACTGTCGTGGCTCGCCTCGGTCGGGGCGACCAGCTACCACGTCAAACGCGCCAAAGTCAGCAATGGCCCCTACCAGAACGTTGCGTGCCCGACGGGAACCAGCTACGCCGACACTGGACTCACCAACGGCACCACGTATTTCTATACGATCTCGGCTGCCTTCAATGGCAATCCCAATGCCGGCGGAGAAAGCGCCGCCTCTGTCGAGGCGAACGCAACACCGCAGGGCCCCGCCCCGCCTCCGACCACTTCCCCTACGAGTCTCACCGCGAAAGCGACCAAACCAGGAACGATTAGCCTCCAGTGGGCCCAGTCGACTACCTCAGGAATTACGCAGAACAGCATCTATCGTCGAATCAGCAGTGGCACGTATTCCTCGACACCGCTGGCAACAGTGAGCACGACCACGTCCTATCGCGATTCCAGCGCGACCAGCGGAACGACGTACTGCTACGTCGTCACTGCGACCAGCCCCGGCGGCCAAAGTACGGTCTCCAATGAGGCTTGTGCCACGGCGAAGTAATTTCGGTTGTCTTCAGAGGAGGTAGATCCCGCCAGAGGCGTCGCTCTGAAGCTTCTCGCCACGAGTTTCGGTGTTAGAACCGCCGATTCGGCGCTGTGACGTGTTGACCGTTTGGCTGACTATCAGCCGGCTCGTCTATCCGCCGTGATCAGTTGAGCGAGTCCAACCGAACCTGAAATCACGGTCTCATACACCACGCCCGGGGCGATGAGGCCGGATTCGGTGACCTCTGTTGGACAAGCGTATGCGGATACGCCAATTGAGGTCGCCACATAGGTCAATGAGATGCAGTCGGTGCCGACGAGAAAAGCCCTGTTATGCTTGCAGTCGCAAGAATGTGATGCTGCCTCCCCGCCGCTATCAGCGCGTGATACAGCGCATCGGCTCTCGCGGGAAAGCTGCCTTGAGCGTGCACCGATAAGTGACGATCCAGCGCATATACAGTGATGACGTACTGGTGGACTGTCGGCGTCCGGTCCGGCGGCGGGCACGGTCCGTCATAGCTCATATCACCTAAATCATTGACGACCTGCTGGCCAAAGCTCGTTTTCAGTGTGCCTGCGTTTGCAGGCAGGCTGGTCGTTGAGGCAGAAATGTTATACATACCCCAATGTGTGAAGCCTGCGGTCACGTCATACATGATGACTGCGAAGCTTCGCGCATCCTCAGGCACATGGTTCCACGATAGTTGCGGCGATTCGTTCCCGCCCGGACCTCCGTCCGCGGTGCACGTGTTTAGCCCATTCGCGTTGGGACTATTATGGATCGTGCTGAGCGGTAAAGTTCCGCCGTCGGTGAATGTCGAGCTCGTGAGCTGGAGACGAAAATCACGCTCCTGCGCTACGGCACCGCCAGCGAGAGTTACGCAACCAACCGCAACCGAAATGAGGGTCCACAAGCTACGCGTGGTTTGAGGTTTAGTGGCCATTGAGTCGTCTCATCCTTGACTACATCCGACGCAATCCTACCTCGAAAACTACAGTGAAGCATCACTGCCACCCGCGGCACCGTTCCCCTTCACTAACGAGATGTAGGCGCCACGATATGCGTTTGCCGAGCCCACGTTAGAGACACCGGGAGAGCGCATCACTCGCACCGATCAGCAGCCCGTGAAAGTCCAAACTCCTAACCACCAACCGCTCTGCCCACGCCATTGGTCCACGTCCTGGCCCAGCTGACTCTGCACCATCCGCCGGTGGTGGTGTCCGACCCCGGGGCAGACGTCAACGCAGAAATCGGCGCGAATACACTACACCATGACAGCCAGGCGCCCTGCAGCGGCAACTCAAACCGTATACTCTCGCACCCTCAGGGCGGCGTTCCCGAGAGAAACTTGTTGGCTTTTGAGGTGCCACCGCCTCGATATTTCTCGTCGTGAATATCGATGCCGACGACGTCGGCCAAGAAGTTACCGAACGTCGCATCTGAGAAATTCGAAATATAGCCACTCGATATGCCGAACAGCTTTTCGAGCTTGGTCTTCTCTATGAAGGAAAACGAACTCATGATTCACCGGAAAAACAGCAATCCATCAAGCCAACTCCCGGATATATCGACCAGTCACGTGAAGTCGACCTTGTGTGTCCCAGTTCTTGCTGTTGCCGAAGGCACGCGCAATGCCGTCTAGAATACTTGCTCGATACTTTTCGAATATCCCGAAATAGACATCGTCCGGCTCCTTTTTTGTCAGTCTTCCCAGGTCTGAAAGTACCTCGTAGCTGATGAATGCGTGGAAAACCCGGCCCTTGAACTCGACCTCAACGGGCACACCTTCCCACATCGTTACCACTGTCGGTCTGCGAACGAGATTCGGGCGGTTTGACACAAGGCGGACGCCAGGTCCGTAGTCATCCGACCCTGGAACAAACTCGACACCCTCATTTTCTAACGCGCGCCGAACGCTGCTGACGGATCCCGCATTGCCTGCACGCTTCTCGGCCTCGATGTCTCGCACGGAGGTAAGAGCCACGCCCGCAACTTTCGCCAGCTGCTCTTGAGACCAGTTCACCAGACTTCGTGCGGCTCGAATCTGTGCAGGTATGACTGTTTCGCCCATGACATCCTCAATCGCGATATTCGCCTGGACGTATATAGGATCGCGCGGGAAGATGGGCTAGCTCGTTGAATCCGCAGCTATTTGATTTTTAATTGAAAATTCCCTAGAAATGTCGTATTGTGACAGCATGAGAGAGACCTTGGAAATGCAGCTCCTGAAACGTATCGACCGCAAGCGCGGCGATGTGTTTCTGCGCGGCGATTTCGACGACCTTGGTGGCTACGACCAGGTGGGCCGGGCGTTGCGCGACCTCGTCAAACAGGGTCGGCTCATGAAGATTGGATACGGCCTATACTCCCGCGCCGTCAAATCCCCTTTCGACGATAGCGTTGTCCCGCCGAAAGGTCTCTCGACCTTGCGGGAGGCGTTGAAGCGCGTCGGCATCGAAACCCTGCCGAGCCGTTCCATGCAAGACTATAACGCGGGCCGCACGACGCAGGTGCCGACGGGCCGTGTGGTCGGCGTTCGTCAACGTGTCCGCCGCAAGATCGGCTACAACGGATTCAACCTGAGCTTCGAACGTGCTGGACCGGAACCTCGTTGAGCAGGTCGCGGCAGCGCTCGGAACCGAGGCTGGTCTAGTCGAGAAGGAATGGCACGTCGTCCGTGCCATTCGCGTCATCGCCAGTCTCGATCATGGCGGCGCGCGCCCGGTCTTCTCGGGCGGAACATCGCTTTCCGTGGGTTGGGGTCTCATCAAGCGATTCTCCGAAGACATTGACTTCAAGGTCGCAATGCCGGAAGCAACGAACCCATCGCAGGGGCGGGCACAGCGGCGGAAGTTTCGCGAAGACGTCTTCACCGCTCTCGATACCGCCGGGTTCCGGTTAATCGGCGACCCTCTGAATGCGAGCGCATTCTTCTCCGCAAACTTCTCTTATGCGAATACATTCGATCCGGTCGCCGGGCTGCGTCCCTACATCCAGGTTGAAATGACGTTCGAACCTCCAGCCCTGCCCGCTGTCGAGCGGCCCTTGCGCTCACTCGTTGCGCAGGCCCAGCGGGCGGACCCGGAGATCGCGGCTTTCCCATGCGTCGATCCGGTCGAGACGGCGGCGGACAAGCTGAGCGCCCTTGCATGGCGTGTCTGCACCCGCGACCGCAGCTCTCCTAAGGACGATCCCACCATCATTCGCCACCTGAATGACTTGGCGGCGCTGGAGTCTCGCGTTGCGGCGGCCCCGGCATTTGCGTCGCTGCTGTTGGAAGCCAGCGAGGCCGACACAGGCCGAGGTGGCGGCAAGGCACCGAAGGAACCCGCCGAGCGCTTCGCGCTCATGTTGAATCGGTTTGAGACTGATCCTCTATGGGCCAAGGACTACGACAAGTTTGTGCATGACAAATCGTTCGCAAAGCCGGATGAGGTGATTTCGTTCGGTGATGCCGTCGAATCAGCAAAGCGACTTGTCGAGCGTTACCAACGCCGGTAAAACAGAGCATGAAAAAATCGAAGTCACCCGGTAACGTACGGAAGAAGAAAAATTCGCACATGGCCGCTTTTTTTGCTGAACGGCGCGACCGCGCGGATTTCGCGGCGTTCGACAAAATCATGTGGCGAAAGGGTGGCAAGGCTCCGCAGCTCCATGACAAGATCACATAGCGGCGGTGAAAAGATGCGGGCGAAATTCAACGAGCGAACACAACCTCGAAAGAACCCTCACGTTGGCAGCAGCCTTGATGATTTCCTCAAGCAAGAGGGAATTTTTGAAGAAGTGCAGACGCAGGCGATCGGAGAAGTTAAAGCTTGGCAACGGAAGACAGTCATGCGCAAAACCGAAAATCGGCCAGAAGCGTCGCAAGAAATCCGCCTGAACGCGAAGCAATACGACGCATTCGTTGCGGCGCTCGAAGCGCCTGCCAAACCTCGTCCGCGCCTTGAAAGACTGCTTACGACGCCAAGCGTCCTTAAACGGCAAGACGGTGATCCTATGGCGCAGGTCTAAACGCTAACCTCCCGGAGCCGGTTTCCTGTTGGATAGTATCGGCACGAATATCGGCACGGGGCGCTGTGCCCTGCGCATCAAGAAGCGCTCAACGCCAGCAAGGCGTCTTTCCGCGAGGCGGCAGTATTTTTCTTCGAGTTCGATGCCGACATAGCGCCGACCTGCAAGAGCTGCCGCGACCAGAGTGCTTCCCGACCCTGAAAACGCATCGAGCACGATCCCGCCGGGCGGCGAGAAGGTTTCGACCAGCGGCTTGATAACGCTGATGGCTTGTCTGTCGGATGCGCAACGTTGCCGGTGTATTCCCAGGGCTGCACGTCATTGAGCAGGCGTGCGGGTTTTTTTAGGCCACCCCTTACCCAGGACCTACGCCGACTCGTGCGTCACTCGGACGAAGCGGCTGCTGGACGCATAGGGCTTCGTCCACACGATATGACCAACAGTACTGAATCCCGCTTCCGTCCAGGCGTGAACGAAAGAATCCAGTTTCGGATAACCATAGAAAGTAACACAGAAGGTGTTCGGTTTGAGGACGCGGTAAAGCTCGGCATAGACACCGGCGTCGACACTAGGCTTGTCATCATTGGCGAGTCCGGCCCGTTCGGTCCTTGTAGCGCCCAAGATAAGGCGGATCGGTAATGACGGCATGGCCGGGATGGAACTAACCAACATCAACAGGGCGGTTGTGGATCGGATCATCGAAGCGAAGCGCGCCGATGGCGTCAGCACGCGACGGTGAACCGGCATCTGGCACTGGTGCCGGCGATCCTGCGGCAGTGTCACCGTCACGGGGCTGACCTGGGAACAGGTCGATCTGGAGCGCAGGCAAGCCTGGGTGTACCCGAACCAGGCGAAGGCCCGGAAGGCGATTCCGGTGCCGTTCAACGACGCCGCCATGGAAGTGATCGAGCGGCAGAAGGGCAAGCACTTTGTCAAAGTGTTCACGTTCGAGGGCGAGCCGGTGACGCAAGTCAGCACAAAGGCTTGGTACAAGGCGCTCAAGCGCGCCGGTATCGAGAATTTCCGCTGGCATGACCTTCGGCACACCTGGGCGTCTTGGCATGTGCAGAGCGGGACGCTGCTTCATGTCCTTCAGGAGCTTGGCGGCTGGCAGACGGCGACGATGGTGCGGCGTTACGCGCATCTCGCGGTCGAGCATCTGGCCGCTTATGTCGGACGCACCAACATCCATGGCACAAACATGGCACAGCCCGCAGAAAGCCGTGCCGCCTGGAGAAGCGATGTGGCTCTAAAGTCTCGAAAACAGGGAAACTTGGTGGGCCGTGTAGGAGTCGAACCTACGACCAAGAGATTAAGAGACGGGCAGCTTGCTCCCCGGTACTCCAAGCCACCCCTCTAGGCGCAACGTAAGCCATTGATTGTTTTGGACACTTGA
>Ga0134126_10013007_pt1 | contig 10507 bp, 8 predicted proteins | sample KB31752_FD_96881 | JGI IMG/M metagenome (GOLD analysis project Ga0134126, IMG submission 96881) | Terrestrial soil microbial communities with excess Nitrogen fertilizer from Kellogg Biological Station, Michigan, USA - KB3-175-2 | ecosystem: Environmental > Terrestrial > Soil > Unclassified ...
GTGCCGCAAACGTACTGCGGCGACCGAGTGCGGCGGCTCGCGAGGGACTGTGATCGCGGCGACGGCGATCCGCTCGACATCTGTGTCATCAGCGAGCGGCCGATCACCCACTCGGAGATCCTGCTGCGCGCGCGGGTGCTCGGCGGCCTGAAGATCATCGACCGCGGCGAAGCCGACGACAAGATCGTCGCGGTGTTGGATGGCGATTACATCTGGGGCGGAGCGCGCGATCTCAGCGATATGCCGGGCGCGCTGCTCGAGCGCCTGGAGCACTATTTCTCGACCTACAAGCTGGTGCCCGGGGAGCCCGCGAAGATCGCGGTCGTCGGCCGGTACGGCTATGAGGACGCGGCCCGGGTCATCACCGCCGCGATCGAGGACTACCGCGAAATGTTCGGCCGGGTGGCCGAAGAGACGACCGGCTCCGGAAGCCGCTGATCCGAGGCGCGACTGAAGGCATGAAGTCGGGAGAGTACCCTCCGATAGCGGACTACGCGCTCATCGGCGATTGTCATTCGGCGGCGCTCGTTTCCCGACAGGGCTCGATCGACTGGTGCTGTCTGCCGCGGTTCGACTCCGACAGCTGCTTCGGGCGCATGCTCGACTGGGCCAAGGGCGGCCACTTCCAGATCACGCCCGAGGGGCGCTTCAGCTCTCATCGCGAGTATCTCGAGCACAGCCTGGTGCTGGTGACCACCTTCCGCGCCGGCGGCGGCGAGGTGCGGCTGATCGACTTCTTCGCCATGCGCGCCGGCGGGGCGCAGCGCCCGCGCCGGGAGATCGTGCGGATCATCGAAGGAGTCAGCGGCGCGTTGCGGCTCGATGTGAGGTTCTCGCCGCGGTTCGATTTCGGCGAGGTCAAGCCTTGGATCCGCTCATCCGCCGCCGGGGCGTTCGTCGCCGTTGGAAGTAACGCGGGGCTCCTCGTGTTCTCCGATGTGCCGCTGCAACCGGACGACGACCACCACGACCTTCATGGGACGCTCGAGGTGCGAGCGGACTCGCGATATCACATCGGCCTGCAGTTCCTGCCTCCCGAGGAGTGCGAGGGCGCGCGTTTCGGCAAGAAAGGAGAAGTCGCGCAGCTCGATGGGCACTACGAAGAGACGCTGCGCTGGTGGCGCGAGTGGTCCAGCAAAATAGTCGACGGGAGCGGCCATGGTGTCAGCGTCGTGCGCTCCGCCATCGTGTTGAAAGCGCTCTGCTACGCGCCCACCGGCGCCATCATCGCGGCGCCGACCACTTCTCTGCCGGAGACGGCCGGCGGTGAGCGCAATTGGGATTACCGTTTCTGTTGGATCCGGGATTCGATCTTCACGGTCCACGCGCTCGGCAACCTGGGGCTGCAGGCGGAAGCAGGCGGCATGCGGCGCTTTATCCAGAGGAGCGCCGCCGGCAACGCGGATGAGCTGCAGGTGCTCTATGGCGTCGACGGTAAGCGCCGGGTGCCGGAGATCGACCTCGAGAAGCTCGACGGCTGGCGCGGCTCGCGGCCGGTGCGCATCGGCAACGGCGCCGCCGAGCAGTTCCAGGCCGACATGTATGGGATGGTGGTGGAGCTGTCATGGCGCTGGAGCGAGCGCGGCGAGCGGCCGGATGATCATTACTGGCGCTTTCTCACCGCCATCGTGGAAGCCGCCATCGAGCGGAGCCACCTGCCGGACCGGGGCTTCTGGGAAGTGCGCTCGCGGCCGCTGCATTTCGTGCAGTCGAAGGTGATGTGTTGGGCCGCGGTGGACGGCGGCATCGCGCTTGCGGAGCGTTACTCATTGCCGGCGCCGCTCGAGCGCTGGCGGAAGGAGCGCGACCGTCTGCGCCAGAACATCGAGAAGCGGGGCTACAACCGCAAGCGCGGCATTTTCGTCCGCAGCTACGGCAGCAAGGACGTGGACGCGGCGCTGTTGTTGCTGCCTGCGGTGGAATTCGTGGCCTGGGACGATGACCGTATGGTGCGCACGGCCGATGCGATCCGCGAGGATCTGTCGTATGAGGGACTGGTGCGGCGCTACGATGCGAAGGACGGACTGCGCGGCGACGAGGGGGTGTTCGTGGCGTGCACGTTCTGGCTCGCCGAATGCCTGGCGCACCAGCGGCGGCGAAAGGAGGCGGCAGAAGCCTTCCAGCGGGCCTGCGCTTGCGCCAACGATCTCGGGCTCTTCGCGGAGGAGTACGAGCCCAGGAAGAAGGAGATGTTGGGAAACTTCCCGCAGGGTCTCACGCATCTGGCGCACGTATCGGCTGCGTTGGCGCTCAAGGAGTTGGAAGCTCGGCATTGACGCGGGCGGCCGGCACGGCGGTTGCGCGGGCGCACGTATGCTCAGCATTCCGCTGTCGGTCAACGGGTGGGCCAAGGATATCTGGGCCCTGCTCAAGGACGCGGTCACCGGCTGGAGCGATCATCAGGCTTCCCGCATCGGGGCGGCGCTCGCCTTCTACACCGTCTTTTCGCTCGGGCCCATTCTTCTGCTCGCGGTCGCGGTGGCCGGGTTCTTCTTTGGCCGGGGCACGGCGCAGGGGGAGGTTTATCAGCAGATGACCACCCTGGTCGGCCCGCAGGCGGCGGCCCAGGTGCAGATGGTTCTGCAGCATGCGCACCGGCCGACGGCGGGGCTGGTCGCGACGGCGATCAGCCTGGTGACATTGCTGCTCAGCGCGGATACGGCGCTCGTCGAGCTGAAGTCCGGGCTGGACGAGATCTGGAGTGTGCCGGCTGAGGCCCGGCGCTGGTATTGGGATTATCTGCGCACCCGCCTGCTCTCGGTCGCGCTGATCTTCGCGCTCGGATTGCTGCTGCTCGCGTCCCTGCTCTTGAGCGCCGCGCTCGGCGCACTCGAGACGCTGTCGAGCGGGATCCTCGTCGTCGGCGTGATCCTGCGCTGGACGAACTCCCTCATCTCCTTCGGCCTCGCCGCACTGCTTTTCGCGACGGTCTACAAGGTACTGCCCAGCGTGCGTCTCGCATGGAAGGATGTCGCCGTCGGGGCACTGATCACGGCGGTGCTCTTCAGCGCGGGGAAGTACGCCATCGGGGCATACCTGGGCAGCAGCACCGTCGCCTCGATGTACGGGGCGGCGGGCTCGGTGATCGTGGTGCTGCTCTGGGTGTACTACTCCGCGCAGGTGTTCCTGTTCGGGGCGGAGCTCACGCGGGGATATGCGTGCCGATTCGGATCGCGGCGGGGCATGGGCCCGTCGCGCATGTGTCCCCAATAGCGCCGGAAATGGTCACGTATGTCGTCGGAATAGACAGAGTGATTTTGGCGCGCCCGACTGGATTCGAACCAGCGACCTGCAGCTTCGGAGGCTGCCACTCTATCCAACTGAGCTACGGGCGCGCCGCCCGGGTGGGGACCGGGAATGATACGCTGAGCGGGGTTCGGGCGCTATTTACAGGCTTGCCGCCGTCCCGAGCTTCTTCATCAGCCGATAGGTGAACTCGACGGTGGCATAGAAGTCGCCGATCTCCTTGCGCTCGTCGCGGCCGTGCATGCGCAGGTCGTTGAGGTCGTTCCAGCCGCCGCCCACGCCGTACGAGGGGATACCGGCGGCGCGCGTGAAGATGCTGTCGCTCGCCCGGCCGCCATTTGCGGCAACACCATCACGCCCGGCCACATGGAATGCACGACCTCGGTGATGGCCCCCATGACCTTCGGATCCGGCACGGTCTCCGGCGCGGGCTGCACCGGCTCGAGCAGTGTGACCTTGATGCCCGGATCGGCCGCCACTTTCTGCAGGGTGGCCAGCGTCTGCGGCTCTGTTTCGCCAGGGAAAACGCGGCATTGCACGGTCGCATCCGCGCTGGACGGCAGGGCATTTTCCTGCACACCCGCCTGCAGCATCGTGGCGACGCACGTGGTGTGCAGGATGGCGTTGATCGCAACATCGCTCGCGGCCATGCGGCGGGCCACCGCCGGATCGAGCGGCTCCCGGGAAAGCGCCATCAGGTCGGCCTTCTTCCGGCCGCTGGCCATTTGCGCGGTCGCCGCGAAGTAGGCCCGGGTCGTGGCATTGGTCTTGTAGGTGAACTGATAGTGCCCCAGGCGCGTCAGCCCGCTCGCCAGCTCGTAGATGGCGTTGTCGGGGCGAGGCTCGGAAGAGTGGCCGCCCTTGTTCGTGGTCTCCCAGCGAAAGGTCATGTAGGTCTTCTGGACGGTTTCGACGCCGAAATCCAGCCGCTTGCCGTTCACGATCTCCCCGGAGCCGCCGTCGGGATTCATCACCCAGCCGGCATCCACCAGATCGCGGTCGTGCTTCAGCAGCCAGGCAGGGCCGTTCTGCTCGAGTCCCACTTCCTCATCGGCGGTGAATGCCACGATGATGTCGCGGTCGGGCACGAAGCCTTCCTTCTTTAAGCGGATGAGCGCGGCGGCCGCCGCCGCGTCCTCATCCTTCATGTCGGATGTGCCGCGGCCATAGAAGAAGCCGTCTTTCTCAGTGAATTGGTACGGCGGCAGAGACCAGTCCTGCCGACGCGCGTCCACGACGTCCATGTGACAGATCCACATCACGGGCCTGCCCTGGCCCTTGCCTTTGAGGCGCACCACGAGGTTGACCTGATTCGGCCATGGCCCTTCCGGGACCAGGTGCATTTGCCTGTCGGTGAAGCCCGCCGCCTTGAAGTGATCGTAAAGCACCTGTGCCACGCCTTTGGTGCCGACGGCGTGCACGGAGCGGATCTCGACGATCTGCTTGAAGATGTCGCGCGCGAGGCGCTGATTGTCTTGCGGCGGCAGGGGTCCCGGAGCGGGCCAGCCTGGGGTTGCGGCGGACGCCGCCGTGGCGAGAAGGAGCGCACACGCGAGTGCGCCAAGGTTTGCAATATGCCTCATGGTCCCCCCATCCTATCGCCGCAGCCGTCGATGAATCTCGGCCTAAAGCAGCATAGTGGCATGGAGCGCGTCGCGCAGAGGCCGCGCGATGTGCCGTGCTTTGCCTGCGGCGAAGCGCCGCGGCCGCTGGCGCACCCTGATTGCGCCGGCTACCCGATTGCGGCCGGCTATTTACGAAGCCTTCGCCCAAACCGTTATACTGCGTCCTTCGTGTTCGCGATTTGCGTGAGGCGGCGGTGAGCAAGCAGGACACCCATTTCATCAACATGTTCAGCCTGGTGATCGGCGTGCTGGTCGCATTCGCGATCGTGCTCTTCGTGGTGGCGCGCAGCATGGGCGCCAGCATCGAAGGCCAGCAGGTGATGAACGAGCCGGACTATTACAAGAGCGTCGAGGCGCGCGTCGCCCCCGTCCAGCAAGAGGCCATCGCCGGGCAGAACAACGCCGCCCTGGAGATCAAGCCCCTGGCCGGCGCGACGGCGCAGGCGGGCGGCTCCTCGGGCGTCGCCATGCCCACCAGCGGCAAGGAGCTCTTCGAGCAGACCTGCAGCGCCTGCCATGGCGCTGGCGTTGCCGGCGCACCCAAGGCGGGCGACAAGGCGGCCTGGGCGCCGCACCTCGCGCACGGACTGCCCATGCTCTACGACCACGCGCTGCACGGCTTCACCGGAAGCACCGGGACGATGCCCGCCAAGGGCGGCCGCACGGACGTGCCGGATCCGATGGTGGAGCAGGCGGTGAACTACATGGTCTCGCTCGTCGACCCGTCGATGGTGAGCGGCAAGAAGAAGTAGCTTCCGATCGTGTGATCAGCGCCGCTTGGCCACGGGTCGTGCCCTAGACATAAGGAACAGCCCGCTCCCGATCCAGGCAGCGCAGCATGACGGCCTCTCCGATATGAGTTTCCGCGATCACGTCGCGGCCATCCAGATCTGCGATCGTGCGGGCGAGCTTGAGAACGCGTTGGCGTGTCCGCCCCGAGAAGCGCAATTGCTTCATCGTGCGATCCAGCAGAGCGCGGGCTTTGGGCGCCAGAACACAACACTGGTCCACCTGAGCATCGCTCAGCCGCGCGTTGCAACGGCTCTGGCGTGCGAGCTGCCGCGAACGGGCCGCGGCGACACGTGAGGCGAGCACCGCGCTCGATTCGCCTCCATTCACGCTCTCATCGAAATCGCTGACTTCGAGACGCGGCACTTGCACATGCATGTCCAAGCGATCGAGCAGCGGGCCTGAGATGCGCGCGCGATATCTCAGAGCCTGCGCCGGGGTGCAGTGGCAGGTTCCAGCGGGGTCACCCAGGTCACCGCATGGGCAGGGATTCATGGCGGCCACGAGCTGAAACTCCGCGGGGTAGTCCGCGTGTGCGGCGGCGCGGGAGACTCTGACGACACCTGCTTCCAGCGGCTCTCGCAGCGCCTCGAGTACGTGGCGGTCGAACTCCGGTAGCTCATCGAGGAACAGCACGCCGTGATGAGCGAGGCTTATTTCTCCGGGCCGCGCGTGGGCGCCACCGCCCACCAGGGATACCGCGGATGCGGTGTGATGGGGCGCTCGGAAGGGCCGGCGTCCGAAGCGGCTCATGTTGAAGCCGGTGGAGCTCACCGAGGCGATGGCGGCGCAGTCCAGCGCCTCGGCTGCCGCAAGCGGCGGCAGCAGGCCTGGCAGGCGCTGCGCCAACATGCTCTTGCCGCAGCCGGGCGGACCAATCATGAGGAGGCTGTGAGCGCCAGCTGCGGCGATGAGCAACGCCCGCTTTGCCTGAATCTGTCCCCTGACGTCGCTGACATCGGGCTCAGCGCCCCGGCACTCCTCCAGTGCTGGAACCATGTTCTTCGGGAGACAGGTGCGCAGCGGCTCTTCGCCGGCGACGTGTTGGCAGACTTCCTTCAGGTGTGAGGCCGCTCGCACCGACGTGACCGCAGCGATGAGGGCTTCATCCGCATTCGCAACAGGTACGATCAGCTCATGTCCGTCGCGGCTGGCATGCGCGGCCGCGAGCAGGATCCCCCGCACCGATTTGATCTCTCCCCGCAACCCGAGCTCGCCATACAGCTCACAGACAGTCCGTTCGCGGATGCCCGTTTGCCGGAGTTGTCCAGAAGCGATCAGGATGCCGAGTGCGATGGGAAGCTCGAATCGACCACCTTCCTTCGGGATCTCCGCGGGCGCCAGGTTGACCACGATGCGGCCGCTCGGGAATTCGAAGCCGGAGCACAGGAGCGCCGAGCGCACCCGATCGCGGCTCTCACGGACCACAGTCGCAGGGAGGCCCACCAGATGGAATGCCGGGAGCCCGCTTGTTACGGTGACTTCGACCTGCACCAGCGGCGCCTCGAGGCCCACCTGCGCCCGGCAGAGGAGAGTGGCAACGGGCTGGGACAGGTCGTCCATGAACGTGAACCGGGTCGGGCAGATCGCAGCGGCCGCTGGACGCGCATCCAGAGGTTTTCGGGTAGGTGACCCGTCGACTCCGCTGCAGCTTTGCCGGTCAGTTGTCTTTGGACGCTCCGGGTGGCGTGGGCTCGGAAGCGGCAGAGCCGCCGGCGGCGGGCGCCGCCGCACCCTCCAGCGCCTGCAGCCGCGCCTCGAGCTCCGCCAGGCGGGCGCGAGTGCGCTCGAGCACGCGAGTCTGGGTGTCGAATTCGTCGCGGGTGACCAGGTCGAGCTTGCCGAGGCTCGAGCGCAGCACGGCGCGGAAGTTGGTTTCGAGATCCTTCTGCACGGTGCGGAAGGCCGGCGGGACGCTCTCGAGCAGGCGGCGCGCGATCTCGTCGATCCGGAAGCTGTCCATCATCTGTCTCCTCGAGCGTGATGCCCCTCGATGGGGCGAAGCCGCTGACGCGCGGCACCAAAACAGTGCGCGCGGCGGGCTCGTAGCGGTGCAAGTCCCGGAAAGCGCACTGAAAATTCCAATGGCATGGATTCTGCACCCCAACTGCCCGCTTCACTAGCTTACGCGCGCGAGGGTCGATCGTGCAGCCGCCATTCGTGGCCCGATCGCCTCGATACGCGCCCAAAGACTCGAGAACCGTCCGGGAGACCACATGCGCACCGCTCCGATCCTCCTCAAAGCGATCCGTCGAACGACAGGTGTCGCGGCCCTCGCGACCCTCGTGCCAACGCTGGCGTGGGCGGCCGATGCGCCCGTGCCCACACCCGACAAGGGCGACATGGCCTGGATGCTCACCTCCACCGCATTGGTGCTCCTGATGTCAGTGCCGGCGCTGGGTCTCTTCTACGGTGGTCTGGTCCGCACGAAGAACATGCTCTCGGTGCTGATGCAGGTGTTCGTGGGCTTTTCCCTGATCACCGTCCTCTGGTGCATCTACGGCTACTCGCTGGCCTTCACCGCAGGCAACGCATTCATCGGCGGCCTGAGCCGGCTCTTCCTGTCGGGAACTTTCAACGCCGCGACCGGCGCGTTTTCCAACATCGGGACGTTCGACAAGGGCGTCGTGCTGAATGAGCTGGTATACGTCGGCTTCCAGGCCACCTTCGCCGCCATCACCTGCTGCCTCATCCTCGGGGCGCTGGTCGAGCGCGTGAAATTCTCCGGTATCCTGCTGTTCCTCGCGTTCTGGTTCACCTTCTGCTACTGCCCCGTGGCGCACATGGTGTGGTACGTGCCGGGTCTAGACATCAATCCGGCGGACCATCCTGTCGCCGGTCTGCTGGCGAATTGGGGCGCGCTCGACTTTGCCGGCGGCACGGTCGTGCACATCAACTCCGGGGTCGCGGGCCTGGTCGGCGCCGTCATCCTGGGCAAGCGTATCGGCCTCGGCAGGGAGCCGATGCCGCCGCACAGTCTCACCATGACAATGATCGGCGCGTCGCTGCTCTGGTTCGGCTGGTTCGGGTTCAACGCGGGCTCCGCCCTCGAAGCCAACGGCTCCGCCGCGCTCGCCTTCATGAACACCTACCTCGCGACCGCCTGCGCGGTGCTCGCCTGGATGGGCACGGAGTGGATCATCAAGGGCAAGCCCTCGATGCTGGGCGCAGCCTCGGGCGCGGTGGCGGGCCTCGTAGCCATCACGCCGGCCGCCGGCAACGTGGGTGTACCGGGCGCCTTCGTGATCGGCCTCGGAGTGGGTCCGCTCTGCTTCTGGGGCGTCACGGGCTTGAAGAAGATGATTCGCACCGATGATGCGCTGGATGTGTTCGGCGTCCACGCTCTCGGGGGAATCTTCGGCGCGCTGACTACGGGCATCTTCAACGCTCCGGCGCTCGGCGGAACGGGTGGCGGTGCCTATCCCGGCATCTGGGCGCAATTCCTCATCCAGGCCAAGGCCGTGGGTGTGGTGATCGTGTGGACCGCCGCGGTGGCCACTATCGGTTTCTACCTGGTGAAATTCATCATCGGCCTGCGCGTCAGCGAGGACGAGGAGCGCGAAGGCCTGGACATCACTGTCCACGGCGAGCGGGCCTACGACATGTAATCGCTCTGAGCAGTTGCAGCGCCCCGCAGCCGCGGGCCGCTCAGGCGGCCCGCGGCTTCTTTCTGTGAGCGGCTGCCGTCCCGAATGTGACCGAGTTCAAAGGATGCGCGCGCGCCAGAGCGGAGAATGGGGGCGCTCCGGGGAGAAAGGTCATGTCACGATCCATCGCCATCCTGCTGGCCACCTCGATGGCCGCCCTTCTGGGAACGGCCCGCATCGCGCACGCCGACGTCATCTATCAGTGGACGGATGCGAAGGGCGAGGTGCACTACACCGATCAGTGGGTACCCGGCGCCAAGATCATCAGGACCGAGTCCGCTCGCGGGTCGGTAACGGCCGCGAACGCGAACGCCATGCAAGGCATCCACAACGAGGGCCAGGCCGCCTCGGGCGCCATCAGGCAGCAGCAAGAGACGCAGGCCGTGCAGGACGATGAAGCCAAGGCCCGTGCCGCGCGCTGCACGCAGGACAAGGAGGAATATCAGAAGCTGATCGTCTCGCGGCGCATCTTCACGACCGACAAGAGCGGCGAACGCCACTACCTCACCGACGCCGATGCCGATGCCGTCCGGCTCAAGGCCCGCCAGGCCATGGATATGGATTGCGGCAGCGGCACCTAGTCCGCTCCGTTCCGTAAAGCGCCCCTAAAGGCTATATTGGCGCTCATGCGAGCGCCGTGCGAAAGCAAGTCATTGAGCGGCCCGAGGCCGCGCCCTCCCTGGGAAGCGGCCGCGGGATTCAGCCAATGAAAACAGCATTCGTCGGATTGGGCGCGATGGGCAACTACATGGCCCGCAATCTCCACCGTGCCGGGCTGCTGACGGCCGTATGGAACCGTACCGCCGAGAAGGCGCGCTCGCTCGCTCAGGAGCTCGGGATCGCAGCTCCCGCGACGCCCGCGGAGCTGGCGGCCGGTGTCGATGCCGTCGTCCTCTGCGTGTCGGCCGACAATGACGTCCTGGACGTCGTGCGTGCTCTCGCCCCCGGATTGGCTGCCGGCAGTCTCGTGATCGACTGCTCGACGGTCGCGGCCGACACCGCGCGCCGGGCCGCCGAGCTCCTGGGCAAGCAGGGCGTCGATTTCCTCGATTGTCCGGTGAGCGGGGGCGTGGAGGGGGCGCGCGAGGGAACACTCGCCGTCATGGCCGGCGGTACCGGCGAAGCCTTCGCGCGCGCTCGTCCCGTGCTCGAGGCCATGGGCCGGACGATCACCCATTTTGGCCCGACCGGCAGCGGCCA
>Ga0134126_10013010_pt1 | contig 10506 bp, 8 predicted proteins | sample KB31752_FD_96881 | JGI IMG/M metagenome (GOLD analysis project Ga0134126, IMG submission 96881) | Terrestrial soil microbial communities with excess Nitrogen fertilizer from Kellogg Biological Station, Michigan, USA - KB3-175-2 | ecosystem: Environmental > Terrestrial > Soil > Unclassified ...
CCGAGTTGGAGAAACGTCGTCGGAGGCGACGCCAACAACGCCGCTTCCGACGAGACCCGATCACGTACCTGAAGCAACTGGAGGAACTGGCACTCCAGCTGAGTTTGCCACCCTAGTTTTTTGCTTGGCTTTTCGATTTACCCGCTCCTGATCCTGGTCCTGCTCGTGCTGCCACCGGTCTGGCGAGCGTGCGGCGGTAGGGATGCCCGTGCCGGCGAGAAGGACCAATCCTGTCCGCGGCGCTTGGGATGATTCCCAAGAGGACGAGTGTCGTTCTTGCACCTGTCGCCGGGCGCGCTATGATACGGTTGTGTCCCGATAGACTGTATGATCGAGGTTCTTCATGCACGATCCGTCGCACGCCTTCCTTCAAAAACTCCTCGAAACCCCCAGCCCCTCCGGATACGAACGACCCGTGCAAGACGTGGTTCGCGCCTGGGCACGCGAGTACGCCGACGAAGTGCGCACCGACCGCCACGGCAATGTGCTGGCGATTCGTCATCCCACCACCTCCTCTCCCAGCTTGACTGCGGAAGGCGCCGCAGGCGAACGGCCGCCGCGCATCATGCTCGCCGGCCACTGCGATCAGATTGCCCTCATGGTGCAGCACATTGACGACCACGGTTTTCTTTACGTGCAGCCGATCGGCGGCTGGGACATGCAGATTCTCCTCGGCCAGAACCTGACCGTGTGGTCGCGTGGGGGGCCGTTGCCCGGTGTCGTCGCCCGGCGAGCGCCGCATTTGATGACCGGCGAGGAACGCAACAAGGTGCCGACCTTCAACGACGTGTGGATCGACATCGGCGTCAAGGATCGCAAGGAGGCCGAGGAGTTGGTGACGCATGGCGATCCGGTGACGTTCGCGCTGGGCTATCGGCCGTTGCGGAACGGGCTGGCGGTTTCGCCGGGCATGGATGACAAGGTCGGTTTGTGGACCGTGATGGAAGCGCTGCGGCTGATGCAAGGTAAGCCGTTGCACGCGGCCGTCTTTTGTGTCTCGACCGTGCAAGAAGAGATTGGCCTGCGCGGGGCGACCACGAGCAGCTATGGCATCCATCCCACGATTGGCATCGCTGTTGATGTCACGCACGCCAGCGATACGCCGGGCAACGACAAGAAGCAACTCGGCGATGTGCGTCTCGGCAAGGGGCCGGTGCTGTTTCGTGGGCCGAACATCAATCCGCGCGTGCTGGAACGACTGGAGGGCGCCGCCAAGCATCACGACATCCCGGTTCAGGTGCGCGGCGCGCCGCGGGCGACCGGCACCGACGCCAATGCCATGCAACTCTCTCGCGAGGGCGTGGCGACGGCGCTAGTCAGCATCCCCAACCGCTACATGCACAGCCCCGTCGAGGTGGTTTCTCTCGACGATCTTGAGCGCACCGCGCAGCTGCTGGCGGAGTTTTGCTTGAGCGTCACGCCGTCGATGGACTGGACACCCTGACCCGCTTCGCGGGAAATCCGAAATCCGAAATCCGAAATCCGAATGCTCAATTCCCGTTTTGAGTTTGAGATTTGAGTTTTAAGATTTCTTTCGGATTTCGGATTTCGGATTTCGGATTTCCCGCGAAGCGGGCGAGGATTTCCCGCGAAGCGGGCGAGGATTTCCCGCGAAGCGGGCGAGGATTTCCCGCGAAGCGGGCATTCGATCTTTACAAGGCGACGAATGACAGCCAAGATAATTCCATGCTCCTGAAGTTGGTGGCGCTTGGCGCCGACGGTCTTGATGGTTCTTGAACAGGAACAAATGGCTATGGCGAACGATCGCATCCCGATGACGAGAGAAGGCTACGAGAAGCGCAAGGCCGAACTGGACCACATGCAGAATGTGGAGTTCATCGAGATCACCAAACGCATCGCCACCGCACGCGAGATGGGGGATCTCAGCGAGAACGCCGAGTATCATGCGGCCCGCGAGGATCAGGGCATGTTGCAAGCGCGCATCGACAAACGCAAAGACGAATTGGCCCGCGCCTACATCGTCGATACCAGTAGTCTGCCATCCGACACCGTCGTCTTCGGTACGCGCGTACGCATCAAGGATCTCGAATCCGGCGAGGAAGAAGTCTACGATCTGGTTGGCCCTGGCGACGAGGATTACGACAACAATAAAATCCTCACCACCAGTCCGCGCGGCCAAGGGCTGCTCGGCAAGAAGTGCGGCGACATCGCCGTCATCAAGGTGCCGCGCGGCAACCTCCGCTATGAAATCCTCGATATTTCCTTCCCGTCGTAAAGCCACCTTTGGCTTGATCATTACGGCCCGGAACCTTTTTTGACTAATCGCGCTCTTTTTGTCCATTTTTTGGTTGACCGTGAAGAAGAGAGGGCTACCATGAAGGGAAAGATGGTCGAAACCTCACCTCTTTCTCATCCAGGCAATTGATCGTCATGGCCGACCCTCGCCTGAATAGCCTGCATTTGGAAACGCCGCGACGGCAGGAGTATCGCCGCGCCCGAGACGTGTTGCTGCATGCACGCGGCAGCCAAACCATCTGCGCCTGCCACGACGACTCCCAGGCTTTCGGCCGCACCGTCATTCAGAGACAGCACGATGTGGCCGAAGCCCCATCTCCTTGCTGGCTTCTCGATGGCGAATTCCTCTACCCTCTTCATATCGGCGTGAACACACTCGGTCGATCCAGCGATAACGATCTCGTGGTGGAGGACGCTTACGTGTCGCGCCGCCATGGTGCCATTCTCGTCCACGTCAACGAAAAGTGCGAACTGCACGATACCGCGTCGAAGAATGGCATCTATCTCAACGGCACGCGGCTATCGGAGCCGGCTGTCCTCAAATCCGGCGATGAAATTCGCGTTTCCAATCGGCAATTCGTCTTTTTCACACGCTCCGGCGATCCGGCCGCGGCTTTCCCGCCGGCGACGCTAAGTGGTTGAAACAAACGCCGCTAGCCGGATCGTGTAAAATGTCTGCTGGCAGCGGACGAACAAAACAGCAGAGATTCCCTTCTGTCGCGAGGTTCCCATGTCTCAACTCAAACACGTTGTCGATCCCTTCGGCGAAGTGAACGTGTATCCATCAGGCGGCAAGCTCCGCGTTGTGGCGACAATCTTAATGGAACCACACAAGGAAGGCGCGCAAACCGGCATCGCGTTGGACGGCTCCGGCTCCATGAGCAAACTTTACGGCGTCGAAGATGGCAGTCGCGTCCTGTCGCCGATCTTCGGCGGTCCCAAGAAATTGCACAACGAGATTACGCCGATTGCGCAGAAACTGTGCGCGCATCTGGCACGCAAAATCGACGCCGACGGCGGCACGACTTGCATTTATTGGGCGGTCGGCGAAAACGGCGGGGCCATCGAAGAAGTTGGCGATTTGCGGGCCGATGAGGCGGAACGGCACGTCTTCGGGCCACCGCGCGACTTCGGCACCGGCACGCGCTTGCTGCCGGCCGTGCGCTATTTCGTCGAACGCTTCCGCGATGCGCCGTGGGGGTTTTATGTGTTCATCACCGATGGCGAACTGCACGACCTCGACGAAGTAAAGGCGTACAGTGTACGTCTGGCGCGCGACATCGCGGCTCGGCGGCGCAATCCCGTCAAGTTCGTCCTCATCGGCATGGGGCCGAGCGTCAACGAAACGCAGATGGAGGAACTCGACGATTTGGACTCGGGTACGCCGATCGATCTGTGGGACCACAAACTCGCTTCCGAGATGCGCGTACTGGAAGAAATCTTCGCCGAGGTGGTTGACCGGAATGCGCGGGTCGCGGATAACGGCCGTATCGTCGATCCACAAGGCCGCGTCGTGAAAGACTTCAGCGATTCTGGTTTGCCGGCGTATTTGGAGTTCGAGATGCCGGCAGGGGCGGAGTATTTCACGCTCGAAGTCAACGGTACGCGGGTCCAGCAAGTGCTGTCGGATCGCGCCCAGGCTCCCTCTTCGCACACGACGCCGATACAGGCTTCCCCATCGCCCGTCGTCGCCGACGCGCTCCCCGTTCAGAGTGCCAAAACGGAGGAGGAAGACGATGCGGACGCCGAATGGCGTTCGATCAACCTGGAGATGGCGAAGCAAGGGGAGCAAGCAGAGATTGACTTGGAAAAACCCAAGGACGTCTGAAAAGCGATTTCAACGCCAGCCCGCAGCGCCAGTAAGGGACTTTCCCTTGCGGCGCTGCGGGCTGGTGAATAAGAGATACAAGCGGAGTCTCCTTATGGCCCAACTGAAGAAAGTCGTCGAACCGTTCGGCGAAGTGAACGTGTATCCATCGGGCGGCAAGTTCCGCGTTGTGGCGACGGTCTTGATGGAGCCGCACAAGGAAGGCGCGCAAACCGGCATCGCTCTGGACGGCTCCGGCTCCATGAGCAAACTTTACGGCGTCGAGGAGGGAGGCGGCGGTTTTCTCGCCTCGCTGTTCGGCACGAAAAAACAAGCTCACAACGAAGTGACGCCGGTGGCGCAGAAGGTTTGCTCTTATCTGGCGCGCAAGATCGATGCCGACGGCGGCACGACGTGCATCTACTGGGCGGTTGGACCGGGCGGCAGTCAGATTGAAGAAGTCGGCGATCTGCGCGCCGACGAGGCGGAGCGGCACATCTTCGGCCCGCCGCGCGACTTCGGCACCGGCACGCAATTACTGCCGGCCGTGAAGCACTTCGTCGAGCGCTTCCGCGATGCACCGTGGGGGTTTTACGTGTTCATCACGGACGGCGAATTGCACGATCTCGACGAAGTGAAACGCTACAGTAGGCAGCTTGCCAAGGACATCGCGGCCCGACGACGCCATCCGCTCAAGTTTGTCCTCATCGGCATCGGTCCCAACGTCAATGAAGAGCAAATGGAAGAGTTGGACGATCTGGATACGGGTACATCAATTGACCTGTGGGATCACAAAATCGCCGCCGAGATGCGTGTCTTGCAGGAGATTTTCGCCGAGGTCGTGGACAAGAACGCCCGCATCGCGGACCACGGCCGTATCCTCGATCCGCAAGGCCATGTCGTCAAGGATTACTCCGATACGGGCATGTCGGCGTTTCTGGAATTTGAGATGCCGGCGGGAGCCGAATACTTCACGCTGGAGGTCAACGGCAATAAGATTCACCAAGGGCTATCCGATCATGCCCATGTTCCCCCGCCGCAGATGGTTTAGCCGCTTGCGGCTTAGCGTCAGGCGAATGCTAAGCCGCAAGCGGCTCGGAAAGAACGAGTTCTTCCGTGGATGTCTCTCCTCCTCGATCCGTTGTCACCAGGGTAAGCCTGGGACTGCTGGCCGTGGTCACCATCGGCCCGTTGCTGCTCGAACCGTCTTCGGTTGATTTCCTCCCGGCATACGCTTCAATCATTGCCACCGGCTTCAGCATGGCCGTGGTCCTGGGTTTGATGGCCGTGGCTCTGATAGTGCGCGCCGAACTCGACCGGTCGAGCGAACCTCATGCGGCGAGAAACATCGTCCTGTTCGCCGTCCTCGCCGGGTTGATGACACTGATGCACTGGATCGAGGTGGACCGCGAGGAGTACGCGCACGATTGGCAAACCAACGCCTACGTGAAAATACTGAATCACGAATTTGAAGCGCCGCACAATTATCGGCCGTTGCCCTACGGTTTCACGCGACTGATAGAGCGCATCACGCATGATTGGATGTTCTCCTGTCTGAGTTATCGCTGGTTTTTCACGTTCTGGTTTGTGTGGGCGTCCTATCGGCTGGCGCGGCGTTATCTGAATCCTCATCGCGCCCTGCTGACCTTGTTGCCACTGGTCTTGCTGTATCCGCTGTCGGTCCTCCGTTACGCCGGTCAGTTGACCGATCCGCTCAGCCATGCGCTATTCGTGTTGGCGTTTCTCTATTTGTTGGAAGATCGTCCTCTAGCCTTGGCCGCCGCGCTGGCGCTCGGCATCGCTACTAAGGAGACGGTGGTGATCGTTGCGCCGGCTTATCTCGCCTGTTATTGGCGGCGCGGTTGGCGATCGTGGTTCATCACGGCGGGACTCGGTGCCGCGTGCGTGGCGGCGTTTCTGGCGGCGCGGGTGCCGTTGGGCTGGCGGTTGGGCTTCAACAGCATCAACGGCACAACCGGACTGATGATCGGCAGCAATCTCGGCATCGGCGTCGTTCGCTACAAACGACCGCTGCCGCTGTGGGAGAATTACCTTCATCCGCTGCTGTTCGTCGGCGTTTTCGTGCCGGGGATTGTGTGGGGCTGGCGACGCATCGATCCGCATTTGCGCGCTCTGTGCCTCGTCGTCACGCCGCTTTTGTTGATGAGCAATGTGTGTTTCGGCTGGGTGTATGAATCGCGCAACTACATGCCGCTCGTGCCACTGCTTTGCACCGCTTGCAGCTTAGCGCTAAGTCGCAAGCAACCCATTCCTCACTCGGAGCGGAAAGAGTGCCATAAGGTCGGCACATAACCGATGAGCATGCCAGCAATCAGGCCGGCGGCGTGCGCGGCGTTGGCCACATTACTACCAATGACGTAATGGATCAACGGTGTCATACACAGGAAGAACCAGGCCATCATAATAATGATGTTGGTTGCATCGATGTGCAGGCCAAGCTCGGGGTGAAACCGCGCTTTCATCCACACGTAGCCGAACAAACCATAGACCACGCCGGACATACCGCCGAAATTGGAACTGGGAACGGGATGAGGAACGAACCTATCCCAGGTCGCATGGCCAAGGAAATACTGTGTCAGGTTCGAGCTAATGGCCACAACCACAACGAGCGCCAAATAGCGGAATGGACCGCGCCGGCGCTCAATCGCGCCGCCCAGGATGTACAGCCACGACATATTGAACAGCAGATGCCAGATGGTGAAATGCAGGAAGATGGGCGTTACCAGACGCCAGATTTCGCCGTGCAAGATCAGCGTCAAACCGGGTGGGTTTATCACCCACACGAACGACTCTTCCTCGTCGTCCGAGGTCGGTCCCGAGGGGTCAACCCACACCGGAACCATGCGGTAGGGGGGGGCGATGGACAGAGCTTGCACCCAAGGGATGGAGTGACCATTGCGCGACAGCAGCGAGACGAGGACGCTGATGACAATCAAAGCGAGGGTGCATTTGCCAGTAGCGGTTGCGGCACCCATGCGCGACTGGAACCGTTCTTGCCGGCGATGATAGGCGTTCTCAAGGTTGCGTTTCTCGCGGCGTAATTTCTCGGCCGCGCGGGTGGACTCGGTAAAACGAGGATCGTGCGGATTGCGATTGAACGCATCCAACTCCTGGCGAGCCTGGGGCAATTGGTCCTCGTCGCGGACCCAGATAGCCCAGCCCTCCGGTTGTTGCTCAACCTTGGTGTTGATGTGCAAGGTCAAAAAGTAGTCGGCCAGGGTTTGGGCCGCGTCGGCGCTGGGCAAAGTGGCGAGCTGTCGCATAGGTGCTATCTCCGGTGGGGCGAACTCTTTTCATGCTATGGCATGGAGACCGGGTTGGCCGCTTGCGGCTTAGCGCCAAGCCGCAAGCGACTCATTGCCGTGGCCGCGACGACGTGGTGATTATCCCTGAAGAATCCTTCGACGCCATCGGCTCGATGCGAACATCATCGAAATACACGGTGCCGATGCCGCTCAGCGCCAGAGTGACATTGATGACGCCCGAGGCCGGCACCGTCCGATAGAGGACGAACTGCTTCCACGGACAAGGCACCGACGTACGCACCGCCAGCGGTTCACCGCCGGCGCTGTCGAACAACAGGGCGCCATCAGGAGAGCCGATGATCGGCGCGGGCACATGCATCCAGGCACTGATGCGTACCACCGTTCCCGGCTCCAGGCGCAGAGCGGGACCGTGGAGAGCGACGAAGGTCCGCTCCAGCACTTGCGGCGGCTTTAAGGGATTTTTCGCGGCTACCTTGAGCATGAGACACTGCTTGCCTTCGCGCGGCTCGTTCCCCACACGCTTGGCCTGGCACTCCACATCATCCAGCGAGGGAACCACCTCCCACTGCCAGCCCTCCGGCTGAACGGTGGGGGGCGCTTCAAAATCGCCGTCGGTCAACACGTTCGCCTCCACACGCCGCTTCGCCAGATCGTCGAGGAATTGCCAGTAACGCGGCAGCGTGTAAAAGCTGACGGCGAACGGGCAAGCCACCGGCGTTGTCAGTCGCTTCACGGCAACATCCCAGTGTTCGCGCATGAGGATGCGCACCGCTCGCAGAGACAATTGCGCGTCGGTGTAAGCCTCCGTGTATTCGCCATCCAGCCGATGTTTGCGGCTTTTCTCCAACCACCGTCGAGCCGTGTCGAGCAGACTATCGCCGTCCTTCAAGGTCTTGCCCAACTGCTTCAACTCCTCATGAACGCGGGCCACCTTGACGATTTCTTCCTGCGCTTGGTCGTGGGTCCACTGGGCGGCGTCCTTGCGCATCTGCCGCTGTAGCTCCTGGAAGCGGACCACCAAGCCAGTCGGCCCGAGGTCGCCGGTGAAGACGATGGCGGCGGTCAGGCTGAAGTTTTCCAGGACAAGTTCGCGGCCGCCCAGCACCGGCTTGGTGGGATATGAACGGAAGCGTCCGGGACAGACTTCCCAGGCGGCGTAGTTCTCCGGCACCATCGGCACCTTGAGCATGAGCTTGGGCACATAACCCTGCGGCGGGACGTACTGCGAGCCGGGACCCATCCAGATGGGCAGCACGAGAACGGCCTTGTCCGTGCGTAGGATGGCGGCCATGACGTAGGGGTGCGAAGTTTCCACCCATTGCGGCTCTTCTTTGGCGGAAACCAACAGCGGCTCAATCATGCGAAATTCCTGATTGAGCAGAGCCAGAGCCAGCAAGCGATCACGTCCCATATGGCTGTCGGCCAGGAAGCGATCGGACCAGTAGCCCAGTCCACGATAGCCGGCGCCGACGGCCGTATAAGCGAGCAGACGGATCTGTTCCGGTTGTGGACCAATCGGTTCGTTGAAGCGGCCGGTCGTGCGCTCGTAGGCGGTGGTCATGAACCAATCGGGCAAGTGCGTTTGAATCCAGGTCCAGCAGAAGGTGTCCGCCGGCAAGAGGTGGCGGCGCTCGATCAGCCAGTTGCGATAGGCCGGTAGTTCCAGACTGGTCAAGAGCGGCCAGCGATGCGCGCCGATCATCATCTGCTGATTGCCGCGGATGTAATAGCTGTTGAAACCATCGCTGACATCCGCACCGACCGGACGCATCGGATCGACGGTGTGAATCGCCTCGGCCGTCTCCTTGACGCTCTTGGACTGCTCGAACGGCAAATTGCCGCCGAGATCCCAGAACAGCACCGATTGCTCCTTGATAAAGCGCGCGACATTTTGGCCAAACGCCGAGTTGGAGGTGAGTTGTCCTCGAACCTTGCCGCCCGGTTGCTCGGCGATCTGCGGCGGATGCAGCGTAGGCACAATCCAAAAACCGAGCGTGGCCGCGTCTTCAATTAAGCCGGAGGGCGAACTTTCATCGAGCCAGACCGTGTTGAAGCCGGCATTGCGAAGGACTTTCAACGGGGTGCCGGTGTGCCGAATGCCCATCAGGAAGAAGCGTTGTCCGCCGACCAGCAGTTGCGGCCCCTTGAGTTGGATTTCATCGGGACGACGGTTGAGGGCGGGCAGCGCCGGCGTTCCCTCACGCCGAACGGGTTGTCCGGTCGTCGGCCCTGCCGGGTCGAAGACCGGGCCGATTTCCAGGTCGTCGATCCATACGCGCGTATCGCCGGGGCCAGCGTAGACATTCAGCACCAGTTGATCGATGTAGGCATCCGTGGCGACGATCTCGCGCTTGAGATTGCCGGCAAGCAATTGCTGCTGCGACCGCAGCAATCGGACGGGAGAGGGCAAGGCGAGTTGCTGCCAGTGATTGACGGTCTGATAGCGATCGCCGGGCAGCAGAGCCGTCAGGGGCTGGCCCGGATTTTTGGGATCTTGATCTTTCGGGAATACCACTCGCGCCAGCAATTGCACGTCCGGCCGATTGGCACGGATCCAGATACTGACGTTGACGTCCTCCGTGACCGGCGCTCGGCCGACGGGGTAGGTGTAATGGATGTAATTGCCGCGCTCCGCCTCCAGCTGGATCGTCTCGGAACGCTGGCCGTCATGGACGTACTGAGCAGTGAGGTTGTGAGCCGTTTCTTTGTAAGCGGCGTCGTGTGGCCCCTGCACCCAAACCGGCTCGCGCGCCTCGAAGCCGTATTGGATCATCTGCTGACCGTGGACAAGAAAGGCGATCCCCAGCGCCAACAGGGTCGCCGTGAACGCGATGAATCCATTCCACCTCGCTCGTCCCAATCGCTTCATGTTTCGCCGCTCCTTGCAGGTTGCGCAATCTCCCCGCTAATCAGGGGGCGACGGTCATACCAAAGGGGCAAGGCACGGCCAAGAGCAATTTGCCAAAATCGAGAGCTACTCCCGTTCGCTGGGTGCCCCTCTCGATTTTGGAGATCGATCAGTGACGATGTTTCCCATCAAGGTCTTTCGGCCGGCCGTCTCCGCCTTACGCACCCTACGCCGGCAGCAGATCGCGATAGCCAAAACGCCCTTCGCGCAGCGTGTACTCGCCGAGCGAATACGGCACCGGCTAGGCA
>Ga0134126_10013011_pt1 | contig 10506 bp, 10 predicted proteins | sample KB31752_FD_96881 | JGI IMG/M metagenome (GOLD analysis project Ga0134126, IMG submission 96881) | Terrestrial soil microbial communities with excess Nitrogen fertilizer from Kellogg Biological Station, Michigan, USA - KB3-175-2 | ecosystem: Environmental > Terrestrial > Soil > Unclassified ...
CATCACGATCATGCGCCGGATGCACACCGCGGGCGCGCAGGCGGTGATCCTCGGCTGCACCGAGTTCGGCATGCTGCTGCGCGCAGAGGACGCGCCAGACATCCCGCGCGTCGACACCACCGAACTCCACTGCCAGGCCGCCGTGGATTGGATGCTCGCGAAAGATTCCGGTCACGTAGACGCGACCTGACCGACTTTCAGTCGAGGTGCCCTCCGTCGCCCTGTCAGAAAATTGTCCCTGACACCCTTTTGGGCCTTCCCGACACTCCAACCCGCAACGTTGCCCTAGGCTTGGCCGTAGCATTCCTCGATGGCCGTCATGATTCTGCGCCGCTGCGGCTCGGGCGTTGGCTTGCCATGACTATCCGCCATGAAGTTGCACATCTTGGGATTGATGACGTGCACATCAGGCGATGGCACTGAACACGTGACGAACCAACCCGGCAGCGCCAGCACGGACTCGACCGGCACGCGCTCGCCGGTCTTGCGGTACAGGTAATCGCTCAGCCAGCGAGTCTGGCCCCGCGCTTGGTCAAGCATCTTCGTTTCACGCCAACCAGGAAATTCAAGCGCTCGTCCGTCGAACTTGACCGCTGCCTTGTCCTTTCCTCGTCCCGCAGGTTTTCGCCGCGACTTGGCCTCAATCATGAAGACGGTGCTCGGACCCACAACCACGTGATCGAGGTTGAACGTTCCGGCGGGAATGTCGTGGTAGATCGCACAACCCCTGGAGTTCAACGGCGCCAATGCCTGTGCTGTGGCGCGCTCTGCTGCGCGTCCATCGAGATAATCGCGGCGTTTGCGCATGAGCTTAAGAGCCGACCACGCGGCGAAGCTACTCATCAGCACGACTAGCGCTAGCAGAAATGCCTCTCCCGGCCCGAAGTGAATCGAACGCCTGTCCATGTGCTGCACGGCCCAAACCGCGAGCGCAAGCGGGCCAGCAATAGCCGAAACGAGCAAACGATCTCCCGCAGCTTCCATAAGGCGATCCGCTTCGCGCTGCGCTTGTTCGCCGGGTAAATGGAGTAGCTCCGATGTTAAAGGCGAGCGTCGCTGATCGGTACGCCGGCGCCACCTGGCCCATAACGCAAGCGACAAAGCCGGAACGAGGCCCGCGACCACTGCAGCCAAAACGAATAGCCCTGGAATCAGTGCTTGCATGGATATCCCCGAACATTTCCCCGAAGACCAGGAGAATGCCTGCATCACGGCCGGGCTTCAACAACCACGCATGGGCGCGCGTGCAATGCGGTACCCTGGCGAACATCAGGGGCAAAGCCAGTCAACGATGGACCAGTGGGCATTACGCAAACGGTGGGGCTACGGGGCATCCGTCGCCGAATTTCTAGCGGAAGAACCCGAATTCATCCTCGGCGCGCTGGCACGCTGGTCCGGATTTGCGGATGAAGTCGCGCAGAAGGCGGCGTGGTCGGAGCAAATCTCGATCCTCAAAAATTTGCTGCGGCCATACGGCCTCGCGAAGGGCGCGCTGTTCTTCGAGTACGACATTCCTCGATTGGGCCGACGCGTGGATACCGTGCTCCTGCTCGAGCATGTCCTATTCGTCATCGAATTCAAGGTAGGCGCGAGCACCTTCTCGCGCGATGCCATTGATCAGGTCTGGGACTACGCGCTCGATCTAAAGAATTTCCACGAGGCAAGTCACCAGGTTCCGATTGTTCCGGTGCTCGTCGCCACCAAGGCTGGGGCCGCCCCGCACACCGTCGAAGCGGGACCGCACAAGGATGATGTTGCAAGGCCACTGCGCTGTGACACCGCGGGGCTGGCGAACGTCATCCGATTAGGACTGGAACGATTTTCGCCGCCCGCGATTGATGCCGACGTCTGGCAAAGCGGGCGCTATCACCCTACGCCCACCATTGTTGAAGCGGCTCGCGCTCTGTATGCCGGGCATGCGGTCGAGGAAATCTCCCGCAGCGACGCCGGTGCTGCCAATCTGACGGTGACTGCAAATCGACTGGCGGCACTGATCGCGCAAGTACGCGAGCGCCACGAAAAGGCGATCTTCTTCGTGACCGGCGTGCCCGGCGCCGGCAAGACATTGGTGGGGCTGGACATCGCCAACCGCCACACCGATGAGAACGACAGCCTCTACAGCGTCTATCTTTCAGGCAACGGACCACTCGTCAGTGTGCTGCACGAGGCACTGGCACGCGACCAGGTTGCACGCAGCAAAGCCAAGGGCGAAGCCCTGCGCATCGGCCAAGCCCGGAGCGCCGTCAAGCAGTTCATCCAGAACGTCCACCACTTCCGCGATGACTGCCTCGCGAGCTCCGCTGCCCCGATCGAACACATCGCCTTGTTCGATGAAGCACAGCGCGCGTGGGATCTGCACGAGACCGCGCACTTCATGAAGAGCAAAAAGGGCATCGACGGCTTCGGGGAGTCCGAGCCGGCGTTCCTGATCTCCTGCCTCGATCGCCATGACGACTGGGCCGTGGTGGTATGCCTCGTGGGCAGCGGCCAGGAAATCAATCGGGGCGAAGCTGGCATCAGCGAATGGCTCTCGGCCATTCGCGCGCGCTTCGGCAACTGGTCGGTCTATCTGTCGCCGCGACTGCGCGAAGTCGAGTACCACGCCAATGATGAGCTGCTCGCGTTGGAGCAAAACCCTCGCGCACACTGGGACGATGTGCTGCACCTCGCAACATCCATGCGATCGTTCCGCTCAGAACGCGTCTCCGAATTCGTCAACCTGTTGCTTGCACTGGAGATCGACGCCGCGCGGGCAGCCCTTGCCGATGTACTGCCGAACTTCCCCATCCGCCTGACCCGCGATCTCGCCCGTGCGAAAGAATGGCTGCGCCAGCAGGCGCGCGGAAGCGAGCGCTACGGCATCGTCGTCTCATCACAGGCCCAGCGACTCAAGCCCCACGCCATCGACGTTCGCGTGAAAGTTGACCCGGTCCGCTGGTTCCTCGAAAACAAGGACGATGTGCGATCCTCGTATTACCTGGAGGACGTCGCCACGGAATTCCAGATCCAGGGCCTGGAGCTCGACTGGACCTGCGTCGTCTGGGATGGCGACCTGCGACTCAACGGCGGGGAATGGGATTACTTCGGGTTCAAGGGGAAGCGCTGGGAACGCGTCCGCAAGGACCTGCGGCAACGTTACCTCCTCAATGCGTACCGCGTTCTCCTCACGCGTGCGCGGCAAGGCATGGTGATCGTCGTTCCAGAAGGAAGCAGTGATGACCTGAGTCGGGCGCCGAGCTTCTACGATCCAGCGCATCAACTGCTTTCGGAGATAGGCGTACCGGACCTCTGAGCGACGGCTCAGGCTTTCCTTCTTAATTACCTCTGCCCCGATTTTCCTTCGACAGCGAGCATCTCCACGTACCGCGCAGACTGCTGCTCGTTCAAACCATGGCGAACTCGAGCTTCGAAGAACAGTGCGCATAACCCGGGAAAGGCGGCAGGCGCTATCTCCAGGTCCTCGCTGGCAGATGCCCCCAGCAGCAAACCCGAGCGCTCGAGTCTGTCAAAGAACTCCAGAAGCATCGATTCACGATCTTCCGCATCATCGGCTACTGCCTCATTAAGCCGCTCCCAAATGTCTTCCCGGGTAGTGGCTCGAGTCTCGCCTTTTAGCGCGTCTACAACTAGCTTCACGGCCACAGACGCACCTGCCCCCAGCCCCTCTGCTTCATTGCAAGCAACACGAAGCACCTCATCGTCTTTGCATAGCAGCCGGGTACAAAATGCGTCGACCTCTTCCTCCGACATCCTGAGAAAAGCCATCGCCTCCCTGGGATCGACAACTTTGATCGCCTTTGCATGCTTCCCCGCTGCAAGCTCGGACGCGACAGTTTGCAGCAATTTCGCATACGTGCTCATATCGAAACAGCAGACGATCCACCACTCTTCCACGCGTTCAAACGCCTCGAAGGCTTGCCTTTTGAGAGTGGACACAACGCCTTCATGACCTACAATCTTTTTACGATCCCGAGCCGCCTCCTGGTTTGACTTAATCTGAAAGCCGATCTGACGCTCCACCCCACCCTGAGCAGACCTAAGAAGCACGTCAACCCCGTGATCTCGGATAAACTGCACAGGCTTGACATCAATCCCATATCGCTCGAAAGAACACAGCACCATTTCGAGACGGTCGGACCATTCTTGGACAAGCCAATCGTGACTACTTCTATTGTGCGAAAAGTAGTCTTTCGTTTCAGCTGCAGTAACCCCTCTGCGAGTTACTATTTCCGCAAGAAGCGAAATAGGTGTATAGGACTCGGTAATGCGCATTTCGAATGCAACTCTTTAAGCACGTTGGCCAATTACAGAAACAGGGGTCAGAGTGGACTTCAGAGCGGGCTTTCTCAAACAGAGTGCACTCTGACCCGTGTTTTTGACAACTATCCTGACACTTTTTTGCTGCGTCAGGCATTCTCACGTGCGCGCAAAGCGATAGATCCCCCGAATTTGCGTATTAAAAAATTGGCCAACCGAAGACGCACACATCAACTGTTCATAAGTACCCTTTGGCACGTCAAAATATTGGTAAACACGACCATCGGAAAACATCACTTCTAGTGTTGCAGACACCTCATCATAGCCAATCTCAGCAATGTTTGACGAAACAACCGGAATACGATGCATTACTTTTCCCCTCTTTTTACTCTGCTACTTTCTGGTTCTTGACGGCGCCAAGCCTTCAGCAAGTCCGCATAGTCGGAAGACTCCAGCTTTCGATCCCAGCCACCCGGGCCCGATTCACCCTCACTAAATTCTATCGCCACTACCCGGGGGTCGGAACTGTTCGGCTGCCGATCAGGCGGCGGCTTTTGAATCATAGCTCGCGTGGGAAGTTGAACCGCTTCACCTACCAAAATAGCTTCGCCTGTCCGCAATGTTGGGAGCAGATCCAACAGCCCCTTTAGACTCTCTGTTGTCGCACCGCTCACATGATTTCGGTCTTGAGAATTGCCCATGCGCATTGCGACAAACGTCCCGCACTGAGAAAGAATCGTGGGATCGATTTCTGTTGGACGCTGACTCACAATCATTGCGCCAACACCGTATTTGCGACCTTCTTTCACAATGCGCTTTACTGCTTGCAGCGCGCTACTGTCCGTCGATGACAAATATAGATGCGCCTCTTCCATCACGACTAACAACGGGCGTTCTCGCCCACCCTCGGATAGCTTTCGTCCCCAAAACATCGAATCAAAGAGTAGGCGCAATAATGCGCCAATGAGGCTAGTAAGCACAAATGTTGGAATCCCTGATACATCCAAAATCGATACTGGCCGGGACTTTTCTCCGCCGTCACCAAGCCATGCCGCCAACAAGGCGTCTAGATCCTTATCAACCTCACCGCTTAGGTCAGGCATCCACTTCTCAGGTCTAAAAAGAAAGGAGAATCTGGGGTCCCGCAGCCGGGATGCTAGAGCCTCTAGCGGCCTACGTACGCTTAACGTGGAGCGGCTCTGAACCGCGTTCTGGCCATCGTAAGCACGAAAGCGCGCCGGCCGAAGTTGCGAGGCATCACCGGCATCTTCCATCAGCGCATTCGCCGGCAGCTGGTCTTGGCCGCGCGGGTAAGTTGCATCGATTTCCCAACGAAGATCGTACCAAAGTTGATGTAGCGAGAAGGGAAGAGGCGTATCAACCGTAATCCATGAAGGATCAATGGCACCGAACTTCCCAGACGCCGCGGACCTTCTTTTATTTTCCGAAATCCAATCCGCGACGCGTCCACGGGCTGTGTCATCGAGTTGCCCGAATGTCATGGGCAACAACTCGTCAAAAGTCAACGCCCAATATGGGATTGCTAACTGTATCTCGCCACGTGATACGTCCGGATTAACTTTGTAAACTCTTCCGGTATTCCGAAAAGCATCCTCATACTCCCCATGCAAATCCAATAACACTACTCGAGCCGCCGGAAAGCGTGAAGCATCAGATATTTTCTGGAGAATTCCCGCGACGGTAGTAGACTTACCCGAGCCCGTCGCACCAACTACTGCGCAATGCCGCGCGACAAGACGGTTTATATCTATTCTCGCTGGAATCGAACTTGCGCTCGAAAGTGTACCAATTTCGACGTGTTCAGGATTGGTTTCCGAGCCGTAAACAGACGCCAAATCAGCTTCCGTAACTAGATGTACTTCATCGCCTATCGTGGGATATCTATAAACGCCTCGCGAAAATTTCTCGTTCGAACGTCCCTCTCCAACGATTTCGACGACGAGATTCCGTCCACCACCCGCTTCGCCCTCAACGATGCCAGCGGCTGAATTTGCCTGAACAACTATGCCGAAGAGACTCGAAAATCCTTGGGGAATCCTGACAAAACTTCCAACCTGCCCGATCCTATGCGCCTGGCCCTGAATATACACGAGGCCTGACAGAGTCTCGGGGTCAAGTACAACCCGAACAGATGATCCAGAGGTACCTTCTACGACACCGAGTAGTGTGGGATCCCGCATTAGGCGTCCCCTCTCGGCGACAGCCCTCGCGCAAAAGATGCGAACGCGGCGAAATCACCAAGTTCACTTGCTGTCGCCGCAGTGCCAGGTGCGGCGTTCGGGTCCGGCTGCCATGCTCCCTCGATTCCCCGAATAACACCCGCATCGCGCGCCACCAGATTCACGTTTGTCGGGATATTTTTCGACAGCTCGTACGCCGACCTTTCTTCCGAAAGCGTCTTGTATAAAAGCCCGAAACACGCAGCAGTTGGGTTACTACGCATCCCTTGGACGAGAACTTCATTTAAATGCTGGTCTGCGAACGAGTAGCCGACTATTACCAGGAAAGCGGAAGATTGTTTTAGAAAGTGACGCAATCTATCCAGCATCGCTAAGTAGGGCATTCGCCGACTTTGATCATATTTCAGCTCTGATGGATGAATCAGAACCCCATCCGCGTCCGCTGAAATCGGATAGCTTCTGCAGATCAAGCCATTTTCTACATACCTCCAATTGATTGAACCATGTAGCTTCCAAAGTCTAACCCATCGAGGCGGGAGCTTCTCATCTTCAATCGCCCGCAGGTCGAAGAACGGACGGCGGCATCCGATGAAACCATCAAAGAAGGGAACTCTTCGATCCTCGAGCGCTTGCTCGAGCAAAAGGTCGTAATTGGTCGTAAAAATTTCTGGCGAACTGCTACGATCGATCGCTCCAAGCCAGTCCGCCAAGTAATGGTATGCGGTTTGTTCATTTGGAAGTTCTACTTTTACGACTCTAGAAATTTGTTCACATAATTTCTTCTCAAGCTGTATCAAGTCGTTTTGAGAGAGACCTCGCACACTTCCCTTGCCCGCAACGCGCGCAAGCAGACGCACACGAGAGAGTGCATCTTCTATCGTGAAGTCCTTTACATCATCATCCAGAAATTGCTTCTTTAAATTATCGTAGCTCGGATCTTCAGACAGAGAGGTGTCTATTTGATCCGTGAGACCTCTGACATCCGGAATTAGAGGATGACTCTTGCCCGATGGTTCTGGAATGCGAACGGCTGAAGGGCAACCCGCCCCGATCAGGATTGCGACGGGATGTTTATCGAGCGACAGACTCTCCTGCAGGTCGCGTTGAACGCGGCTGAAGTCATGCATGCTTCTTTCCCCCAAACGGTAAAGCTGTGACTACATATTCCGCCGATACTCCCCACCCACATCGTACAACGCATGGCTGATCTGCCCCAGCGAGTGGGTCTTCACGGCTTCCATCAGCGCTTCGAACACGTTGCGGCGTTCGCGGGCGGTGTCCTGAAGGTAGCGGAGGCCGTGGCCTTTTGATCCACCCTGCCCTTCGACTTCGCTCGCCTGCGGCGAGCTACGCTGAGGGCGAACGGAGGTTGTGTTGTTTGGCTTCTCCGGCCTCATTTCCCGGGGGTTGATGCGGACGGAAGCGCAGAGCAGTTGCTCTCGGCGGCTTTGCCTGCAAATCGCGCATCCACCCACGCCTGCATCCGGGCGGTGGCTGCGGTCAGGACGGTTTCGTGAGTTGCGCCACGATAAACGGCATATTCGAGCGGTGTTCCGTTTTTGCAGAGCGCATGAACTACGTTGTCGGTCCACGCGGGCATCACGGTATCGTCGGCGGTGCCCTGCGCTATCAGCGTCGGAACCCTGATCGTCAATCGGCTTGGTTCATTCTGCGCCGCGATCTTCTCGACATCGGTCATGTCCGCTCCCGGAATGAACTGGTCCTTCGGTATGGCCGTTGCCCAGTATCCCTTGCTCACCGTGGACGTTATGCAGGCGTCGAGGGTCTGCGGCAAATGGGCCAACGCTTGTGGCGTGAGGATTTTTTTCAGTTTGACGTCGCGGTGATTGGAGGCGAACGACTCCAGTACGTAGATCGCATACCCAAGCGCGTAGGAAGGGGCGGATGCATGCATCATGGCATTCAGGGTCGCCTGGATGTGCGAGGCGGGCGCAAGCGCGATATTGCCCAGGAGTTTCAGTTCCGGTACGTACGTGGGGCCCAGGGCCGCCGTGAACAGATCGGCCTGACCGCCCTGCGAATGCCCGATGGCAACGTAGCGGGTGCCGACGCGCGGGTCGATCTCGCGGGCGGCCCGAATGAGGTCGAGCGCGCCGTGCGCCTCGGATGCACCCTGCAGAAAGGGATGGATGCCTGGCGGCCCAAGCCCTTCGTAATCGGTAGCGACGACGACATAACCGCGCTTGACGTAGTCATCCATCACGACTTCATGCATGCCAAGAAACTGATGCTCCGGCCCGGCTGGAGTATCGAGCGACGGTGCGCAGAAAGGCGCGATGCCGGTGGTTCCATGGGTCCATGTCGTGACGGGCCAGCCGCCTGCGGGAGGATCACCGGCAGGAATGGCGACCGTGCCGGTGACTGCCACGTCCTTCCCGTCTTCGCTTGTGGAGTGGTACATCACAAGCAGGTTGCGCGCAGCGCTGGGCAGCGCAGCGGCATCAGTCAGGGGACGCGAGCGGATGACTTTGCCGTGCTGTGCGGCCGGCAGTGGCGACGGCGGCCGATAGAACGCATCGGGTTGCTTTGTTTGAGCAAGGCTCGGGGTGGATAACCCGACACAAGACACAAGCGCAAAGGCGAGAAGCGTATTCCGAAAGGTGACTGACAACATGAGGTCCTTTCACTCCAAACAGATGTTGGTGCGCTCTCCAACGATGCGTCACCTTACAGCACACAACGGGCGGGGTCCGCAGGCCACTCGATGATGCGGCCGTCGCTTGGACAAATCGCTTCTCGGGATTTGCGATCGCCTGCTCGATCCATTCGTCGCGAATCGAGGACCCGCTACGCCGACGTCGTACAACGCGTGGCTGATCTGCTCCAGCGAGTGGGTCTTCACGCTTCCATCAACGCTTCGAACACGTTGCGGCGTTCACGGGCGGTGTCCTGGAGGTAACGGAGGCCGTGGCCGTCACGGACATCACGCGGCGATCTGCTCGTACGAGAACCCCGGGATGTCAGTGCGCTGGCTCGCATGTTCCATGGTCATGCCGCAGATGCGCCCCTGATCGTCCAGTTCCAGGAGGGTGTTCTCGTCCAGGTCGCGCGTTTCAGCAATGCGGTCGGCGCGAAACTCGATGTAGAGCGTATCGGTGTCCTGGAAGTATTTGACCTTCATGGCACGAAACCTCGATCAAAGAAGGCGTTGTGTACCGTCTCTCCATCGGACAGTAGCACGACGCGCAGGTAGCGGCCATCGGCCTCTGGAACCTTTGACCAGCAGCGGATACGGCCGTCGGTTTGAACGTGTCGCTTTTCCGGATGGGCGATCGCTCGCTCGATCCATTCGTCGCGAATCGAAGCGCGGTCGGGGCGCGAGCGTGTTGCTTGGAAGTAGCGTGTAGTTTTCATCGGCCGCCGCCTGACCACTCACGCACAGCGAAGAAAAATGGATTCCGGCTTTCGCCGGAATGACGAGCTGGTTTTGCCACGTCTTGCGTGTTCGGACCCTCATCCGCCCATCGGGCACCTTCTCCCGGAGGGAGAAGGGAAAAGCTCTCACATATTTCGCCGATACTCGCCGCCGACGTCGTACAACGCGTGACTGATCTGCCCCAGCGAGTGGGTCTTCACCGCTTCCATCAGCGCCTCGAACACGTTGCGGCGTTCGCGCGCGGTGTCCTGGAGGTAGCGGAGGCCGTGGCCTTTGCTGGCTTTTTGCCCTTCGACTTCGCTCGCCTGCGGCGAGCTACGCTCAGGGCGAACGGAAATTTGTTGGTCGGCTTTCGAGCTAGCACCGGAAGCCGCATTCGGGTCGTCGGCCGAATCGACTTCATGCGTATGATCGGTCGCGCCTGACGGCGCGAACACGTTGCGGGCTTGCTGGAAGGCCTGCACGTTGTCGATCTGCTGGTGCTTTTCTTCCTCGGTCGAGCGGATCAGCTCGATCTTGGTGGCGACTTCGCCGGCGTGTTCCCTGGGCAGGAAGGTGTTGACGCCGATCAGCGGCAGCGAGCCGTCGTGTTTCTTGTGCTCGTAGTACAGCGATTCTTCCTGGATCTTGCCGCGCTGGTACATGGTGTCC
>Ga0134126_10013012_pt1 | contig 10506 bp, 13 predicted proteins | sample KB31752_FD_96881 | JGI IMG/M metagenome (GOLD analysis project Ga0134126, IMG submission 96881) | Terrestrial soil microbial communities with excess Nitrogen fertilizer from Kellogg Biological Station, Michigan, USA - KB3-175-2 | ecosystem: Environmental > Terrestrial > Soil > Unclassified ...
ACACGGTGACGACGGTCGCGAGGATCGCCGCGCCTCTATAGGTGGTACTGCGGTCGCCAAGGGCCGAGACAAAGACGCAAGCGAACGTGCCCGGCGCCATGCCTCCGTAATTGCCGAACAATATGAAGGCGAGCGGGCCGGCCAGGATGCAGGCCCATCCCCACCATTCTGGATGCTCGGGCAGGATGTCTTCGTCCTCGCCGTCCGGTAGCGCCGCTGCCGGCGCGGCAATCGCAATTCCCAGCAGGATGAGGATGACGCCGAGCGCCGTCGGCATGAACCCGGGGCCCATGTGCATCAGCGTGCCGAGGCGGTACGTGGGACCCTTCAGGCTCATCACCAGGCCGAACAGGATCATCAAGACGCCCGCATAGAAGTCGCGCTTGCGCAGCAGGCCAAGGCCGAGCGCAGGAAAACGGCGGCGACGGTTGGGCGCGAGCAGGGTTTCCTCCACGTTTCTTGTCTTATAGGGGCAACGATAGCCTTTTTAATCAACCCCGCTCAATCGATAAAAGTCAGCGGCCGCGCCACGTTTTCCAGCGATTTGCGCTCGGCGGCGACGCCCCAGCGCCCGGCAATCAACCCGCCGGCAAGCATCAGGCCGGCGCCCAAAAGATAACCCGCAAACACGCTTGCCCGCGAGCCGGTGTCGATCAAAAGCCCAAACAGCCAGGGCGCCGCGACGCCGCCAATGCCGGTTCCGACAGCATAAAAGAAGGCGATCGCCAGCGCGCGGATTTCCAGCGGAAAGCTCTCGCTCACCGTAAGATAGGCGGAACTTGCCGCGGCCGAGGCAAAGAAGAAGATGATCGTCCAGCACAGCGTCTGGGTCGGCGCGGTGAGCAGCCCGCGCACAAACAGATAGCCGGTGATGGCAAGCAGCACGCCGGACGCAATATAGGTGAGTGCGATCATCTGCCGGCGTCCCCAGCTATCGAAGAGACGCCCGATCAGGAGCGGGCCGAGAAAATTTCCGGCGGCGAAGGGAAGCAGGTATTCGCCGACATCGCCCGATGGGACGCCGTAAAAGTCGGTCAGGATCAGCGCGTAAGTGAAGAAAATCGCGTTGTAGAAAAACGCCTGCGCCGTCATCAGGCTCAATCCGACCAGTGTGCGGCGGCGATGGGCGACGAAGAGGGTGCGCGCGACTTGCGCGAGCGGCGTAGACTTGCGGGCGCGCAGGCGGACGCGCGGCAAATCGCCGCCTGCCGGCGCGGCATGGACGCGCGCTTCGATCGTCGCGACCACAGCGCGTGCCTCCTCGATACGGCCATGCGTCATCAGCCAGCGCGGACTTTCCGGAATCCAGAAACGCATCGGGAAAATAATGCAAGCCAGCCCAGCTCCGATGAAGAAAGCGAGCCGCCAGCCGCGCTCGGGATCGATCACCGCGGCATCGAGCAATGCGAGCGAGCCGAGCGCGCCCAAGGCCGCGCCGATCCAGAAGCTGCCGTTGATGACCAGGTCGCTCCAGCCGCGCACACGGGCGGGGATCAGCTCCTGAATCGTCGAGTTGATCGCGGCATATTCGCCGCCGATGCCGGCTCCGGTGACAAAGCGAAAGAACGCGAAGCTGAAGAAGCTCCAGGAAAATCCGGTCGCAGCCGTCGCCGCGAGATAGACCGACAGCGTGATGAAGAACAGCTTCTTGCGCCCCAGCCGGTCGGTGAGCCAGCCAAATCCAATCGCGCCGATGACCGCGCCGGCAAGATAGGCGCTGCTCGCCAACCCGATCTCGGTATTGGAAAAGTGCAGCACCGGGCTTGTCTTGAGCGCGCCCGCGAGGCTGCCGGCGAGCGTCACTTCGAGGCCATCGAGAATCCAGGTGATGCCAAGCGCCGCGACCACCAGCGTGTGGAATCGGCCCCAGGGCAGCCGGTCGAGGCGCGAGGGTATGTCGGTTTCAATAATGCCGCTTTCCGGTGTCATCGATGCTTTCCCGCAAGCGTCTCGCGGAACGCTAACAACTGGCCCCTGCTGTGGTTCAGCCGTTCGCCGCCGACCTGTCGCGGAAATGTCACAACCACTGTCAATCGCAAAGCCGGTGTTGTCCACAGATTCGCGCTTGCGACCGACTCAGATAGGCCTTGCCCGTTTCGACGCCCAAGGGGGAATTAGATGCGCCTGAATACGATTGAAAATCGGTCATCCCAGTTGAACGAACGCCAGTCAGACCACAGCAACGATCCAGCGAACCAACTGACGCCGGCGCGGCGCGCCGCCCTCGACGCCCTGGAGCGCGAATTTCGCGACCTGCTGAACGCGCAGGCCCGGTAAGCGGACGCCTGCGGCGCTTCGCCTTGACGAAGCGCATCGGCTATCGTGCGGCGGCGGCATCCCCGCCGCCGTAGCCGTTTCGAGACCGTTCCCGCATGGACACCGACGCCCTCCGACGCCTGCACTACGCCGCGGCAATCGCCTGCGGCGTGTTTGCCGCGCTCGCCATGCACATCGTGCTGACGGTATTCGGCATCGGCCTCGATTCGGTGCTGCGCGACCTCGTTGCCGGCAGCAAACCGCAATTCGTCTCGGCGCTTGCCTGGTGGGCCATCGGCGCGGCCGGCTTCATCGGCGGCTGGTCGGCCGGCGCCTATCTCATCGCCGCCTCGCGCGAGCGCGAATTCATCTATCGGATCGCGCAGCGATTCCTGATCGCGCTGGTCTTCGCCGTCGCCACGGCCGGCGGGCTGCTCAGCAAGTCCGGCAATCTCGGAGGCACCGTGGACGTGATCGCCGGCGTCACCGCGCTCGGCCTCGGGCTGATCTGCGCATTTTGCGGCGCGCGATTGGCCTATCTCAACGCCGAGCAGGTGTAATCGCGCGAAGCGTCAATTCCGGTAATAGACGCGTTGCGGCTTCCAGGTGCAGTTATAGGCGATGTAGTCGCCGTAGTGGCGATTGGCGCTGGTGATCACGGCATATTTGCCGTAGGCCCCGCAATTGGCCTGCGCGACGGCCAGCGCGTCCTGCTGCGTCATGGGTGACCAGGGAATGATACCGCCGGTGTCGTTGCCCTTGGCGCCATAGACGCCACAATTCGCCAGCAGCAGGAACGCGGCGATCGCCGCCAGCCGGCTCACGGTTTTTACCACCCCACCCTCCTGCCGTTGCACCTATCCGATAACGCGATGGTAGCGCACTCGGGCGGCGTTAACAAACGCGCAAGCCTGTTTTTCAACCGATCCGCAAGCCTGTTTTTCAACCCCGCGGCAAGCCTACTTCTGAACGGTATCTCAATTCCTCCCCGCCATAGTCGCGAAAAATAAAACGCGAATGCCAACAAGAAAAACGGCGCAGGGAAACAGGGATGTTCCGCAATTCGTTGCGTTGCGTGCTCATGCTCGCAACGTTGAGTACGGCAACGTTTGGCGCAGCCAGCGCGCAGACGATTGCGCCGCTCGACGTTCATCGCGAGGCCGTCGACGTTTCGCAGTATCCGTGGTCCGCGATCGGCAAGCTCTATAACGAAACCGGCGGCGGCTGCACCGCGGTCATCATCGGCCGTGACAAGGTGCTGACTGCCGGGCACTGTGTTTTCAATTTTCGCTCGCGGCAGTTCATCCAGGCTGAATTCCTCCATTTCCTTGTCGGTTATCGCAACGGCCAATACACCGTTCACGCGCGCGTCGCCTCCTACGAAATCGGCGCCGGCTTCGATCCGCTCCGCTACAACGAGACGGACACGGCCGACTGGGCGGTGCTCACCTTGACCGAAAATCTTCCCGCCAACATCGAGCCGCTCAAGCTGCGCCAGGATGCATCTCCGGTCGGCACCAAGGCGATCATCGCCGGCTATCCGCAGGACCGGGCGTTCGCCATGACCGCCGATGCCGACTGCGAACTGACCGGCGCGATCGACGACGGCAAGCTGTTCTTGCATACGTGCCGCGGAATACCGGGCTATTCCGGCGCGCCGATCCTGGTCAGCGCCGCCGACAACAAGATTGAAATTGCCGGCATTCACATCGCCGCATTGGAAAGCGCCGGAACGCAAAAAATGCTCGCCGTGCCTGCGCGCACCGTGCGGCAGGCGCTCAAAACCGACGACGAGACGCCGACGGACGAGCTTTATCTCAAGAACAATATCGCCGGCAGCAATATCGGCATGAATTCGTTTGCCTGATTCCGCAGGCGAAGAAGCACCCGCGCGCCGCGCCTAACGATAGAGCCGGATCAAGGAATTGGTGCCCAGGGGCGGAATCGAACCACCGACACTGCGATTTTCAATCGCATGCTCTACCAACTGAGCTACCTGGGCGGCTTAACCCTGCGGAAACCGCGGGGGCAAGCGGAAGCGCCGCGTTATAGCGGGCTCACGCTTTCAAGCCAAGCGCCGCGCGGAAGCGATTTTTAAGCTCCGCCCCATCGCGCAGCGGCAGCACCCGCGGCGGCTCTTCCGGCGCGATCAGCACGCGGGCAAACAGCGTTTCGGTATAGTTTTTGATGCGCGCGGAAAGGTCGGTCAATGCCGCCTGGTCGCGCACGTCGAGACACTGCGCGATCCCGCAGCCGGCGGCCACCGCCATGAGGTCGACGCCGCTTTGGGTATGGCTCGGCTGCATGCCGGTTTCGCCGTAGACCCCGTTGTCGAAAACGATGACGGCGAGATTGGGCGGCCGCTGGATGCCGATGGGGGCCAGCGAACCGAGGCCCATCAGCATCTCGCCATCGCCGGTGATGACGGCGACACGGCGCGAGGTCTGCGCCAGCGCCAGGCCGAGCCCGACCATTGCCGCGCCACCCATCGCGCCCCACAGGTAGAAATTGCGCGGGTCGTCCCCCGCCGCCGCAAGATCCCAGGTGGTCGAGCCAAGACCCGGCACGACCAGCAGGTCGCCGCGATCGGCGAGCAGCGTGGCCATCGCGGCACGGCGTTCGAGTTTCGGGCCGCTCATTTGATCCACACTTTCTTGCCGATCAGTTGCTGCGACAGCAGCACCGCCGCTATGCGCTCGTCGCCGAAAACGGTTTGCACGGCCCGCTCGGCGGCGCGTTCGACCTCATCGGGCTCCGTCGCCCGATAGACTTCGGCGTCGCATAACTTGAGAACGGGGTCGACAATCGATCCCATCGGCACCTGCCACGGATTGAACTCCTCCCATTCCCCGCGCATCGTGATGAACATCAGCAGCGGGAAGCGGCAGCTTCGTGCCAGCGAGAACATGTTGATGCAGTTGCCGACGCCGCTCGACTGCATCAGCAGCGCGGCGCGCTGCCCTCCGAGCCAGGCGCCGGCGCAAAGCGCCACCCCCTCCTCTTCCGTCGTCAGCACGACGTCGCGGATGTCGGCATCGGCGCGGCAGCGCTCGATCAAGCGCGAATGGCCAGCATCGGGCACGTAGCCGACCTGACGCACGTCGGCGCGCTTGAGCGTGGCAAAGAGACGATCGGGCCAGTCGGCGGCGCTCATGAATCCTCTCCCGTTTCGACGTCGCGCGGCCGCTCGCCGTCCTCGTCGTCTTCGTCCTTGGTGGGGACGGCATACACCCCGGACAGCCACCGGTTAAGGTCGATATCGGCGCAGCGCTTGGAGCAGAACGGCTTGTGCGCCAAATCCGCCGGCTTGCCGCAGATCGGGCAGGTCGCCTTGAGATTCGTGTCGATGCCGTTCATGCCGATGTCATTCATGCCGCGCCGGTTTTTCCCGCGTCCGATATTTTCAGGTCGTTGGCGCGCAGCTCCGTCTTGAGGATCTTGCCGTAGTTATTCTTGGGCAGCGCATCGACGAAAACATAGTCCTTCGGCCGCTTGAAGCGCGCAATGCGGCTGAGGCACAGCGCATCGAGCTCCTTCGGTTTCGCCTCGCCCACCACGTAGGCGACCACGACCTCGCCCCATTCGCGATCCGGACGGCCGATCACCGAGACTTCGCGCACGGCCGCGTGCGTGAGCAGCACCTCCTCGACCTCGCGCGGATAGATGTTGGAGCCGCCGGAAATAATCATGTCCTTGGAACGGTCCTTGATATGCAGATAGCCTTCCTCATCGAAGGCGCCGATGTCGCCGGTGTGCATCCAGCCGCCGCGCAGCGTCGTCGCGCTGGCTTCGGGATTATCCCAGTACCCGGCCATGATCGCCTCACCGCGGCAGATAATCTCGCCGGCTTCGCCAACGGCAACGGGCGCATCCTGCGCGCCGGCAACCATGACCTCGACGCAGGCATAGGGCTTGCCGGCGGACGCCAGCCGCTCGCGCCAGCGCGGGTGCTCGCGGTCGGCGATGTCGCTTTTCGACAGAGTCGAAATCGTCATCGGTGCTTCGCCGAGCCCGTAGATCTGCGCCAGCCGCGGCCCGAAACGGTCGAGCGCCTGGAGCGAGTCCTCGACATACATCGGAGCGCCGCCCCAGATGAGCGTGCGGATATTCTCCGCGTGCGCCTCCGCCGGACAGGCCACCAGGCGCTTGATCATGGTCGGCGCGGCAAACATGGAGATGCGCGGCCAGGCCGCAAACAGCGCAAAAATCTCGTCGGGCTCGAAGCCGCCGCTTTCCGGCACCACCTGCACGCCAAGGCGTGCGGCATGCAGCATCGAATACAGGCCGGACCCGTGGCTCATCGGCGCGGCATGCAGGATCGCATCGCCGGCTGTGACCGGATCGACCTCGGCGCCATAGGCGAAGCTTGCGGCAGCGAGCGCGCGGTGCGTCAGCATGGCGCCCTTCGGCCGGCCGGTGGTGCCGGAGGTATAAAACAGCCACGCGACATCGTCGGGCGCGCGCGGCGCGACATCGATGGGATCGGCTGAAAACAGCGCTTCGTATTCGGCGCCGCCGATGGCGTACAGGCGCTCGAGCGTCTTCGGCGCATGCGGCGCGATCTCCCCGTCAATTCCGGGCGAGGCAAAGCAGACGCGCGCGCCGGAATGCTCGAGGATGTAGCCGAGCTCGGACCCGTGCAGCTTGGCGTTGGCCGGCACCGCGGCAAGGCCCGCGCGCCAGATGCCGAACAGCAGCGTGAGAAATTCGGCCGAATTCTTGGCGGCAATCGCGACGCGGTCGCCGGCCTCGAGCTTCAGCCGATTGCGCAAGGCGCCGGCGAGCCGGGCCGCGCGGCCGGCCAGTTGGCCGTAGCTTGCCACCACGCGCTTACCCTTGGCCGCCGCCGGCAGGTCCGGATGGCTAAGTCCGGAGCGATAGAGCCACAAGGCGATATTCACGCCGCCCTCCGCACAAAAGGTCAGCCGGCATTGAGCCAGCCGAAGCGGATCGGATAGCCCTCGCCGCCGAGCAGCGTCATGGTTTCGTATAGCGGCAGGCCGACGACGTTACTGTAGGAGCCGACGAGCTTGACGATGAAGGTGCCGGCGATGCCCTGCGCCGCGTAGCCGCCGGCCTTGCCGCGCCATTCGCCGGACGCGAGATAGGCCTCGATGTCCTCTTCCGAGAGACGCTTGAAGCGCACGCGCGTCTCAACGAGCCGCTGGCGAAACGCCTCCTTTGGCGTCACCAGGCAGATCGAGGTATGGACGCGATGGTTGCGTCCCGAGAGCAGACGCAGGCATTGCGCGGCCTCGTCGAGCAATTGCGCCTTGGGCAGAATGCGGCGGCCGACCGCAACCACGGTATCGGCGCCGAGAATGAAGGCGCCGCGCAGTTCGTCGTCGAGCTTGACGTTTTCCAGCGCCGCCGCCGCTTTCGAATGCGCGAGGCGGTTCGCATAGGCGCGCGGGATTTCGCCGCGCCGGGGGGTCTCATCGATGTCGGCCGGCTTGAGCGCGTCAGGCTCGATGCCGGCTTGGTTGACCAGCGCGAGCCTTCGCGGCGAGCCGGATGCGAGAACAAATTTTGGCCGGCCGATCATATTTGCGGTCCCTTGCGCGCGGGAAACTAGCGGAAGACCGCTATCGCCACAACGCCGATTAAGCCCCGAACGCCCAATTATCCGCGCCCGATTAATGCATTTTCACCTATCGACCAGCCGCACCGGCTACTCGTTGCCGGGCGCAACGTCGGAGAACCGTTCACGGATGCGCGCGAGCAATTGATCGCGGAGCTCGCGGTAAGCGCCGAGCCGCTGCTCGCGGCTGCCCTCGCCGACCGTCGGATCGACGGTCGGCCAGTATTCGACCTCGACCGCAGCGGTGCGGGTCAGTTCCAGCGCCTTGTGATGCGCCGGCGGCGACAGCGTGACGACCAGATCGAAATTCAGTCCTTCCAGGTCTTCCAGTTCCTCGAACGTCATCGGCTTGTGCCGGGTGATGTCGATGCCGATTTCGTCCATGACGGCGACGGCAAACGGATCGACCTCGCCCTTCTGCGCCCCCGCCGAGGCCACATAAACCTGCTTGCCGACCATCTGCCGCATGAGCGCCGCCGCCATCGGCGAACGCACCGCATTCATGCTGCAGGCAAACAGCACCGCCCGCGGGCGTGATCGGCGCTCCGGCGCGTCCATGAACCTATTGTCGCTCGATCGGGGGCATCGCTCAGCCCTTCCAGTGCAGCACGCAAATCAGCGTGAACAGGCGGCGCGCGGTGTCGAGATCAACCGCCACCTTGTCCTTGAGCCGCTCCATCAGAATCCGCGAGCCGTCGTTGTGGATGGCGCGGCGCCCCATGTCGATCGCTTCGATCTTGTCGGGCGTCGCCGTGCGGATCGCCTGGTAATAGCTGTCGCAGATCAGGTAGTAGTCCTTGACGATCCGGCGCAGCGGCGTGAGCGAGAACAGATGCGCGACCACCGGCGTGCCATCGCTCATGCGGATGTCGAAAACCAGACGGTTGCCGTTGATGCTCAGATGCAGCGCAAACGGTCCGCCGTCGTGACCGACGGGCGCGAAACTGTTCTGCTCGAGCAGATCGTAGATCGCCACCGCGCGTTCATGCTCGACGTCTTCGTTGGCGCGACCGATGGTCGCCTCGTCGAGCGTGACCGAGGCAAGACGTTGCTTGCCGGCGGGCGCTGATTTCGCCGGGCTCATTTTCGGTTCATGCGGATCGCCACCGAGCGGGCGTGCGCGGTGAGCCCTTCCGCTTCGCCAAGCGCAATCGCCGCCGGCCCGAGCGCGTGCAATTGCTCCGGCCCGCATTTGAGGATCGACGTGCGCTTCATGAAATCGAGCACACCGAGGCCGGAGGAAAAGCGCGCCGAACGCGCGGTCGGCAACACATGGTTGGATCCCGCGACATAGTCGCCGATGGCTTCCGGCGTGTGCGCGCCGATGAAGATCGCCCCGGCATTGCGGATGCGCGCGGCAAGATTGTCGGCAGTGGCGGCGACGATCTCCAGATGCTCGGGCGCGATGCGATCGATCAGCGCAATTGCGTCGATCAATGCCGGAACGAGAATGATGGCGCCGAAATCCTGCCACGACGCAGCCGCGATCGCGCCGCGCGGCAGCGTCTTGAGCTGGGCCGTGACCGCCTTCTCGACGGCGTCTGCCAGCGTCGAATCGTCGGTGATCAGGATCGATTGAGCACTAGCGTCGTGCTCGGCCTGCGCCAGCAGATCGGCGGCGATCCAGTCGGCATTGCCGGTTTTGTCGGCAAGGATCAGGACCTCGGATGGGCCGGCAATCATGTCGATGCCGACCTGGCCGAATACAAGGCGCTTGGCAGCCGCGACGTAGGCGTTTCCGGGGCCGGCGATTTTCGCGACCGGCTTTATCGTCTGCGTGCCATAGGCGAGCGCCGCGACGGCTTGTGCGCCACCGATGCGGTAGATTTCATCGACCCCGGCAAGCTTAGCCGCCGCCAGAACGAGCCCCGAGAGCTTGCCCTCCATCGCCGGCACCACCATGACGATGCGCGGCACGCCGGCGACTTTGGCCGGTACGGCGTTCATCAGCACCGACGACGGATAGGCCGCGGTGCCGCCGGGAACGTAAAGGCCGGCGGCCTCGATCGCGGTCCAGCGCGAGCCCAGTTCCACGCCGAGCGGATCGGTGAAGCGATCATCGGCGGGCTTTTGCCGCCGGTGGTAGGCTTCGATGCGGTCGCGCGCGAGCCGGAGCGCATCGAGCACCTCGCTCTTGCACGCCGCGGTCGCGGCATCGATCTCCGCCGCGCTGACCCGCAGGCCGATCTTGCCCAGATCGGCGCGGTCGAATTTCGCCGTCAGCTCGAAAAGCGCTTTGTCGCCACGCGCGCGCACGTCGGCGATGATGCCGCGGACGGCGTCTTCAACGTCCTGTGCCGCCTCGCGCTTTGCCCCGAGAAAGGCGGCAAAACGCTCGGCAAAGTCGGCACTTTGGCTGTCGAGGCGCAGGGGCATGTGGTGCCTTCAATTGGGAGGAACGCGTTCGGCAAATTCCCTGGTAACAGGGAAATATACAGGGAATTTGTTGAGACGGGCTGTTTTTGCGTTGTGCGGGTCCCGTATTGATTTGATATTTCAATGTCTTATCTGACAATTCCCTGAAAAAAAGAACAGGGAATTTTTTAGAGGTAACAGGGAATTTTGGACTGCACCTTCGGGGGTGAACAGGGATTAAGGTGCTGGATTGACAGTTTGGTCGGCGTGTTGATCCTCAAACTCGTTAGGGCTCCGATATCCAAGTGCTGAGT
>Ga0134126_10013014_pt1 | contig 10506 bp, 9 predicted proteins | sample KB31752_FD_96881 | JGI IMG/M metagenome (GOLD analysis project Ga0134126, IMG submission 96881) | Terrestrial soil microbial communities with excess Nitrogen fertilizer from Kellogg Biological Station, Michigan, USA - KB3-175-2 | ecosystem: Environmental > Terrestrial > Soil > Unclassified ...
AGCGGGATGTCGAAGCCGTCACCCGTGCGTCGCGGAATGATGTGCACATGATAGTGCGGCTCGTCCTGGCCGGCTGCGGCACCACTGTTCACGACGATGTTCAAGTCCGCGCACCCGGTCACACGCCGGATCGCGCCCGCAAGCCGCATCGTCACGCGGAAGAGGTGTAATCCGATGTCCTCCGGCACATCGAGCAGCGACTCATAATGCTGTCGCGGCACCACCAGAACGTGGCCGTTGTTCACGGGCTGGATGTCCATGAAGGCGATCGCGTCGGTGTCTTCGTAGCAAATCGACACTTCGGCAGAGCCGCGTATCAGGTTGCAGAACGTGCAGTGGGCCGGATCGTGAGGACGGGTATCCATGAAACTGGAAAGTGCACGGAAAGTGCCAGTGGCACGCGGGCTCGGCGCGGCGGTCGGCCCGGTCCCGGGCCGTCGCATCGGGCGTTAACTTCCGAAGGTTCGCCTCAACACACGCGGAGACTCATGGCTACCATAACGCGTGCCGAGCGGAAGAATGCCGCCGGCCTCAGTCGCGACCAGTTGGTGGGCGCGTACCGGACGATGCTCCTGTCGCGGCGCCTCGATGACAAGGAGATCCAGCTCAAGCGCCAAAACAAGATCTTCTTTCAGATTTCGGGGGCGGGCCATGAGGCCGTGCTCACGGCGGCGGGCTTTCTCCTCAGGCCGTCGTACGACTGGTTCTACACGTATTACCGCGACCGGGCTCTGTGCCTCCAACTCGGCATGACGCCGGAAGAGATGCTCCTCTCTGCCGTCGGTGCGGCCAGCGATCCGAACTCGGGCGGCCGCCAGATGCCGAGCCACTGGGGCCACAAGCGACTCAACATCGTCTCCAACTCGTCGCCCACGGGTACACAGTTCCTCCAGGCCGTCGGCTCGGCCGAAGCCACGCTTCGCGCGAAGCTGCTCGGCATCACCGAAGGGTTCGAGAAGGACGAAGTCGTGTTCTGCTCCACTGGCGAAGGGACGACCAGCGAGGGCGAGTTCTGGGAGTCGCTCAACAACGCGACGAACCTCAAGCTACCGGTCGTGTATCTCGTCGAGGACAACGGGTATGCGATCTCGGTGCCTGTCGAGGTGAACACCGCGGGTGGCAGCATCTCGAAGCTCGTCTCGTCCTTTCCGGGCTTGTATGTCGAGGAAATCGACGGTTGTGACCTGCTCGCCAGCTACGGTGCGATGCAGCACGCAATCGAACACGCCCGGCAGCGCAAAGGACCGGCGCTCGTGCACGCGCACGTCATCCGTCCGTACTCGCATTCGCTGTCCGACGACGAGATCATGTATCGGCCGCCGGAAGAGCGTGAGGCGGACGCGGCACGCGATCCGGTGACACAATTTCCGAAATGGCTCGTGGCCGAGGGCTACGCCACCGATGCCGAGATCGCGCGGGTCCAGGAGGAGGTCGAGGCCGAAGTGCTCGCTGCGACCGACGCAGCGCTGCCGGCCGAGCAACCGGGCCCGGAAACGATCTACGACTTCGTGTATTCGCCCGACGTCGATCCCTGCAGCGAGCAGTTCGACACCGAGGACGATCCACAGTTCGCCGGTGCGCCGACGACGATGGTCGACTTGCTCAACGTCTGCATGAAGGACGAGATGCGGCGCGATGAGCGGATCCTGATGTTCGGCGAAGACGTCGCCGACGTTTCGCGCGAGCGGAACCTCGGGAAGGTCAAAGGAAAGGGCGGCGTGTTCAAGGTGACATGGGGTCTGCAGAAGGAATTCGGCGCCGCCCGGGTGTACAATTCCCCATTGGCGGAAGCCACCGTCGTCGGCCGTGCGATCGGCCTCGCGATTCGCGGATTCAAGCCGGTCGTCGAAATCCAGTTCTTCGACTACATCTGGCCGGCGTACATGCAGCTCCGCAACGAGCTCGCGACGATGCGGTGGCGCTCGAACGGCGACTTCGCCGCGCCGGTGGTCGTTCGCGTGACCTACGGCGGCTACATCCGTGGGGCGATCTATCACTCGCAAACCGGCGCCTCATTGTTCACCCACTGCCCTGGCCTGCGAGTGATTTGCCCGGCGACGGCCTTGGACGCGAATGGGTTGCTGCGGACCGCGATCCGCTGTGACGATCCAGTGATCTTCCTCGAGCACAAGCACCTCTACCGTCAGACCTACAATAAAGCGGCCTACCCGGGATCGAACTTCATGATCCCGTTCGGCAAGGCCAAAATCGTTCGGGAGGGAACGGACATCACTGTCGTGACGTACGGCGCCACGCTCCAACGGGCGTTCACCGCCGCCAACCAGCTCGCCGAGTCGGGGTTGTCGGTCGAGGTGATCGACTTGCGCTCCCTCTCGCCCTGGGATCACGAAACGGTGTATGCATCAGTCAAGAAAACGAACCGGGTCGTGGTCCTGTACGAGGATTCGCTCTCCTGGGGCTTTGGCGCCGAGATCGCCGCCCGGGTCGCCGACGACTGCTTCGCATGGCTGGACGCGCCGGTCAAGCGCGTCGCATCGACGGACACGTTCGTCGGCTATGCGCCGCGGCTCGAGGATTCGATCCTGCCCCAGATCGAGGATGTCAAACGCGCCTGCGAGGAGCTCGCGCGGTTCTAGAGGGCCATCCGCTTCCGGCGGCAAACGAACGAACCAGCCGCTTGGCTGGCTTCGTTCGTGCCTGGTGGGCCGGCTGATCGTCCTGTGACATAGGTCCGCCCACGCTGTGATCCGTCCGATTGACGGATTTGCGACAGATCGTGCACAGTTGCACGCTGATCCGCCATAGTCGTGGGTCGGCGACAATCTTGCCGCCGGTCACCGTGTCCGCCTTCATGCGCCCCATCCTCCGCCCGCTCGCGGCTGCTCTGGTTGGACTCGCCATCGTCACGTGCACGGATGCTCCGTCGGGCCCGCACGCGGGCGCCCGCGTGGCGCGTATCACCTTCGCGCCGATATTCTCGCGATCGGCCGCGCAGACAGCCGCGCTCCTCGAGCGGTTCGGAATCTCGTACGACCACGTTCGCACCGTCGTCTTGCGACCGCCGTCGGACACGGTGCGTGACACGACGATTGCGTTCGCCAGCGGCGATACGGCAATCGACCTCGAGCTGAGCGTGCGCGTGCAGGAGGACGGCGAGCTATTCCACGTCTCCATTGATTACGCCGGCCAGACTGGCATCGTGTTCCACGGCGAGGGTGACGTGCGCGCCCACGATGCACATGACGAGGCGCCGGCGACGCCGGCCATCGTGCTGAACTACGCAGGACCTGGAGCCACGGCCGCCAAGATCGCAATTCAGCCAAAAGCCGTGTCTCTGCTGGCCACGGATTCGAGCCGGACATTCACAGTCACCGCCGCCGACTCGGCAGGGGCCGTAGTGGCTCCGCCGCCAGTGTCGTGGACGACCTCCGACGGCACGCTCGCGACGATCGATTCGCACGGCACTCTCCAGCCGCTCGGCCATCGGGGTAACGTGACCGTCACGGGGACGACGATTACCGCGTTGACGGACAACGCCGCCGCGACGCTTACGCTTCCCGCGGCTGCTATTGCGCTCGTGAGCGGCAGCGGCCAGTCCGGCACCGCTCACGCAAGCCTCCCCAGCCCCGCGGTCGTCCAGGTGCGCGCCGCAGACAGTACCGGAGTTGCCGGCGTTACCGTGGTGTTCGCGGCGCCGACGGGAGGCAGCGTGAATCCTACGAGTGTCGTTACGGATGCGAACGGCATGGCATCGTCGACGCTGACCCTCGGAACCACGGCGGGCCCGCAGAGCTTCGTCGCCACCGCGCTGGGATTCAGCGTCGCGATTCCGGCAATCGCCAGCGCTGCTGCTCCGGCGGCCATGGTCTTCGTCGATCCCGCGACGCTCGCGCCGCTGACTAGTGCTCCAGGCCTCGTGACGCTTGTGGGTGGCGCGCTTCCTTCCACCACGCCGGCCGTCAAGCTGACCGACGCGAGCGGCAACGTCGTACCGAATGCCACGGTAGACGTCGACATGCGATCTCCATCCCAGTCGCTCGTGACGGCGCAACTGATCACGAATGCAAACGGCGTTGCACGACTCAGCTCCCTGACGATTCCGAGCATCGTCCTGCAAACAGCCGGTACCCTCTCATTCGTCGTCAGCAATTCGTCATTGCCAACGAGCAGCACATTGACGCTCCCGGTCCAGGCGGTGGGCACCGTCGCGACCCTGCGCCCCATTGCCGGAGTCGTGAGCACGACGGTGGGCAGTCTGCTCAACGACTCTCTCTATCCTTCGTTCGTCGCGCTGGACGCGAACGGGGTTCCCGTCCCCGGTGTGAGCGTCGCGATCAGCCTTGCGGGGATCTGCAGTTTGGCCGCTGGGGTGGACACCGCGACCGTCAAGACCGACACCCTGGGTCACGCGTCGCTCACCGCATCCACATTGGCGGTGCCTGTTGGCGCGCCTGGCTCATGCTCCATCAACGCCAGCGCGCGATCGCCGGCCGGCGATATTCCCGGTACGCTTGCGTCGATCGTCGTCGCGCCAACCGGCGTCCCGACGTGGATCGGTGTGAGCGCGGACTGGCTGACCGGCTCGAATTGGAACACCGGCGCCGCTCCGACGTTTTCGCAGGCCGTATTCATCCCGGCGTTCGCTCCTGCGCATCCGATGCTGCAGGCCGCAGCGAGCGTAGGCGACCTGACCATCGAGCCGTCGGGTTCCCTCGATCTCAATGGCAACACGCTCACGGTGAACGGCAATCTCACAGCAGCCGGTGGCAGCATCGCCGACAATCTGGGGGGCGGCACGTTGGTTTTGTCGAAAGGTAGTCCGGGAACCATCGATGCCGTCGTATCGGCTGCGGTGTCGATTGGGAGCTCAACGTGCAATGGTACGAGCTATACGGTCACCGGCATCTTCACGGTCAAGGGATCACTGACCGTCAACTGTCCACTCGATCTCGGCTCCGCCCAGCTCGCGGTGATGAGGGATCTGGCGGTGCAGAACAGCGGAACGCTTCAGTTGACGCAGTCGAACGCAGTCGCGGTGGTCCAGGGCAACGCCACATTCGCCGGCGCGAGTGAGAGTGGTCTGCTGTCCAAAGGCTTACTCGAGCTCGGCGGCAACTTGACGCAGCTCGCGACAGTCAGCTCGGCGTCGTTCTCGGCGGACTCGGGGTTCCTAGTGCAGATGACCGGGAAGGCGGCGCAATCGATCTCGTTCGCCAGTCCCGGCACCGCACCGTCGAGCTCGCGATTCGCGGACTTGCTCGTGCAACCTGGCGCGAGCGTCACGTTTGCATCGCACGCCTCGATCGTTGGCACGCTAGCGCAGAACGGCACGATGACCGCGAGCACGAATGACACGCTCACGCTCGCTGGCCAGGCCCAGTTCAATGCCGGATCCGTCACGACGATTACGGCGGGGAGTGCGGTGACTCTCGTGGCGAGTGGCCTCTTCGCGGGGGGATCGCTGCTCACCCTCGACGGGGTCATGACCGTCTATCCGCCCGCATCGGTGACCTTCAATGCCTCGGCGCAGATCACCGGAAGCGGGTCGTTCCTGCTCGTGCAAGGGGCCAGCTGCGCCGTGAGCACAAGCGCGATCGTTTCAGGCCTGTTCAGCACGATGCTGCCGCAGCTCTGCGCGTCGATTCCGTAAGCCCGCGCCCGCTTCGCGCAGCTTGCGTATCCGGCCGCGACCGTTCGCTAGGTAAGTTTCTGGCGGCATGCTCCACGTCAGCGTGTTGTTCTGGGCCGCGTTCGTCGGCTTCATCCTCGCAATGCTCGCGCTCGATCTCGGCGTATTTCACCGGCACGCGCACGAGATTCGGCCCGCGGAAGCCGCGATCTGGACCGCCATCTGGGTCGCCCTTGCGCTCGCGTTCGCCGCCGGGCTCGGCATGCGCTTCGGTCATCAGGTCGCGCTCACGTTCCTCACGGGCTATGTGATCGAGGAATCGCTCAGCGCCGACAATATTTTCATCATCGTTCTGATCTTCGAGTATTTCCGCGTGCCGCGGATCTGCCAGCACCGCGTGCTATTCTATGGCATCGTTGGGGCGCTGATCATGCGGGGCGTGTTCATCGGGCTCGGCGCCGCCCTCATCAGTCGCTTTCATTGGGTGCTCTACGTCTTCGGCGCCCTGCTGCTCATCACAGGCGTACGCATGGTCATGCGGGGCGACGACGCATTCGATGGGGATCAGAATCGCCTCGTACGGACGCTTCGGCGGGTGCTCCCATTATCGTCCGAGTTTCACGGGCCGCGCTTCTTCATTGTCGAGAACGGCCGCCGGCTGGCAACGCCGTTGTTGCTCGTCCTCCTGCTCGTCGAGCTCACGGATCTGCTGTTCGCGATCGACTCGATTCCGGCGACGTTCGGGGTGACGACCAATCCATTTCTCGTCTTCACGTCGAACATCTTCGCGGTGGTCGGGCTTCGCTCCCTCTACTTCCTGCTCGCAGCCGTGGTCGACCGCTTCTATCTCCTCAAGTACGCCATCGCCGGCATCCTGGCGTTCGTGGGCGTGAAGATGCTCGGCGAGCCGTTCTTTGACGTCGGCATCCACATCTCGTTGCTCGTGATCATCGCGGCACTGCTCGCGGCGATTGCCGGATCGATGTTACGCTCTCAACGGCGCTCCAGCGCGTCACGAACATCGAGGAGGATCTCGAAATAGAGTTGCTCGCGCCGGTACGCGAAATCGAGCGTCGCCATCTGCGCGCTGTCGCCGCTCTCCTTGGCGCGAGCGAATGCCTCGCGGTACATGTCGTCGAGGTTGGCCAGAATCCGTTCGCGGGAGCGTGACATGCGGATCTTCTCGAGGGCTTGAGGGGTCAGACGCGGCGGGCTGTCGTCGGCGCGCTCGCGTGGGTCCGACTCCGCGCGCTCGAGCAGATATCGACGCGCCGATTCCATCAGCGTGCGCCGCGACGTCGGGAGGTTGTTCATTGAAGCGAGACGAGATCTTCGAGCGCGATGATTGGCGCTGCGTGTACTGCGGCGAGGTGTTTCCGCCGGAGGAATTGACGCTCGATCACGTGCAGCCCAGAGTGCGAGGCGGCGATCGTTCGCATGGCAACCTAGTGACGGCGTGCAAGGCGTGCAACACGCGGAAGGGGTCACTGCGACTGAGTGCCTTCCTCCACGCCGACGTCGCTGCCCGCTCGCACTTCTTTCAACGCGCCACTCACGTCTGGCCGCGCCTGCTGCGCATTGTCGGCGAAGAACTCGGGGCGCTCGATGGCTGTGAGCCGGCACGTGAGGCCGCGCCACGCGAAAAGAAATCTTGATTGAGCGCTCCGCATCATCTGGGTGGGAGCCGATGAAAGACGGCCTGCTCCAGTACGCGGCCGTGCCGCAGATGCTCGACGACGATCCGTTCGAGCAGCGCCGGTGTCACGCCGCCGTACCAGATCCCCTCAGGATAGACGACGACGATCGGGCCGCCCACACAGACGCCGAGGCATGGCGTCTCACCGCGCTTCACCCGATCCGGCCCGAACAGCAGCCCCTCGCGCTGAAGCAAGGCTGGGAGCAGGTGGTACAGCTCCCGGCCACGGTGGTCCGGCGAACAGTAGCCGCCGACGCACACCAGCACGTGTCGGCGGTACGGATCCATCGACGGATAGGGGGTCGGCGGCGTTGGCATCGGCCGTAGATGAATAGCGCCGCTGGCCCGGAGCCGCTACACATCCAGGCGTGACCGTGCGAACGGAATGATCGACAGCATTCGGATCGAGGACCTCACGGTGTTGCGGGCATGGCCGGGGCGTCCGACGCGACCGCCCGTGCTCTTCGTACATGGCTTTTTCGCGGACGCATCGCTCTTTGCCGGCTGGCTCGACTTCTTTGCCGAGCGAGGCGCACCGAGCTACGCGCTCAACCTCCGTGGGCGAGCTGACAGCCGGCCAGGGATTGATCTCGGCGACACGACGATCGCCGAATTCACGGAGGACGCCGCGATCGTCGCTCGACAGCTCGGCGCACCAGCGGTCATTGGCCATTCGATGGGAGGGTTGGTTGCGCAGTGCCTGGCAGAACGCGGCCTCGCCAGCGCGGCCGTGCTCATCTCGCCCGCCCCGCCAGCTGGCATCAGCCTGCTCTCACCGGCGGTCGCGCTAAGAGAACTCTCATGGCTGCCGGCGATGCTTTTCAGTCGGCTCGTGCACCCGACGGCCGCCGCTCTCCGCGCGCTCGTTCTCAATCACCTGACGCCGTCGGAGCAGAGCGCAGTGCTACGACGGCTCGTACCGGACAGCGGCCGCGCCGCCCGAGAGATGGCGCTCCGGGGCGTGGCGGTCGACGCCCGCCGCGTACGCTGCCCGGTGCTCGTCGTCGCGGCCGACGACGACCAATTCATCCCACCGCGTGTCGGCCATCGCGTGGCGGCCCGCTACCACGCCGCACTCGACCTGCGGGCCGGCCATGGCCACATGCTGCCGATCGAACCGGGATGGGATGCGCTGGCCACTGACGTGTTCCGGTGGATCGAGTCGCATACGACGCTTGGGATGTCGACACCATCGAGGTGATATCTTTCAATGCGTGATGGCTCGCCGCGGCGGACGCCCGGTCAGCCGGCCGCGCGACAATCAATGGCAACATGACCACTCCCAAGGGCTCCACGGAGCCGTCGGCCCCTGCCCCGGTGACGACTACGACCGATATCGCTTGGCGCGGCGACCGGGTGTTCGACGCAGGCCCCGCTGGTCGCACGCATCGCATCGACGCGAACGCGAAGGAGGCACCCGGCCCGGTTGAGGCGCTACTTAATGCGGTGGCCACCTGCTCCGCGGTCGACATCATCGAGGTCATCGCGAAGCGGAAGACACCGGTGGAGCGGCTGACGGCGCACGTGTCCGCAGAACGACGCGCCGACTACCCACGACGAGTGCAGCGCATCGAGATCGAGTACGTCGTGGAGGGTGCGGCAATCGAGCGCGAAGCGGCCGAGCGGGCCGTTCAGTTGTCGTTCGAGCGGTATTGCTCCGTGGCGGCATCGCTCGCGCCAGACATCGTCCTCACGACTCGCCTGACGCTGAACGGCGAGCGACTCTCACCCACGCACCAACGCATCTGGACGCCGACCGGCTAATCGCGCCGGTCAGGCGCTCTTCCTCTGTTCGGCGATCGCCGGCCGCAGCCGTAAGCCAGCGTCGATGGCGTACGTGGTCAATTGCTCCTGCATGAGTCGCCGCCCTCGAAACAGTCGCGAGCGGACCGTGCCGATCGGCACGCCCAGTTGCTCGGCTGCTGACTCATACGACTGGTCATCGACATCGACAATGAGCAGCGTCGAACGAAACGGCTCGGGCACACGCGAGAGCGCGATGTCGATCGCCGGCGCGAGATCGAGCTGCGCGAGCATGCCGTCCCAGCCGTACGGCAGCTCGGCTGCGACTCGAGCCGAGATCGATGGATCATCACCGTCGAGTGCATCCAGTTCGACCGTTGGCCGTGCACGTTCTCGCGAGCGCAGAAACACATTGCGACAAATCGTGAACAGCCAGCGACGGCAGTCGCTGCCGGGCATATAGGTGTGCCAGGATCGATACGCTCGGAGGAAAGTGTCCTGGACGACGTCATCGGCGTCCGATTCGTCGCGGGTGAGGGAGAGGGCGAACCGGCGAACATCGCCGATCCACGGCAGCGCCTCGCGCTCGAAGGCTTGGGTGCCTTGCTTTGTCATGGAGTCCACCAGTTGGCTGCGCGTTAATGGTTGATGCGTAAAGTATATGGCGCACATACCCAATTAGCGAGGCCAAGATCCACAAAGACTTGGTGGACGCGGAGTCTCAGATACCAGTCTGACGGTAAGTAATGCTGTTGCAACGCATTATACTGGCATGGCAAGCCCAATAGGTGATCCGCGAGCTCGGGTAGTGGCCGCCTTCGCTGCGGTCTACCTCGTGTGGGGGTCGACCTACCTGGCGATTCACTACGCGGTTCAGACCATCCCGCCGTTTCTGATGGTGGGAAGTCGGTTTCTGACCTCGGGAACCTTGCTGTACTGTTGGGCGCGGTGGCGTGGTGCGGCCCGGCCGCCAACGCGGCAATGGCGCGACGCCGCCATTGCCGGGTTGCTGATGCTTTGCCTGGGCAATGGCGCGGTGTCCTGGGCCGAGCAACGCGTAGCGTCAGGTCTGGCGGCACTGCTCATCGCGGTCGTGCCGCTGTGGGTCGTGATCGTCGACTGGGCTCGCCCCCACGGCCGACGGCCGACCACCGGCGTCATACTCGGCGTGGTGCTCGGGCTTGCCGGTCTGGTGATTCTCGTCGGGCCGTCGACAATCCTCGGCCACGGGTCAGTTGATCGAACTGCGGCACTCGTCCTCGTCGGCGGCTCACTCGCCTGGGCATGCGGATCGGTGTACAATCGGTACGGCGACCGTCCCACTTCGGCCGTACTGTCCACCGGCATCCAGATGCTGGGTGGCAGCGTCGCGCTGCTCGTTCTCGCAGTGCTGTCGGGCGAGCTTCGACGATTCGAGCCCGCGCACATTTCGCCTGCATCGATTGCCGGTTGGCTCTATCTCGTCACGTTCGGATCG
>Ga0134126_10013015_pt1 | contig 10506 bp, 6 predicted proteins | sample KB31752_FD_96881 | JGI IMG/M metagenome (GOLD analysis project Ga0134126, IMG submission 96881) | Terrestrial soil microbial communities with excess Nitrogen fertilizer from Kellogg Biological Station, Michigan, USA - KB3-175-2 | ecosystem: Environmental > Terrestrial > Soil > Unclassified ...
ACCTTGCCCTTCGGCGGCCCGTAGATCTGACCGACGGTCAGCCCGGCGGCCTGGAGGGCGGCGGTGGCCTTTGTCACTGTCTGCTTGGTGACGTCGGGGACCGGCACCGTCTGGGGGCCCTTCGACACCACGACGGTGACGGTGGTCCCCAACTTCTCCGGGGTGCCGATGGCCGGTGTGGTGCCGATGACCGCCCCGGCGGCGACGGTTGTGGAGTACTGCTGGGTCTGCGTCGGCACCAGGCCGGCGGCCTTGATGGCTGTGGCGGCCTGTGTGTACGTCTTCCCGGCCACTGTGGGCACCGGCACCGGCTTCTTCCCCTGGGACACCGCCACCAGGATGGTCGACCCGTACGGGGCGTCGGTCACGTCGACCTTTGTGTTGTACGACCAGTTGATGATCTGCCCCTCGGGGACGGTGCCGGCTGTTGTGTACGCCAGCAGCGCCGGGCAGGTGGCCTTGAAGTGGGCCTCCTGCAGCAGCCGGGTGGCGGCGTTGCATGTCAGCCCCGCCAGCGACGGCACCGCCACCGACGGCAGGCCGCTGGACGGCACCACGTGGATGACCGACCCCTCCTTCAACTGCGTACCCGCCGCCGGGGTCTGGCTGATCACCGATGTGGCGGCCACCGTGATGGAGTGCTCGGCGGCGGCGACGTCGAGGGTGAAGTGGTCGGCAACGGCCGCCTTTCGGGCCGCAGTCAGGGTTGTGCCGGCCAGCTTCGGGGCCGGGTGGCTGGGGGTGAACGCCTGGTTGGCGGCGGCCAGGCCCAGGGCGGTGCCGGCGGCGGCCAGCACGACCACCCCGGCGCCGACCAGCCACGGCCACTTCCGGCGACGCTTCTGGCGGACCGCCGGCGGCGGCGACCACGAGTGGTCGACCGCTTCGACGTCGAAGGGCTGCGCCGCACCACCGGTGTGGGTGGGGCCGCCGACCACCTGGGTGGTGTCGCCGCCGGCGAGGGGGATGCCGGCGACGGCGGTCATGTCCCGGGTGTCGGCGGGTCCCGGGAGGGGCACCCGGAGGGGCAACGGGGTGGGCGGCGGCATCGAGGCGGCGGCGGCCTCCAGCAGGGCGGCCATCCGGGAGGCGTCGAGGCGGTCGAACAGGTCGGGGGCGGTGGCCCGGACGAGGACGTCGTCGAGGGGGCCGAGGGCGGGGTGCCGGGGGAGGTCGGCGCCGACCCGGGCCATGAGGGTGCCGACGGTGGTGTCGGCGACGAAGGGGACCTCACCGGTGAGGGACTCGTAGAGGACGAGGCCGAGGCCGTAGACGTCGGACCGGCCGTCGACGTTGCGACCCTCGGCCTGTTCCGGGGAGGCGTACCTGGCGGTGCCGACCATGGCGCCGGCCGGCTCGGTCCAGGCCGCCTCGGCCAGGGCCCGGGCGACCCCGAAGTCGGCGATGCGGACCCGGCCCTCCTCGTCGAACAGGAGGTTGGCCGGCTTGATGTCGCGGTGGACGAGGCCGCGGGCGTGGGCGTAGGCCAGCCCCTGGGCCACTTCGGCCCCCAGCCGGGCGGCCTGGGCGTGGGTGAGCCGGAACCCCCGGTCGAGGACGTCGCGGAGGCTGCCGCCGTGGAGGTACTCCAAGACCAGGTACGGCTCGTCGGCGTCGTCCCCCCAGTCGAACACCCGGAGGATGTGGGGGTGGTTGAGGCCGGCCACCGACCGGGCCTCGGCCCGGAACCGCTTCAGGAACGACTCGTCCCTGGCCAACCCGGGTTGCAACAGCTTGACGGCGACCTGGCGCTGCAGCGACACGTCTTCAGCCAGGAAGACGTGAGCCGACGCGCCGGTGCCCAGGGCGGAGATCAGCCGGTACCGGTTCCCGAGGACCCGGCCGATGGAATCGGTTATCGACGGCATCGCAGCGTTTCCAGGCTACCGGGGTAGCCGGGCGCGGAACAGTACCTCAGCCGGGGATCTCCCCCGTGCGGAGCAACTCGTCGAACCGGGACCCGTCGACGACCGGGACGCCGAGTGACTCGGCCTTGGTGGTCTTCGACGCCCCCGGCGACTCGCCGACGACGACGGCGAACGTCTTCTTGGACACCGACCCCGGGGACTTCCCGCCGCGGTCGACGATGGCCGCCTCGGCCTCCTCCCGGGTGTACCCGGGGACGGTGCCGGTGACCACCACCGACTTGCCGGCCAGGACCCCGGCGGGCTCGGCGGCGGCGGCGTCGGCGGCCGAGCTGAGGGTGCCCCCCTCGGGGACACCGGGCTCGGCGGTGTTCACCCCGGCCGCCCGCAGCCGGTCGAGGACGGTGCGGTTGACCGGGTTGGCCAAGAAGGTGACGACGGCGTCGGCGATGACCGGGCCGATGCCGTCGACGGCGGCGAGGGTGGGGGCGTCGGCGGCGAGGAGGGTGTCGAGTGTGCCGACGGCCCGGGCCAGCGCCCGGGCGCCGGTGGGGCCGAGGTGGCGGATGCCGAGGGCCACCAGCAGGCGGCTGAGCGGCCGGCCCTTCGACGTGTCGATCCCCCGGACCAGGTTGGCCGCCGACAGCTCCCCCATCCGGTCCAGCCCGGCCAGCGGACCGGCCTCCAGCAGGTAGAGGTCGGCCGGGTCGGTGGCCAGGCCCTCCCGGACCAGCTGGAGGACCCGCTCCTCGCCGAGGCCCTCGATGTCCATGGCCGACCGGGAGGCGAAGTGGACGACCCGCTGCACCCGTTGGGCGGGACAGTCGATGTTGGTGCAGTAGGTGTCGCTCTCCCCTTCCAGCCGGCTGAGCGGCGACCCGCACGACGGGCAGGCCTTCGGGAACTGCCACGGCGGCCGCCGCTTCTTCGGCGCCCCTGATCCGGTGAGGACGGGGCCGACCACCTCGGGGATGACGTCGCCGGCCTTCCGGACGACCACCAGGTCGCCGGGACGGACGTCCTTCAGGCGGACCTGGTCCTCGTTGTGCAGGGTGGCCAGGCCGACGGTGGACCCGCCGACGAACACCGGCTCGAGGGCGGCGAACGGGGTGGCCCGGCCGGTTCGGCCGATGGACACCTGGATCTCCCGGAGCCGGGTGGTCCGCTCCTCCGGGGGGAACTTGAAGGCGATCGCCCACCGCGGGGCCCGGGAGGTGGCGCCGAGGCGGCGGTGGAGGGCGAGGTCGTCGACCTTGACCACCACCCCGTCGATCTCGTACGGGAGGTCGTGGCGGTGGTCGGCGAGCTCTCGGCAGCGGGCGAAGGCGGCGGCGGCGCCGACCACCAGGTGGGCGTCCGGGCTGACCGGGAGGCCGGCGGCCCGCAGGAAGCCGAGGACGTCGCTCTGCCGGTCGGCCACGCCGGTGGGGTCGCCGATCTGGTAGGCCCAGAACGACAGCGGCCGGGCGGCGGTCATCGCCGGGTCCTTCTGCCGGAGGGACCCGGCGGCGGAGTTGCGGGGGTTGACGAACGTCTTGGTGCCGGCGGCCAGGGCCCGGTCGTTGTAGGCGGCGAAGTCGGCGGTGGGCATGTAGATCTCGCCGCGGACCTCCAGCGGCGACGGGTACGGCGGGTCGAGCTGGTGGGGGACGTCGCGGACGGTGGCGACGTTGGCGGTGACGTCCTCCCCGGTGACCCCGTCGCCGCGGGTGGCGGCCTGGGTGAGGCGGCCGTCGACGTAGGTGATGGACATGGCCACCCCGTCGACCTTCGGCTCGCAGGAGAACGACAGGGTGTCGACGTCGACGTCGGGGAGGAGCCGCCGCAACAGGTCCACCCATGCCGACAGCTCGGCCTGGTCGAAGGCGTTGTCGAGGCTCATCATCGGGATGCGGTGGCGGACCTCGGCGAACAGGCCGGACGCCGGGGCCCCGACGGTCTGGGTGGGGGACTCCGGGGTGACCAGGTCGGGGTGGTCGGCCTCGATCTGCCGGAGCTCGCGGACCAGGGCGTCGTAGTCGGCGTCGGGGATCTCGGGGGCGTCGAGCTCGTGGTAACGGCGGTTGTGGTAGGCGACGAGGTCCCGGAGCTCGGCGGCCCGGGAAGCCACCGCCTCGGTGGCGGCGGCCGTCACGCGGCGATGCCGGCGCCGACGACGGCGTCGGGGTCGGCCGGGTCGTACAGGGCGACGGTCTGCCCGGGGGCGACCGGTCGCTGGGGGTGGTCGAAGCGGACCACCGGGCCGGGGTCGACGGTGCAGCCGGCCAACCGGCCGTGGGCGCTGACCTGGGCGATGGCCCGGTCGCCGGGGGCCAGGGGGCGGTCCACCCAGGTGACGGTGACCGGATCGAGGGCGACGGTGTCGACGGACGGGTCGCCACCGACGACCACCCGGCGGGCGGTGACGTCGACGGCGACGACGTACCGGCGCCGTCCGTCGGGACCGTGGCCTATCCCCCGCCGCTGGCCGATGGTGACCAGCTCTACGGCGTCGACCGACCCGACGGTGTCCCCGGACTGGTCGACGACGTCGGCGCGGTGGAGGTCGAGGCGGCGGCCGAGGAACCCCTCCCGGCCGCCGTCGCCGGCGTGGATGAAGCAGACGTCCTGGCTGTCCGGCTTGGCCGCCGTCCGCAGGCCGAGGCGGGCGGCATGGGCCCGGACGTCGTCCTTGGTCATGGTGCCGACCGGGAGGACCACCCGGGCGAGCTGGTGCTGGCCGAGCATCGACAGGACGTAGGACTGGTCCTTCAAGGGGTCGGCCCCCCGGAGCAGCCGGTACGTGCCAGCCCTGTCCACTCGAGCATGGTGGCCGGTGGCGAGGGCGTCGAAGCCGAGGCGGGTGGCCCGGTCGAGGAGGCGGTCGAACTTGACGTGCCGGTTGCACTCGATGCACGGGTTCGGGGTGCGGCCGGCGGCGTGGGCGGCGACGTAGGGGTCGACGACGGCGGTGGCGAAGTGGTCGGTCATGTTGAAGACGTGGTGGGGGATGCCGAGCTGCTGGGCAACCCGACGGGCGTCGTCGACGTCGGCGACCGAGCAGCAGCCGGAGTCGGACGGGCCGCCCCACAGCTTGAGGGTGGCCCCCTCGACGTCGTGGCCGGCCTCGGTCATCAGGGCGGCGGCCACCGACGAGTCGACCCCCCCGGACATGGCCACCAGTACGCGCACGACCCCGATTCTGCCAGCGTCAGCCGCGGAGCCGGACCACGGCCGCAGGGACGACGGCCAGCGCCCGGTCGACGTCGGCGTCGGTGGTGGTGTGGCCGAGGGTGAACCGGACGGCGGTGGTCGGGTCGGCGACCCCCATGGCCAGCAGGACGTGGCTGGGCTCCAGGGCGCCGCTGGCGCAGGCCGAACCGGCGGCGGCGCAGACGCCGTCGCGGTCGATCAGGACGAGGAGCTCTTCCTGGTTGACCCCGGAGAACTGCAGGTGGCAGTGCCCGGGGAGCACCCGATCGCGGGGGGCCGACTCGACCACCCCGCCGACGGCCAGCAGGCCGTCGGCCAACCGGTCGCGGAGGGCCCGGACCCGATCGGCGTCGGCCTCCCGGTCGGCGGCGGCGCAAACAAGGGCGGTGGCCAGGCCGACGGCGCCGGCGACGTCGTGGGTGCCGCTCCGCCGTTCCCGTTCCTGACCGCCGCCGTGGACCATCGGCCGGATGGGCACCCGGGCGACCAGGGCGCCGGCCCCCTTGGGGCCGCCGATCTTGTGGGCGCTCACCGACACCAGGTCGGCGCCGGCGGCCAGTCGGGCGACGTCCAGCCAGGCGGCGGCCTGGACGGCGTCGGTGTGGACCACCGCCCGGGGGGCCAGCCGGCGGACCACGTCGACCACCTGGTCGAGGGGCTGGACGGTGCCGACCTCGTTGTTGGCCAGCATCACCGACACCACGGCGACGTCGTCGTCGAGGAGGCCGGCGAGCCGGTCGACGTCGACGGCCCCGGCGGCGTCGACGGGGGCTTCGACGTGGGCGAAGCCGAGCCGGGCGGCCGCCCGGGCGGGCTCGAGGACGGCGGGGTGCTCGACGGCGGAGGTGACGATGGTGGTGGGTCCGGCGCCGAGGGGGCCGAGGACGGCGAGGTTGTCGGCTTCGGTGCCGCCGCTGGTGAACACCACGTCGCTGGGGTCGGCGGCGAGGGCAGCGGCGACGACGTCGCGGGCGTCCTCCAGGGCGGTGCGGGCGTCACGGGCCAACCGGTGGCCACCGGAGGCGTTGCCGAACCGGTCGGCGGCGAACGGGGCCATCGCCTCGACCACCTCCGGGCGGACCGGGGTGGTGGCGGCGTGGTCGAGGTAGGTGCTCAGGCGACCCACACGCCCTTGGCGTTGCAGAATTCCTTGATCCCCAAGGCGGAGAGCTCCCGGCCGTAGCCGGACCGCTTGATGCCACCGAACGGCATCTCCGGGGTGGACGCCACCATGGCGTTGACGAACACCTGGCCGGCGTCGATGCGGTCGATGCATCGGGCCTCCTCGGCCGGGTCGGTGGTCCACACGCTGGAGCCGAGGCCGAAGGCGGTGCGGTTGGCGAGGTCGATGGCGTCGTCGACGTCGGCGGCCCGCTCGACGACGGCCACCGGCCCGAACACCTCCTCCTCGAACACCCGCATGGCCGGGGTGACCCCCGACAGGACGGTCGGCGGGTAGTACCAACCGGGGCCGCCGGGGACGACGCCGCCGCAGCCGACGACGGCGCCGTGGGCCCGGGCGTCGTCGACCTGGCCGGCCACCTCGTCGCGCTGGGCCGCCGAGTTGAGGGGGCCGACGTCGGTGGCGGGGTCGAACGGGTCGCCGACGGTGAGGGCGGCCATGGCGTCGGTGAACCGGTCGAGGAACCGGTCGTAGACGTCGGTGTGGACGACGAACCGCTTGGCGGCGATGCACGACTGCCCGTTGTTCTGGACACGGGCCTGCACCCCGACGGCGACCGCCCGGTCGAGGTCGGCCGACGGGAGGACGACGAACGGGTCGGACCCGCCGAGCTCGAGGACACACTTCTTCAGGACGTCGCCGGCGGCGGCGGCCACCGACCGCCCGGCGGCCTCGCTGCCGGTGAGGGTGACGGCGACCACCCGGTCGTCGGCGATGACCTTGGCGACGTCGCCGGACCCGATCATCAAGGTGGTGAACGCCCCGGCGGGGTAGCCGGCCCGCCGGAACAGGTCCTCCAGGTACAGGGCGGTCTGCGGGACGTTGGAGGCGTGCTTCAGCAGGCCGACGTTGCCGACCATGAGGGCGGGGGCGGCGAACCGGACGACCTGCCAGAGGGGGAAGTTCCACGGCATCACCGCCAGGACGGGGCCGAGGGGCTGGTACCGGACCAGGCTGCGGCCGGCGGCGGACTGGACGACCTCGTCGGCCAGCAGCCCCTCGGCGTGGTCGGCGAACCACCGCATGGCGCTGGCGCACTTGGCGGCCTCCCCCTTGGCGGAGGCGAACGTCTTCCCCATCTCGGTGGTGAGCACCCGGGCGACGTCGGGGACCTCACCCTCCAGTAGCTCGGCGGCGGTGGTGAGCAGCCGGGCCCGGTCGGCGAAGGTGGTGCGGCGGAGCTCGGCGAAGGTGGCGGCGGCCTGGCCGAGGAGGGCGTCGACCTGGTCGGGGGTGTGGGTGTCGAAGGTCTGCTCGACCTCCCCGGTGGCCGGGTTGGTGGTGACGAAAGCCATGAGGGGATTCTTACCCAACCGCCCGGCGGATGAGCTTGCCGGTGGCGGTGTGCGGGAGGCCGTCGGCCCGGCGGTAGTCCTTCGGCCGCTTGTACGGGGCCAGCCGGTCGGCGGCGGCCCGGCAGACGTCGTCGAGGTCGGCGGTGCCGACGACGACGGCCACCACCCGCTGCCCCCAGGTGTCGTCGGGGACCCCGATGACGGCCACCTCGTCGACGCCGTCGACCTCCATCAACGCCGCCTCCACCTCCGCCGGGTAGACGTTGACGCCGCCGGTGATGATGAGGTCGTCGCGGCGGCCTGACAGGTAGAGGTAGCCGTCGTCGTCGACGTGGCCGAGGTCGCCGACGGTGAAGGCGTCGCCGCGCCAGGCAGCGGCGGTGGCGTCGGGGTTCCGCCAGTAGTCGAACCGGGCGAACGGCGGGGCGTGGCACCAGATGGTTCCGTCGGCGATGGTCAGGCGACGGCCGGGTCGGGCGCGGCCGACGGTGCCGGGGCGGGCCAGCCACTCGTCGGGGGAGCACACCGTGAACTGCCCCTCGGTGGACCCGTAGAACTCCCAGACGTGGTCCGACCGGGCCATGGCCGCCCGCTTGAGGACCGGCGGGCACGGCGACCCGGCGTGGGCGAGAAGCCGGATGGAGTCGAACCGCTCCCCGTCGCCGAGCTCCGGGAGGGCGAGCAGCCGCTGGAGGTGGACGGGGGCCATGAAGGTGGTGGTGGGCCGCAGCCGACGGAGGACGTCCAGGGCGGTGGCCGGGTCGAAATGGTCGAGGACCGCCAACGACCCGCCGCGGAGCAGGGTGCCGGCGGCGAACCGGATGGACACGGTGTGGTACATCGGGGAGCACACCAGGTGGAGGTCGTCGCGGTCGAACCCCCAGAGGTCGGCCTCGTCGTCGAAGACGGCCGCCGCGGTGCCGTCGTCCCACAGCCCGGTGGTGACCCCCTTGGGGAACCCGGTGGTGCCGGAGGTGTAGTGCATCGGCCGGGTCAGCGGGCGAGGGGCGAGGTCCACCGGGGGGCCGTCGGCCAGCTTGGCCAGGGAGGCGGCGTCGACGACGGAGAGGACGGGGTCGGCGTCGTCGATCAACCGGTCCCGTTCGGCCGGGAGGAGGGTGGCGTTGAGCAGCACCGGGATCACCCCGGTGCGGGCGGCGCCGAGGACGGCGCAGAGGAGGTCGACGGACGACGGCAGCCAGAACGCCACCCGGTCGCCGCGGCGGCAACCGGCGGCGGCGAGGGCCCCGGCCATCCGGCGCTGCCGGTCCTCGGCGTCCTCCGGCCCGACGACGTCCATCGGGCGGAACCTACCCCAGCGCCCGCAGGGCCGCGGGGCGTCGGACGGCGACGCCGACGAGGACGATCAGCAGCAACCCGGCGCCGGCCACGGTGACCTGCCGGACCCCGACGTGGGCGCCGATGGCCCCTTGGATGACGGCGCCGATGGGATAGACGGTGCCCAGCGACAGCATGAACAGGCTGAGCACCCGGCCCCGGGCGTCGGGGGGGGCGCGGAGCTGGACGACGGTGTTCAGACCGGACAGCACCCCGATGTAGGCCAGGCCGACCAGGAGGAGGGCCACCGCCGACACCCACAGGTCGGGGGCCGCGGCGTACAGCACCAGCACCACCGGGAGGGCCAGCAGGGCGACGACCACCTGCCGGTGCCGGCCGAACCGCTGGGCCAGGCCGGGGAGCAGCAGGGCGCCGGCCACTGCCCCGACCCCCTGGGCGGTCACCAGCACGGAGGTGCCGAATGATCCACGGTCGAACACCTGGATGGCCATGGCCGGGACCAGGGCGATGAACGGCGACGCCAGCAGCGCCACCAGCCCGATGAGCAGAATGGCCGACCGGCAGCCCGGCTCCCCGAAGGCCAGCTTCGCCCCCTCGGCGATGCGGTGGAGCACCCGGACGGCTTCGGTGGCCGCCTTCACCGGTGGCAGCCGGACCAGCAGCAGGGCGACCACCACGGCGGCGAACGACACGGCGTTGCAGGCGAAGGCCAGGGAGTACGACCCGAGGGCCAGCACGATGCCGGCCAGGGCCGGCCCGACCACCCGGCCCAGGTTGTACTGCGCCGACGACAGCGACACCGCCGCCAACAGGTCGCCACGGTCGTCGACCAGGTCGGGCAGCATGGCCTGGTACGCCGGCAGTCCCACCGCCGCCGCCGACCCGCCGAGGAACGCCACCGCCACCGCCACCGCCGGCGGGGCGTCGCCGACCGCGGCCAGGACGGCCAGCAGGGTGGCGCAGGCCATCTCGCCCAGGGTGGTCAGCAGCAGCCACCGCCGCCGGTCCAGCCGGTCGGCCAGGGCGCCGCCGAACGGGGCCAGCAACCCGTTCGGCAGGAACGCCGCCGCCGCCACCAGACCGGTCCACAGGGCGTTGTGAGTCTTGGCCGTCACCAGGATGCCCAGCGCCACCGCCTGCATCCACGACCCGACGTTCGACACCAGCGCCGCCGACCACAACAGGGCGAAATTCCGCGACCGCAGCGGTCGGAGGGATACCGGAGACATCGCCGCACGGTTTAGTCGGCCGGTCAGGCCGCCCCTTGCGATTCCGGTCCCGCCCTGCCCCGCGGCCCGGCCCTTTCGGCTGGTCCGGTCCTTCGGGATGGCCTCGCCCGCTCGTCCGGCCCGGACCTTCCGGCCGGCCGCGCTCTCTCCGGCGGCCCCGCCCCCTCGCCCGGCCCGGCCCGCTCGTCCGGTCCCACCCACCGAATCCCGTCGGGCCCCCGGACCACCCGGAACCCGTACAGGGTCTTCAACCGGTGGTGGTGGGTGCACAACAGCTGGAGGTTCTTGAGTTCCGTCCGGCCACCCCTGGCGAACTCCAAGATGTGGTCGATCTGGAGGTACTTGTCGTTGCCGCACCCCGGCACCACGCACTGTCCGCCGTCTCGTTCCCACACCGCCGCCCGGAGGGATTCGGGGATGGTCCGCTTCCTCGTCGACACCGT
>Ga0134126_10013016_pt1 | contig 10505 bp, 11 predicted proteins | sample KB31752_FD_96881 | JGI IMG/M metagenome (GOLD analysis project Ga0134126, IMG submission 96881) | Terrestrial soil microbial communities with excess Nitrogen fertilizer from Kellogg Biological Station, Michigan, USA - KB3-175-2 | ecosystem: Environmental > Terrestrial > Soil > Unclassified ...
AAGCCGTCCTGGTCGTAGCCGATGTCCTTGACCACGCCGCGCGCGATCTCCGCAATCATCTCGCGGTTCACCACCGTCTTGTCGCCGTGCTTGTGGAAGAACGGCGCCTGGCCGCGGCCTTCGCCGGCAATGATGATCTTGTTGGTAGTGGACAGCGTTTCGCAGCCGAGCCGCGTATTCACCTGGCTGTCGTCGGCGATGCCGAGCTTGATGTCATTTTCAAGAAAAGCGTCGAGTACCGCGTCCGAAATCTGGTCGCACACCTTGTCGGGGTGGCCTTCGGAAACGGATTCGCTGGTGAATAGAAAATTGGTGTGAGCCACGCTGAAACTCCTTCCGCGGCGCGGCGTCAGGGCCGCGTCATTTCTGGGGTGTTTCTTGCAGTGGCGGCGGACGAGGTCAAGATGCGGGCAGCGGTGGGCAGTAATCCCGGCCGCGATGGGCGTGGGCCTTATTCTAGTCCTGGCCGGCGATCTGCTCGACCAGTTCGACGATCCGACGGCGCATTTTGCCGTTCTTGATGCGCATGAACGACTTGATCAACGTGAGACCGTCGGTGCTGGCGAGAAAATCCGACACGTAGGGCGGGGATGGCGCCTCGCCCATGCCGCGGGAATGACCGGGCAGATGCGGCGCGCCTTCGAAGAAAAACGAAACCGGCACCTGCAGGATATTGGCAATATGCTGCAAGCGGCTGGCGCCGATGCGATTGGTTCCCTTCTCGTATTTCTGTACCTGCTGGAAAGTCAGGTCCAGCGCGTTCCCGAGTTTTTCCTGACTCATGTTCAGCATCATCCGGCGCATGCGCACCCGCGCCCCGACGTGCTTGTCGATCGGATTGGGCGACTTCTTCGCCATAATAGTCTCCTACGCAATTATCGCGCAGCGATTGGTCATATAGGCTGCCTTAATAAACGCGATTGTGCGTATTCTCGTTGCGATAGAAATTATCTATGTTTTTCAGTCGCTTTTGCATAACTGAAGGTCTGTCTCGATCGCTGCCTATGACGTCGGCATACCGCTGTCGGGCAAAGTGCGTAGCGTTGGGTACTTCCAACTCGGACCAAATATTCAATCAATCTACGGATGCATTCGCCGCCGCGCGACCAATATCAAGCTCACTACCAGAAATAGAATTAGGACGGTATCGCCGAACCGCACGAAGGGCGTCGGTGCGATCGCGCTCGGCAGGCTCGAGTCGAGCACGCCTTCGGCACCCAATGGCAATGAATTAATAACGCGACCAACCGGATCGATCACGCCCGAGATCCCAGTGTTTGCGGCACGCACCAGCGGCAGACCCTCGGCAATTGCGAGCGCGCGCGCCTGCTGGAAATGTTGATATGGTCCGGTGCTGATTCCGAACCAGCCATCATTCGTGACGTTGACCAGCCAGCCCGGCCGTTCGCCGCTCGGAACCGCGGCGCCGGGGAAGATCGCTTCGTAACAGATCAGCGGCAGCATTTTAGGCGCGCCTGGCACCTCCATGGTCCGGCGGCGATCGCCCGACAGGAACCCTCCGACCTGTTTGGTAAGTTGCCGCAGGCCAAGTCTTTCGAGCACCCCCTGCAACGGCAGATATTCGCCGAATGGCACCAGATGTACTTTGTCATAAATGCCGCGGATCGAGCCGTCCGGATCGATCACATAGACTGAATTGTAGGCGTGCGGGACGTTGCCATTGGAGGGCGCCGCACGCACCGCGCCGGTGATCAGTTCGGTGGACGGTTTTAGCAAAGCCGTGATTTGTGCCAGCGCGTCCGGCTCGCGCGTCAGGAAAAAAGGAAACGCCGATTCCGGCCAGATCAAAAGCGTAACGTCGTGCACGCCGTTCGAGTTGGGGCCAGTGGTACGGTCGGACAGGCGCAGATAGCGATCCATGACTTGTGTCTTGGAGGCATAATTGAATTTTTCGTCCTGCTGCAGATTGGGCTGCATGATGCGCAGCTTCACACCGTTCACATAGGCGGTCGGGTTTTGCCAGAGCTGCACCGCGCCATAGCTGGCGAGGCCGGTCAGAACCAAAATGCCGAACAGCGGGGCGCGTCGCGGGCGCGGTGTATCCGCCAAATCGTCGGCCAGCACGGCTGGGCTGGCGCAGATCGCGATGCAGAGGAACGTCAAGCCCCAGATGCCGGTGAGCGATACGCTTTGCGCCAGCACTAGCGGCTCGGTGAGCGCGTAGCCGAAGGCGTTCCAGGGAAATCCGCTGAACAAGTGGCCACGTAGCCACTCCGCGCCGGTCAGCATGGCGGCGAGTGCCAGCAAGCGCTCAGCCCCACGCACCCAGATCAGCCGCGCCGCTGCGAACCCCAAGGCCGTGAACAGTGCGAGATACGCCGGCAATCCGGCGACCGCGAGCGGCAGCAGCCAGCCGAAGGTCTTGGCATCGACCAGAAAGGCGTAGCCGATCCAATAAAGCCCGGCGACGAAATAGCCAAAGCCAAAGCACCAGCCGACCACCGCCGCACCAACCACGCCGCTCCACCGCCCGGCGGCGGACCCGTCGACCAGCCAGACCAGTAACGGCAATGTAAGGAACAAAATCGGCCAGGCATTGAATGGCGCCAGCGCCAGCGCCGATGCGACGCCGGCGATGAATGCGATTGTTGCGCGCCGCCATCCGGAGGCAAGCACGACCGCATAGGCGATGCGTGTGATCGTCACGGGCGCCGCGTGCCGGTCACAGGAGCCGCGGTTTGGCCGTCTTTATGCGCAGGTGCGTCATCGACCGCTATGGCCAGCGGCGTTATGCCGGCCAGCACCGCGTCCGGCTCGCCGCGTTTGCGCTGTTCGCGGGGCCGTTCACGCCGTTCCTTCAGCCGCGTGATACGGACGCGCTTAATACGGCGGGGATCGGCGTCCAGCACTTCGAATTCGAACAATCCGGGTCCGGGAATCAACTCGCCGCGCAGCGGCAATCGCCCCGCGCGCGTCACCAGGTAGCCGCCGAGGGTATCGACCTCGTCGGCCAGATCGCCAGGGTCGAAGTCGTTGCCGATCGTTGCCGCCACGTCCTCGAGATGGGCGCGCGCGTCGGCTATGAAAGAATCGTCGCTTTGACGCACGATCTGCGGCGTTTCGTCCTCGTCGTGTTCATCGGCGATCTCGCCGACGATCTGCTCGACGATGTCCTCGATCGAGACCAGGCCGTCGCTGCCGCCATATTCGTCGACCACCAGCGCTAGATGAATCCGCGTTGCCTGCATGCGGGCCAGCAGGTCCATTACCCGCGACGACGGCGGCACGAACAGGATCTCACGCACGATTTTGGCCGCCGACAACGGCATCGATAGATCGATTGCCTTGAGGTCGAGACCAGCCGGCAACGGCTTCTTGCGCTTGGCGTTTTTTTCCGGGCTTACGGCCGCGCGTGCGGTCATGAACGCGATCAGGTCGCGGATATGCACCATGCCGATCGGATCGTCGAGCGTGTCGTTGTAGACCACCAGACGCGAGTGTGCGGCGCCCTCGAACGTGCGTACCAGTTCGCCGAGCTTGATGTCCTGTTGCACGGCGATGATGTCAGCGCGCGGAATCATGACGTCGCCGACGCGGCGCTCGCGTAATCCCAGGATATTCTTGAGCATCCGGCTTTCTTCCGGCGAGAAGCCGGACTCGCCTGGCGTCATGGCATCGAGCACATCCTTGAAATCGGCGCGCGAATTCGGCTTCCTGCCGAACAACGCGCGGAAGGCGCGCATGATCCAGTTTTCGCCGCCTTCGCGCGGCGGCGTCACGGGCACCGGCAGGTTACGCGGCTCGTAGGGCGTCGCGTCAGTCGAGTTGAAGCTTGGTTGGTCGCTGTCAGGCATGGCGGTCAGGCGTCGCCAAATTCGCGGTCGAGCCATGGGTCGGGCAGGTTCATGCGCATCATGATCTTGCTTTCCAGCGTTTCCATCTCTTCAGCCTCGGCGTCGACTCGGTGATCGTAGCCGATAAGGTGGAGAAAACCATGCACCGTGAGGTGGGCAAGGTGGTGGAGAAAAATTCGGCCTTCGTCGTCGCATTCCCGCTTGAGCGTCTCATAGGCGATGACGATATCTCCGAAAAACTTCGCGCTGGCGCCGGTCCGCGTTATCGCCGCCGGAAACGACAGCACGTTGGTCGGCTTGTCGATGTCGCGCCATTGCCGATTGAGCGCGCGAATCGCCTGGTCGTCGGTCAGTAGGATAGCTACTTCATTGTCCGCTGTTGAGAGCGTGGCTGCGGCCGCGGCGACGGCGTCGCGAACGGTCTGCTCGGCGGCAGGCTCGGTCTGCCACAGCGGCGATTGGATCTGGATGTCGATCGGCGGCGCCGGCACGTGCCGGCTTGGCGCAGGCGTCATTTCTTGGCCTCGCGCGCGGCCGTCTTGCGATCATAGGCTTCCACGATACGCGCCACTAGCTCATGGCGGATCACGTCCTCATGGGTGAAGGCGATATGGCCGACACCCTCGATACCGTCGAGCAGCTTGACCGCTTCGGCCAGCCCCGAAGTCTGGCCGCTCGGCAGGTCGACCTGGCTCGGATCGCCGGTGACGATCATGCGGCTGTTCTCGCCCAGGCGCGTGAGGAACATCTTCATCTGCATCGATGTCGTGTTCTGCGCCTCGTCGAGGATGATCGCCGCATTCGACAGCGTGCGGCCACGCATGAATGCCAATGGCGCGATTTCGATTTCGCCGGCTTGCAGCGCGCGCTCGACAATACGGGCATCCATCAGGTCGTACAGCGCGTCGTAGATCGGCCGCAAATAGGGGTCGACCTTCTCGCGCATGTCGCCGGGCAGGAAGCCGAGCCGCTCGCCGGCTTCGACCGCGGGCCGCGACAAAATGATGCGGTCGACTTCCTTGCGTTCGAACATCTGGATCGCTTGCGCGACCGCCAGCCAGGTCTTGCCGGTTCCGGCCGGGCCGGTTCCGAACACCAGATGGTGGCGTTTGAGCGCGCGGATATAGGCGTCCTGTGCGGCGGTGCGTGCGCGCACCGGGCGTTTGCGTAGATTGATTTCCTCGAAGGCCGGCCGCCCGCTCGCCGGGTCGTAGTCGAATAACGATCCCTGTGCGATCGCCTGCCGGATAGCTCCCTCGACGTCGCCTTGGCTGAGTTCGTGGCCGCGCCTGATGTGCTCGTAGAGACCCTCCAGCACGCGCCGGGCCTGCTCACAGCCGCCGCGCGATCCGTCGATAGTGACGTGATTGCCGCGTTGCTCGGCGACGATGCCAAGCCGGCGTTCGATCAGCGCGAGGTTTTGCCCATACTGTCCAAAAAGAATGGAGGCGAGCCGGTTGTCCTCGAAGGCGAGCACGGTCTGCGTGGTGGCAGTTTCCTCGGATTCTGCGACGGGCGGGATTGGTGGATCCGATGTGCGCAAGGTGGCTTCAGGCTCCTGCTGCGGCGGCGATCGGCGCGCGGCGCTCTTGCGCGAGCGCACCGAACAACGTGTTGGTCCCGATATCAGTGATGGTGACCTGCACCAGCGAACCGATCATCGAGCGCGGCGCCATGACCTGCACCGCTTGTAAATATGGTGTGCGGCCGACCAGTTGCCCAGGTAGTTTGCCCGGCTTTTCCAGCAGCACGTCCTCCGTGCGGCCCAAAGATTGCGTATTGAAGGCGCGCCAATGGCGGGTGATTAAGGCTTGTAGCCGTTGTAGGCGCTCGGATTTCTGCGCCTCGGGGACCTGGTTTTCCATGTCGGCGGCCGGCGTGCCGGGGCGCGGCGAATATATGAACGAATAGGCTGTGGCGAATCCGACTTCGTCCACCAGCGTGAGCGTGTCACGGAAATCCGCTTCGGTCTCGCCGGGGAAGCCGACGATAAAATCCGAGGTGAACGCGAGATCGCCGCGGCAGGCGCGTAGTGCCGCAATCACGTCGAGATATTCCTTCCGCGTATGTTTGCGGTTCATCGCCGCCAGCATACGGTCGGCGCCGGATTGCACCGGAAGGTGCACATAGGGCATCAGCGCGGGCAGGTCACCATGCGCGGCAATCAGGTCGTCGTCCATGTCGCGCGGATGGCTAGTGGTATAGCGCAGGCGCAAGATGCCGGGCACTTCCGCCAACCGGCGCAGCAAGCGGCCGAGTGTCGCCGGACGCCCGTCGGCGCCTAGCCCGTGATAGGCATTCACGTTCTGACCGATCAGCGTCACCTCGCGCACGCCGGCTGCGGCGAGGTGTTCGACTTCATCGACAATTTTCTCCACCGGGCGCGAGACTTCCGCGCCACGGGTATAGGGCACCACGCAGAAGGTGCAGAACTTGTCGCAACCTTCCTGCACAGTGACGAAAGCCGAGATGCCGCGCTTGACGATCGCTTCAGGCAGCGGTGCGGCCAGCACGTCGAATTTGTCGTCCGCCGGAAACTCTGTATCGACGATCTGCTCGCCCGCTTGCAGGCGTGCGATCAGGCCCGGCAGGCGGTGATAGTTCTGCGAGCCGACCACGAGATCGACCGCGCTGGCGCGGCGGATGATTTCCTGCCCCTCGGCCTGCGCGACGCAGCCGGCGACCGCTATCAGCATGCGGCGGCCTTGTGCGGCGGCCTCTTCCTTCAGCTCACGGATGCGGCCGATCTCGGAATAAACCTTGTCCACCGCTTTTTCGCGAATGTGACAGGTGTTGAGGATGACCAGGTCGGCATCGGCTAGCGTGGCGGTTTCGCTGAAGCCGGCCGGCGCCAAAGTGTCCGCCATACGATGAGAATCGTAGACGTTCATCTGGCAGCCGAAGGACTTGATGAAGACTTTGTGCGTTCTGCTCATGCCGCTGACGTTCGAACTGGGGGATCAATCTAACCTGCCGGGACCGGTTTTGTCCCCACAACTCATGTCTTTGATTCTATGACCCTTTTAAGACGTGGCGGCATGCGCCAATCGTGGCCGTCCGCGCAGCGTCGCCGCATTGAGCCGGCGTACTTCGCCTTCCAGGCGTTTGGTCATGGCCTTGCGGTCGTCCGTGCCATTGGCTGTAAACGGTTCGCCGTAACTGACGACCGCGTCGACCGCGCCGCGTGCGGCAAAAGTCTTGAAGTGTGGCATGAAATCGAGATCACCATACCACGCGACCAGCGGGCGGTGCTGACGGCCCATCGGGATGCCCTGCTGTGCCGTGTAGCCGATCGAGATTGGCTGGATATGAATTGCATCGGCGCCATGCGCGGCGACTTCAGCCACCGCGCCGATCAGCGCGGATCGGAACGGCAGCACGCGGTTGCCGTCGCTCGAAGTGCCTTCCGCGAACAGTAATACCGAGGTGCCGCCGATCAGCCGCTTGGCCATTTCGTCGACGGCGCTCCTGGTCTGATGACGGCGCGTGCGGTCGACGAATACCGTGCGCTGGAAACGCGCGGCGAAGCCGACCAGCGGCCAATCGGCGACCTCGCGTTTGGCAACGTAGGCCACCGGACCGAGCGCACCGATCACCAGGATATCGGCCCAAGACAGGTGATTGGATACGAATAGCACCGCGCGGTCGCGCACCGGTTCGCCGACGACGCGGATGCGGATGCGCAACACCCAGCACAGCACGCGATAATAGGAAGTGCCGATGGTACCCCACCCCGGCAGATGCAGTTTCTCGAGCAGCCACTGCACCGCGATCAGCATCGGCGTCATGGTGAAGAAGAACGCTCCGATCAGCAGCGCGCGCGTCATTAATTGTTCTTATCATCGTTGAGCGGCACGGCGTAGAGTTCGAGCCGGTGGTCGACCAGTTTGTACCCGAGCTTGCGCGCGACTTCCGCCTGCAGGCGCTCGATTTCCTCCGACTGGAATTCAATCACCTCGCCATTACGCAGGTTGATCAGATGGTCGTGGTGGGCTTCGGGGCTGGTTTCGTAGCGCGCGCGGCCCTCGCGGAAATCGTGCCGCTCGATGATGCCGGCGTCCTCGAACAGGCGCACGGTGCGGTACACGGTGGAAATGGAAATGCGGTCATCGACCTTGACGCAGCGCCGGTACAATTCCTCGACGTCGGGATGATCGTCGGCCGCCGCCAGCACACGCGCGATGGTGCGGCGCTGCTCGGTCATGCGCATGCCCTTGGCGGCGCAAAGCGCTTCGATATTGCGCTTTTCAGGAATAGCTTTGTCCGGCGTGGTCACGTTTCGCTTTCTCCCGTCCGGCCCTCATATCATATTGAGCGGCTTGGGGATGTGTCTATCGAGCGGTCAGGTTAGATCGCGGCGCAGCACCAGTGCGGTGGCGGCCTTGCTGCCGGGACCCGGATAGTAATTGGGACGGCGGGATATTTCATGGAAACCGGCACGGTCATAGAGCCGGATCGCCGCGGCATTATGTTCATCGACTTCCAGAAATACGGTGCGCGCGCCGAGGCCGGCGAGGCGTCGTAAATGCAGATTGAGCAGCACGCGTGCCAGCCCGCGTCCGCGGCGCTGACTTGAGACCGCGACCGAAAGAATTTCCGCCTCGTCCTCGGCCAGCCGCGACATGATGAAGCCGGCCATTTTCGATCCGCTGATGGCGCGATGGGCAATGACGTGACGGTCGATGAGCAGGCCTTCGACTTCCTGTTCGCTCCAGCCGCGCGCGAATGAGGCGCCATGCAGTGCGGCGATCGCCGCGGTGTCGCGGCTCGACGCTTCCGACAGCACCGGATCGCCGCGCCCGAACAAACTTGAGATGATGTTGATCATCGGCGCGCCAATCGTGCGGCGTCCTGCGGTTGGGCGTCGGGCGCGCGCAGGTAAAGTGGCTTCGGCGGTGCGCCGGTTTCGATCGCGGCGGCTCCTAGCCGCGCCACCCAATCGATGTCGGGTGCGCGGCGCGCATCGATCAGGCTTGGCGCGCGTTCGCCGGCCGGCCAGGCCGCCGCCAGCATCGCCGCCGCGGTGCCGACCAGGCGCGGCGCGCCGGTCGAGGCCGCGCGCAGCGCCTCACGCAATGTCGCGAGCCGTGGCGCGACAATGGTGCGGCCGCCCGGTCCGAACACTTGAAGGTAGACATGATCGTGGCGCGCATCGATGGCCGAGACGACCGGCAGCGTGTCGTCGGCGGCGATCAGGGGAGCGGCATAGGCGGCCAGCGTGGACAGGCCGACCGCCGGTTTGTCGGCCGCGAGCGCGATGCCGCGTGCGGCGGCGATGCCCACCCGCAATCCGGTGAAACTGCCGGGTCCGGTAGTGACCGCGATGCGGTCAAGCACGGCGAATTCGAGCCCGGCATTGCGGAGCACGCGCGCCACAAGCGGCATCAGGGCTTCCGCGTGGCCGCGCACCATGGGCAGCGATTCATGCGCGGTGATCGTCCCCAGCTCGGTGTCGAGCACGGCGGCCGAGCAGGCTTCGAGCGCGGTATCGATGGCAAGAACACGCATGCATCGAATCTATCACCGTCATGGCCGAGCTTGTCCCGGCCATCCACGCTTTTCTTTCGGTTTCTAAGACGCGGATGCCAGGGCCATAGACGAGCGAAACGACGCCGCCTTTGGACGCCTATGGCCGGGCATCACGAGGTTCGAAGATTTTAGTTGGCCTATACCGGCCGCACTTCGGTGACATCGGGCACAAAATGCTTGAGCAGGTTCTGGATGCCGTGCTGGAGCGTGGCGGTCGAAGACGGGCAGCCCGAGCAGGCACCCTTCATGGTGAGGTAGACCACGCCTTCTTTGTAGCCCTTGAAGGTGATGTCGCCACCGTCGCCGGCCACCGCCGGGCGCACGCGCGTCTCGATCAGATCCTTGATGGTGGCGACCGTATCGGCGTCCTTGGCGTCGAAGAATTCATCCGCTGCCGCCGGCCCGCCACCTTGCGCGAGCAACGGCGCGCCGCTTATGAAATGCTCCATGATGGCGCCGAGGATCGCCGGCTTGATCTGCTGCCAGTCGCCGTCGCTCTTGGTGATGGAGATGAAATCAGAGCCGTAGAACACGCCGCCGACATTCGGAATGTCGAACAGCCGCTCGGCCAGCGGCGATTGCGCGGCGGCGGCCTTGTCCGGCATGTCGAGCGTACCGGATTCAAGCACCGCGCGCCCGGGCAGGAATTTCAGCGTCGCCGGATTCGGCGTGGCTTCGGTCTGAATGAACATTTGGCTCTCCTTACGGGTTCAAGGCCCGTGGATGACATGAACTATAGGTGATAAATGGCCCTTGCGCGGGGTAAGGTCAACCCACGCGAACTCGGCGTTAATCAGGAACTGGCGTCGATGTCCGCATCGCTCAGATGCCCTGGCACGATCGCGATCGGGATCGGAAACGTGCCGGCATTCTTCGCCAGGCTCGAGACCAGCGGGCCGGGGCCTTCCGAGGAGATGCCGGCCGCCAGCACCAAAATGCCGATGTCGGTATCTTCGTCGATTAGCTTGACGATTTCCTCGGCCGGATCGCCTTCACGGATCACGCGGTCCGGGATGATACTGGCGATGTCCTTGATGCGCGCCGCGTACTTGTCGAACGCCGCGTTGGCCGCTTCCATTGCCTCGACCTTCATGATGTCGGCGACGCCAAACCATTGCTGATTGCGATCCCCGGTGTCGATCATGCGCAGCATCACAAGCT
>Ga0134126_10013017_pt1 | contig 10505 bp, 11 predicted proteins | sample KB31752_FD_96881 | JGI IMG/M metagenome (GOLD analysis project Ga0134126, IMG submission 96881) | Terrestrial soil microbial communities with excess Nitrogen fertilizer from Kellogg Biological Station, Michigan, USA - KB3-175-2 | ecosystem: Environmental > Terrestrial > Soil > Unclassified ...
GCATCTGGGCGGACCAATCATGGGGCCGTTTCTGGGGTTGGGATCCGAAGGAAAACGGCGCCCTGCTAATCGTGATCTGGAACGCCGCGATTCTTCACGCGCGCTGGGGCGGACTTGTTCGCGAGCGCGGAATTATGAACATGGCAATCTTCGGAAACATCGTGACCAGTTTCTCATGGTTCGGTGTGAACATGCTCGGCATAGGATTGCATTCCTACGGTTTCATGGATGCCGCTTTCAAGTGGCTCATGATTTTCATCGGGAGTCAGGTGGTGCTAATTCTTCTAGGCTGTCTGCCATTGAACCTTTGGGCCAGTTTCAAGCGGCGCACGGCAATTTAAGGCTGGAGGAAACGGTGCAAGGCTTCGCACCGTTTTGATCAAAGCTGATCCAATCGTATCGCGGCATCTGATTCTCCATTTCGAGATAGTCAAAAAATGTCCGTCAATGGCCAATTGCCGTGTAGTCGTCGCCTCTCTTAAAAGCGAAACTTTTGCCAATATATGAGCGGCCTTAAAGTTGATCTCAATCTGGCGCAGAAGTACAACGTTGCGGGACCGCGCTACACCTCGTATCCGCCTGCGACCAAGTTCACCCGGGATTTGAACTGGCCGCAACTTGCCGATCGAATCCTTAAGAACAATCACGGAGAACGCGACCTTTCTCTGTACTTTCACCTGCCTTTTTGTGAAACGCTCTGCTGGTATTGTGGCTGCACAACCGTCATCACCCGCAGTCATAACCAGGCTCAAGCCTACCTGGATCATCTCGAAAAAGAAGTTGCGCAGATGATGACGTTGATCAACCCGCGCCGCAAAGTCGTGCAGCTTCATTGGGGCGGTGGCACGCCGACGTTCCTGCAACCGGACGAAATCCGCAGGCTCGGCGACATGATCCGTCAGCAATTTGTCTTTTCGGACGACGCCGAAGCGGGTGTGGAGATCGACCCGCGCCGCCTGACTCGCGATCACCTCGTCGCCTTGCGCGAAGTTGGTTTTAATCGGCTGTCGATTGGAGTGCAGGACTTTGATTCAAGAGTGCAAGCCGCGGTCCATCGTATCCAGCCTCGCGAGTTGACGCAGCAGGCAATGAGTTGGGCGCGTGAACTGGGTTTTCGGTCCATCAACTTTGATTTGATCTACGGTTTGCCAAATCAAACAGTAGAATCGTTTGGCCGAACGTTGGATGGCGTATTGGAACTGAAGCCCAGTCAATTGGCCGTGTTTAGTTATGCCCACGTGCCGTGGGTAAAGCCGGCGCAAAAAATCCTTGAACACAAAGCGCTGCCATCGCCTGCGGTGAAATTGCAGTTGCTCAAAAGCATCATTGAACGTCTCACCGATGAAAACCGATACATCTGTATCGGCATGGATCATTTTGCTCAGCCGAACGATGAGTTGGCCGTTGCCCAAAGGAAGAAACAACTCCAAAGAAACTTTCAGGGCTACAGCACACATGCCGACGCGGATATTTACTCGTTCGGAATGTCGTCGATCTCACAGATCCCAGACGCCTATTGGCAAAATGAAAAGAACCTTTTGCAATATTATGCCAAGCTCGGAGCGGGCAATGTTCCGTTGGCCGGTGGCTATCTGTTAAGCGACGAAGACAAGATTCGCCGGGAAGTGATTATGCGGCTGATGTGCGATCTGTCACTGGATTTCACTGAAATGTCCCAACGGCTGAACATCAACTTTGCCTCGCACTTCGAGCAGGAACTCGAACGGATTAACGATTTTGTGAGTGATGCTCTGGCTCGGTGGACGCCCAACGGGTTTGAGGTCACCGACCTCGGCCGCTTGTTCATCCGCAATCTGGCGATGTGTTTCGATCATACTTTGGCCGCCGCGAGCGACCTTCAACATTCGCGGACTATATGAAACCTATCGCGGTTATCGGAGCCGGCGTCACTGGATTGACTGCCGCATTTTATCTGAAACGAGGAGGCATCCCGGTCGTTGTTTACGAAGCGAGCGCGCGCGTTGGGGGCGCCTTGCAATCTGTTCGCAAAGAAGGCTATCTGGCTGAGTTTGGACCAAATACAATCCTCGAAACTTCGCCGAGAATTACCCAGCTCATTTGCGATGCAGGTCTCCAGTCGCGACGACTCGACCCCGACCCGCACGCTGGGAAACGCTATCTGGTGCGCGATAAACGGCCCATAGCGATGCCCTCATCACCATTGGATTTCTTGAAAACCCGGCTTTTTTCCGCCAGAGCTAAGCTGGCGGTTGCCCGCGAGCCTTTCGTCGCCCGGCGTCGGGATGGAAAGGAAGAGAGCATCTCAGAATTTGTCGTCCGCCGTCTCGGACGCGAGTTTCTCGATCGCGCAATTGATCCGCTGGTTGCCGGCATTTACGCAGGTGATCCGGAGAGACTCTCTGTGCAACAGGCATTTCCAAAACTTGATCGGCTTGAGAAACGTTACGGTTCGCTCATCAAGGGCCAGATATTCGGGGCTCGTGAGCGAAAAAAACTCGGTGAAGTTTCGAAAGATAATGCGCCAAAATTCTCGTTTGATGAAGGTCTCCAAGTTTTGCCGGACACTTTGGGCAAATTTCTCGGCGACGCCATCCGGCTCAATTCGCCAGTGATCAAACTCGCGCGGAGCGCAGCTGGTTGGACACTGCATTTTCGTGGATCCGCTGGCGAGGACGGCGCAGAACACAGCGCCGTGATTTATGCTGGCACAGCATCCAACCTTGCAAAGTTTCGAATCGAATCACCGACACCTGTTGACCTGGTCTCGTTTTCAGAAATCCGCCACCCGCCGGTTGCTAGCGTTGTTTTGGGATTCCGTCGCGAGGACGTGGCCCATCCATTGGATGGTTTCGGCATGTTGATTCCGCGAATTGAAGGATTCAAAATTCTTGGCGCGATTTTTTCCTCATCATTGTTTCCAAATCGGGCACCAGTTAGCCACGTGACTCTCACGAGCTACGTAGGCGGTGAACGGCATCCCGAGTTGGCGTCGCTGCCGCCAGAAGACTTGTGTGTCCTGGCATGCAAAGATCTGAGCGTAATGCTGGGCGTGAAAGGCCGGCCGACGTTCAAACACTGCGCGTTCTATCCGCAGGCAATCCCGCAATACAATGTCGGCTATCAACGCTACCGCGATCTAATGAGTGAAATCGAAAATAGCGCGCCCGGATTGTTCTTCGCCGGGCACTATCGGGACGGCATTTCGCTGGGCGATTCCATCGTGTCCGGTTGCGGTACCGCGGATCGGGTAGCGGCATTTGTTGAGTCCAGTCTGGCAACCCATGACTCCCGGCTCTGCGAACCGGGGATGGCGGCCTTCATATGAGCGCTGGCGTACTACTTATCAATCTCGGCTCGCCGGACTCCCCTTCGGTCGAGGATGTGCGGCGTTACTTGCGTGAATTTCTGATGGACGGGCGTGTGATCGACACGCCGTGGCCGCTGCGGGCGGCAATTGTTTACGGATGCATTCTGCCGTTCCGGCCGAAAGAATCCGCCCACGCCTATCAATCGGTTTGGACGAAGCAAGGCTCACCTTTGGTCGCCATCTGCCGGCGGGTTCAGGCTCAATTGCAGAAGCGCGTCGGCATCCCTGTGGAACTCGCCATGCGTTACCAGAATCCATCGATCAAAGACGCGCTTAGAAAGCTGGCGGACAAAAACGTTGAGCAACTCCTGCTGATTCCAATGTTTCCGCACTACGCCATGTCGAGTTATGAAACGGCAGTCGAGCGCGTAAAGGAACTGTTGGTTGAGCATGCACCGCGGACGACGCTCACCAGTCAACCGCCGTATTACAATTCGTCAGATTATATCTCCGCCCTGGTGGGAAGCGCGGCGGAATATTTGAATAGTGGGTATGATCATTTGTTGCTTAGCTTTCACGGTGTGCCCGAACGGCAAATTAAAAAGAGCGACCCGACACACCGCCATTGCTTAAAGGAGGCGAATTGCTGCGAAGTAGCGAGTCCGGCACATACCACTTGTTACCGTGCGCAATGCTTCAAGACGATGAAATCATTTGTAGGTGCAGCGAACATACCGGCTGACAAATATTCCATAGCCTTCCAATCCCGGCTCGGACACGATCCCTGGCTGGCGCCGTCCACGGAACATGAGCTTCAACGCCTCGCAACAGCGGGGGTTAGGAATTTATTGGTGATCTGTCCGGCATTCGTTGCCGACTGCCTAGAAACGATTGAGGAAATTGGCATTCGTGGGCGGGATACATTTCTCAAGGCCGGTGGCAACCGCTTCACTCAAATTCCCTGTCTAAACGAAAATCCACTTTGGATGGCGGCATTGGGAAAGATGGTCGGCACTTTTTTGACTCTCACGAAGGCTGACGAGCAGCCGGCTTCGATGGCGGAGCCCGTGTCAACCATTCGTGAATGGCAAAAAACGGGCAGTAGTTCACAAGAACTGTGAAAGGAGAATTGCGATTCACGGCGTAGTAAGAATTGCAGGATCGAAATCGGTTCTGCAATCAAATGAAAATGAAAGGCAAGAATATGAAAATAACCACGACACTGATTGCCGCGACTGTTGGCCTGGCCCTCTTCGCCGAAGCAGCCTACGCGCAACACAAAGCAACCGGAGATGACGGAATCACAGCCTCTCCTAAACTTCGGGAAATGATCACGGCCGCGGCCGGCATTTCCGCCCCACCCGCCGCACCCGTGACGCACCAATGCGCCATGTGCAAAGACGAATACACGACGCGCGTGGATCAGACAGCTAAAGGCGTCATTAAGCCAACTGTTCTGTTCGTGAAGCACCTCTGCCCGGGCTGCGAAACCACAACCTCCGTGCAGGGACAAGGAAAAGCCGCCCAAAATGTAGTGACGCACAAGTGCGCTGCGGAATCTGCTTCCTGCTGCACCGCTGAGAACGCTTGCTGCGCCGAAAAGGCACCGTGCTGCATCGCAAAAGAAGCCTGCTGTGCACCGAAGACCTGACCATTCTTAACGAAAACCGGCGGCAGGCATACCCTGCCGCCTTGTCGACAAATGAAAACAACCAATTCTCAAAACGCCGCCCTTAGCGAAACACTTCACACGTGGCGAATATCCGCGAGTTTGCGACCGCAGTTTCGAGATGGCGTTTGGCGGCAAATCGCGCAGGAAGAAGCGAAATCCAATATCACGCGCTTCGCCGTCCTGAATGCCTGGGTCGAAAGTGTATTGCCTCGACCGAAAATCGCACTTTGCTATGTAACCGCTCTCCTGTTGGTGGGAATGGCGAGCGGTCTGTGGGCGGCGCAAGGGGGAAGTCATCGGATGAATGCAGACTTGGGCTCGCGCTATATGCAATCGGTTGACCCTTACTACACGGTCGCATCGAACTGATGAAACGTGGTCTGTCCATTTTACTTCTCGGAATGTTGGCATGCGCCACAGCCTCGTTCGTCGTCTATCGCGCTCGCACCGCTCCGGACCGCGCCATCCTCAGAGAATCGGCGCCAGAACTCGCTTGGTTGAAAAAGGAATTCAATCTCAGCGACGCGGAGTTTTCCCGCATCGCGGAACTCCACTCTGCCTACCTGCCACAATGCCGTAAGCGCTGCCAGATCATCGAAGCCCAGAATGAGAGACTTCAGCAACTGTTAGCCACAAGCACAACGGTAACGCCTGAGATCGAAAGCTTGCTCGCAGAACGCGCCAGGATCCGCGGCGACTGTCAAGCCGCGATGCTCAGACATTTCCTCGATGTCAGCCGCGCGATGCCGCCGGCGCAAGCTGAACGTTACCTAACCTGGGTGAAGGCACAGACCTTTGCGCGCGGTGAAGGAATGGAAAAACGCCATCACCAATGAACGATGCCATTCATGCACAAAACTCCGACGAGCAGGACGCGGATGACATGGCGCGGCTCGCCAGCGGACACGATCCTTCGCTTAACGCGCTGATGGATCGCCATGCAGAGAGAGTATTTCATTACTTGCTTCGTTCGTTGCGGAACGAATCCGACGCGGCAGACCTTGCCCAGGAAACATTCGTCAAGGTTTACCAAAACCGCGCGAGGTACGACGGACGCCAGAAATTTTCCACTTGGCTTTACGCAATCGCCAGCAACCTGGTCCGGACTCGCTACCGATGGCGTGTACGCCACCCGCAGGTTTCGCTCAATGCTGAGAATCCGGAAACCGGAACCGAATTTGGCGACCAATTTCCTGACCTGGTGTCGACGCCCAGTGAATCGCTTGAATCCTCAGAACGTTCGGAAACGGTACGCCGCGCCATTGCCGCGTTACCGGACGACGTTCGCTTGCCGCTGGTGCTCGCCGAATACGAAGATAAGTCGCATGCGGAAATTGCCGCGATCTTGAATTGTAGTGTAAAAGCCGTCGAGAACCGAATCTGCCAGGCGCGCAACCGGCTGCGTGGGGCGCTCGCGCCTGTTCTGCAATGTGCCTGAGTCTCGCGGCAGAAGAACGATACGAGATCCCACTTGGTTGCCGCTCAGTTGCGGCTATTAATAATTCAGTTTGTTAAATAGGCATCAACGGGCGGCCACCTTGGGGAGAGAAACTTCACCGTGAACCGGCTGCGAACGCTGAATCGGTGAATTGTTCTTTTCTGCCAGTGAAGCTCGCAGATGTTGTTCCTCATCGAACGATGCCGCCTCTTTTCCGAGAGTGTAGAAAATCATGAAGAGGCCGAAAAAGATTGCGCCCACGGGCAGGAATATTCCCCAAAGCGCGCCCGTTAAGCTGAGCAAAAATGCAGTTAGCGAAACCCCGAGAACTATCTTTGTTTTTGTTGTCATGATTCAAACGTGACCCTCCGCGGGATTTTCCGCTCCTCCTCTTTTGCCAAAAGCAGACCATCGTTTGCTCAGGTGATTCCTGCAGTCACGGACAAAGCCGCTCGATGCCCCAATCTCCATCCGGCTGTTTTTCATATACAAAGCGGTCGTGAAGCCGGCGCGGACGGCCTTGCCAGAACTCGATGCGAGCCGGCACAAACACATAACCGCCCCAATACGGCGGCATCGGAATTTCCTCTCCCTGAAATTTTGCCTCAAGTTCCCTCAAGCGCAGTTCCAGAGTGGATCGGCTCTCGACGGGCTCGCTCTGGAGCGAAGCCCAGGCGCCCAAACGACTGCCTCGGGGCCGGCTTTCGAAGTAGGTTTTCGATTCCTCGCACGAAAGTTTTTTCACTTCGCCGACAATACATATCTGCCGCTCCTGGTCCGGCCAGTAAAACACGAGCGCGGCGTGCGGGTTGGCAGCAAGCTCGCGCCCCTTGCGACTTTCGTAGTTCGTGAAAAAAATGAAGCCGCGTTCGTCCACGCCTTTCACTAGAATGATCCGTGCGGAAGGCCTGCCATCGCTACCAACAGTGGCCAGGGTTGCGGCGTTTGCCTCAGTCGCCTGGCCGACGCGGGCGGCCGAGAACATTTTGTAAAGTTGAATTAAAAACCTGCGAACACGGCCGCTTCGACGCTCGCCAGTGGCTTGGTTGAACCATGTTTTGAATTGATCAATCGGATTGGAATCAAGATCGCGGCGGTACAACCCGGTCAGATTATATTCACGCCGCAGATTTGCGATACGCATAAATTGTCGAGTCGCCAGGCACATCGCCCAAACAAAGCAACGCCGAGCTTCCTTTCTTCAAGGCTTCTGCCAACTGACGGCCCGAGTCGGCTGCGTTTTCTCGCGCACAAGTTCCAACTGCCTGGCGAATCATTCCGTCTGGAAAAGAGATTGCACGCATGTGGATTTTGTGATCGACAATCTCTGCGTATGCCGCAACCGGACTGGCGCAACCACCACCGATGGCTGCGAGAAACGAGCGCTCGGCCGTGACGCATTGCTCGGTGTCCACATGATTCAGTCGGTCGCAAATCTTGGCGATGCGCTCATCGCCCTCGCGCACCTCGATGCCGAGAGCGCCCTGTCCTACGCACGGTATCATTACCTCAAGATCGAGCAGAGTGGCAGACAAACCTTCCGGGACGGCATGGCCGCTCAAACGTCCATTCGGAGCGATGCGAAAATTCATTCGCTCCAATCCCGCGGCGGCAAGGACGATCGCATCCATGTCCTGGTTGCGGGCGAGTTTTTGCAAACGAGTAATGATGTTGCCACGCAGTTCGACAATGTTCAGATTCGCTCGTTGGGCCAGCAACTGGGCCCGGCGACGCGTGCTGCTGGTGCCGACAATCGCCAATTTCGGTAGATTTTGCAGGGAGAGGGTTTTTCCCGCGTTCCACTGTCGAGCGTCGGAATAGATTAGAACATCGCGAACATCAGCTCGTTTGCTGACAGCGCCGAGCTTTAATCCCGCGGGCAGATCGGTCGGCAGATCCTTGAGGCTGTGCACTGCAAGATCGGCTTGGCCATTCAGCAAAGTGACTTCAAGCTCTTTCGTGAACAGTCCTTTCGGCAAACTATTTCCTTTTTGTGATAATGAAGCCGTTTCAAGCTTGTCGCCGGTAGTCCGAATAACTCGGATCTCGAACCGGAGATCGGGAAACGTCGCCCGGCATTGATTCAGTACAAGATTCGCCTGTGCTAGTGCAAGTGCGCTGCTGCGTGTCGCAAGGACGATGGGAGAAACTCTATGCATTGAAGACCCGGATGGATTTCATTTGGTCATCCGCAGAGCGGACTTTTCCGGGAATTGAGGCTTTGCCCAATTCCAACGCGAGAGCCGAGAGCGATAGTTGGATGTCTTTCATAAATGCTCCCAACGATACGATCAACGAAAGCATGGAACAGATGAAGAATCCGCTAATGAGCAAACCGGCCTCCCATTTCATCAATGCGGTGACGAACAGCGCGATGATCAAGGCAGACGCGAGCAGGAGACCGGCGGCCGCGCTGATGATCGAAAGCCGGATCAATCTCGCGCGCCGATAAAGGATCTCGACCTGCCCGGCAAGTTGCTGTTCGTTCGCCGGTGATTCTCGCATTTCGCGGACCAGTTGCCGCGAACGATCGATTGTGCGTCCAAATCGATTCGTAAGCGTAAGCAGGAGCAGGCTTATACCCGAAATCAGGATAACCGGCCCAACCGCGACCTGCAGGACAGGAATCAGTTCGTTAAGAGGTCTCGTTAGCATAAGAATCAAATTTTAATCGGCGCGGTAACAGGTTCTACGAGGATGAGGCTCGCCAACTGTTCACTGATCGCCAGTCGCGCGTTGCAAACGAGGCAGATGAAATTCGCCTGGCTGGTGAGCAAGCGAATGATTTGTTCCTCGCCCAGGCCGATTTCGCGAAGGCGATTCTGAGTTTCAGGTGCCGCGCAAAGCTGCTTGATCCGCACCGCAACACCCGCCTTGACCTTGTTGAGGGGGCATCGTTCGCACCGGGATTCCTCTCCTCTCCTGATCTCACTGATATTCACAGGTCAAGGTTCGCAGCAAGCGCACCAGGCTACTACACTCATTTTGCTGCTCATTGGACATTTTTTGCACGGCGTGCATCCAGGGGGTCGTTCTTTTTAATGAGAAAACGGGAAATGGAAAGATTATTGCATTACTTGCGACATTTCGTATATTCGCACTTCGATGGCTAAAACACAGATTGATCCGCGACAATTAAAAGCCTTGCGCAAATTCAAGGCGGAGGTCTTTCAGGCGCTGGCTCATCCCACGCGCATTCACATAATAGAAACTCTTGCGGACGGGGAACTGTCGGTGGGGGCGATTCTGGCGCGTGTGAAGGTCGAGCCGACGAATCTTTCCCAGCATCTCTCGGTGTTGCGTCTCAAGAACCTGGTGACCACCCGGAAAGTGGCCAACCAGGTTCTTTATTCTGTGCGCGATCCGCTGCTCGTTGAAGTGCTGGACACCATGCGCCGTTATTTCCAACGACATTTTGAGGAAGCCATCGCAATGCATAAGCACCTGGAGAGTTCCAGTAAAGCTCCGTAATGCACGGTGTCTGCGCATTGCTGGTATGAAGATCACTGCTCAATTTCAACCTGGACTTTTGGACCCGCTCAAAATGGAGAGGGGAACGAGATGACGCAGGGCTGGCTCTTGGCCTGTGCCGGTAGCGGATTGATCGTTGGAATGGCCGCTGCTTTCATGGCTCGGCGCTTTTGGATGACGATAACAATCCTAAGCGCTGGCGCGGCGCTGGCCGCAGCGATAGGAGCGCTCACCTCCAGCACTGTTTGGGATTGGCAGTCGGGTCTTGTCGTCTGCGGCGAACTGGTTCATCTGCGGCTCGATGCATTAAGCGCGTTATTTTTAGCGCTGGTCAGCACCGTTGGAGGGGCTGGCGCCGTATATTCCCAAGAGTATTGGAAGGACGCGGAGCATCCAAATTCCGCCCGCGTTGGGCGGATGTGGTGGAACGCGATGCTGCTCTGCCTCGGAATCGTTCTTACGACAGTTAATGGACTGCATTTTCTCATCGGATGGGAATTGTTTACGCTTTGTGCGTATTTTCTGGTGACGTTGAGCCGCAGTTCGCGCGAAGTGCGTGCTGCCGGCTGGTTGTATCTGTGCGCTTCGCATTTGGCAGCGCTCTGCCTGTTTGCTTTCTTCGCCATTCTTGCCGC
>Ga0134126_10013018_pt1 | contig 10505 bp, 11 predicted proteins | sample KB31752_FD_96881 | JGI IMG/M metagenome (GOLD analysis project Ga0134126, IMG submission 96881) | Terrestrial soil microbial communities with excess Nitrogen fertilizer from Kellogg Biological Station, Michigan, USA - KB3-175-2 | ecosystem: Environmental > Terrestrial > Soil > Unclassified ...
AGCGCCGCAAAAGGTTCCTTGGCGTTGGGCTTCCGGGTGATGGTCTCGCCCGTGTTGGGGTCGATGCCATGCATATCTTCGAGGTCCAGCGGCGAAGGCAGATAGCGGCAAACCGCGTCCAGGGCCGTCTGTACACCCTTGTTCTTAAAGGAAGAGCCGCACATCATCGGTACAATGCTCAGATCGATCGTAGCCTTACGGATAGCCTCGTGCATTTCCGCTTCCGTGATGCTGTTGGGATCTTCGAAGAATTTCTCCATCAGGGTATCGTCATACTCGGCGACGGCTTCCACCAGCTTGGCGCGCCATTCGTTCACCTCGTCCAGCATATCGGCAGGAACGGGGATCTCGTCGAAGGTCATGCCCTCGGTCTCCATATGCCAGATGATACCCTTCATCTTGATCAGATCGACCACGCCTTTGAAATCATCTTCGGCGCCGATAGGCAGCTGCAAGGGAACGGCTTTCGCACCCAGCATCTCCCGGACCTGGTTGACCACCATCAGGAAGTCAGCACCGCTACGGTCCATCTTGTTGACGAAACCGATCCGGGGAACCCTGTAACGGTTGGCCTGACGCCAAACCGTCTCGCTCTGAGGCTCGACGCCGTCAACAGCGGAGAACAATGCGATCAAACCATCCAGCACCCGCATGGAACGCTCCACCTCGATGGTGAAGTCCACGTGACCCGGAGTATCGATAATGTTGAAATAGTATTTTTTGGTATTGGCATCAACCTTACCCTTGTCGGTAGGAAAATTCCATTGGCAGCTAACGGCAGCCGAAGTGATCGTGATACCCCGCTCTTTTTCCTGCTCCATCCAGTCCGTGGTCGCTGCACCATCATGCACTTCCCCGATTTTGTGAATCATCCCCGTGTAGCGCAAGATCCGCTCCGTGGTAGTGGTTTTACCGGCGTCGATGTGAGCCGCAATCCCGAAGTTTCTTTGAAATTTTAAGTCTGCCATATTATTTGTTGAAAAGTTGCGCAAAGGTACGCAAAAATTTTCGGCCTAAAAACAAAAAACCCCGCATTCGCGGGGTTTTTATATACTAAGTATTATCTATCTATACCTTAAAGTGCGCAAAGGCCTTGTTGGCCTCAGCCATACGGTGCGTGTCTTCCTTTTTCTTGAAAGCACCACCCTGACCCTTTCTGGCCGCAACGATCTCATTTGCCAGCTTTTCCGCCATGCTACGACCGTTACGCTCGCGGCTATAGCGGATCAACCACTTCATGCTCAACGAGATCTTCCGGTCCGGGCGAACCTCGGAAGGGATCTGGAAGGTAGCGCCACCGATACGACGGCTGCGAACTTCCACGGCCGGAGTGATATTCGACAAAGCTCTTTTCCAGATCTCATAGCCATCTTCATTGGTCGTCTTGGCCACCTTGTCCAGCGCGTCATAAAAGATGACAAATGCAGTGTTCTTCTTACCTTGCCACATCAGGTTATTTACAAAACGGGTAACCAGTTTGTCATTGTACCGAGCGTCAGGTGCCAGCGGTAATTTTTTGGCTTGCGTCTTCCTCATTGTTTGTCGGAATTATAAGCGCCGGTCTGTGTTTTTTCACCGAATTTAACCCATCCCGTCGCTTGTCTTATGATGGGTCTTCGGCCGGTGGACCCCTATTTTATAAGTGGTCCGCCCTGGTTTTTAATTATTTTTTACCTGCAGGTTTAGCGGCTGCGCCCTTTGCACCCGGCTTATCCTTCTTCGTACCATACTTGCTCCGGCTCTTCTTACGATCCTTCACACCAGCCGTATCCAGGCTGCCGCGAACGATGTGATAACGAACCCCGGGAAGGTCCTTCACACGACCACCGCGGATCAGCACAATGGAGTGCTCTTGCAGGTTATGCCCCTCTCCAGGAATATACGCAATCACCTCGACTTTATTGGTCAACCGCACCTTCGCTACCTTACGCAGAGCGGAGTTGGGTTTTTTGGGAGTGGTCGTGTATACGCGAGTGCAAACGCCACGGCGCTGAGGACATGCATCCAGGGCCCTGGATTTGCTCTTTGCACGGATGATCTCTCTTCCTTTTCTTACTAATTGCTGTATGGTAGGCATTCTTACCTTTTTATGTGCGGGAGATGCACCTTTCCAGAAAATTAGCGCATCTCCCGCAAAATGCTAATGTCTGGCCTTCGGCCGATGGCCTCACGGCCATTCGGATTTTTGGGACTGCAAAAGTACAGTCCATCCGATTATTATCCAAATAATTTTGGGCCGGACTTCCAAGTAGCTAAACTTTGAACATCCATCCATGCGTATCGGCCCTGCGCCCTTCCCTGATATCCATCAGTATCCGCCTCACTGCAGGCGCTGCCTTCCAGGTATCGGTGTCGAATTTCATCGTATAGCCTTCATATTGAAGCTCTTTGATCATGGAGATCGTAGCAGCCGTGCCCGTCCCGAACACTTCCTTCAACTCCCCGGCCTCATACGCCCGCACCAGATCATCGATATGCACCGGGCCTTCTTCGACCTCGAACCCTTCCTGCCGAAGGACTTCAATGGCGCTGTCCCGCGTTACCCCCTCCAGGATCGTTCCCGATTCCAGATCCGGGGTGACCACCTTGTTCCCGATCACAAAGAATACGTTCATCGTTCCGATCTCCTGCACATATTTGTGCTCATAGGCATCCATCCACAACACCTGGTCAAAACCACGTTTCTTGGCGACCGCCGTAGCCATCATACTCCCGCTATAGTTGCCGGCCGCCTTGGCGAAACCTACCCCGCCACGCGCAGCCCGGGTGAATTTATCCTCTACATAGATGCGCATCGGCGCGGAATAGTAAGGACCCGTGGGGCTCAACAGGATCATGAATTTATATTTCTCGGAGGCATGGACCCCGATGGTGTCGTCTGTAGCAAACATAAAAGGACGGATATACAGGGAATAGTCACTCTTCATGGGGATCCAGTCCCGGTCCAGATCGATCAGCCGGCGCATGCCCTCGATAAAGAGCTCCTCAGGCACCGTCGTCATCATCATCCGCTCCGCCGAAATATTGAAACGCCGGAAATTATCATACGGCCGGAAAATAAAAGGATGGCCGTCCCTGTCCTTATAGGCCTTGATCCCTTCGAAAATGGATTGGCCGTAATGAATGGCGCTCAGCGCGGGTGAAAGACTCAGATTCTGGAAAGGCCTGATCACAGGTTTCTGCCACTCGCCGTCTGCATAATCTACCTCCAGCATATGATCGGTAAAATATTTGCCAAAAGGAAGATTGTTAAAATCGATCTCGTTAATTTTACTCTTCGCCGTTTTTGTAACTTGGATGTCCAGGGCTGCAATCATACACGGTAAATTTTGTTGACACAAAGAAACGAACAATCTTTGTCAACACAAAATGAAAACTAACATTTGTTAGTCATGAGTTCAGAACTAGATAATATTCAATTGTCCCCCCTGCTCGTCGGGGAGTTGTACAAAGACGCCTTGCTGCTGTCCCCCGATGGGCCGCCGGCCATTCAGCGCCCGGCGGAATCCGCATCGGCATCGCAGCGCACACCCGGATCCGCGCAGCAACAACCGGCTCCGCCGCAACCCGCTGCCGTTCAACCAGCCCCTGCGCCAAAAACAGCACCGCCACAACCCGCTCCGCCGTCACCCGAAGCTGCGCCCCAACGTGCGGTAAACCCCGCACCGCCAAATCAGCTCCCCCCCTATCAACCGCCGCTACAGCGCACACCCGACCCAACCGACACTCCCCAATACAAGTTTTTGGGAAAGAACAATAGGAAGATCACCATCGTGGTACAATCCCCGAACGTCCCCTTCCTGCCCGATAACCAGCTCAGCTTCCTCACCAAGATCCTCGAAGCCTGCCGCATGAACATCGGCGACGTGGCCATCGTCAATGCCGCCACCACACCCGTGAACATCACTACCCTGCGCCAGCAGCTCGAACCGGCGGTCGTGCTCCTCTTCGGACTGAAACCTCCTGCGATCAAGCTGCCGATCAATTTCCCGGTCTTCAAGATCCAGCCCTACGACAACTGCAGCTATCTCGCAGCTCCGCCACTGACCCAGCTGGTCCAGCAATCGGAAGAAAGTAAGCTCCTGAAAAGTAAATTGTGGGTCTGTCTTAAATCCCTATTCAACGTATGAGCGATCCGGGATATAACATTAATGTGTACCCGAGATGGGTCACCGAAACGGTCCTCATCGCCGACCCCGATCCGGCGTGGTCCCCAAAAGCAGCCCGCGAGATCGCTGACCTCAATCGCCTCCTCGCCGGCGCCGCCGCAGCCTTCGAACACATCGGCAGCACCTCCGTCCCCGGACTGCCGGCCAAACCCATTGTCGACATCGTAGCGGAAGTACCGGACTTCGACGCCTCCGCCATGGAAGCCCTCGCCCAAAAACTGCGGCCATACGGCTGGCACTTCACCCCTCCGGACCTCGACGCCCGCCCCTACCGCCGCTTTTTCATCAAAGTGGTGGATGATAAAAGAACCGTCCACCTGCAGTTCCTGCTCCCCGGCAGCACGCAACGAACCGATCAGCTAAGATTCAGGGACCTGCTGAGAACATCGGCGAGATTACGCGCAGATTATGCCGCGCTCAAACGACAGCTCGCCGGCCAGCATACCAACGACCGCGAAGCCTATACGCACGAAAAAAGTCCATTTGTGAAAAAAGCATTGTCAGCTCCCGTTCGCATCGTCTTCGCCACCAACAACGAGCACAAGGTGAAAGAGATCAGGACCGCCGTAGGCGAAAACCTGCAGATTGTCAGCCTCGGTGAAGCGGGTATAGACATCGAGATCCCCGAACCCTGGGATACCCTCGAAGCCAACGCCACAGAAAAATCTTCGACCATCCACCGCCTCACCGGCGATAATTGCTTTAGCGAAGACACCGGCATGGAAGTCGCAGCGCTCAATGGCGAACCCGGCGTCCACAGCGCCCGCTATGCCGGCGAAGACCGCTCACCCAATGCGAACATCGATAAAGTACTGCGGAAGCTCGGCGACAACCCCAACCGGACCGCCCGCTTCCGCACAGTGATCTCGTTGATCTGGCAGGGAAAAGAACACCTGTTCGAAGGTATCTGCGAAGGCCATATCCGCCGCGAGCCTGCAGGCGCCACCGGCTTCGGCTACGATCCGATCTTCGTGCCAAACGGGGATACCCGCAGTTTCGCTGAGATGTCGGCGGAGGAAAAGAATCGCTATAGCCATCGAAGAAAGGCCGCCGACCAGCTGGTAGCCTTCCTCCGCAAAGCCAGCCAAGTTGAATAACACCAGCCAACCCGAATAACTATCGCCTATGCCACGCACAAAACTCGTATTACCCCCCCATTATTCGTTTACGACGAATATCCCCGTCCGTATCACGGACCTCAATTACGGCGGCCACGTCGGTAACGATTCCTTCCTGTCCCTGATCCATGAGATTCGGGTCCAGTTCCTGCGCAGCCACGGCTATGACGAAATGGACCTGCATGGCATCGGCCTCATCATGGCCGACGTAACCATCGAGTTCATCAGCGAATTGTTCTACGGAGATGCCCTGAGAGCCTCGGTAGCGGCTTCCGATTTCTACCGCGTAGGCTTCGATTTATATTACAAGCTGGAAAAGATGGTACCGGCCGCCGACCCCGACGCGCCACCGAAATGGGTACAGGTGAGCAATGCCCGCACCGGCATGGTCTGCTATGATTACTCGGCAAAAAAGATTGCCCGCGTTCCCGCGGAGGTGATGAATAAACTGCTATCCTAGGCGTTCCAGATCCGCCAGCTCTCCTCCGCCTGCAGCACGAGCATCTCATGCCCGTTCTCGACAACCGCCCCGCGGGCCGCTCCCCGCTGCAGGAACTGCGTCCTATCCGGATTATACACTAGATCGTAAAGATAGTGGCGCGGACCCAACGCCTCATACGGCAAAGGCGGATAGTCATCCACCTTAGGATACATCCCCACCGGCGTCGTATTCACGATCAGCGTATAGCACGCCACCAGCCCCGGCTCGAGATCATCATAACCGAGATCGCCGGTATCCGGCCGCGGCGACCGCGAAACCATCCGGTACACGATCCCCAGCTGGTCCAGCACCCACTCCACGGCCTTGGAGGCGCCACCCGTACCCAGGACCAGCGCCTGCTGATGATGACTGCCCAGTTTCTTCACCAGCGAACGCTCGAAACCCACCACATCGGTATTATGCCCGACCCGCAAAGGACCATCGATCCTGATACAGTTACAGGCGCCTATAGACTCGACCACCGGACTCATGGCGGTCAAAAAGGGTAGTACCTGCTGTTTATAAGGGATCGTGACATTAAGACCCCGGAGCTCGGGATCGGCGAGGACCGCCGGCAATTCATTGATCGACGACAGTGGGAAATTGGAATACGTACAATCGACGATCCCTTCCCGTTGGAATTTTTCGGTGAAATAGCGCTGGGAAAACGAATGCGACAGCGGATACCCGATCAGCCCATAGCGTTTCATCTGGCAGCCGTGTTATTCAAAAAAAGATGAAAAGTATCCCCCCGTAACCCTACACGCATGGCTTCCATAGCGATCACCTCCGTGGGTGCAATATTACCCAGGTTCACATTGGAACCGATGAGTTCGATAAAATACAGCTGCTGTGCTTTCTGCGGCGCTTCCCACAGGATCTTCTCCGCCGGGATCTGGGTCAGGATCTCCTGCACCAGGCCCTCGCGTACCTCACCGCTTCCCCTGTAGATGCCCACATTCCCCGCTTCCCTGGCCTCGGCGATCACATAAGAAGCGCCGGCGCCGAGTTCCGCAGACATCAGCTCGATCCATTTATAAGGGGGGATGATATGCGCCGCGTCCTTGCTGCCAACCTCGCTCAACACCGTACCATGCTTAGTGAGCTTCTCGATATACCCGCATTTCTCGGCATGCGGGATCGTGATGCTGCCGTCGCTGACCTCGACATAGTCGATACCGTAGTCCTTGAGGATGGCAATATAATCTTCAAATTGATTCCGGATCAAAAAGGCTTCGAAAAGCGTGCCGCCAAAATACACAGGCAGGCCATAAGATTTATATACCTCGATCTTCTCCCGAAGATTAGGGGTCACAAAAGAAGTCCCAAAACCGAGCTTAACGATATCTACGTGCGGGTGTGCTACACTCAAAAAATTCTTCGCCTCTTCGATACTCAACCCTTTGTCCATGACCATCGTAATTCCAGACTGCCGTGGCTTCGCGAGCCTCTCCGGCATTTGCGTAAGTTTAAAGTTCATCGTATACCAATATTTTTTTGTGCGCCAATATTTTGTCCTTCCGGACTCACTCCGGGAATTTTTAGTAACCGGCGCAAAAATAGGGAATCTGCGCATAACACAAGACCCCAGGCTTATGACAAAAGATTATAATGTAATTAAAGGGAGACCCTTCAAATGGACTTATTCTTCTTATACCGCGCAATGATATCCACCACCGGCTGATATTGCAGGATCACGGGATTCAGCTCCAGCAGCTTCTTCAGCAGCTTGGGCGCCTTGGCCATCGCATTCTCCAGCTGCAACAATGCCTCACGGCTCCGGCCCAGGGCAAAAAGCACCGCCACCTGGTAGAACAGGAACAAAGGCTTCCCATTCGTGATCTTGATGGCCGTCTCGACCTGCTCCAGCGCTTCCTCGAAATATTCGGCGTTGTACAAACAACGGATCAGCGCCTCCCAGCTCGAGATATTCCGCGGCCGTATCCGCACGACATTCGAAAAGAACACGATGGCTTCTTTAAACTCCCCCAGCTGCATCTTGCACTCACCCATCGCCAGGTTATACTCCGGCTGCATGGCGTGGATACGCATCGCCGCCTCCAGCTGTTTCACCGCCTGCCCCCATTGTTCCTCGTTGATATACGTACAAGCCAGCTTGTAATACAGCTTGCTGTCGTCCGGATTCAGATGCGAAGCCTTGCGGTAATAGAACCGGGCCTGCGCATAATTGTCCAGCTTATCGTAACAATGCCCTATCGCCTCATAGATGACATCCTCCGGCCGCGACAGCTCGAGCACCTTCTCCAGCGATTCGATCGCGTCGCGGTATTTACGGAGCCGGATATACGCATCGCCCATGTTCCGATAGGCATAGTCGAACTTCTCGTCGATGGCCAGCGCATACTTGTACGCATCCACGGCCTTCTCATACAGCTTCAGCCCCTGATAGGCCGCCGCGAGATTGAACCAAGCCAGCTCGTTGTACGGTTTCTCATCGATGATCTGCTGATGCAACCGGATACTCTCTTCGTTCCTGCCGGTAAAATCCGTCCAGAAACAAATCTTGTACAACGCCTCCTCGTTGGCGGGATCCTGCTCCAGGATCAGCTTCAGACAATCGAAGATCTTATCGAACTCTTCATAATCGTCGTACACATCCGCCAACTCGAATAAAAGCTCGATACGCTCCTCTCCCTCGAAATGCAGCAATGCACTCTCCAGCAACGTCGCCGCCTTCTGCGGTTGATCGAGGGCGAGATACGCATCCGTTTTCAGTATGTAAAGGTTGATATCGGAGCTGTCCAGCAATTCCACCTGCTCCAGTATGGTGAGCGCTTCGTAATAACGCCGGGTGGCGATCATCAGATCGGCTTTCTTTACGAGCAAAGCCGAAGAATAAGGATACTGCTCAATGCCCAATTCCACCGCTTCTATCGCCTGAGTCAGATCCTCCGTATCATCAAAGTAGTCGATTATCCTTTCGAACGCTTCCTCTTCAAGAAAAGAACGCTGCCTGCCACTCTTCAGATCCTGATACTGCTTCAACAATTCCTTCATTTCTTCCCGATCCTGATGGTATGGATTTTCTTGCATGTGTTAAAGGTTATTGTAAGTTACGGTAATATAGAATTCCTGCCGAAAATAAATTTCATCCTCATGGTGAACGAGAGCTACACTCAACGTACAGGCAAAAGTCATGCTCTTGCAGGTTGCAAAAACATCTCGGCGCGGCAACCCTCACACGATAATGACCGTATACTTTATCAGCCCCGGAAAGTTCACCGGTCCAAAGAAAGAGAGGCAGATAGCGCGCTTTTCCTATAAAAAATACCTAACACCTGTAACTTTTTAGGGCTCAGATCGTTAAAGCTTTACTAATTTTTGTGATGGGCGGTTAAAAAACTCCCAATTTTTTATACTATATTTGTACGCAAATGCTTACACCGACTACCATAGCATGGAGGACATTGACACGCAAACTGCTTGTCAGTGCCCTTTTGATCACAATGGTTGGGCTGGCCGACGCCAGCAAGGGGGGCGGTGGCGAAAAGAAGAAGGACAACGCTTCCTTCAAAACGGATTTCACGCCGATCCGTACCACCGGTAGTTTCACCCTCAAGGCTGGTCCTTCTCTCACGGCGAATTATGACCTGGGAACCGAAAAGACTTCTAATTACGTCTCTTTCAATACGTTGATCACTTATCAAAAGGGGAATAGCATCTACGTGATGCCCTATCATTACAAGATCAACACCTCCATGTACCTCGACAACAGCAACAACAACAACCTCCGGTTGCTGGACCTGCGGGTTAACTTAGGGAACCACAAATAAGTTACCCCCCTACTTTCATTTTCTTACTCTCCTCATAATTCATCTCCCGGAACCCACTGCTGGGGATATCGAATTTCGATGCCGGCACCGGATTGAAACTGATGCTTGAGACCCGGTAGTGGATACGCACCTTCCCCTTGACCAGTTCATACTCCAACGGTAACCCATCCAGCGTCCGGAAGATCGGATCATAGCTCCGCGTCTCAGGAGCCAGGTTCCGCGTGTACCAAACCGTGATCGTAGTGCCGTTATGGGTCTCCCCTATCGCCTTGATACAGGAGTAGCCGGCAATATCCTTGGTCTCCTTCGTATTGGTGAAAACGATTCCCTCATACTGCCGGTTCCGCTCGGCCCAGTTGTCGGGATTCATCCGGATCAGCAGTTTCTGACCGCTCACCTCTTTAAGGATCACGCCAAAACCGGTATTGCCATCGAAAATAATGGTGGAAGAGAAAAGGGAGTTCGCCATTTCGTTACGGCTCAAATTCCCCTTGATATAAATCGTATGTACAGCGCTGGCCCCGCCATCACCCCTGCTTACCCCGCCAGAGGAATCCGCCGTACCGGCCGAATAATCATAGACCAGGGTAAGCTCCGCAACGCTCTTGCGCTGCGCCCACGCACCCTGCCATAGTAAAGCCGTGCATAGCACCAGGCTTAAGGGGAGTTGGAGCCCCGGGCGTAAGCGATGTATAATTCGCATTGTCTACTATTTCTTCGACGAGCCCCCCCGCTGCTTTTGCATCCCCTTCTGCTGCTCCTGCATCTGCTCCAGCCGCTCCTGCCACTTGGTCTTGCTCTTTGGCTTAGCCCGGTTCTCTTGCAGCTGAGCCAGGATCTTGTCGTGGTCGATGATATAATGCTGGATCACGAACTGCAGGGACAGCGTGACCACGTTGGAAACGGTATAATACCACGTGAGCGCGGAGGCCAGGCTGTTGAA
>Ga0134126_10013019_pt1 | contig 10503 bp, 8 predicted proteins | sample KB31752_FD_96881 | JGI IMG/M metagenome (GOLD analysis project Ga0134126, IMG submission 96881) | Terrestrial soil microbial communities with excess Nitrogen fertilizer from Kellogg Biological Station, Michigan, USA - KB3-175-2 | ecosystem: Environmental > Terrestrial > Soil > Unclassified ...
CGACAGGATATCAGCGGCGATTTGCGGCAGTTCGCCGCGCCGTGGTGTTCCGGGACTGTGCATCTCATCTCCCTCCGCCGGCATGACCCGGATCAGGTTCGTTGGGTTGGCTGGATAAGCCTCTCAGCCCGGCCGCATGCCGGACACCCCACGAGATTGCTGCAAAAATAACTAGTCGGTCGCGCACGCCCGCGCAAGAGCGCCTTGCCAGAACCGGATGTTTTTGGGATTGGTGGTCATCCGCTCGTCCCCGCGAAAGCGGGGACCCAGTATGTCAGGCTGCGAGGCCCGCGATTGTGGCCCTGGATTCCCGTTTCCCGCGGGAATGAGCGGAAAACCGGAGGCGCGCATGACCCCTTTCTTTGTGCAAATTAAATGCCAGCTCGGCAAATCCTACGAGGTGGCCAACAAGCTCGCGGAATCCGAAATCGCTTCCGAAATCTATTCGACCGCTGGGGATTTCGATCTGCTGGTGAAATTCTACGTGAACGCCGGCACCGACATCGGCCATTTCGTCAATGAGAAGGTGCAGATGATTTCCGGCATCCAGGACACCCGCACCATCATCACCTTCAAGGCATTTCAGGGCTAGCATGATCCAGGAAAGTTTCTCCTGGGCAAAACCCGCGTTCAGCAGTTATTTCCCGGTCTTTTTAGGCGGCGCCACGCCTTCGACCGCCGGTAGCGACTTAATGTAGGCTGCGATGGCGGCGCGGTCGGCCTCCGTCATCTGCCCGGTATTGCTCACGACCTCGACCATTCCGCCACCGACACTGTCGGCATCGGGTGTCATGCCGCTCTTGAGCGTCTCGGCGATGTCGGCCACCGACCAGTCCTTCAGCTTGAACTGGGTGATATTCGGAATGCCGCCCTGCCCGTCAGGACTCGGGCCGCCGGTGAAACGCTTGCTTTCGATGATCGCGCCGAGTGCGTTGCGCGGCGAATGACACTCGGCGCAGTGACCCGGCCCGTTGACCAGATAAGCGCCTCTGTTCCATTGCGCCGGCTTCGCCGGGTCGGGTTCAAACGGCTTGCCGTCGAGAAACAATAGTTTCCACAGGCCGAGCGTGCGGCGGATATTGAACGGAAACGGCAAATCGTGGCCGCGTACTCGGCCTGAAACCGGCGGCAAGGTTTTGATGTAAGCAAAAAGGTCGCGCACATCGCCGATGCGCATGTGCTGATACGACGTGTAGGGAAGCGCTGGATAATAATGATAGCCCTCAGGCGACGTGCCTTTGGTCAGCGCGGAGACGAATTGCGCTTCGGTCCACGCGCCGATGCCGTCTTTCATATCGGGCGAAATGTTTGGAACGTAGAAAGTGCCGAACGGCGACCGCAGCGCAAGTCCGCCGCCGAGCCTGGTGTGGTCCTTCTGTTTGGGCACTGCGTGGCAGGAAGCACAGCCTCCGGCGAAGAACATCTCCCTGCCATTGGTGAGATTGGGCGTATGCGGAGGAAGCGCATTCGCCGGCACTGTCGCGGGTATGGTGAGAATCCAAAATGCGCCGATGCCGAGGACCAGCACGGCCACCGCCAAGAGGATCAGCTTACGAAGCATCGCCCGGCCCTTTTGCGGCTACGACTCATACTCGAAATGGAAAGCCGTCGCGACGGCCCCGCGACAGCTTTTTGCGGAACGTGCGCCGGTCTTATTGTTTGGAGAGCCGGTAGTCTTTGTGGCAGTCGCTGCAGCTCTTGCCGACGGCCGCGACCGCCACCTTCAACCCGTCGAGCGACGACTTGGCCTTGTCGCGATTGTCGGCAACTACTTTGGCGAAATCGGCAATTTTGGCTTCAAAATCCTTCTTATTCTCCCAAATCTTCGGCGAGGCGCGATTGTCGCCTCCGGTCTTTGCGCTGTCGGGAAACAGCGACGGCAGCTTGCGCGCAGTATCCGCCCATTGCGCGAACGCGGCATCCGCGGCGCCCGCATCGTACGGCGCCTGCCCCTTCATCATGTGGACGACGATAACGGCTTGCCGTCCATTCTCCTTCATCAGTTTTTCGCGCGTGGCCACAGGATCGGATTGCGCGACGACCGAGGTGACAGTCAAAGCAACAACGGCAGCGGCTGCAAAGGTCGCAGCGATTTTCATAGGCATCCTCGCTGGGTGGGAGTTCCGTCCTTCGGCAAACACCACCTTTAAGGTCTTATTCCAACAAGCAAAACGGCACAGGATCACGGATTTGTGATCACGCAAGCGCCTGGAAACCGGCGGTTTTTCGATTTCGCTCAGGTGCCGGCGCGCTACTCAGGCGTCTGCGCGGCCGCCGCTCGCGATCTTTTCGCCCGCGCGGCAATCCCCCGCGAAACGACGTAGAAAACCGGCGTGAAGATCAAGCCGAAGGCGGTGACACCGATCATACCGGAGAACACCGCGGTGCCGAGCGTCTGCCGCAGTTCGGCACCGGCGCCGACCGCCCAAACCAGCGGCGAGACGCCGAAGATAAACGACAACGAGGTCATCAGGATCGGCCGGAACCGCAAACGCGCCGCTTCGACCGCGGCTGCAAAGCGGTCGCGGCCCTGATCCTCGATTTGCTTGGCGAATTCGACGATCAGAATGGCGTTCTTGGCGGCCAGGCCGATCAGCACGACGAAGCCGACTTGCGTCAGGATGTTGTTGTCCTGCCCGCGCAATACGACGCCGATGATGGAAGCAACAAGGCACATCGGCACGATCAGGATGACCGCGAGCGGCAGCGTTATGCTTTCAAATTGCGCCGCCAGCACGAGAAACACGAACACCACCGCCAGCACGAAGGCGAACAGCGCGGTATTGCCGGCGCGTATCTGCTGGAAGGCGAGCGTCGTCCACTCATAGCCGAAGCCTTCCGGCAGCGTTTGCGCGGCAAGCTTCTCCATGATGCCGATCGCCTGCCCTTGGCTGTAACCGGGCGCGGCGTTGCCATCGAGTTCGGCCGCCGGGTAGAGATTGTAGCGCGGGACGCGGTAAGGCCCTGAAATATTGCGCACGGTCGTGAAGGCGCCGAGCGGCACGGTGTTGCCGCTCGAATTGCGAACACGGATGTTCAGCACGTCGCGCGTTTTATTGCGGTACTCGCTATCGGCTTGCGCCACGACCCGGAATGTGCGGCCGAACAGATTGAAGTCGTTGACATAGGACGAGCCGAGATAAGTCTGCAGCGCCGAGAAAACGTCCTGCACATTGACTCCGAGAAGCTGAGCTTTGGTGCGGTCGATATCGAGGTAAAGCTGCGGGGTCGACGTCTCGAACAGCGAAAACACGTGATCGAGTCCGGGCGTCTGCGCGGCGCGCCCCATCATCGCGTAGGCCGCCGCCTGCAGCGCGCGCGCTCCGTGGCCGCCGCGATCTTCGATCATCATGCGGAAACCGCCCGCATTGCCGACGCCGCGGACCGGCGGCGGCGTGACGACGATGATCAACGCTTCTTGAATCGACGCGGTTAGCGCGAACAGCTTGGCTTGTATGGCGGCGGCGGACTCGTCCGGGTGCTTGGCGCGCTCATCGAACGGATCGAGCACGAAAAAGATCGCGCCCGAATTCGGCGCGTTCGTGAAGGTCGCCCCGGAAAATCCGACGATGTTCACGGCCCCGAGCACGCCGGGAACCTTCAGCGCGAGTTCAACCACGCGCCGGTTAACCGCGTCGGTGCGGGAAAGCGAGGCGCCGGGCGGCAACTGCACAACCGTAACGAGATAGCCGGCATCGACTTGCGGGATGAATCCCACCGGCGTCTTGCGGAATTCATTGAGACCCAAGGCGAGAACAGCCGCATAGACAAGCAGCATGACGACCACGATCCGCACCGTGCGCGCCGCCAGCCAGCCATAGCCGTGAGCCAGCCAGTCGAATCCCTTGTTGAAAGTCCCGAAAAATATCTCAAGCGGCCTTTGCCACCAGCGTCCGTGGCGTTGCTCCGCATGCGGCTTGAGCAGCAGCGCGCACAACGCCGGCGACAACGTCAACGAGCAGGTCAGCGAAATGACGGTTGCGCCCACGATCGTCAATGCAAACTGCCGGTAACACTGGCCGGATATGCCGGTGATGAAGGCGGACGGCACGAAAACCGCCAAAAGCACCAGCGCGATCGCGATCAGCGCAGCGCCGACCTCATCCATGCTCTTGATCGCCGCCTCGCGCGGCCGCAGCCCTGCCGCGATGTTGCGCTCGACGTTCTCGACCACGACGATCGCATCGTCGACGACAATGCCGACGGCAAGCACCAGTCCGAACAGCGACAGCGTGTTCAGCGTGAAGCCGAACAGCGACATGATGAAGAACGTGCCGATAAGCGACACCGGGATCGCGATCAGCGGTATGAGCGCCGCCCGCCACGTTTGCAGGAACATGACGACGACGAGCACCACCAGGATGATCGCCTCGCCGATCGTTTCCTGGACCGCGTCGACCGACTGCTGAATGAATTGCGTCGGATCGTAGACGATGTCGTATTTCACGCCGGGCGGGAAGCGCTTGGCGAGGCCCGCCATGGTCGTGCGGATGGCCTTGGCGGTCGACAACGCATTCGAACCCGGCCGCTGGAATACCGCGATGGCCACGGCCGGATCGAGGTTGAGATAGGAATTCGACGTATAATCCTGTGCCGCGAGTTCGATCCGCGCCACATCCTTCAGGCGCACCACGGCGTTGGCGGTCTGCTTGACGACAATGCTGGAAAACTCGTCCGGATTGGCCAGACGGCCAAGCGTCTGCACCGATATCTGGAACGCGCCCGGATGAGCCACCGGCGGCTGATTGAGCGTTCCGGAAGCCACCTGGACGTTCTGCGCCTGCAGGGCGCTCACGACATCGTTGGCGGTGAGGCCGAGCGATTGCAGCCGGTCCGGGTCGAGCCAGATCCGCATGGCGTAGTCGCGGCTGCCGAACACGATCAGCGAGCCGACGCCGTCGACGCGCGTGAGTTCGTCCTTGATCTCAAGCGTGGCGTAATTCGAGATGAACAGCGGGTCGCGCGATTTGTCGGGCGAATAAAGATGCACGACCATCATCAGGTCGGGCGAGCTTTTGGTGACGGTGACGCCGATATTACGGACGTCGGCCGGCAAGCGCGGCGTCGCGATGGCGACACGATTTTGCACCTGCACCTGCGCGATATCGAGATTGGTGCCGATATCGAACGTTACCGCAATCGAGAAAGTCCCGTCGGCGTTCGAGTTCGAGGACACGTAGAGCATGTTCTCGACGCCGTTGATCTGCTCCTCGATCGGCGCAACCACCGTGGTCGCGACAACGTTCGAGTTCGCGCCGGGATACTGGCCGCTGACGTTAATGACCGGCGGCGCGATTTCGGGATATTGCGCGACCGGCAGCCGCGTATAGGCCACCGCGCCGAGGATCACGATCACGATCGAGACGACCGCCGCGAAGATCGGCCGGTCGATGAAGAAATGCGAGATGCGCATCGGTCGAGGCCGGTTGTTATTTCGACGATTGCTTTTGCTGAGCCGCGGGCTTGCCGGAGGATGCCGGCGCGGCACCCTGATCCTGCGGATTGACCGTCTGCCCGGCCCGCGCTCGCATCAATCCGTTGACGATGACGCGGTCGTCCGGACCGAGGCCCTCCTTGATCACGCGAAGCCCATCGGACGTCGTTTGCCCGAGCGTCACGTAACGGTTGGTGACCTTGTTATCGGCGCCGACGACCATGACATATTTTCGCGTTTGCTCGGTGCCGATCGCCGCATCGGGAATGAGCAGAGCCTCATAAGGCGCGGTGCCCGGCACGCGCAGGCGTGCAAACATGCCCGGCGTGAAAGTGCCGTTGGGATTGTCGAAAACCGCGCGGCCGCGGATGGTGCCGGTCGTGCGGTCGATCACGTTGTCGACGAAGTCCATTCGGCCGGCATGGTCGAAATCGCTTTCGTCGATAAGCTTGAGCGCGACAGGAACGCCGGTTCCGCTACGGCTTGCGATGTCGTGGCCGTCCTTGGACAGGCGCTCATAGCGAAGGTAGGACGCTTCATCGAAGGTGAATTCAAAGCGGATCGGATCGATGGAAACGATGGTCGCGAGCAGTGTGGTGTTTCCGCCCGTCCCGCCCGTCACCAGATTGCCGGGAGACACCCGCCTGTCGCCGATACGGCCTGTAATAGGCGCGCGCAATTCGGTGAACTCAACATCGAGCTCGGCCTGACGTACCGCCGCCTCGTTGGCGCTGACCGAAGCTTGCGCATTGCGATAGGCTTGCGAGCGTTGTTCGAAGGTCTGGTCGGTGATGGTCTTGTCGCGCACGAGCTGCTGCCCACGATCGAGGTCGGCCTTGGTGAACGTGACATTGGATTTCGCCTGCTCCAGATTTGCCCGCGCTTGATCCACGGTGTTCTGAAACGGCCGCTTGTCGATGGTGAAGAGGAGATCGCCCTGTTTGACGATCTGCCCATCCTTGAAATTGACGCTGGCAAGATAGCCCGACACGCGCGCGCGAATTTCAACCGAATCGACCGCGATGAAGCGGCCGACATATTCGTCGTAATCGACGATCGTGCGCTTGACCGGCGTCGCGACCGTTACCGTCGGCGGCGGCGGCGCGGCGGCCTGCTTCTGGCGCTCACCGCATCCGGCGAGCAAAGCCGCAATGCCTGCAATTGCGGCAACTCCGCGCGCGGCACGAATCGACGGCGAAAATAATCGTTTCATGTGGTGTTTCATTAAATGCCCATGAGTGTGGGCGAGATTCGGCCAGCCGAACCAGTCCCCATAACGTCGCGAGCGCAGGATGTCCACCGCCCGCCATGCGGCTTGGGCTCAACGCCGCCGCCGCGCCTGAAAGGCCGCAATCCAGCCGCGGCCGAAAAATGCCAGAACGACCGCGCCATAGACCCCGCAACCGATAACGGCCAGTGCGATCAGCTCGGCCAATTCACGAAAGCGATGCCAGCCATCAAACAAATTTGTCAGCGGCGCGCGGCACAGCCACAGCGCAGCGGCAAGCACCAACCCCGCGACCGCCAGCTTTGATGCCGATTGCCGCAGACGGCCGTCGATGCCGCCGAGACCAGCGCGGTGCGCGAACCAGATCACCAGGACGAGATTGATCCAGGCCCCGATCGAGGTCGCAAGCGCAAGGCCGGCTTGCGCGAGCGGACCCATCAGAAGAATCTTGAATGCGATGTTGACCGCCGCCGCGACCAGCGCGGCCTTAACCGGCGTCGCGGTATCGCCGCGCGCGAAAAACGTCGCGACCGTGCTGCGGATCAGGACGAACGGCAGAAGGCCGAATGCATAAGCCGTCAGCGTGCGCCCGGCAGCCAGCGCGTCGGCATCGGTGAAGGCGCCGCGCATGAACAGCGCGCGCATGATCAGATCGGGAATAACGAAGAACGCAGCAACGCACGGAATCGACAGCAACAATGTAAATTCAACCGCGCGACTCTGCGCGTGCTTGGCACCCGCCTCATCGTGGGCCGCGATGCGCCGCGCCATTTCCGGCAAGACGACCGTGCCGGCCGCGATGCCGATGACGCCGATCGGCAATTGATTGATGCGGTCCGCATAGTACAGCGCGGAGATCGCGCCCGCGGGCAGGAAGCTGGCAATGATGGTGTCGGCAAAGAGCGCGAGCTGCACCCCGGCCGAGCCGACCGTTGCAGGACCGAGCGCGCGAAAGAAGGCACGCACGTCGGCATCGAGCTCGGGCCACCGCAACATGGTCGTCACCCCGGCGCGCCAGGTGTCGCCGCCGACAAGCAGCGCCTGCAACACGCCGGAAATCAACACGCCCCACGCCGCCGCGTGGCCCGCGGTCGGAAAAAAGGCGGCAAGCAACAGCGCCACAACGATGGAGAGGTTGAGCAGAATGGGAGCGGCGGCGGCGGCCGCGAAACGCTGCAACGCGTTCAGGATGCCGCCGTAAAGCGTCACCAGCGTGATCAGCAGCAGATAGGGAAAAGTGATGCGCGTCAGCTCGACCGCAAGAGCAAACCGGCCGGGATCGCGCGAGAAGCCTGGCGCCAGCACGTCGATAACCTGCGGCGTGAATATGAGCGCAATGCCCAAAAGGACGATCTGGCTCGTCAACAACAGCGTAAAGATGCGATCGGCGAAAACTCCGGCGCGTTCAGGCCCGCCCTGCTGGCGGATGCGCGCATAGGCGGGAATGAAAGCTGCATTAAATGCGCCTTCGGCAAATATGGCGCGAAAATGGTTGGGGAGCCGCAAAGCCACAAAAAAAGCGTCGGCCGCCGGGCCCGCGCCGAGAATTGCCGCCAGAATTATGTCACGAATAAATCCGGTTGCCCGCGATAATAGCGTCAACCCGCCGACCGTTATAATGCGCTCGATCATCGGCAAATCCTGTCAGGCCCGAAGGACCATAGGCCCCTCTGACCCGGACCTTTCGCGACGATATCGATGGTCACGTACGCCGAAGTGACTTAAAAACGATTCTTGAACCAAACATAGCCCGACGCATTTACCCGCCATAGCCAATAACTCACCATAATCATGCCCGCTCCAATCATCCCTATTCTACTTGCCGGCGGCGCCGGGACCCGGCTCTGGCCGGTTTCGCGCGACAGCTATCCCAAACAATTTCTGCCTTTGGTCGGCGAGCGTTCGACCTACCAGGAGACGCTGCTGCGTGTGACCGGCCCAATGTTTGCGCCGCCAATCGTCATTACCGGCCCGAACTTTCATTTTTTTGCACGCCGGCAGGCCGAAGAAGTCGGCGTTGACGCCACGATTGTAATCGAGCCGTTGCGGAGGGATTCAGGTCCTGCTATCGCGGCCGCGACCGCGGTCGCCAAAAGCCGCGATGCCGACGCCGTCGTGCTGGCGCTCGCAGCCGACCATATCATTCTCGACGTCGAACCCTTTCGCGCAGCCTGTGTGGCCGGCTGCGAGGCCGCTAACGACGGCCGAATCGTAACGTTCGGCATCAAACCGACCGAACCGAAGACAAGCTATGGCTATATCCTGCCAGGCGAGCCGATTGGCGCAAACGGCGTCTTCGCGCTTCAGAAATTTGTCGAGAAGCCCGACGCCGCGACGGCGGCACGTTACGTGCGCGATGGCTACTTGTGGAATTCAGGCAATTTCCTCTATCGCGCCGACACGCTGCTCGCCGAGCTTGCGCGCCTTGAGCCGGCTATGGCCGCCGCGATCACGGCGGCGGTCGAAGGAGCCGGAAATGACCTCGGATTCCTGCGGCTGCAACCGGAAGCCTTCGCAAGTTCGCCGCAGAAGTCGATCGACTATGCGGTGATGGAGAAGACCGACCGCGCCGCCGTCGTCGTCGGCGACTTCCGCTGGTCCGATATCGGAAGCTGGGATTCGCTGCTGGATATCACGCCGCCTGACGCGCAGGGCAACGTGGTGCATGGACACGTCGTCACCATGGACACCAAAAACAGCGTCATTCACGCCAGCGATCGTCTCGCCGCCGTCGTCGGCGTGGACAATCTTGTGGTGGTGAGCACGGCCGACGCCGTCATGGTCGTTCCGCGCGCGCGCGCGCAAGAAGTGCGCGATCTGGTGACCAAGCTCAAGGCCGCCAAGCGGCCGGAAGCAACCGATCACCGCCGCATGCATCGGCCATGGGGCTATTATGAGTCGATAGACATGGGCGAGCGCTTTCAGGTCAAGCGCATCGTCGTCAATCCGGGCGGGAAGCTGTCGCTGCAAAAGCACCAGCATCGGGCTGAGCACTGGGTGGTCGTGCGTGGCACCGCCGAAGTGACCATCGGCGAAGAGCGCCGCAATGTGCACGAAAACGAGTCGGTCTATATTCCGATCGGCAGCGTTCACCGCCTCGCCAATCAAGGAAAAATTCCGCTCGAACTGATTGAAGTGCAAACCGGCAGCTATCTCGGCGAGGACGACATCGTGCGCCTCGACGACATCTACAAGCGCGAGTAGGCCGTCAGAAACGATAATTCAGGCCCACGCGGACAATTTCGTCGGTCAAGCGGCCAGTGGTGAGGTTCAGCAGCGCGCCGATCGGAACCGTCGGGCCGTCACCAAAATCGATGTGGAGATATTCGACCTTGGCGCTCCAGCGCCGCCAGAACGCCCACTCGATGCCCGCGCCCGCCGTCCACCCGGCGTAGCTCTTCCCGGTCTCCAATGAACCGATGAAGGGTCCGGCGGTTGCCGTACCGCCGATCGTCCCGTGGCCATAAGCAAAGCCGGCGGTCACGTAAGGAAGCCAGCGATCCATAGCGTACCCGACGCGTCCACGCACGGTGCCGAACCAATCGAGTTTTTCGGTGTATGCGACCGTTGCTGGCGGAACGACGAGCAAAGCGCCGGGCGTGGCAAAGGTACCGCCTGGATGCGTGAGCTGCCCATCGGTTCGCTGTCCGGAGGACTGAATGTCGGTTTCGACGCCGAAGACCCACCGGCTGAGCTGCCAGTTGTAGCCTATCTGGCCGCCGCCGATTATGCCGGCCGGCTCGAAGGTTGTGGTGCGTAGCGTCGCCCCGGCGGCCGGCACGTTCAAGGATGCATCCTGATGCGCCCAGCCGCCGCCGAGATTGACGCCAGATTAAGTCCC
>Ga0134126_10013020_pt1 | contig 10503 bp, 8 predicted proteins | sample KB31752_FD_96881 | JGI IMG/M metagenome (GOLD analysis project Ga0134126, IMG submission 96881) | Terrestrial soil microbial communities with excess Nitrogen fertilizer from Kellogg Biological Station, Michigan, USA - KB3-175-2 | ecosystem: Environmental > Terrestrial > Soil > Unclassified ...
GGACCAACTCCCATGGGCCGAGGCCCACCCGGAGCCTGGCGCGTGGGATGCATGGGCCGGCGTTCGCCGGGACGCAAGGGCGGACGGGCACCCGGGCCCGAGGGACGAGGGCGCTGGAAAATCGGCTGCCCGGGCACAGGACGGCCCGGAGCCGGGCGTCCGGCAATCGGACGGCCGGGAATGGGACGAGCCTGGGGCTGCGCGCTGGCCGCAGGACTCTCCGTTCGTGGAGGCGGCGTGGGCGCCTTGTACACGGGGCGCGGCCCGGTCTGCGGCACAATCATGCGGCGCGGCGGAGCGGTGGGCGGAGTTGGGCGCTGCGCCTGAACGGGCGGCGCTGCCGCCGTGGGCTGCGCTTGTACTGGCGCCTGCGCGGGAGGAGGAACCGGTGTTACCGCGGGCGGAGCGGCTTGCGCGGGCGGAACCGGGGCGACCGGACGAACCGGTGGGAGCGCCACCGGCTTCGGCGGCTGCGCGTCCGTGGGGTGCACCGCCGGAGCGCTCGGAGGAACGGCTGCAGGAGGCGAAACTACCGGCTTTGCGGGAGAGGCTGGGGGCTGAACCGCAGCCGGCGGCGCGACCGCGGGCTTGCTTTCCACCGCGGGCGGTGCGGCGGGCGCGGGAGGCGCCGGACGCTTCACCGGCGGCGCGCTGGCGGCCTGCTGCTTTTGCGTGATCAGCTTAAGCACGTCTCCCGGTTTGGAGATATGCGAGAGGTCAATCTTGGTCTTAATGGCGTCGGGCTCTTCCCCACGGGCGCGCGCGGACCGGGCAGACCCCGCCCCTTGCGCCTCGGACTGGGCCTGGAAATGGGCCCGTACCCGCACCGCTTCATCCGCCTCAATTGAGCTGGAGTGGGTTTTCTTTTCAGTTACGCCTACCAGCGGCAGGACGTCCAGGATTGCCTTGCTTTTGACCTCCAGTTCCCTGGCGAGGTCGTTAATACGAATCTTCATCCGCCTTCTATTGCCTCCGTTTTGTCTTACCCGCTAAGTCTTCATATCAACCTCACGGTGAATTCTTTGCTTCCAGCGAGCAGCGAGTTGCCGCCGCCACTGACCCGAAACAGGCCTTGGGAGTTGCCCCCCGGTGAGGGGCATTGCCCAAGCCTATTCGCTGCCCGGCTTTTCGGGCGGGATTTCGTTGTCCAGCAGGGGCCGTTCCGAATGGGGAACAACCTCTCCCTCATCGGCGGGCGGGGCGTCTTCAACACCTTGGACCGCCTCGGCCTCGTAGTCCTGGCCCTCGGCGGCGAGTTCTTCGACGCTTTGCGGCGCCTCGTCTTCAATCTCCGACAGGCCGGCGGTGTCCCCCGCCTGTCCCGCCGTTTCCGCCCCCAGATCCTCTCCCGGACTCGCGCCTTCCTGCCGTTCCGGCGGAAGGTCCTCGGGGCTGGTCTCCGGCGCCAATTCCTCCTGCGCCGATTCCAGCCGTGAAAAATAATTATTAACCGCAATGCTGATTTTTTCCACCGTCTTGGGGCCAATGCCGGGAATGGCTTCCAGTTGTTCCGGCGTCATATCGGCCAGGGCCTCAACCGTGGTAATACCCGCTTCCGTTAGCTTCTCGATTACGCCCTCGCCCAGGTCAGGCACGCGCTCCAGGGGCGTCGCCGGCTGGTTGACCAGCGCCGACATCTGCTGCTCCACTTCCTGGCGCTTTTCCTCTTCGCTCTTGATGTCAATCTTCCAGCCCAGGAGCTTGGCCGCCAGGCGTACGTTCTGCCCCTTCTTGCCGATGGCCAGTGAGAGCTGGCTGTCGTCCACGATCACTTCCAGGTGCTTATCGGAGGCGTCCAGCACAGTCACGCGGCTCACCTTGGCGGGCTGCAGGGCGCGCTCGGCGAAGGAAACCGCATCTTCCTGGTATTCGATGATGTCAATTTTTTCGCCCCGCAGCTCGCGGATGATGGACTGCACCCGCATCCCCTTCATGCCCACGCAGGCGCCCACCGGGTCCACGTCCTTGTCCTTGGACATGACCGCGATCTTGGTGCGCTCGCCAGCTTCGCGAGCGATGGCGCGGATTCGCACCGTGCCGTCGTAAATTTCCGGAACCTCGGTCTGGAACAGGTGCTGCACCAGCTCCGGTGCCGCCCGCGAAACCACTACCTGCGGCCCTTTGGCGGCGCGCTCCAGGCGCGCAATCACCACCCGCACCCGCTCGCCCACGGCAAACGACTCCAGGCGCGATTGCTCCTTGCGCGGCATGCGTGCTTCCGCCTTGCCCAAGTCAAAAATGATATCGGGCCCTTCCACCCGCTTGACGGTGGCGTTCACAATTTCGCCCACGCGGTTGACGTATTCGTTGTAAACCGTGTCGCGCTCCGCCTCGCGCACCTTCTGGAAGATCACCTGCTTCGCCAACTGCGCCGAAATCCGTCCTAGGCCGGTGGGATTCGACATCTGGTGAGTGGCGCGCAACTCGCGAATTTCGCCGCCCACTTCCACCTCCCCGTTAACTCTGCGGGCTTGTTCCAGCGCGATCTGCAGATTGGGATCTTCCACTTGCTCCGGCGTTTCCACCACCGTGTGCACCGCGTATACCCGGATGTTGCCGCTATCCTTATCCAGCTCTGCGCGCAGGTTTTCCTGCGTTTTCAGAGATTTGCGCGTGGCGATCGAGATCGCGTCTTCGACCGCGCTCACCACGATTTGGGGGTCGATTCCCTTCTCGCGGCTCAGGGCGTCAATCGTGTTGTACAGCTCGCTTGCCATAGCCTTCTTGCTTTCTCACTGCTGTTGATCGGCCTGAGGTATAGGGTCCTAAATTTCCGCCACCAGGTTCGCCCGTTCCACGTTTCTCAATTCTATTTCGATTCTATGAGCCACGGGTGGATGTGAGCCTTTTTTGCCGTTCTTTCGATTAAGGTTCAAATCCAGGGTCAAGCGCCCATCCTGAAAAGCTTCCAGCCGGCCCTGAAAGTGGCGGTTGCCCTCTACCGGTTCACGCGTCGTCAGCTTTACCAAGCTGCCTAGAAAGCGCTGGTAATCCTCAGGACGCGCCAGCTTACGATCCAAACCAGGCGAAGAAACTTCCAACAGATAAGACCCGCCGGGCACCGCGTCCTCGACGTCGAGGATGGTACCCACCTCGTGACTTACATTGGCGCAATCCTCGTGGGTTACGCCTCCTGGCTTGTCAATGAACACCCGCAACATGCGGGACTTGCCCCCACCGTGGAATTCCAACTCCACCACTTCCAAGTCCCTGGAAGCAGCCACACGTTCCACAATGCTACGTACGTGCTCGATGTCTAATGCCATGAAAACAGGCTATTTATGTCACGACAGCCGAATGGCAAAGGGCGAAAACAAAAAGTGGGCTTGCGCCCACTGGTGTGCTTCGCCAAAACCGGTATTACACAACAGTACTGATGTAAATAATACGCCGGAAACTGGCAAAAGACAAACCGCTGAGGCTTCCGTCGCACATGGCGGCGTAGCGCCTTGGTGAGCCGGGGTAATCATGTTTCGGACATGTTTTCGTGCTATGTTCTGCGATATTCGAGGCGGCATGGTGACCCAATCGGGCGAGTCACAGGAAATTATCCGGCCCTATATGCCGGAACTTGATTCCGTGCGCGGAATCGCCATTCTCATGGTTCTCTTTTTTCATGGCCTGGCCCCGCCACTGTCGTCGCCCGTGGCTGGTTGGGCGCGAACCCTGCTTGCTTTCACCCAGGCGGGATGGACGGGAGTCAATCTGTTCTTCGTCCTTGCCGGTTTTCTCATTACTGGCATCCTGCTCGATAGCAAAGCGCGGCCCGATTACTTCCAGCGGTTTTACTTGCGCCGGGTACTGCGCATCTTGCCGGCTCTGTATCTCACGCTGGCGGCACTGTGGTTGATCGGCCAGATTTCATGGCGATTCCTGGCGCTTAGCGCATTCTTTCTGGCCAACAGCGTTAATTTTTTCGGCCAGGCCCTGCAATATGGGCCGTTGTGGTCTTTGGCGGTGGAAGAACACTTCTACCTGCTCTGGCCGTCACTGGTGCGTAAATTTTCATCCTCCACTCTGGCCCTGGTGCTCACCCTGATCTGGCTGGGAACGCCAGCGCTCCGGATCGTTTGCTGGTTAACGGGCCATTTCCCGCAACATGCAGCAGTATTCAATACGTGGTTTAACCTGGATGGTTTGGCTCTAGGCTCTCTGCTTGCCTTATGGGTGCGCCATCCGCTGTTCTCCCGGCGGCGCCTGCAGCAACTGGCTCCGGTGGCGCTGCTGGGCGGGGTGGCCGCCTTCGTGGTATTTTCCGGCAATAGCTTTACCGTCTGCACCCTACTCTCTTCGTCCTGCAACCTGGCCTCGGCGGGGTTGCTGGCCAGCATGCTGCTGTTGGGAACCAGTCGCTGGAATTTTCTGGTTGATCGCCCGGTTCTGAAGTTTTTCGGATTCATCAGCTACGGCCTCTACCTGATCCACCTGCTCACCTTCCACCTGGTGGAGAGGCTGCTCAACCCCCTGTGGGCACCGCTCATCTCCATCGCGGGTCCCACCGCCACGATGTTCTTGCGCTTTGCGTTGGGGGCGGGCGCGGGCATAGGAATCGCCTACCTGTCCCGACGTTCCCTGGAAGAGAAATTTCTGCGTATGCGCTTCCGCACGAGAACCGCCCCGGCCGCCGTCGAAAGCACTGTTGCCGGTTGAGAGCTGGCGACGGGCAATGCCGATTATCGGGCGGTCCAGCCGCCGTCAATCAGCAGGGTGTGGCCGGTAATCAGGGAGGCGGCGGGGGAGGCCAGGAAAACCACTGCCCCGGCCACCTCCATAGGTTCGCCAATGCGGTGCAACGCGGCAATGCGCGCGACCACATCGGCACGAAACGCCTGGTCGGCGAGGGCTTGTTCCGTGCCCGGGGTGTGAATGAAGGTGGGGGCAACGGCATTGACCCGGATGTTGTACTTACCCCACTCCACGGCCAGGCATTTGGTGAGATGGGAGATGGCGGCTTTGGTCATGCAATATACCGATTCCGTGGGCAAGGCGGCGAAGCCGGCCTGCGAACTCATGTTGATAATGCAGCCCCGATTCTGCTGCATCATGACGCGGCCGACGACCTGGCTGGCAAAAAAAGTGCCTTTCAGGTTCACTGCCAGAGTGAGGTCGAAATCCTCCTCGCGCACATTTTCCGCAAGGTTTTCCGGAGCGATTCCGGCATTGTTAACGAGAATATCCAGGCGGCCGAAGTGGGCGGCGGCCTGCCTGATCGCGCGCGTGACCTGGTCCAGGCGGGCCATGTCCATTTGCAGAGGCAAGGCTCGCCGGCCCAGCGCCTCAATCTCGCGCGCCAGTTCCCCACCCGTGCTCACATCGCGCAAACCGAGGGCAATATCCGCCCCGGCCTGCGCCAATGCCAGGGAGATGGCCCGGCCGAGACCCCGCGCGGCGCCCGTGACCAGGGCGACATCGCCGGAAAGATCAAAACGGGGAAGTTGGTTGGTCATGAACCGGCGCTGCCATGAACCCGTTTGGCGTCGAAGCCAGATTCATTACAAGTGTACATGGTCCCAGTTTTCACCAGGTATGCCCGCGACTCCATTGTTGCGGCACGATGACAGCTTCTTTAGAATAAAGTTTTCCGCGAGAATCCCATGATTCATTTTCCGGTGCCTGAGGCACTTACTTTCGACGACGTGTTGCTGTTGCCCGCCCGCTCTGACGTAACCCCGGCCACGGTCAACACGCAGACCCGGCTCACGCGCAACATTACGCTGAATATTCCCATCATCAGCGCGGCCATGGATACGGTAACGGAGTCGCGCATGGCCATCGCCCTTGCCCAGCAGGGCGGCATGGGCATCATTCACCGCAACTTGAGCGTGGAGCAGCAGGCCAATGAGGTGGACAAGGTAAAGCGGTCGGAAAGCGGGATGATCGTTGACCCCATTACCATGTCGCCCGACGACAAGATGGCCGACGCCCTGGAAGTGATGCGCCAATACAAGATTTCCGGCGTACCCATCACCAAGAACAAGAAGCTGGTGGGCATTCTTACCAACCGCGACCTGCGCTTTGAAACCCGCACCGATGTTCCCATCAGCAAGGTGATGACCAAGGAAAACCTCATAACCGTTCCCGTGGGCACCACTCTGGAAGAAGCGGAGAAGATCCTGCACAAGCACCGGGTGGAAAAATTGCTGGTGGTAGATGACAAGTACAACCTCAAGGGGCTGATCACGGTCAAGGATATTCAGAAGAAGCTGAAATACCCTAACGCGGCCAAGGACTCGCATGGACGCTTGCGGGTGGGCGCTGCCATTGGCGCGACCGGCGATTATCTGGAGCGGGCCCAGGAGATGGCTAAGGCCAAGGTGGACGTGCTGGCCATTGACAGCGCCCACGGGCATTCCAGCCGGGTGCTGGAGGCCATTAAAACCATCAAATCAAAGCTGCCGGAATTGGAGCTGCTGGCGGGCAACGTGGGCACATTTGACGGCGCCTGCGAACTGGCGCGCAGCGGCGCCGACGCCATCAAAGTGGGCATCGGCCCGGGCTCGATCTGCACCACCCGCATCGTGACCGGCGCCGGCGTGCCGCAGATCACGGCCATTGCCGAAGCTTATCGCGCCACTCGCGAAGCGCAGATTCCCATTATTGCCGATGGCGGGGTCAAATACTCGGGCGACGTGACCAAGGCGCTGGCCGCGGGCGCATCCGTAGTCATGATTGGTTCGCTGTTCGCGGGCACAGACGAGAGCCCGGGAGAAACCATTCTCTACCAGGGCCGTTCCTTCAAGCAGTATCGCGGCATGGGGTCGCTGGGCGCGATGGCTGCCGGTTCCGCTGGAGCGGAGCGCTATTTTCAGCAACTGGATGGCGACGAGGCCTCCACCGGCATGCCCACCGAAGAAGGCGACCAGAACCGGCTGGCCAAGCTGGTCCCAGAGGGCATTGAAGGCCGGGTGCCTTACCGGGGAACCCTCTCCATGATCGTGACCCAACTGGTGGGCGGCTTGCGTTCCGGCATGGGCTACTGCGGATGCGACAGCATCCCCGAACTGCAGCAGAAGGCCCGCTTCGTACGCATCAGCATGGCGGGGTTACGCGAGAGCCATGTGCATGACGTGATCATCACCCGGGAAGCGCCCAATTACCGGCTGGAGTAAAAGCAGCCGTCAGCAATCAGCACTCAGCATTCAGCATATCCGGCACGCATGCGGTTCCTGATTTGGCGACACCCTAAGGGACTGAGTGCTGAATGCTGCCTGCTGAGTGCTTTCTCCAAGTGCTATTCTGAATCTGCCATTCGAAAAAACTGCGTGAAACATTCCGGCCCCAACAGCTTCCCTTGGCGTGAATGGACGGCAGCCATATTGTGGCTGATCCTGATCGCCATCGAGTCCACCCCGTGGTTATCGTTCCAGAACACCGGCCATGTGTTGTACCAGCTTGTCGCTTCGCTGCTTGGGCCTGTTAACGAAACCGGAGTAATCCTGGCCAACAGTGTGCTGCGCAAAGTGGGCCACGTAACCGGATATGGGGTGCTGAGCTGGCTATTGTTCCGCGCCTGGCGCAAGACGCTCGACTCTTCCCGCGCTATCGTTTGGGCGCCTTCCTGGTCCGTCATAGCCTTTTTCATGACAGCCGCGGTCGCGAGCCTGGACGAGTGGCACCAGACTTTTCTGCCTTCGCGCACCGGCAAGATTCAAGACGTGTTTCTGGACAGCGCGGCGGGGCTGGGTGTTCAGGTGCTCCTGTTTGTACTCCGGCGGAAAAGCCGAGTCAGCCAGCTGCAGGAAAACACCACGGTGGCGGTGGGGGATTGAGAAACCTGCCAATGGCTGTTTGGGTTAAGTCCCTCACGGGCTAAAGCGGCGAATATTCTTGGGCACACTACGGACGGCCTAAAGGCCTTCCCTTTCAAAGCAGAACTTACTCAGAACCTCCTTTGCGATTAGCATTTAGCCCGCCAACTGTTGGCAATGTGCGATTTGAAAACACCCCCGCCAGCAGCATTCCCGCCGCGATTGCTGCCAAACCGGCTGATAGATAGAAGGGAAGCCGCGGACCGTAGTGCTTCCACAACTCCCCCGTGAGAATACTGGAGAACAGCACAGCCACGCTGGTGACGAAGAAGAAGACGCCGAAGGCGCGGCCACGGGTTTGGCTGCCCGCGGACTGCGCTACCAGGGCGCGCAACACGGGATTGGTGAGTGCGTAGAACAGCCCATAGCAGGCCATTGCCGCCCACAACGCGCCGCGCGAAGGCGCGAGGGCGAAGACGAAATAGACAGCGGCAAACACCAGGTAGCCTCCAGCCGCGATGGCGCGCTTGGAGAAGCGGTCGGCGAGCCGTCCGGCGGGCCAGGACAGCGCGGTATAGGTCAAGTTGAACACCAGTCCCAGCAGGGGCGCGTGGCGTGTGGGTATGCCCGCATCGTGCGCGCGCAGCACCAGGAACATATCGCTGGAGTTTCCCAGGGAGAACAAGCCGACGGCGAAGAGCAGGTAATAGAAGCTCGCGGGCAAACGAACGTCCCTTGCTTCTGCCGGTCCTGGGCCTGCGGGCGGCGCGGCAGAAATGGATTGGCCCCCCGGGCCGTCCATCCTCCGGTCATCGGCTTGGGCGGCCAGCGTGGAAGCCCGCCGGCGTCCCGTTTCGCGAATGCCGAAGAGGGCGGCGAAGATGGCCAGGGCCCCTGGGACTGCTGCCACCCAGAAAACGCCGCGAAAGCCGAAGCGGACCAGCAGTCCCAGTGCTATCAGGGGACCGGCGATGGCGCCGGCGGAATCCATGGCCTGGAGCAGCCCGAAGGCGGAGCCGATTTTCTGCTGCGGCACCGATTCGGCCAGCATCACGTCGCGGGGAGCGCCGCGCACACCTTTGGCCAGGCGGTCGCCAAAGCGAACCAGCAACACCTGCCACCATGCCGTGGTCACGGCCAGGACCGGCTTCAGAACGTTGGCTACCGCGTAGCCGGCGACCACCAGGGGCTTGCGCCGCCGCATGCGGTCGGTGAGCAATCCGGAGAACAGTTTGGCGAAGGAGGCAACGCTCTCCGCCACCCCTTCAATCATCCCCAGCCGCGCCGGACCCGCCCCAATGGTCAACAGAAAAGCGGGCAAGATCCAGTACGCCATTTCACTGGCGGTGTCGTTGAAGAAGGAGGTGGCGCCGAAGACGTAAAGGTTGCGTGAGCGGTCGGAGCGATCGGGGTCAGCGGAAGCAGCCATTCCTATTCCTTGTACCACGATGGCACTCGTCTTTCGTCTCCTGTATGGAATCAGCCACCGAGCTTAAACGCAAGGCCCCTTCCACTCGGACGGGCATCTGTATGGCCCGTCCTTGCTTAGGATGACACTTCTAGACTGTTTCTTTAGAGGGACAAATGAAAATTGAAGAAACTCAGTACAAGGCGCCGTACTTGGTGGCCACCCAGCGGCCGTCTTTCTCCATGCTGGTGACCCAGAGATCTTCCGGGTAGGTGTTTGAGCCATCGCGGCGGGTCACATGGTAATGCAGGATAACCAGTGGCGGCTCGTCTTCCCGATCGAACAAGGTCCAGGAAACCAGCGGGTGCTGCTCTTCCGACTTGCAGATGAATTCGGCGTACTGGCGACGATAGTCCTTAAACCAATCCGCCAGTTCGCGCCGGCACTTGCCTTCTTGCATGGCGTTGACCATGTCGTCGCCGGGCTTTTCCGGCGCACGGTCGCGGATGGGATTAAAGCGAACCCGCAGCGGGTAACCGGAGAGAGGATCCTTCTCCTCGGAACGGGAAAGGATGGGCGGCTGATTGGATAGCCATATCAGCATGCCAAAGGCGTAGAGCACAAGGAGTACCACCACGCCTAGCCCGATCCATTTCTTTTGAACTGCCATGTCCTGAAGGCGAGTTTAGCCCTGATGGGTGGCCGATGGGGTAATGCAGAAGGTACAGGTACGTTAGTACCTAAAACGCTGGCTAGCTGACTAGCTTACTGGCTGATGTGATTTAGCCGAGCAGAGCCTAAACCCCGTTGGCCCCTAAAAAAGAACGCACCCGAGATCGGGTGCGTTCGCCGTGAGTTCTCAACGGGTCAGGCGGAGACCTAGCAAGCTACGTCTCTGCCCGACGGAATACCTAGGTACTGGGCACGGGTACTACGAATTCCTAGTCTTTCTCTTCTTCCCCGCCGGCAGCCGGCGGTTCGCCGCCGCCTTCGGCCTGCTGCTGCGCCTGCGCCTCTTCCATAGCCTTCTTGGCTTCGGCGGCACGCTTGGCGCGGATTTCGGCGCGCTTCTGGCGTTTTTCTTCGACCACCCGCTCTGCTCCCAGCAGTTCGATGAACGCCTTTTCGGCGCCATCGCCCTTCTGCCAGCCGGTGCGCACGATCCGCAGATAGCCGCCCTCGCGGTCCCCGAAGCGGGGCGAGAGTTCGAACAGCTTGTCCACAGCTTCGCGGGTCATGAGATAGGCGCCGGCCTGACGGCGCGCCGCCAGATCCCCGCGCTTGCCCAGAGTGATCATTTTCTCCACGTGCGGCCGCATGGCCTTGGCCTTGACCACCGTGGTCTCA
>Ga0134126_10013022_pt1 | contig 10502 bp, 11 predicted proteins | sample KB31752_FD_96881 | JGI IMG/M metagenome (GOLD analysis project Ga0134126, IMG submission 96881) | Terrestrial soil microbial communities with excess Nitrogen fertilizer from Kellogg Biological Station, Michigan, USA - KB3-175-2 | ecosystem: Environmental > Terrestrial > Soil > Unclassified ...
ACGTGGAAAACGCCTATCGCCGCTGCATCGTCGAGGGCCGCTTCGATTTCCGCCGCTGGGGACCGGCCGCCATGGAGGAGGTCTATCCGCTGTGGATGCTCAAGTACCTACCCAACATGCCGGCCTGCCACGTGGCCATCGCCCACGATGCCCGCGGCCCGAATAATTCGCATTCCTTGGCGGAAGCATCCAGTTTGATCTCGGTCGCCGAGGCGTTTCGCGTCATCCAGCGGGGGCATGCCGACGTGATGATCGCCGGCGGGGCAAGCAGCCGCATCCATCCGACGCTGTGGGCCCGCAGTTCGTTGCTACCCGTTTCACACCGCGACGGCGACCCGGCCAAGGCGTCTCGGCCGTTCGACGCCGGCCGCGACGGTTTCGTGAACGGCGAGGGCGCAGCCGCCTTCATTCTGGAAAGCCGCGAGCACGCTTTCGCGCGCGGCGCCCGAGTCCGGGCGAGCATTCGGGGGTTGGGCAATTACTTCGAGCCGCGCGTCGATGGCCGGCCCTTGCAAGGCGTCGCCACGCGGAGAGCAATCGCGGCGGCGCTGAAGATGGCCGAGTTGGGCCCCCGCGACGTCGGCCACGTGAACGCTCACGGAATGAGCACGATCGACGACGATCGCGCCGAGGCGCAAGCCATCCGCGCCGAGTTGGGCGACGCGCCGGTCACCGCGCCCAAGAGTTTCTTTGGCAATCTGGGCGCCGGCGGTGGCGCGGTCGAGATGGCCGTGAGCTTGCTGGCGCTCGAACACCGAACGACGCCCGTCACGCTGAACTACGAGCGCCCCGACCCCGAATGCCCGGTAAACGTCGTTCATTCGCAGCCGCTTGCCGCCGGCGCATCCACGGCCCTGCTGCTCAATCAATCTCCGATGGGCCAGTCGGTCGCCGTCCTGATCGCCGGGGAGTGAAGGATGAAGGATGAAAATGGGCCGGTCACTCCGGTAAACCACTGCTTCATCATTCCTCTCTTCCGCCTTCATCCTTCGGCCTCCTCCTTCCTCCTTTCGTCCGCTTTTGGTATCCTCCAGGCAGGAGGTTTGACGGACAACCTCGGCAACTCGGCATTGATGGATCGGAGTAGACGCCCATGACCTCTCCTCTCAAAAGCCTGATCGCCAGCGGCACGAAGCTGTGGCTCGATTCGATCGACCCCGACTTGGTCGCCAGCAACCGCAAGCTCGGCGCAACGGGGGCCACTTCGAACCCGATCATCATCGCCGACCTGATCAAAACAGGCCGTTTCGACGACGACCTCGACAAATTGATGCGCGATAGCCGGGACGACGACCAGATCGCCTGGAAGTTGACCGATCACCTCGTCCGCCAGGCGCAGCAAGTGTTCCTGCCGGCCTGGAAAGAAACGGGCGGAAACGACGGCTACGTCAGCTTCGAGCTCGATCCGCTGCTTGAAGATCCGTCGGCGAACATGCCGCAAAACCAACGCACGGCGCGCTACGTCGAACTCGGCAAGCGATGGTCGGCTGGACACCAGAACCGAATGATCAAAGTGCCGGCCACCCCCGCGGGCCTCGCCGCGCTCGAAGACCTGGCGGCGGCCGGCGTGACCTTGAACGTGACGCTGATTTTTTCCTCGCGGCAGTATCAGGCCGCGCGCGACGCGATTTGGCGCGGGGCGCAGCGCCGTGCGGCGGGCCTGGAGAAATTCAAGAGCGTCTACAGCATCTTCGTATCGCGGCTCGACGTGTACACGGAAAAGGCCGTGCCGCAACTTTCTCCGGCGGCCCAGGGCATGGTCGGCATCGTCAACGCCAAGCGCATCTGGCGCGAGAACCAAGATTTTTGGGCCAACAAAGGCACGCCGCTCAAGCAAGAGATGATCTTCGCCAGCACGGGCGTGAAAAAGCCGCAAGACCCGGCTTGGAAGTACGTCGAGGCGTTCGCCGGCAGCGACATCGAAACCAACCCGCCGGCCACGAACGACGCGGTCGAAAAGAGCGGCCGCGCGATCGCGCGGCACATCGACGAAATGCCCGAGAAGGCCGTCTTGGACGAAATCGATCGGCTGGTCGACATCCAGCAGCTCGAGCGGACATTGATGGAAGAGGGAATCAAGAAATTCGCCGATCCTCAGAAGGCGCTGCTGCACCTGATCGGCGAAAAGCGCGCGGCGTTGGCGGGGCGATAGCCAGGCCCGTTGAGTGGTGTTGGTCGATAATATTATTCTTCAATAAATTATTGACAATCGCGGGCGGCGGCTGATACATTGAGCGGCCGGCGCGACCCGATCCGCGGAGCGGAGGGTCCATTTCGTCAGCGTTGCTTTTTTCGTCAATTTCCGCTGTTCGTCCAACACAACTCCCGCACGGCATCGGCCATGCGGGACGAAAGACGACGATGCCGATGCTTCTTTCCACGATCGGCTCCGCGCCTACCCGGCGCGCCGGCCGCTCACGCTTCATTTCTTCGCGGTCTTCCTTTTCTCAATGGAGATTCATCATGTTGCGTCCGCGCTTGCAATCAGACTCGCCCCTCGGCGGGCTCGCGCTTTCGCGCCGAGGTTTTACGCTCGTGGAACTGCTCGTTGTGATTGCGATCATCGGAATTTTGATCGCTCTGCTGCTGCCCGCCGTGCAGGCGGCGCGCGAATCGGCCCGGCGGTCTCAATGCACCAATAATCTCAAGCAGCTCGGCATCGCGCTGCAGAACTACCACGACATACATCGCAAGTTCGCGAGTTGCTACTTCGGCCCCACGGCGAACGGCCCGCCCAACACGGGGCGCAGTTGGATGTTCGCGATTTTGCCTTTCGTCGAGCAGGCGAATTTGCAAGCCCTGAGTAGTTATTACCTGCCGATGGGCGGCGGAGCGGTCGGCAGCGCCACATATACGGTCAACACCCAAGTCTCGCTGACGGTCATTCCGGACTTTTTGTGTCCCACCGACCAAAATGAAGGCGGCCGCATGGGCAGCCGTTCCGACGGCGCCGGCACCCGTGCCGTCACCAACTACAAAGGGAACTGCGGAAGCAACTGGGCCTGGGGAGATCCGATTTGCCACTACACCTTCCCCAAGGGGGGCTACTGGCCCGGCAGCAACAATGGTCTCGATCGAGGCAATGGGATTTTCATGCGGAATTGGAGCAACCTCGACAACGCCTGGGTGCCGATGTCCGACGTGCAAGACGGACTTTCGAATACATTTCTGGTCGGCGAAGCAGTGCCGCGCTGGAGCCAGTGGACGTGGTGGTGGTACTCGAACGGCTCGACGGCGACCTGCGGCATTCCGCTGAACTATTCATCGTTGGCCATCACGACCAGCGGCGGTTCGCAGACGCTCGAAACCCGATGGGGCGATTGGCCGAACAACTATTCGTTCTTCAGCCGACATTCAGGCAGCGGGGCGAACTTCGTCTTCGCCGACGGGCATACCTCGTTTATCAGCGATAATATCGACTTGCTCACCTACCGCTACCTTGGCAATCGAGGCGACCAGGTGGCGATCAGCAACGCGGCGACAGGCGGCAACGCCCCCTAGTCCGTCGATCTCTATTCCATGTACCCGCGGTCGCGGCCAGCCGCCTTCCGTGAATTCATTCGTCAACCAGGATCGCCGATGAACTATTCCGTTTCTTCCCTGTTCGGCTGCGCCTTGCTGGTTTTGTTTCTGAGCGGCTGCGGCGGCGGTTCCAAGGCCGGAACCTATCCCGTGACGGGCGTGGTGACGTTCAAGGGCGAGCCGCTGCCCAACGCCGCCGTGACCTTCTTTCCGGTGCAGGGCCGTCCGGCCGCGGGCATGACCAACGCGCAGGGCGAGTACTTCCTTTCGACTTTCGCTGCGGGCGACGGGGCGATGTCCGGGACGTACAGCGTGACCGTCGCCGAGCCGGCCGTCGAGATGAAGGAGGGCGACTATTCGATCCCCGAGCCGAAGCCGCCTCGGTTCCCGGTCAAGTACACCGACCCCAAACAATCCGAGCTTAAATTCGAAGTCAAGCCCGGCGAAGAAAACAAGTTCGCGATTGATTTGAAGGAATAGCCGAGCCTGCCTTCTCGACGTGTGCGGTTCGCCTTGGCGCCGTAGGGCGGACCCCTGATCCGTCGCCCTAGCAGGCTGGGCAGCCCGCCCATCCCTGCTCATCCGCCAGCTTCTTGCGTTTCGGTTTATCGCAGCCGAACGGACTCTTTCTCGCGGGTCAATGCATATCTCGCCAGACGCATTGGATTGTTCTTGTAAATAAATTTATTATTTTTTACAAGATCTATAGCTTGACTAGGACTGCTTTCACGATACGGTAAAGGGCGCGCCAAACTCGAGACAAGCTTTGGCGGCGAAAAGCGTCCGAGTCTAGCACGTCGCCCACTTGCAGGTTTCATCTCCTGATTGCCCGCCGGAAAATGGATGCGCTGGCAGGCGGGAGATGCGCGGTTTTCATTTGTTTCCGTATTTCATATCTCGTCATCTTCGAGGAGGAGCCGTCATGCGGACGAAACGAACCCATGCCAAAACATCGCGCCTGGCATTTACCTTGGTCGAGTTGCTGGTGGTGATCGCGATCATCGGCATCTTGATCGCCCTGCTTCTGCCCGCCGTGCAAGCGGCGCGCGAATCCGCCCGGCGGTCTCAATGCACCAATAATGTGAAGCAACTGGGCGTGGCGTTGCAAAATTATCACGACATCCATAAAAAGTTCGCGGGTTGCTACGCGGGAAGTACCGGGAACGTCAACCTCAGCACCGGGCGCAACTGGATGTTCGCGATTTTGCCTTTCATCGAACAGGGCAACTTGCAGGCTTTGACCAGCTATACGTTGCCCATGGGCAGCGGGGCGGTCGGCAGCGCCACATACACGATCAATACGCAAGTCACTCTGACGGTCGTCCCGGCCTTCTTATGTCCCACCGACCAGAACGAAGGCGGCATCATGGGTACCCGCTCCGACGGCGCCGGCACGCGCGCCGTCACGAATTACAAAGGTTCCTGCGGCAGCAACTGGGCATGGGGAGACCCAATCTGCCAGTACACGTTTCCCAAAGGCGGCTACTTCGCCCCCAGCAACAATGGTCTCGATGCAACCAACGGGATCTTCATGCGCAATTGGAACAACGATCCCAAGGGCTGGGTGCCGATGTCCGATGTGCAAGATGGTCTCTCGAACACTTTCCTCGTCGGCGAGGCGGTGCCGCGTTGGAGTCAGTGGAACTGGTGGTGGTGGTCCAATGGCTCGACGGCGACCACTGGCATCCCGTTGAATTATTCATCGGTGGCCATCACGACCAGCGGCGGGACGAAGACTCTCGAAAGCCAGTGGGGCGATTGGCCGAACAACTATTCGTTCTTCAGCCGCCACGCGGGCTCGGGGGCGAATTTCGTGTTCGCCGACGGGCATACCTCGTTTATCAGCGATAATATCGACTTGAACACTTACCGCTACCTGGGCAATCGAGGCGATCAAGTGGCGATCAGCAACGCGGCGACAGGCGGCAGCGCCCCCTAGCCCGTCTATCTCCATTCCATGTACCATCGATCGCGGCCGGCCGCGTTTAGCTCTATCATTCATCAGCAAGGACCGCCCATGAAATACCCCCTATCTCGAATAGTGGGCTGCGCCTTGCTGGCTTTGTTTCTGGGCGGCTGCGGCCGCAGTTCCAACGTCAAGACTTATCCCGTGACGGGCGTGGTGACGTTCAAGGGCGAGTTGCTGCCGAACGCCGTCGTCTCTTTCTTTCCGGCAGGCGGTCGCCCGGCATCGGGCATGACGAACGCCCAGGGGGAATTCTCGCTTTCGACGTTCAAGGCAGGAGACGGGGCGATGCCCGGCATGCATAGCGTGACCGTCTCGGAACCGGCCGCCGAGATGAAGGAAGGCGATTATTCGGTCCCCGAGCCGAAGCCGCCGCGTTTCCCGGTCAAGTACACCGATCCCAGGCAATCGGAGCTTAAGTTCGAGGTCAAGCCGGGCGAAGAGAACAAGTTCGCGATCGATTTGAAGGAATAGGCCCGCAGAGCAAGCGTCCTCGCTTGCTTTCGCTTGCCGCTGTCCACATCAGCCGCGAAACAGCGAGCCGAAGGCGTCAGCCTCCGGTTCCGGCGGGGGCGCGACCGAGCACCCCTTCGGCGGCGCGCTGTTGCCTGACGCATCAACCGGAGGCTGACGCCTCCGGCTCGCCGCTTGCTATTGGTCCTTGGGCGAACTGACCATTGACCAGATGGAGACGATGGTTCGCCCCTCTCAAAAGCCGCAGCGCTTGAAACGCGGCGCAGACCAGCTTTACAATGTCGCACGGCCATCAGGGCGCCACGTTCCGACCAAGATCTTCTTGGCGGCGCCGCCGACGCGAAACTGCCGCCCTCAACGAACCCGACCCTTGACCTCCGGAGATTCGATATGTCATCTCGCAAACGCCATCGGCTGCGATCGGTTGCGATCCTCGTCGCGCTGGTCTCGCTGGCGAGCGCCGCGGCGGCGCAGCAACCCGCCCAGCCCAAGCCGCCCCCCGCGAAAGACGCCGATCTGAAGCCGACCTACGCCGACGTGGCCTACGGTCCGGCGCCGCGCAACGTGCTCGACTTCTACCAGGCGAAAAGCGATCGCCCGGCGCCACTGCTGATCAATATTCACGGCGGCGGGTTCGTCGGCGGCGACAAAAGCCAGTTCAACAAGGCCATGGTCCGGCTGATGCTCGATGCGGGCGTCAACTTCGCCACCATCAACTACCGGTTCGTCAATGGCGAGGACGTGATCTTTCCCGCGCCGCAGCTCGACGGCGCCCGGGCGGTGCAGTTCCTGCGCAGCAAGGCGAAGGAGTGGAATATCGATCCGCGGCGCGTGGCGTGCCTCGGCGGATCGGCTGGGGCCGGGATTTCGATGTGGATCGGCTTTCACGATGACCTGGCCGACCCTAAGAGCAGCGACCCGGTCGCGCGGCAAAGCTCGCGCATCCAGGCCATCGGAACGCTGGGCGGCCAGGGCACCTACGATCTGATCAAGATCAAAGAACTGATCGGGGGCCGGGCCTGGGAACATCCGTCGCTGTTCAAGGTCTACGGCATCAAGAACATCGACGAAGCCCTGCATCCTTCCGAAGAACTGCAGCGGCGCTACGACGAAGGCTCGGCGATCACCTTCCTGACCAAGGACGATCCGCCGCTGTTCATGATCTACAACGAAGCCGACGGCCCGCTGCCGGCCGATGCCAAGCCGGGCCAGGGGATTCACCATCCCAACTTCGGCCGGCAGTTGAAGACGAAGATGGACGAACTGGGCATCGAGAACGTCTTCGTTAATGGCTCGGACGCGAAAGGCCGCAACCCGGCGGGCGAGATGTTCGCATTCTTTCGAAAGCAGTTCGAGAAGGCGAAATGACCCCGGCTCGGCGCCGGACGGCCCCCCTCGTCCGACATCGCGCCCGGAGGTTTCCGTTGGGTCAAAGAGAGACGGGCGAACCTCGCCCGCGGTTCTCTTGTCAGAACGTCATGGTCCTTTTCGCGTCGAGCAGCGACTAACGAATCATCCGGGCTGAAGAGACCCAGCGATGCCACGAATCAAGTGCTGGCAGGTCGATGCGTTCACCGATCGCCCGTTCGCGGGCAATCCGGCGGCGGTCTGCTGGCTGGAGCAAGAGGCCGACGCGGCGTGGATGCAGCAGGTCGCCGCGGAGATGAATCTTTCCGAGACGGCGTTCGTGCGGCCGCTCGGCGAAGGCCACGAGCTGCGCTGGTTCACGCCGGCGGTCGAGGTCGATCTGTGCGGCCATGCGACTTTGGCCGCGGCCCACGCTTTGTGGCAAAGCGGCGTGGCGCCGAAGGGCGCGCTTCGCTTTCACACGCGAAGCGGGGTGCTGGCCTGCACGCAAGTCGGCGACTTCATCGAACTGGATTTTCCCGCGACCCCGGCCGCGGCGATGGCGCCGCCCGCGACGCTCGTCGAGGCATTGGGCGTCGAGCCGGTTTTCACGGGCAGCTCGAAGTTTTATTTGCTCGTCGCGCTCGCTTCGGCCGCTGCGGTGCGGTCGCTACGGCCCGACTTTCGCAAGCTGCTCGACGTGCCGACGCTGGGCGTGATCGCGACCGCCGCGAGCGACGATCCGAAGTTCGATTTCATCTCGCGGTTCTTCGCTCCGGCGTTGGGCGTGAACGAAGACCCGGTCTGCGGTTCGGCGCACTGCTGCCTGACGCCCTATTGGGCCGAGCGGCTGGGAAAATCGCAGTTGACGGCCTATCAGGCGTCGGCCCGGGGCGGCGTGCTGCGGCTGAAGCTCGATGGCGACCGCGTGACGCTCGGCGGGCAGGCGGTGACGATTTGGCAGGGCGAACTGGTCTAAACGGACCACGGAGACTGCTCGCGACATGCTCGTTCGCCCCGTAAAGCCCCAGGACCACGCGGCTTGGATCGAAATGCGGCAGGCGCTGTGGCCGGAATGTCCTTACGCCGAGCAACTCGTCGAGGTCGCACGGACTCCGGCCTCCGAGATCCAAGCCGTCTTCGTCGCGGAATCGCCGACGGGCGAACTATGCGGCTTTATCGAAATGGACCTGCGCGAGTTCGCGTCCGGCTGCGCCACAAGCCCCGTCGGCTATATCGAGGGCTGGTACGTGAAGCCGCAGTTCCATCGACAGGGAATCGGCCGCGCGTTGGTCATCGTCGGCGAGCAATGGGCCGTGGAACGAGGCTGCGTCGAAATGGCCTCCGATGCCCTGATTGAAAATATCGTCAGCCAGCAAGCCCATCGAGCGCTGGGTTATGAGGAGAGCGAACGTCTCGTGTGCTTTAGAAAGGGGCTGCCCGCATGAAGAATTCTGCATGCCGAGAAAGATGACTCAACCCGTTCCCATTTGCATCCGACCCGAGCTTTCCGCGGACGTAGCGCAGGTTCGTGCGGTCGTCGAAGCGGCCTTTTCAGCCTCGGCTTTCGGTCACCATGGCGAGGCGGACCTGATCGAACGCCTCCGCGCCGGCTGCTCTGAAATCCTCTCTCTGGCAGCGGACTACGAAGGCCGGCTGGTTGGTCATGTCCTGTTTTCGCCTGTCTCGCTTCACCTTGCGGGCGACTGCGACAGCCCGATTTGCACGGGAATGGGATTGGGGCCGCTGGCCGTGCTGCCAGCGCAGCAACGTCGCGGGATTGGCTCGCGGCTCGTCGAAGAGGGTTTGGATTTGCTTCGCCAGCGAGGCTGCCCTTTCGCGTGCGTGCTCGGCGACCCCGCCTTCTATGGTCGCTTCGGATTTCAGCCAGCCGCCCCACTGGGAATTCTTTGTGAGTTCGGCGGCGCCGAGAATGGCGCTTTCCAGATCATCTACATGACGGACGAGGCGCCCGGGCTTTCGTCCAGGCTGGCGAAGTACCGCCCGGAGTTCTCCGATTTGGGACACGAGCCGAGGCCTTGATGCAAATCACCATCGAAACCGACCGTTTGCTGCTGCGAGCCCTTTCGCTCGACGATGCTCCGGTGTTCTTCGAGCTCAACAGCGATCCGGAAGTCGTCCGCTACACGGGCGGCGACAGCCTAGGGTCGGTGGCAGAGGCCAGGCAGAGGATCTGCGAGCGCATCTTGCGCGACTATGCCGTGCATGGCTTCGGCCGCTGCGCCATGATCCTCAAAGAGACCGGCGCCCTGATCGGGCTGGCGGGTCTCAAGCATCTCGACGAGTTCGAGCAAGTCGACGTGGGCTACCGTTTGCTGCGTAAGTTCTGGGGACGAGGGCTGGCGACCGAAGCGGCCCGTGCGTCGATCGCCTACGGATTCGACGTTCTCCGGCTCCCGCAAATCATTGGGCTGGTCGATCCGCCGAATCTCGCCTCGGTGCGAGTGCTTGAAAAATCCGGCTTGGTTTTCGAGAAGACCGTCGAATATCGTTCGCAGCAGGTGTCGAAGTATCTCATCGCCCGGGCCGATTGCCGGCCGCGATAGCCGTTTTACCGCGTTTGCCTGCTCGCAATCGCGTCGAGCTACCCAAGTTCCTGCAAAAAGCCCACCAAAGGTCAAGGCGCCGGCAATTCGCTGACGTTGGGACAATCGAAGGTGACGACCGCCGGGCTTTCCGCGCGCTAGGTCCGCAAACCTCAGTACCGCGGCAGCGAACGATCGATTTGCTCGGCCCAGGCGTCGATGCCGCCGGTCATGCTCTGCGTCTTCTGAAAGCCCTGCTGCCGCAGCCAACGAGTGACCTGCATGCTGCGGCCGCCGTGGTGACAATGCACGACGACTTCGCGATCGCGATACGGTTCCAGTTCGGCGGCGCGGGCCATGAGTTGGCTCATGGGAAATAGCTCGGCGCCGGCAATGCTGACGGTCTCATATTCGTCCGGCTCGCGGCAATCGATCAGGACGAAGTCGTCGCCCGCATCCAGTTTGGTTTTGACCGTCTGGCAGCTAATTTCCAGCGGCAGCTTTTCAGCCATGAGATCGGTTTCCTGCGATGAGTTGCGGGGGCTATGACGTATCGTCATTCGCCCCTCATCTTACGCAATTCGCCGGGAGGCGGAAGGGTAGAACTGCTCCCTCTCCCCTTGGGAGAGGGCTGGGGTGAGGGCAGG
>Ga0134126_10013023_pt1 | contig 10501 bp, 8 predicted proteins | sample KB31752_FD_96881 | JGI IMG/M metagenome (GOLD analysis project Ga0134126, IMG submission 96881) | Terrestrial soil microbial communities with excess Nitrogen fertilizer from Kellogg Biological Station, Michigan, USA - KB3-175-2 | ecosystem: Environmental > Terrestrial > Soil > Unclassified ...
CGCGGCGTACAACAAGAAGCTGGGCATGTTCGACCTGACCGGCATCGCGCCGGCCCCGCGCGGCATCCCGCAGATCGAGGTCTCCTTCGACATCGACGCCAACGGCATCGTGAACGTCTCCGCCAAGGACCTCGGCACCGGCAAGGAGCAGCGGGTCCAGATCACCGGCGGCTCCACGCTGTCCAAGGACGACATCGACAAGATGGTCCGCGACGCCGAGGCGTACGCCGAGGAGGACCGCCGCCGCCGCGAGGAGGCCGAGGTCCGCAACCAGGCCGACACGCTCGTCTACTCGACCGAGAAGTTCCTCGCCGAGAACGACGACAAGGTTCCCGCGGACGTCAAGGCCGAGGTGAAGGACGCCATCGCTGACCTGAAGAAGGCCATCGAGGGCAACGACATCGAGGCGATCAAGACCGCCAGCGAGCACGCCGCCACGGTCAGCCAGAAGATGGGCAGCGCGATCTACGCCGCCGCCCAGGCCGAGCGGCAGGCCTCCGGCGAGGCGCCCGAGGGTGCCACCGCGGAGACCCCGCAGGACGAGGGCGTGGTCGACGCCGAGATCGTCGACGACGGAGAAGGTGAAGGCGCTGCCCGATGACAGCACCCGAGGAACCCGGCATGGGGCCGGTCATCCGCGATAACCGGCGGATCGACCCGGTGACTGGGCAACCCAGAAGGGGCAAGCACGCGGCCTCCCAGCCGGCCGGCACCTCAGGTGCCGGCCGGCCGGGGGTCCCCGGCTCGACCCGGCACGGCCGGGGCGGCGAGGACGCGGGCTCCCCAGCCGACGAGGTAACCCCGCCCGAGGGCACGCCCGCCGCGGCGCCCGCGCCGGAGGCGGCCCCCAAGGCCACGGCCGGCGCCGCCGCCAGCCAGCTGCAGAGCCAGCTGGCGGAGCGGACCGCCGACCTCCAGCGGCTGCAGGCCGAGTACGCCAACTACCGCAAGCGGGTCGACCGGGACCGGGCCACGGTGCGCGAGCACGCGGTGGCCGGCACGCTGTCTGAGCTGCTGCCGGTGCTTGACGCCATCGGCCAGGCCCGCGAGCACGGCGAGCTCTCCGGCGGCTTCAAGTCGGTGGCTGACTCGCTGCAGGCGGCGGTCGGCAAGCTCGGCCTGGTCAGCTACGGGCAGCGCGGTGACGCGTTCGACCCGAAGATCCACGAGGCGCTAACCCACACCTATTCGCCGGACGTGGCTGAGGATACCTGCGTGGAGATCTTCCAGCCCGGCTACAAGGTAGGCGAGCGGATTCTCCGGCCCGCCCGGGTCGCGGTCGCGGCCCCGGCCAACGGGCCAGAGGGAAGCGGCAACGCCGCCGAGTGGCCGTCAGAAGACAATAACTAAACAGCCCAGCGAGGCCAGATGAGCGCGAAGGACTACCAGAAGGACTACTACAAGGTTCTTGGCGTACCCAAAACCGCAACGGCCGCCGAGATCAAGAAGTCCTACCGTGAGCTCGCACGGAAGTACCATCCCGACGCCAACAAGGGAAGCACCGAGGCCGAGGAGCGCTTCAAGGAGATCACCGAAGCGTACAACGTGCTGTCCGATGAGAAGCAGCGCAAGGAGTACGACGAGGCCCGGTCCATGTTCGGCGGGTTCCGGGTGCCGGCCGGCGGCCGGCCGGGGGCCGGCGGTACGACCTTCGACCTCGGCGACCTCTTCGGCAACGGCGAGGGTCTCGGTGACGTGCTCGGCGGCATCTTCCGCAACCGTCCAGGGGGCGGAGCGGCCAGCCGGGCGCGGCGCGGCGCGAACGTGGAAACCGAGACCACGCTGTCCTTCGGTGACGCGATCGACGGCGCGACCGTGAGCCTGCGCCTGACCGGGGAGGGACCCTGCCCCGTCTGCGGCGGCACCGGCGCGAAGTCCGGCACGATCCCCAAGGTCTGCCCGGACTGCCACGGCACCGGGCAGCAGGCCAAGAACCTCGGCGGCTTCGGGCTCTCCGAGCCCTGCAAGACCTGCCGGGGCCGGGGGCTCGTCGTAGAGGACCCGTGCACCTCGTGCAGCGGCAGCGGGCGGGCGATGAGCTCGCGCACCATCCAGGCACGCATACCCGCGGGGGTCGCGGACGGGCAGCAGATCCGGATTCCGGGCAAGGGCGCCCCGGGCGAGCACGGCGGCAAGGCGGGCGACTTGTACGTCCGCGTGCACGTCAAGCCGCACGAGGTGTTCGGCCGGAGCGGTGACAACCTGACCGTCACCGTGCCGGTGACGATCACCGAGCTGGCGCTGGGCGCGGACATCAAGGTGCCGACCCACCGCGGCCCGGCCGTCACCGTGCGGGTCAAGCCGGGCTCGGCGAACGGGACCGTGATCCGCGTCCCCGGCCGGGGCGTCCGCCGCAAGGACGGGACGCTCGGGGACCTCCGGGCCACGCTCGAGGTGACGGTGCCGCAGGACCTGAACAACAAGGCCAAGTCCGCGCTGGAGGACCTCAGGATCGCCACTTCGGGCAGCACTGACCCGCGGGAGGAACTGCTCCGGCGGGCCCGGCAGGGCTAGGCATCACCAGATTTACCGAGATTGATGGCACAGAAGGGAAGGAGATGACATGAACAGCCCTTACGAGCTGTCCGATGACATGCCCGTGTATGTCATCTCCGTGGCCGCGAGCCTGTCCGGGATGCATCCGCAGACGCTGCGCGGCTACGAGCGGGTCGGCCTCGTGACTCCGCGGCGCACCACCGGCGGCGGTCGTCGTTACTCCATGCGGGACATCCTCGCCCTGCGCGAGATTCAGCGGCTGTCCCAGGACGAGGGGATCAACCTCTCCGGCATCAAGCGCATCCTTGACCTGGAGCGCGAGGTCGAGCAGGCCCGGCTGATGGCGGCCGAGCTGCAAGCCGAGCTGTCCATGCTGCGGAACGAGCTGGAGTCCACCCGCGCGGTGGCGGCCAGGCTCGCCGAGCTTCGCCGGTCACAGACCGTCGACCCGGCGGCCGCGCTCGTGCCTGTCCGGTCATCCACCAGGGTGACCTTCTGGCAGGCAGCGTCGAAGCAGGGCGAACAGCGCGGCGGCGCCGACTAAAAGTTAATAACGACCAAGGGGATTAATCCTTATGGCTTACAAGAGAACGGATAAGAGCGAGGAAGCGCTCGGGGCGGCCATCCAGCAGGCCACGGCGGACGGCAACCCCCAGGTCGAGCCCGTGCACCTGCTCCTCGCGCTGCTACAGCAGACGGACGGCATGATCCGGCCGCTGTTCGAACGGGTCGGCGCGGACCTGGACCGGGTGCGCACCGAGGCGGCGGTGCTGCAGCGGAAGCTCCCGCAGACCCACGGCTCCGCGGCCAGCCGTCCGGACGGTTCCCGCCAGCTCCTTGCGGTGCTCAACACCGCCGAGGAGCTGGCCGGGGAGATGGGCGATGACTACCTCTCCACCGAGCACCTGCTGGCAGGCCTGGCCACCGGTAACGGGCCGCTAGCGCAGGCCCTGCAGCAGGCCGGGGCGACCCCGGAGGCGCTGACCGACGCGATCAAGCAGCTACGCGGCGGCACCCGGGTCACCACCGCGAACCCGGAGAGCACGTTCCAGGCGCTTGAGAAGTACGGCGTCGACCTCACCAAGCTCGCCATGGACGGAAAGCTCGACCCGGTTATCGGCCGTGACGCCGAGATCCGCCGGGTGGTTCAGGTCCTGTCCCGGCGTACGAAGAACAACCCGGTGCTGATCGGGGAGCCCGGCGTCGGCAAGACGGCCGTCGTCGAGGGCCTCGCCCAGCGCATCGTGGCGGGTGACGTGCCCGAGTCCCTGCGCGGCAAGCGGCTCATCTCGCTTGACCTCGGCAGCATGGTCGCGGGCGCGAAGTACCGCGGCGAGTTCGAGGAGCGGCTCAAGGCCGTGCTCAACGAGATCAAGTCCAGCGACGGACAGGTGATCACGTTCATCGACGAGTTGCACACGGTCGTGGGCGCCGGGCGCGCCGACGGAGCGATGGACGCGGGCAACATGCTCAAGCCCATGCTGGCCCGCGGCGAGCTGCGCATGGTCGGCGCCACCACGCTCGACGAGTACCGCGAGCGGATCGAGAAGGACCCCGCGCTCGAGCGCCGCTTCCAGCAGGTTCTCGTGGGCGAGCCGTCCGCCGAAGACACGATCGCGATCCTGCGCGGCCTCAAGGGCCGGTACGAGGCGCACCACAAGGTGCAGATCTCCGACGCTGCCCTAGTCGCGGCGGCGACGCTGTCCGACCGCTACATCACGGCCAGGTTCCTGCCCGACAAGGCCATCGACCTGGTCGACGAGGCCGCCTCCCGGCTGCGGATGGAGATCGACTCCTCCCCGGTGGAGATCGACGAGCTGCGCCGGGCCGTGGACCGGATGAAGATGGAGGAGCTGGCGCTCTCCCACGAGTCGGACGCCGCGAGCAAGGACCGCCTGGAGAAGCTGCGCGGCGACCTCGCGAACCGGCAGGAGCAGCTCACCGCGCTGACCGCGCGCTGGGAGCAGGAGAAGACCGGGCTCAACCGGGTCGGCGAGCTGAAGAAGCGGCTTGACGACCTGAAGGGCCAGGCCGAGCGGGCCCAGCGCGACGGGGACTACGAGAAGGCGTCGAGGCTGCTCTACGGCGAGATCCCGACCCTCGACGCGGAAATCGCCGAGGCGGTGGCGAGCAGCGACCGCCCCGACGAGCAGGCTGTGCCCGCTGCCGCGCCCATGGTGAAGGAAGAGGTCGGGCCCGACGACGTCGCTGACGTCGTGTCGGCCTGGACCGGCATCCCCGCCGGACGGCTCCTGGAAGGCGAGACCGGCAAGCTCCTCCGCATGGAGAACGAGCTCGGCGCGCGGGTGATCGGTCAGGCTTCCGCCGTGCAGGCGGTGTCCGACGCGGTGCGGCGGGCCCGGGCGGGCGTCGCGGACCCGGACCGGCCCACGGGGTCGTTCCTGTTCCTGGGGCCGACCGGTGTCGGCAAGACGGAGCTGGCGAAGGCGCTGGCCGAGTTCCTCTTCGATGACGAGCGGGCGATGATCCGCATCGACATGAGCGAGTACAGCGAGAAGCACTCGGTCGCGCGGCTGGTCGGCGCGCCGCCCGGCTACGTTGGCTACGAGGAGGGCGGGCAGCTCACCGAGGCGGTGCGGCGGCGGCCCTACTGCGTCGTGCTGCTCGACGAGGTCGAGAAGGCGCACCCCGAGGTCTTCGACGTGCTGCTGCAGGTCCTCGACGACGGGCGGCTCACCGACGGCCAGGGGCGGACCGTGGACTTCCGTAACACGATCCTGATCCTCACCTCGAACCTGGGCTCCGCCTTCATCGCCGATCCCGCGCTCGACGACCGGGCCAAGCGCGACGCGGTCATGAACGCGGTCCGCGCCTCGTTCAAACCGGAGTTCCTGAACCGGCTGGACGACGTGATCATCTTCGACTCGCTGTCGACGGCGGAGCTGACCAGGATCGTGGACATCCAGGTGGCGCGGCTCGGCAAGCGGCTGTCCGCGCGGCGGCTCACCCTTACGGTGACGCCCGCCGCCCGCGACTGGCTGGCCCTGACCGGGTTCGACCCGGTGTACGGGGCCCGGCCGCTGCGGCGGCTGGTCCAGTCGGCGATCGGCGACAAGCTGGCCAAGGCCCTGCTAACGGGGACCATCACGGACGGCGACGAGGTGATCGTGGACCTGGACACGGACCGCGACGAGCTGACCGTCAACGAGGCCGCCAAGGTCGGCTAGCGTAACGCGCTGCCACACAAGGAAGCGGGGCGACCCCGGTCCTCGCTAGAGGACCCGGGGGTCGCCCCGCCCTCAGCCGCGCGGGTGCGAGGAGTCCAGCATGTGGTCGTAGTCGTCCTCGTCAAGGCCGAGGTCCACGCGGATCCGGTAACGGAGGCGGAGCAGCAGCTGCAGCTCGGCGTCGTCACCCAGCGCGATGCACCGCTCGACCCCGGTCGTCGCCCACTCGAGGGCGCCCCGCAGGTCGCCCTGCTCGGTGAACAGCTCCGCGAGCAGGTCACAGGTGCGCGGCGTCACCGCCTCACGGTCGGTGGTCAGCGCCGTGAGCAACTGGTCCGCCTCGCCTTCGCGGCCCAGGTCGCGCAGCGCCCGGACCAGGTGCACCCGAGGGTCGGCGAAGGTAGCGCCGCCGTCCTCGATCGCGGCGGAGAACTCGTCCGCCGCTCGCTGCGCGTTGTCGGCGCTCATCCACTGCTCGCCTGCCCGCAGGTGAAACTCGGCCCGCAGGCCAGGCTCGGCCTGCTGCGCCAACTCGCTCATACGAACAGCGGCCCGCACATGATTGCCAGTACGCGCCGCCTGGAACTCGATCTCGTCGAAGTCTTCGACGTTCGCCACTCTTCCCACGGTACCCCAGCGGCCCTTCTGCATTCCTACTGATTTAGCGTCCGCACCCGGGTGCGGACGCGCTTGCCAGTTTCCCATTCCCGATCGCGGGCTGATCAAGCGGAGATCGCCGGCTAGCGACGGGCTCGCTCGAGCGCGTCCCAGAAACCGCGGCGCAGCGCGTGCCTGACCTCATCGTGCAGCAGGAAGTCGATCGGCAGCGCCGAACCCTGCAGGAGCCGCGCCTCAAGGTCCGAGGGCATCCGGGGCTTGCGCGCCAAGACGGCTTCAAGCCACAGCGCCGGGGCGTCGCGCGCCACCGATTCGCCAAATGCCTGGCCCTCCTCGTGCGCCGACTGCACCGCGTCGGCCAGCGAGACGCTGGGTGCGCCACCGCCGCCCGGGTAACCGCCGGGCCCGGCGAGCCCGATGGGACCCGACGGCGCGCCGAGTTCCTGCTGCGGCCCCGGCTGTCCGCCCGCGCCCAGCGGTACGGGCGGGCCCTGGGAAGCCGGCGGGAGCTGCGGTACCTGCTGCGGGGGCGGCGGGGCGCCCGGTGGCACCTGCGGCCCAGGGCCGCCGACCGCGCCCGGACCCTGGATCACGTGGCGCGGACCGCCGAGGGCGCCGCCCCGGGCTCCCGGGTAATCCATGGGCACCACCGGCGCCATCGGCACAGCGGGCTGGCCGCCGGTCGGCTGACCGCTCGTCGGCTGACCGCTTAGCTGCTGGCTGCCTAGTTGCTGACCGCCTAGTTGCTGACCGCCCAGAGCCTGGCCCAGGCCCGCCTCCGGCGGCGCGGGCGGCAGGCCGGCCGGCTGACCCGGATTCGGCCCGCCGGGCACCGGGCCGCGGGTGGGCAGCCGCCGGACCTGAGCCGAGCCGTTGCCCGGCAGCGCGGCAGGCACCGGCTGCAGCCGGTCGCCGTTGTCGCCCGCGGGTGCCTCCCGGAGCATGCTCTCGCGCTGGTACGGCTCCCGGACGCCGCCCGGGTTATAGGCGGCGAGGTCGCCGCCCAGGCGCGGCCGGCCGACCGCGCGGTCCCGCTCGCGGTCGCCGGGCAGGTCGTCGGTCGGCGCGGGCAGCGCCACCGGCGCCGCGTAGATGTCCTCGCGCGGCGGCGAGACGGGGACTGGCGCCGGCGCCGGCGGCGTAGCGTAGTCGGGGACGGGCCCGTACTCCACGGCCGGGCCGTAGTCGAGGGCGGAGCCGTAGTCGACCGGCGGCGCCTGGTCAGCCGCGGCGGCGTGTTCGGCGGCGTGGGCGTAATCCGGGGCCGTGCCGTAGTCCACGGACGCGCTGTAGTCCACGTTCGCGCCAAAGTCGGCGGACGGCGCGTCCGCCCGCTCGGGCTGGGCCGGCTCGCCGGGCGCGCCGTCCGCCGCGGCCGGCCGGCCCGCCGGCTCCGCCGGCGGCACCGGCCCCGGGCCGGGGCGCCCTGGCGGCTGCGCGTACGCGACCGCGCGGCCCGCCGCCGCGGCCCCGTTCCCGTTGACGCCGTTGCCGTTTACGCCGTTCCCGTTGTAGCTTCCGTTCACGGCCGGACGCATCGCGGCCGCCGCGCTGTCGGACTCGTCCGGGCGCGGCGGCTCGGCCCCGGAGATCAGTTCCACGTAGGGCCGCAGGTGCGCGGCGCTGATCTCCACGATGTCATCGCACTCCTGGCGGAGCGTGCGGGAGATCGTCCAGTCGCCGTTGGCCGCGATGTGCAGCAGGGTGACCCGCATGCCCATGTCCTGAACGTCGGCGATCACCTGCGCGAGGTCCTCCTCCGCGCTGACCACCATCACGTCGCTGACGGCCTTGTTCCGCGCCAGGGTGGTGAGGTCGCGGTGAATCTCGCCCTCGACGCCCTCCCGGCGGCCCGGCCGCATCTTCGCCACCCGGAGCTTGACGCCCGGCAGGTCGGCCAGCGTGTCATGGTCGGCCGACCGCCGGCCTTCCACGGTCGCCTCGTACCAGTAGCAGCGCAGCAGCGGGAGCCTGGTCCGCTCCACCGCCAGGCTCCCGAATAGCTGCAGCAAGCCGGCGTAGTCCCAGGACACGGACTCACGGCGGCGCGTTCCGTGCACCGCCATCGCACCGTCCGTCAGCACATAGCCCGCGTCCACGAACAGCGCACAGCGATCCACGCGACACCGCCTTCCCCTCAGTCCGAGAACATGCCAGGTCAAAGACCGCGTACAGACCACGGTCGAATGCTCTCCGCCCCCACTAGGGTAATGAAGCACGCCGTCCGTCATGGCCGTTCCGCAGGAACTCACCCGCCCTCGTATGCTCTTGAGACGTGAATGACCGTGAGGAACTGCTAGCCGGGATCAAGGCCAGGGGAGTCGTGCACGGCGACTTCGAGCTCTCGTCCGGCGCCCGCGTCACCAGTTACGTGGACCTGCGCCGGGTGACCCTTGACGGCAGGCTCGCGCCGCTCGTCGGCCGGGTGCTGCTCAGCGCCACGGCCCACCTGGCCTACGACGCGGTGGGCGGGCTGACGCTCGGCGCGGACCCGGTAGCCGCCGCCATGCTGCACGCCGCGGCCAACCGCGGCACCCCGGTCGACGCGTTCGTGGTGCGCAAGGCCGAGAAGGCGCACGGGCTGCAGCGCAGGATCGAGGGGCCCGACGTGACGGGCCGCCGGGTGCTCGCGCTTGAGGACACCTCGACAACCGGCAACTCGGTGCTGGCCGCGGTGGACGCGCTGCGGGAGGCGGGCGCCGAGGTCGTCGGCGTCGCGGTCATCGTCGACCGCGGCGCCCGGCAGCGGGTGCTCGACCGCGGCCTGCCCTACATCGCGGTGTACGAGCTGGACGAGCTCGGCGTCACCGGCTAGCTAGCGGCGGATCCGGTCGGCGGGCGTCTCACCGGGACGGGCCGCGGCGGCGCCCTCCCGGCGGAACTCGCGCAGCCGGTAGATCACGAAGCCGGCGACCGCTACCACCACGACCGCCACAAGCACGTAGGTGGCCAGCGACAGGCTGTGGTTGATCTTGCTCCACTCGCCGCCCAGGCTGTAGCCGATGCTGGACAGCACCACCACGTAGACAAGCGTCCCGATCGCGCTGAGCACCCCGAACCGCACCGGCGGGATCTCCACGAAGCCCGCCACGATCGACGCGAACGCCCGGACGAAGGGCAGCATGCGCGCCACCGGCAGCGCCCAGACGCCGCGGCCGACCAGGAACCGCTCGGCGCGCGCCACGTCCGCCTCGGTCACCAGGATGTACCGGCCCCAGCGGTGGACCAGCGGCTTGCCGCCCACCCGGCCCACGTAGTAGGAGATGAAGGAGCCGACCAGTTCCGCTAGCGTGCCCAAGATGATGACCAGGGCGAGCGACGGGTGCTGGCTCGTGCCGGCGACGCCGCCGGAGGCGATGGCCCCGCCGAGCAGGAACGTCAGCTCCGAGGAGATGGGTATGCACATGGCTTCGAGCACGCCGAAGAGAACGATCGCATAGATAGCGTGCGACAGGAGGAAGCTCTGCATGGGCACCTTTGTACCGCATGACCCGCCTGACGTTGTCCTCGTTGCGGTACCGCTACGCTCTGAGATTTCGCTGAGTCCGCGCAAACACCAGGCCTGAGCCGGTCTAGAGCGCCGCGGACCCGGCCATTACAGTTGCACGAGACCGAGTGATACAGGAGTCATCGCCATGCCGATCGCGACCCCAGAGATCTACGCGCAGATGCTCGACCGGGCCAAGCAGCAGGGCTTTGCTTACCCGGCGATTAACGTTTCCTCCAGCCAGACGCTGAACGCGGCGCTGAAGGGCTTCGCCGACGCCGAGAGCGACGGGATCATCCAGATCTCCACCGGCGGCGCCGAGTACCTGTCCGGCCAGCCGGTCAAGGACATGGTCACCGGCGCGACCGCGCTCGCCGAGTTCGCCCACCGGGTCGCGGAGCGCTACTCCGTCAACATTGCCCTGCACACCGACCACTGCCCGAAGGACAAGCTCGACGGCTACATGCGCCCGCTGATCGCGATCTCGGCCGAGCGGGTCAGCGCGGGCCAGGAGCCGCTGTTCCAGTCGCACATGTGGGACGGCTCGGCGGTCCCGCTCGCCGAGAACCTCGAGATCGCCAAGGACCTGCTCGCCAAGTGCGCCGCCGCCAAGATCATCATGGAGCTTGAGATCGGCGTCGTCGGCGGCGAGGAGGACGGCGTCGTCGGCGAGATCAACGAGAAGCTGTACTCCACGCCGGAAGACGCCCTC
>Ga0134126_10013024_pt1 | contig 10501 bp, 11 predicted proteins | sample KB31752_FD_96881 | JGI IMG/M metagenome (GOLD analysis project Ga0134126, IMG submission 96881) | Terrestrial soil microbial communities with excess Nitrogen fertilizer from Kellogg Biological Station, Michigan, USA - KB3-175-2 | ecosystem: Environmental > Terrestrial > Soil > Unclassified ...
ACATCGGGCAAGACCTTGCGCGCGATGGCGCCGGCCGCGACCCGCATCGCGGTCTCGCGCGCCGAGGAGCGGCCGCCGCCGCGATAATCGCGCAGGCCATATTTGGCTTCATAGGTGAAGTCGGCGTGGCCGGGCCGGAACTTGTCCTTGATGTCGGAATAGTCCTTGGAGCGCTGATCGGTGTTCTCGATCAGGAGCGCGATCGGCGTTCCCGTCGTCACCTGCACGCCGGTCTCCGGGTGCGCCATGACGCCGGAGAGGATCTTCACCGTATCCGGCTCCTGCCGCTGCGTGGTGAAGCGCGATTGCCCCGGCCGGCGCCGGTCGAGGTCGCGCTGGATGTCGGCTTCGGTGAGCGGGATCAGCGGCGGGCAGCCGTCGACCACGCAGCCGATCGCTACCCCGTGGCTTTCGCCGAAGGTCGTGACGCGGAACAGGTGGCCGAAGGTGTTGTGGGACATGGCTTTGACTTAACGCGCGCAGTTGGAGGGGTCAAACCTCTCCTTCGTCATGCCCGGGCTTGACCCGGGCATCCACGCCTTTCTTTCTATTGAGGTAAAGACGTGGATGGCCGGGACAAGCCCGGCCATGACGACGAAGATTGGGGCTTAACTATATTTCCTCAGCCTGCCGTCGCTGAAGACATAGACCGCGCCTTGCGCGATGGGCAGGTCGGCGGCGCTTTCCGGGGTCTCGAAGCGGAGCGCTACCATCAGAGCCCGTGCCGTGCCGCCATGCGCCACCACGATGGTGTCGGTTTTCACCTGTCCATACCACTCGCTCATGCGTACCTGCACGGCGTCATACGTCTCCCCGCCCTCGGGCGCCGCCCGCCATTTGTCGGCAAGGCGCCTCGCAAAGAAGACGGGATCGGCGGCCTGCATCTCGGCGAGTGTAAACCCTTCCCATTTGCCGTAGCCAATCTCGCGCAGGCGATCGTCGGTCGCGTAATGCTCGCGCGGCAGCTCGAGCGCGCCGCGCATCAGCTCCATGGTCGTGCGCGCGCGGAGCTGCGGGCTCGACACATAGGGAAGCTGCGACTTGTCGCGGCCATCTCGCGCGAGGAGATTGCCCAGAATGCGCCCCGCCTGCACGGCTTGCGCGCGACCAAGATCGTTGAGCGCGGTATCCTGTGCGCCTTGCAGCCGTCCCGCCGCATTCCACGCCGTCTCGCCATGGCGAATGTAGTAGATCACAGGCGCGGGCATGAGATGTGCCGGCTATTCCTTTGCCAGCGTGATGTCGGGCGCGTCGGGTCGCTTCATGCCGACGACGTGGTAGCCGGAATCGACGTGATGCACCTCGCCCGTGACGCCGCGCGACATATCCGAGAGCAGATAAAGCGCGCTGTCGCCGACTTCTTCGATGCTCACAGTCCGGCGCATCGGCGCGTTGTATTCGTTCCACTTCAGAATGTAGCGGAAGTCGCCGATGCCGGAAGCGGCGAGCGTCTTGATAGGCCCCGCCGAAAGCGCGTTGACGCGGATGTTCTTTTCGCCGAGATCGGCGGCGAGATAGCGCACGCTCGCTTCGAGCGCGGCCTTGGCCACGCCCATGACGTTGTAATGCGGCATCCACTTTTCCGCGCCGTAATAGGTCAGCGTCAGGATCGAGCCGCCATCGGTCAGAAGCTTCTCCGCGCGCTGGGTGATCGCCGTCAGCGAGTAGCAGGAGATCAGCATCGTCTTCGAGAAGTTCTCCTGCGTGGTCTCGAGATAACGGCCGTCGAGTTCATCCTTGTCGGAGAAGGCGATCGCGTGCACGACGAAATCGATCTTGCCCCATTTCTCCTTCAGCACATCGAACACGGCATCGATGGTTGCAGGCTCGGTGACATCGCAATGCCCGAGCAGCAGGCCGTTCAGCTCCTTTGCCAGCGGCTCGACCCGCTTCTTCAGCGCATCGCCCTGCCAGGTCAGCGCGATCTCCGCGCCGGCCGCATGGCAGGCCTTTGCAATGCCCCAGGCGATGGAGCGGTTATTGGCAATGCCGAGCACGATCCCGCGCTTGCCCTGCATCAGTCCTGAAATATTCGCCATTGCTGTCCACCAAGCTCAAGGCGGTTTGGGTACACCAGCACTTCCCTCCGGTACAGCCCTTAATCGGTACCCGATGCGGACGAACCTCAACCGGCGGAATAGGCTTGCGGATTGGGTGTTATGTTCTACGTCCGACTGCACCGACAAGACTACCGAACAGAGCTTTCATGAGCGCGTTTCGTCAGAGTGTTGAAGCCATGATTCCGGCACTGCGCCGCTATGCGCGTGCGTTGGCGCGCGACGCCGATATCGCAGACGACCTGGTGCAGGACACGCTGGTGCGTGCCTTGCGCTCGGAGCGGCTGTTTCTAGGCGGCGATGTCAGGAGCTGGCTCTATACGATCCTGACTAACCTCAACAAGAACCGGCGTCGCTCGCTGGCGCGCCGGCCGCAATTCATGCCGCTCAGCGATAACAATCCCGATGCAAGCGGCACCGAGGCCGAAGGGCGCGACATTGCGCGCGCGCTTGCAACCTTGGTGGAAGAGCAGCGCGCTGTTTTGCTGCTGGTCATGCTGGAAGGGCTCAGCTATCGCGAGGTGGCTGACATTCAGGGCGTGCCGATCGGCACCGTAATGTCCCGGCTTGCGCGCGCGCGGGCCCACGTGAAGGCTGCGCTCGAAGGCGAACGCCCGGCGCTGCGGCGTGTGAAGTAGCCGATAATGGCAAAACTTGTGCATGGATATTTTTCGACTGGAATTGGACAGAGACGACGACAATGACCGACCCGAAAATTCCCGTCACCGAAGACGAGCTTCACGCTTACGTCGACAATGAGCTGCCGGCGGAGCGGCGCGGCGATGTCGAGGCGTGGCTCGCAGCACATCCCGAGGATGGCCAGCGGGTGCAATCATGGCGCGCGATGGCGGAGACCCTGCACGCGCGTTACGACCAGGTCGCCAATGAGCCGGTGCCGAAGCGGCTCGAGCTGGAGCGGCTGGTGCGGCCGCCGCGCAAATGGGTCTATGGCGCGATGGCCGCCTCCCTGCTCGCCTTCATCGCCGGCGGCGGCACCGGCTGGGTCCTGCATGGCGCGACCGCCAAGCCCTCCACCTTCCAGAGCTTTACGGATGACGCGCTGGACGCGCACCGGCTCTATGTCGTCGAAGTGCGCCATCCGGTCGAGGTGCCTGGCAGCGAGCGCGCCCATCTGCAGCAATGGCTGACCAAGCGCTGCGGCTGGGACGTGTTCGCCCCCGAGCTCGGTGCGACCGGGCTGAAGCTGGTCGGCGGCCGGCTGTTGCCCGGCCCCAACGGACCTGCCTCGTTCCTGATGTATGAGAGCGCTTCCGGTGAGCGTTTCACGGTCTATACCGCCAAGGCTTCGACCGGGACGACTCAGATGCGCTTCACCACCCAGGACAAGGACGGCGCCTTGTTCTGGACCGACCGCGGCGTCGGCTACGTGGTCTCCGGCAGCAGTGACCGGGAACGCCTGACCCAGGTGGCGCGGATGGTCTACGACCAGACTGAGAAGAACGGCGGCTAGAGCAGGTGATTCGCTAAGGGCATCGCGTGCCCTCCTGCGCTGGGATCACCGTGCCAAGATCTTGGACACATTTGATCGAAATGTGGTCCCGATCGGTCACTCGGCTTGGCGATCGCTTAACCGTGACTCATCAAGGGTTCCCCGGCGGGCCGCGGGAACCTCTATAATACAGCATCATTTGCGTGCGTTTTGTCGGCGTTCGGCGGATCGAAAGGTCACTGACGGTGTCCCAATAGGTCACCGTCGGTGTCCCAATTCCGACATTGAAATTCTGGAATCAAGTCATCGGTGCGTCTCATTATCGCACCGGATGCTCACGAAAAAATGAGGAGCGTTCGATCCGCCGATCGACGCACGCGGCCTCGAGCTGGGGTTTTGTACCGCGCTGGTCCCCCTCTCGAGGCCGCACCCGTTTCCCGGGCCAAAGGGCCCGAAAAAAATCCGGCACGTATGTTGGTTTCAGTCAGGTGAGATCATTTCGAGGGTTGTAGGGGTGTCCATCGCGCCACTTCTGCATCAACTCCTCGAGAGCGGCATCGTTCCCGTCCGGCAGCATAATGCGTGTGGTGACGAACAGATCGCCGGCGGCCCCCCCCGCCTTCGGCAATCCCTTTCCCTTCAGCCGGAAAGTCCGGCCGCTCGAGGTGTTCTTGGGGATCGAAAGCTCCACCGCCCCACCCAAGGTGGGCACCCGGACCTTGCCGCCGAGCACCGCCTCATAAAGCGTGATCGGCAGATCGAGGCGGATGTCTGAACCATCGACCTTGAAATGCGGATGCGGGGCAATGTGCACGGTGATCAGAAGATCGCCCGGCGGGTGGCCCTGCACAGTCTCACCCTGCCCGCGCAGTCGGATCTGCTGGCCCTCGGTGACCCCGGCGGGGATCTTGACGTTGAGCTCCTTACCGGTCGGCAGCCGGACGCGCTTCTCGCCTCCCCTGACAGCCTCCTCCAGCGACACCGTCATGGCGACGTTGACGTCCAGGTCGAGCCCGACGCCGCCGGTCTCGAACTCGAACGGGCTCGCCCGCCCGGCTCCGCCGCGCGCGCTGCGGCTGGCATTGGCGAACATGCTGTTGAGGATGTCCTCGAACCCGCCGCCACCCATGCCGCCCGGTCCGCCACCGGTGCGGAACGTATAGCTCTCGAAACCACCGGGACCACCGGCGCGGCCGCCAGCGCCGCCACCGGGAAAGCCGGTGAAACGCGGCTTGCCCTCGGCGTCGATCTCGCCGCGGTCGAACTGCTTGCGCTTGTCCTCGTCGCCGAGGATTTCATTGGCGGTGTTGATTTCGGCGAAGCGCTCGGCCGCCTTCGGATCGTTCTTGTTGCTGTCCGGGTGGTGTTTCTTGGCGAGCTTGCGATAGGCGCTCTTGATCGCCGCAGCATTGGCACCCCGCGGCACCCCCAAGACCTCATAGGGGTCGCGCATCCGTCACGTCTCCTTCAGGGAAAATCAGATCATAAACCAAGGGCAGCCCGCCCGCTTTTGGTTTCATCTGGGGTGTCAGTTGTATTTTTGCAACGGGGGCGGCGAGCTCAGCTCTGCCGCCACGGTTTCAGCGTGTGGATTTCCCAACGGCCGTTGGCGGTCTTGCAGCCGGCGCCCTGCAGCCAGCTTTGCGTGGTGCCATTGACGTAGCTTGCGAGGAAGTCACGGCAGGTGCGCCCATCGTCGGCCGAATAGGCCTGCGCCACCGGGGTCACCGAGCCGCGCGCGCCGGTCTCCGGATTTTGCCAGGGCTGGCTGGAATCCTTGTCGCCCTTGGTCAGCACGTCGGAAGCGGCCGTGCGGGCAAAGGCGAGATCGCTATCGGTCGGCGCCGGCTCGGCGTGCCTGAGTGCGCCCGTCACCTCATAGTCGCTCATCCTGGCGAAGGCATCGGAGCCGCGGGAGAAGCTGCAGCCGCCAGCGGAAAGCCCGATCAGAATCACTGTAAGCGCGGCCCCCTTCGGTGCTAACGCCGATAGGCCAACGCGCGCCCATGCCCTATATAGGGCTAGGCTCAACAGCGCGTTCTGGGACGCGGGCGGACGCAATTCGGACCCCTGGCATGACGGACACGACCTCCATCAAACACCCCCTACCCTTAACATCTGGTGATTTCACCGAAGCGCAGGAACCGTTCGCCCTGTTCGCAGAATGGTTTGGCGAGGCCTGCAAGAGCGAGCCGAACGATCCGAATGCGATGGCGCTGGCTACCGTCGACGCCGATGGCCTTCCTGACGTACGCATGGTGCTGATGAAAGGCTATGATGCGCAAGGATTTGTCTTCTACAGCCACATTGCGAGCCAAAAGGGCCGCGAGCTCGCCGCAAATCCTAAGGCCGGTTTACTCTTCCATTGGAAATCGCTGCGGCGGCAGGTGCGCATCCGCGGCAACGTGTCGCCGGTGACCGACGCCGAAGCCGATGCCTACTTCGCCACGCGCCCGAAGCAGGCGCAGATCGGCGCCTGGGCGAGCAAGCAGTCGCAGGCGCTGGAAAGCCGCTTTGCCTTCGAGCAGGCCATCGCCAAGGTCGCGGCGAAGTACATGATCGGCGAGGTGCCGCGGCCGCCGGGCTGGAGCGGCTGGCGCATCACGCCGCTACGCTTCGAGTTCTGGCACGACCGCCCCTTCCGGCTGCACGATCGCATCGAATTTCGCCGCGACGCGCAGGACGGTGCGTGGAGCAAGACGAGACTGTATCCGTAGCCCCGCCCGTCATTCCGGGGCGCGAGTGAGCGCGAACCCGGAACCTCGAGATTCTCAGGGGTGCAATTGCACCCCATAGTTCGCGCTTTCGCACGCCCCGGAATGACGGAGAACAAGGGACAGACATGCCGACCTCCAACGCGCCACGACGCACGATGCTTCTGACCGGCGCGAGCCGCGGCATCGGCCATGCCACCGTGATCCGCTTTTCCTCCGCCGGCTGGCGCGTCATCACCTGCTCGCGGCATCCGTTCCCCGAGGATTGTCCGTGGGACGCCGGACCTGAGGATCATATCCAGGTTGACCTCGCCAACCCCGACGACACCACGCGGGCGATCGGCGAAATCCGCAACCGGCTCCAGGGCGGTACGCTGAATGCCCTCGTCAACAACGCCGCGATCTCGCCGAAGGGCGAAGGCGGCGCGCGGCTCGGCACCATGAACACCGACCTCGATACCTGGAACCACGTTTTCCGCGTCAATTTCTTCGCGCCGATCATGATCGCGCGCGGATTGATCGAGGAGCTGAAGGCGGCGAAGGGATCTGTGGTCAACGTCACCTCGATCGCGGGCTCGCGCGTGCATCCGTTTGCAGGCGCGGCCTACGCCACCTCGAAGGCCGCTTTGGCGGCATTGACACGAGAGATGGCCTCCGACTTCGGCCGCGTCGGCGTGCGCGTCAACGCGATCGCCCCCGGCGAGATCGACACGTCCATCCTGTCACCGGGTACCGAGAAGATCGTCGAGCAGCAAATCCCGATGCATCGGCTCGGCACGCCGGATGAAGTGGCGCGCATCATCTACGTGCTGTGCACGGAGACCGGCTCCTACGTGAACGGCGCGGAGATCCATATCAACGGCGGGCAGCACGTTTAGAATCGCCGTTATCGCGTCGCTGTCATGCCCCGGCTTGACCGCGGCATCCAGTACGCCGCGGCCTCTCAATTGAGTCAACGACGTCTCTGGAATACTGGATCGCCCGCTTTCGCGGGCGATGACGGTGGAGGGTGTGAGGCGACTAGCCCAACACCATCCTTTGACGCATGCTTTGACGCATGCCCAAGGTGGCGCCGACGCTCGTCGCGCCGCTACTCATCGCTCGGGGGCGGGCCAATATCCAAGGATTCGTCATGGGACGCTTCGCCTCCGTTGCCGAGCTCTACGAGAAATTCCGGCAACCATACTCGCCTGAGTTCTTCCGAACCGTCGCTGACAGACTGAAACTCTCAAAACGCCACGCGCTGATCGACCTCGGCACCGGCCCCGGCCTCCTTGCGATCGGCTTTGCGCCCTATGTCGGCCACGTCACCGCCGTCGATCCGGAGCCGGCGATGCTCGGCGCCGCGCGCAAGGCGGCGCTACGGGCGGGGCAAGCAATCGATTGGATCGAGGGCCGGGCCGAGGACCTGCCGGACGGGACCGGCCCCTTCGACGTCGTCACCATCGGCCGAGCCCTGCACTGGATGGATCGCGAGGCGCTGGGCCCGCTGTTTGCACGGCTGGTCAAACCGGACGGCGCGATCGTGATTTGCGCTTCGTCGTCGGCCCGTGATGGCCGCAATGAATGGCTCGACACCTACAATGAGGCGCGGCGTGTCTGGTCGGACGAGCGGCTGTGGTCGGAAGCCGGCAAGGGCGAGAGGACGCATCGCGAGTTGATCACGATCATGCAGCGCGCCGGCTTTGCGGTCGCCGAGGTGGTCAAGGTCGAAGCGACGCACGAGGTCGGCATCGGCGACCTCGCGCAGCGCATGCTGACCTTCTCCTCGTCCTCGCCGGCGGCGCTGGGCGACAAGGTCGATGCCGCGCTCGCCGATGTCGAGACACGGCTGATGCCATTCGGCCATAACGGCCGCATCACCGAAACGCTGGTATCCGCAGCCGATATCCTCAGGCGCTAAATCAACCCGCGCAGGATCTGGGCTGCCTGCCAACGCAAGCGCAACGCCTCCGAATTGAAGGCGCTGGAGCATTCCTCTTCGCTCTCGCCGTCAAGCAGTACGGCGCCACAATGCCGACACAGCCGTGCCGACATCGCCGGCGCCCGGCTTGCAGCGTTGAGTTCCCGATAGCGCGAGAGATCGATGACGTTACGCGGTGAAGTTATGGGTTTCTCAACCATTGCTGCCCTCTTGGGCCCAGCCGCAAATTCTTTTGCGCCCCAGGCATGTTGTCGAGCTCGATCTCTCTAGCGGAAATCCGCGCCAGCTTTCCGCGGATCAGCTCATTGCAGTGTTATGGCAGAGAAGTTTCGCTCAAACGTTCAGCGCAACACTCAAATTTTACCGGAGAGATTGCGGCAGGCGTTTCACGCATCGGCGCAAGACTTCGCTAACGATTGCGGCCCTCACACGATCACTCTCGCTTCACCTCTCCCCGGTCTGAACAGAAGTGCAGGGAGAGGAAAGAAGTCACAGCCACTTCTTCAGCTTGAAGATCCAGTACGGAACGATCGCCGCGGCGATCATGGCGATGACGGCGATCGGATAGCCGTGCGGCCAGTTGAGCTCGGGCATATCCTTGAAGTTCATACCGTAGACCGAGGCGATCAGGGTCGGCGGCATCAGCACCACGGCCATCACCGAGAACAGCTTGATGATATTGTTCTGCTCGAGATTGACGACACCCAGCATCGCGTCGAGCACGAAGGTGATCTTGTTGGAGAGATAGGAGGCGTGGTCGGTGAGCGAGGCCACGTCGCGCTGCATGGTCTTGAGCTGCTCGCGCATGTCCTTGCTCCATTTGACGCCTTCCATCACCGCCGACATGAAGGTGACGATGCGCCCGATCGAGACCAGGCTCTCGCGGACCTTGGAGGTCAGGTCGCCCTTGCGACCGATCGCGATCAGGATCTGCGAATAGCGCTTGGCGTTGCCGTGGCGCTCGCTCTCCGGCTCGAAGATGTCGTGAGATACCGTGTCGACGTCGGCGCCGATGCGCTCCAGAATGTCGGCGCAGCGGTCGATCACCGCGTCGAGCAATTCCATCAGCACCATCTCGCCGGTCAGCCCCGGCGAGCAGGTGCGGCCAAGCTTGTACTCGACCAGGGCGAACGGTTTCGGCTCATCATAGCGCACCGTGACGAGGCGATGGCCGGCCAGGATGAAGGTGACCGCCGTGGTCTTGGGCGTTTGGGTGTCGGACTGGCACATCAGCGTCGCGGTCATGTAGCGCGCGCCGTTCTCGATATAGAGCCGGCTCGAGATCTCGATCTCCTGCATGTCTTCGCGCGTGGGCACCGCGATGCCAGCGAGCTTTTCGACGGCCTTGTCCTCGGGCTGGGAGGGGTTGAAGAGATCGATCCAGACGGCATTCTCCGGCAACGCGGCAAGATCGTCGCCGGAGACTTTCTTCAGCGAGGATTCCTGGGGAACAAACACAGAAAGCATGGAGTACTCCGGTCGGCACTGGACTTGGGATGGCTCGATTCTGGCAAGCGTCCGATGACGGGCCAATTAACCGGCGACCAGTATTTGTGACACCCAGATGGTCGCAGGGTGGCATGGATTCGCCGATCTGGGCAGACTTGCCCAAAAATGAGCCGAGATCGGCACCCCTTGCGGCAAAAAAGACACAACCGCGGTCCCGCAACGCGGGATAAGCGTCTAAGTTCTGGAATTGTGGCCGGCTTCCGAGATAATAAGGATTAACTGAATCATGGCGTTTCGGGCGCAGGATGGCGCCTCGCAGACGCAAAGGCTTTCTCGATCGGAAGTGCACCATGCCGTCGCTCAAGGTGAAACTGGCCGTTTTGGCCGCCGGTTTGTTGTTGTCGGGTTGTATGCAATCCACGACCTATGAGGCGACCAACACCACCGCCTTCAAGCCACGCGACAAGGAATATCTGTCGAAGATCCGCTACACCAACGTACCGATTCCGGAACCCTTCCGTCGCGCGATCGTCGACTATCATCGCAAGGAAGCCCCTGGCTCGATCGTGGTGGATTCCGACAACCACTATCTCTATTACGTCCTGGATGGCGGCAAGGCGATCCGTTACGGCATCACCGTCGGCGAAGAGGCGATGGCCTGGTCAGGCATCGCCAAGATTGGCGCCATGACCGAGTGGCCGCCGTGGCATCCGACCAAGAGCGAGATCGAGCGGCTCGGCGTGCCCAGTTTCGTGGCGCCCGGTCCGGACAATCCAATGGGCTCGCGCGCCATGTATCTCTATGCGAACGGCAAGGACACGTTGTTCCGCATCCATGGCACCAACCAGCCCGAATATATCGGTGCATCGATCTCCTCGGGCTGTATCCGCCTGACCAACGAGGACGC
>Ga0134126_10013025_pt1 | contig 10501 bp, 14 predicted proteins | sample KB31752_FD_96881 | JGI IMG/M metagenome (GOLD analysis project Ga0134126, IMG submission 96881) | Terrestrial soil microbial communities with excess Nitrogen fertilizer from Kellogg Biological Station, Michigan, USA - KB3-175-2 | ecosystem: Environmental > Terrestrial > Soil > Unclassified ...
GGCGTCCGCGCCCTTTTCCACGAGCTCGGCGAGTGCGATATTGGGCTTGGTGGTCATCGTGATGTTCTCCGGTTCAGATTGGATGGTGTGGTAACCCCAACCTTAAACCAGACTCACGATGACTGCCTCTGCAGCCTCCGCGGCCCCTTCGGGGACCGCGTCTGCCTTACGGATCCCGAGCTAAGGCTCGGATCCGAAGAGGAAAATCAGAAAACTCGTACACCACGGGATGGGACGTCAGCCGCGCCTGCTGCGATCTGCGCATTCATGTCCTGCTCTTGACCCGGTGTCAGGCCAATCTGCTGGTGCACGATGCCATCCCCGATGGCATTGCCGAATGCTTCCGTTCCACGCTCCACGCCCGCTCAGAATCATGGGCGTAAGTGCGCAGTATTAAACTCCGGCGCCAATCCAGTCTTATATAGGCGCTTCCCACCGCTCATAAACGCGTCTTCCCCCAAATGAGATCGAATTGCCGCCTTCGTCTGCTCCGGCACGGGCTCCAGGAGCGTCCCACTGGCTTCCAGCCAGTACTGGCCACCGGGCAAATGATCCATGTGGCAGAAGGGCGCGTCACGGAGCCTATCCTCACCAAACATCGCTACGTAAGGCAGGCCATAGATTGAAATCGCTGGGACGTCGGGCAAGCGCTTCCAAAGGTCTATAGGTATGTCGGAAAGCGGGTTGCTCATATCCCTAATTTCCCCATACACAGAACTTACTGCAGACACAAGCTTCTTTATGAGATCACACAGCGCAGAGACTTGAGCCGGAGATGACTCTATGAGTTCACGATCAACTGATCCCAGCACGAACGGCATCGATGGCTTGCGCATCTTCGACCACTGGACTTGATAGCTGCAGCGGCCCGAGCGTAGCAGCACTCCCCCAAACCGCTCGCCCTCTGTAGGGGGGCGGCGGACCCCCACTATCAGGTCCACAACGTCGTTCAAATCCGATATGCGCTGGTCAGCCTCAGTGCGACCATAGTGCGTCGGTCGCAGCGGTAGGGGCGCGCTCATCAGATTGGCGAGAACCTGTTCGACGATCTCGCGTTTCTCGAAATCCAGTACTGAGTACAGGACGAATGTTATGTCCTTGCGATTTCTCATGGCACTCCGATCTGGCGAATGGCAACGCCGCGAGCCCTGGCATAGTCAGTCAAGGCCTGTGGTATAAGAGTATTGCCTTCAGGTGTATAGTAAATCAGAGTCTTACTCAGAGAGTACTGAGAGGACAGGTTAATCAATCCCTGGGCCTGGGTGTCGAAGGCAATGGCGCCAGATTTTGCGTCTGCATAGTACGCTATGTTCCCCTCACCAGTGTAAACGGTAAAGTCAGGGATGACATATGCTTGATCTAAACCGGAAATATATGCCCTTTGTTGCGGCACAACGGTCGCATTCGTGTCGGCCAGCTGCGCAAAGCGCTGTTCGAACACATAGTTCTCAAAATCACCGCCAACTTGCTGATTCGCCAGCACGAGTGGGTTCTGGAGACCCTTGATACCGAACATGCCCATTTCACCTGCGCCAACCGGAACGAGGGGCGATCGCAGGTTGTATGAGGCATTCAGTTCCGGCGCGAGCTCTCTGAGAGTCGACCCGGCGCCAAGAACGCCGAGAGTATCCGCACCGAATTCGATCCCCGAGTTCACGATCGTCTCTGTGCCGACCCCGAAGTGATTGTCGAGGAAAGCCTGTTCGGCGTTTACGTACGGACTGGCAGTCTGTCCGATGGCGGCAGTTAACCGCGAGCTCAAGTTGAATTGCAGCGACGACTGCACCCTATTGATCGCCGAGGTGGCTTCGTTTGCGTCCCCCGTAAAGGTCACCGTGGCCAAACCGGCGAGGCCGCTGACCGCTTTCGCTCCCAGATTCCAGGCTCCAGCAACTACTGGATAGGGACCGAACGTTTATCCTCTGCGGTATTCCAAGGAAGTCAGCCACACCCTGGAGGATTCCCCCCAAAGTGGGATGGTCCATCAGATATCCGTCGACCGGGTTCATTGGGCCGACTTTCGCAGTGATGATGGGCTCTTCCCATGTGTCTTGCAGCGTGAGGCCGGCCTCGGCATTGAAAGCATCGAGACCCGCCTGCTGCTCCTGCTGGTTAGCGACAGCTGTGAACGGTGGCCAGAAAGCGCGTGATTCTGGGGGAGGGACGCAGAATCTCCGCAACCGTCCGCCGCAGCCGCCTTTATCTTGGCGCGTAGGTTAAAGATGCACCCAGATCTTGCGGAGATCGCAACCGAGCGTTTGGCGGAGCTGGTCGTCTTCAGCAGGTTGCAGATCACGCACCCCTGGATTCAAGGCTTCAATTACGAAGCGCCCGAAGCCCGCGGGCCAGATGTAGTGCAGATCGTTCAGCGAAACTAAGGCACGCAGCAAGCGGCTGTAGTACTTAGTTCCGCAAACTGCTTCTTCGAAGCCGCTGCCATTGCAGACTGCCACCAGGGTTCGGCATTCGCTCCGCAAGCCGGACACTTCACTCCCGACCAATTCCCGCCGGGATGGAAGAATTCTGTGGATGGCTTGAATTCTGATCTGATTGCGGCAGCACGTGGAATGAACGTCGCCAACAGCGCACGAGCTAGCTCTGCAGCCGGCTGGGATGGTTGAAACAGCGGGTCGCTAGGTATGATTTTTAGCCAATTGTCCGACATGTCAGTGTTTCCGGGGCTACGCGGGGAGATCGATCGATGGCGCGTGCACGGCCACGCACCACGGCAACAGCTCCTCGATGCGGTTGATAGGATGCTGGGCAGTGGGGCTGCTGCCGATTGATTACACGACTCCCTTGCGCTCCTCGTATTCCTTGAACCGATTAGGAAATACGATGTCTTGGATGTCTTGCAGCAAATGCGCGCCTTTCTTCTTGTCTCCCTGCTGATAAGCCGTCAAGGAGTCCTTCATCAACTGTCGCAGATGCGCCAGCACCGCCGGGTCCGTGATCTTCTCCTCCACGAAGTGGAACCCATCTTCTAACTCTTGAAACTTCAGAAGAAGATTCTTTTTCTGGTCGCTTCCAAACGATCCGCGCTGTGGAAAATTATCGGGCGCAGCAAGGACCAAAAACCCAAGTGCGTCGTTGAACTCAGAGAGCCGCCTAATCTTCGCCACGGATCCCACCCTTGCTTTGTACCAGATACTCTCCGGGGAAAGGACAATACCATACTGACATGTCGGGCTACTCATGCCTCGTGCTAGCCTCGAAATAATGTGAGACGAAAAAGACGAAGGCCCGGGTTCGTTTGATTGGCGTCAGACCCCCGGGCCCTCGGTGCGCAGCGCCTTCGGAGGCAGCTTTGCAGGACCTTTATGCCTCGCCTCCCGGGCGCTGTCCAGTGCCTTCGGGGGGAACGGCGTGGGGCTGCTCGAGGAGCCGACGTACCGGCTCTACTACTGCCGCCGCTGTGGGGTGCAGGTGCAGATCTGCCCGCGGTGCGACCACGGCAATATCTACTGCGCCGGGGAGTGCTCGCGGCTGGCACGTCGTGAGTGTATGCGTCGCGCCGGCGTCCGCTATCAACGCACGCTGCGTGGTGCCCGCCGCCATGCCGAGCGCCAACGTCGCTATCGTGATCGCCGGCACGAAGTGACGCATCAGGGATGTGCAAGCCTCACTGCAGGCTGCAGGGTGTCGGTAGGTCCGGTGATCGCGAGCGAGTCGGTCGATGTCCCTACCGAAGCCCATTGCTACAGACCGCAGGGCATCTGCGCGTTTTGTGCGGAGGTGTTGCCAGCCTTCGCCCGGCTACATCCGTGGAGATGGAGCGGATGAGTTCGCGGGCGGCATGCAGAACAGGTGGCCGCGGTGATCTCGCGCGAGCTCGAGGCGGAGATCCTGCGGCTGTATCACGCTGAACACTGGCCGATCGGCACACTCGCCCGACAACTTCGCGTTCACCACGCCACGGTGCGCCGCGTACTGACGCAGGCGGGTATCCCCGCGGCGCAGCAATCGGTTCGCCGCTCGATGGCCGATCCCTTCGTGCCGTTCATCCAGGAGATCCTCACACGTTATCCGACTCTGCGGGCCAGTCGCCTGTATCACATGGTGCGCGAGCGCGGCTATCAGGGTCGCTCGGATCACTTCCGCGCGATTGTTGCCCGATACCGTCCTCGACCACCCGTTGAGGCGTATTTACGGCTGCGCACGCTTCAGGGTGAACAAGGGCAAGTCGACTGGGCGCACTTCGGCAAGCTCGCCATCGGCAAGGCGCTGCGGCCGCTGATGGCCTTCGTGATGGTGCTCTCCTACTCCAGGCACCTGTTCCTGCGCTTCTATCTCGGAGCGGCCATGAGCGCCTTCCTCGATGGACACGTGCGCGCCTTCGGCTTCTTCCATGGCGTTCCTCGTACCTTGCTCTATGACAACATGCGCTCGGCCGTGCTCGAGCGTGTGCATCTTCAGCGCGCTCCGGATGCGATCCGCTTCCACCCGACGCTCCTTGAGCTCTCGGCCTGGTATCGGTTCGCGCCGCGTCCAGTGGCCGTGGCCCGCGGCAACGAAAAGGGGCGTGTGGAACGAGCGATCCGCTTCGTGCGCGAGCGCTTCTTTGCCGCGCGTCGCTTCACCGATCTGGCCGATCTCAACGCTCAGGCGCTCGCCTGGTGCAGTGGCGAGGCGGCGGATCGGCCTTGTCCGGAGGACCGCAGCCGCAGCGTCCGTGAGTGCTTCGAGGCCGAGCAGCCACGCCTGCTGCCGCTGCCCGATGAACCGTTCCCGGCTCAGGAGCGTGTGCTCGTGCGCGTGCACAAAACGCCATACGTGCGCTTCGATCTCAACGACTACTCGATCCCGCACACCCACGTCCGCCGGATACTGGAAGTGCTCGCTACACTGGAGACCGTGCGCATCGTCGATGGCGAAACTGTTATCGCCAGACATCCCCGCAGCTTCGACCGCGATGCGCAAATCGAGCTGCCCGCGCATATCGAGGCGCTGGAAGCGGAGAAGCGCGCCGGCCGCGCTCACCGCGCGATGGATCGCCTGCACCACACCGCCCCTAGCGCCGCGCGCCTCTTCCAGCTCGCCGCCGCCCGCGGGGTGCATCTCGGCTCCCTCACCCGAGGGCTGCTCGAGCTCCTGAAGACGCACGGCGCCGCAGCGCTCGAAGCCGCTATCGCTGCCGCCCTCACCGAAGATGCCACGCACCTCGCTGCCGTCCGTCACTTCGCCGACCTGCAGCATGCTGAGCGCGGCCAGGCGCCACCGATCCCGGTCACCTTGCCCGATGACCCGCGGGTGCGCGCCGTGACCGTCCGCCCGCACAACCTCACCGAATACGAATCACTCGCCCGGGAGCACTCAGATGAACGCCCAGACGACCACGACGGCAACGACTACGAGCCTGTCGCTTGAGGCCCTCAAGGCGCGGCTGCGCAGGGTCAACCTCTTCGGTCTCCTCGCTCACGTCGAAGGGCTCCTCGCCGAGCCCTGGCTCCTGCGGGTCCTCGAGATCGAGGAGAGCGAGCGGCAGAACAGGAGCCTCAAGCGCCGCCTCGCCAACGCCAGACTCGGCAGCTTCAAGCCGCTCGCCGACTTCGATTACGCCTGGCCGAAGCAGCTCGATCGTGCGCTCCTACAGGACCTTCAGACCTTCGCCTTCCTCGAGCAGGCGGCCAATGTCGTGATCGTGGGTCCCAACGGCTTAGGCAAAACGATGATCGCCAAGAACCTGCTGCATCAGGCGGTCATGCAGGGCTACACGGCGCGCTTCACGGCTGCTTCCGACATGCTGCATGATCTGGCAGCCCAGGACAGCTCGACGCTCCTATCGCGGCGGCTGCGCCGCTACACCAGTCCGGCCGTTCTCTGCGTGGACGAGGTCGGCTACCTCGCCTATGACACCCGCTACGCGGATCTGCTCTTCGAGGTCATCACCCGGCGTTATCAGTTGCGCCGTCCGCTGGTCCTCACCACGAACAAGGCGTTCGGAGAATGGAACCAGGTCTTCCCCAATGCCACCTGTGTCGTCGCTCTGGTAGACCGCCTCGTCCATCGCTCCGAAATCCTAGGCATCGACGGCGACAGCTACCGCCTGAAGGAGGCCAAAGAGCGCGCCGAGCGCCGCGCTTCGCAGCGCTCCGCCGGCAAAAAGTCCCGCGCCGCGAGCCGATAGCCGTGGAACCCAATGATCTGCCGATCGTGTGCTTGCCGTTGGAACTCTCGGGCGACGATGCCGCCGCACTCATCGACTTCCTCTACCAGCTCATCGAGGCGCTCGAGCGCCACTACGGCGGACTGCTCATCAACCGTTCCCACCAGCTCGAGCTGTCTTGCCCACCAGAGCTGCCGGGCACTGCGACCGACGATCCGCCGTTCTAATCCCTCACGCCGAATCCGGCACCCCGCACCAGCAGCGGCTGCCATATCGACGCCGCTCATGCCAATCCGCGTCTCGCCCCCAAAACGGCGCGGTTTTGCATCCCCGCTAACAACAGCTTGCGCAAGCTGTGCGCGAGCCGCGATCTCACCTGAGGTTACCTGGTAGTCGTGCAGAACATCCCCGCCGGCGCTCAAGGTCGCACTCAGCGGGGAGTCACTCAGCTGGCTCACGTCAGGAAGTGTCAGCTGGGCGCCAACCGGGAGGTGACTGAGCGTCTGGTAGTCGCTGGATATGCCGTTCGCGGCCAGAATGATCCCCGCATAGCGCTCATCGCCGTAGTAGTCACGCGCGATCTGCGCGACGGAATCTCCGCTCTGCACGGTATAGGCGCTCGCGATCTACGTCCGCATTCCCTGAGAGGCCTTGAAGTCGCTCTCTTGCTGAGCAAAGTAGGCTTGATTGTCGGCAGCGACCTGACCTGATACCTGCTGCATCTGCAGCTGCGTGCTGTTGTCAAATTCAATCTGCGCGTTGACGTTCTGCATGGAGGTTTTCGCGCCGGCGGCGATCTGCGCATTCATGTCCTGCTCTTGACCTTGTGTCAGGCCAATCTGCGCGTTCACGATGCCATCTCCGACGGCATTGCTGAGAGCAATTGCTCTGATGCGATGTCGTACGCGTGGATGCGCTTCAAGATTGGTATTTCAGTCATTTAGCCGCCGCGGAAAGCGGCTAAAGGCGGAGAGTTTGTCGGGAGACCCCGATGTGCGGTTTTCCGCCACAACGCGGCCTCGGGGATTCAGTCGCGGCAGAAACACCCAGGACGATTCAGGTCTTCATGCCGGTGAGTTAGGCGGCAAGCTCACTGAGCCGCTTCTTGGGTCACAACGGGCTCAATCAAACTCAACCCTGCAGTCTGCCAATGAAAATGATCTACCGTCAGAAACAACGAAGCGATCTCCCTCCACTCTGGCAAGCTTAAGGTTAAGTCTCTGCGCCCCATACTCGATGTCCTTTCGCCAGCCCGCAACGTCCCCATGATAGCTGACCGGGTGGAACAACGTGCCATCGGGTAGCCACAAGCGGCAGCCTTGTGACGTCATTCCTCCACGCGTTGCATGACGTGGATTTACGCCCTCGGTCAATCTGTCGAACTGTATACGTACGTCCGTCTTACCATCATCAGAGAAATAAACAACACCGCGTCCCTCCCTAGCAACAGTTCCCGGAATTACCTTCTCAATCCCAATCCGGCCGCCAAGTATTTTCTCCATTTGACTAGTCATACCAGACCTCAGAATTTCGTTGCTGGCGTGATCACGAAGCGGAAGTTTGTGATGCCAGCTTCATTAAAGGCTTGACTGTAATAATTCGCCAAATCAACGCTATTGGTGTGATATATAACACCGCCCTCAAAACCCGCCGAGTATTTTGCTGCTTGGTCGACCATAGCCTGCTGTTCACTGACGGCAAAGGGCAGGTCGCCAGCGGGGCTATCCGGATTGCGCAGAGACTGCGTCCAATCGGCAACGTACTTCGCTTCCACGGCGGTATCGACTCCATCTACAGTAGTAACCGCGTCGGCCACTCCTCTAACCAGCTCGCCATCGACGACTGCAGTGTATTGACGCTGCTGGAATGGTACATCGCCGTAGAGTTCACGAACAGCCGCCTCGTAGCTATTCGATAGTTCTCGCGTCGTCGTTCCGCTTATGGCTACCGGATCAGTCGTATCATAGGGAGCTGCCGCGCCTTCCGGCCCGACCTCCCCGGTACCGTTTAGCAGCCCGCTTGGCCTATTCGGCACGTCGAGCGCCTCGATGCTCGCCGCAGACGGGGCGGCTTCCTCTCCCGGGAGGAATGCATCGAGATTCAGCTGCCCCAGCTGTCCCGTAAGCGGAGCGCCACCAGTACCGAAGCTCCCGGCACTGCGACTGGGGAATATGTCACCCAGCTGACTGATGCCCTCTCGCAACGAAGAGCCAGCCACGCTCAAAGGCTCTACGACCGGAGCCACGCCGAGAGCATTCGCACCCAGCCCGAGTACGTGGCTCAGGTCATCGGCTTTGTCATTGCCTACCACACTCGCCAATCCTTGGTATCCGCTCTTCAGATACGGGCTGGCAGATTGCGCCATTGCCTGCTCCAGAGCACCCGGCGAGACTTGTGCCCGATCAATTAAGGCGGATACCGTATCCGCAGTCTGCGTGCTTCCGCCGAGAGCTCGGACCCCCAGATACCCGAGGTCACCGATTACCCCAACCCCGGAGTTGTATATTCCTTTGAGGAGCGTGTACGGCCCAAAGCTGCCGATGACGTAACCTATTTTTCGCAAATTTCGAGGCGGTGGCCTCGATCTGGTTCAATGGAACTGCCAAGTCACCACGAACCAGACCCTATGAGAGGCCACCACCATGACAGACGATACACCTGCAGCGCTTGGGGCGCTGCGAGTTGACGAGGAGAAGCTGCGCGGGCATGTAGATGAAGTGGTCCGTTCGAGCGTCGAGGAGACGCTGAACGGGCTGCTGGACGCCGAGGCGGATCATATCTGCCGGGCCCAGCGGTACGAGAGATCGCCGGAGCGGGCCGATAGCCGGGCTGGGCATTACGAGCGCAAGCTCGAGACGAAGGCCGGCCAGGTAACGCTCCGGGTACCGAAGCTACGCCGGCTCCCATTTGAAACGGCGATCATCGAGCGCTACAAGAGGCGGGAGTCCTCGGTCGAGGAAGCACTGGTCGAGATGTATCTGGCGGGAGTTTCCGTGCGTCGAGTGGAAGACATCACCGAAGCACTATGGGGCACGCGGGTGAGCTCCGGGACGGTCTCGCGCCTGAACCAGAAGATTTACCGCCACATTGAGGCCTGGCGCAGCCGAGAGATCACCGGGGAATTTCCGTACGTCTACCTCGATGGCGTGATCCTCAAGAGGAGCTGGGCCGGCGAGGTGCGCAACGTATCGGTCCTTGTGGCGATCGGCGTAGCGAGCGACGGATTCCGGCAGATTCTGGGTGTCGCTGAGGGGGAGAAGGAGGATCTGGAGGGCTGGCGAGGCTTTCTACGGCACCTGAAGGATCGAGGCCTCAGCGGAGTTCGCCTGATCATCTCGGACGCCTGCAGAGGGCTTGTAGAGGCTGTCGAGGAGGTATTCCCGCAGACCGATTGGCAGCGCTGCGTCGTCCATTTCTACAGGAACGTCTTCAGCCACGTCCCGAACGGCAGGATTGCGGAGGTCGCCCGGATGCTCAAGGCGATCCATATCCAAGAAGACCGCAAGGCCGCCGAGAAGAAAGCGTCCGAGATCGTCACCAGGCTCAAGGCGATGAAGCTGAAGGCCGCAGCGGAGCTCATCGATCAGCGCGTCGGAGAAACGCTCAGCTATTACGCCTTTCCACCGACGCACTGGCGGCAGATCCGGACCAACAATCCGCTCGAAAGGATAATCAGGGAAATAAGGCGGCGGACCCGAGTCGTCGGCGCGTTCCCCGATGGACACTCCGCGCTGATGCTGGTCGCGGCGAGGCTGCGACACATCGCCTCGACCAAATGGGGCAAGCGGCGTTATCTCGTGATGGACTCACTCCTCAACCCAGCAAAGCAGGAAGTAGCAGCATGACCACATCGACGGCAAAAGCCCTGGAGAATGACGATGGAAGACGGCCTCGGCGCGGGGTGGTCGTCACGCTACTCGATATGGAGGACGGAACCAGCCGAATCATACTGGACGATGTGATCGCCGACCCTGGCTCTCAGAAGACGTCCTGGACGCAGGACACCTTCTACACACACAAGCGCCTGAGTTCCGCGGCCATCGATGACATGGCTCTTCCCGCAAGTGAATACCAGGGGCTTGGAGAGGCGCTATTGGCGCGACTGTTGGCTCTCAATGGCCGCGTACGTTGAGATCACCTTCTGCCCAGCCTGCGGCTGGTCAGACTGCGTTGCGGCTCTGCCGTGAAGCAGGGAGATTCGAGAGAGAAGGATCACGGATGAGCAGAGAACCGGATCGAGCCACCGACCCGAAAGAGCGAAAAACTCGTTGCACTACCATGGAGTGTCGTTCGACTACCGGCTAGATATTGCTTTCCCGAGTGCGCGTAGCGAGATAGTCGAGGCGAATACCTGCTTCGCGATGGAGCGCCATACGGCATGTGTATTCCATCTCA
>Ga0134126_10013026_pt1 | contig 10500 bp, 10 predicted proteins | sample KB31752_FD_96881 | JGI IMG/M metagenome (GOLD analysis project Ga0134126, IMG submission 96881) | Terrestrial soil microbial communities with excess Nitrogen fertilizer from Kellogg Biological Station, Michigan, USA - KB3-175-2 | ecosystem: Environmental > Terrestrial > Soil > Unclassified ...
GCTCACGACCTTTCGAGGCTTCATCTACGAAGAGAGCCGGCACATCTTCGATACGCTCGCGGCGTTCATCGCACACGGAGTATTCGAACGCTTCCCGGCGCTGCGTATCGGTGTGGTAGAGAACGGCGGATCGTGGGCGCCTCGCCTCCTGGATGCTTTCGACCGCGTGTATCGCAAGAAGCCCAACGCTTTCAGCGAGCACCCAGCCGATGTGTTCCGACGGCATGTGTGGGTCAACCCCTTCCATGAAGAAGACATGTCGCACCTCATCGAGATTCTCGGGGCCGATCGCGTGATGTTCGGTTCGGATTACCCACACCCAGAAGGTCTGGCCGAGCCGGCAGACTTCATCAAGGAGCTCCAGAATTTACCGGCCGATACCACCACACGGGTGATGGGCGCCAATCTCAAGGACCTGATCGGAATTTAGATCGCTTCAGCCGTAACGCGCACGCAATTCGGCTTTGAGAACCTTTCCAGTCAGGTTGCGCGGCAACGTATCCACCACTTCCAGACGTTCCGGTGACTTGTGCCGGCTCAAACCCTTGACAGCGCAATGGTCTGCCAGCGACGGCAACTCAACCTTCGCTCCCGCAATGGGAACAACCACTGCACAGACGCGCTCACCGGTGCGTGGGTCAGGCACTCCAATGACCGCGACATCGGCCACAGCAGGATGGGTGACCAACACCTCCTCGATCTCAAGCGCCGAGATGTTCTCCGCATTGCGGATGATTGCGTCCTTGATCCGTCCGGTCACAACCACGTTGCCGCCGACATCCAGACGTCCCCGGTCCCCTGTGCGAAACCACCCGTCCCCGTCAAATGCGTCGGCATCCAACGTCGCATCGACGTAACCGAGGAAGCACTGCGGGCCTTTTAGTCTCAGTTCCCCCTCCTGGCCACGCGGCACCTCGTTCTCACTGTCGTCGACCACTCGCACCGAGACACCGGGCACGGGGCGTCCCACGGTGTGGTCGAGCACATCGGGGTCGCCGGCCGGTTCGGGGGACGTCGCAACGGGAAACTCGGTGAGCCCCCAGGCATTCGCGATGCCGGCGACTGAGAACACATCGCGGATTTGGCGGCCCAACTCGGCGGTGATCGGAGCGCCACCCCCGAGAACAGCTCGCAGATCGGGAAACAGCGGCTCGGCTCCGTGTGCCTTCTGCGCGGCCATGAAGGCCACGAAGAAAGGCGTTGCCGTGCCGAGGAAAGTCGGCCGGTGTGCGGCAATCGCGGCGGGCGTCGTCTTGGGGTCGAACGTGTCGAAGAGCACCAACCGCATCCCCGTGAGCAGGCTGGCTGCCAGCATCGCTGCGCCGCCGACGTGCGACACGGGAAACGGTATCGGGTTGACATCGCTGCTCGAGGCGCCCACCATGCCAACGACTCCTGCTGATCCAGCTATCACCGACTTGTCGCAATGCCGAATCCCCTTCGGCGCGGCAGTCGTTCCGGACGAGTAGTACACCCATCGTGACTGGGTTCCCGAACTCGGTGGCGGTGGCAGCGCGGTCGTTTCGCCGACGGGTAGGCGGAGGCCGCCTTCTACCGGCGACTCGTGGTCAACGACCAGCACCGTCATCGGCCGCTCTTTCGCTAACGTCTCAGCCAGCGAAGTGTGGTCGAAACCACGCCACATCCCGGGCACCACGATGAACTCGGTGTCGAGTTGGCCTGTCACAAAACGCAGTTCGCGTTCCCGCCACAGCGGCAATACGGGATTCTGGACAGCACCCAGACGGGCGAGTGCCACCATCACCACCATCGTTTCCAACGTGGTCGGCAGTTGCCACGTGACCACCGTCCCGTCCGTCACCCCGTACTCGGCGAAGGCCGCCGCGGTTCTCGCCGCTGCGTCGCGCAGCTCTGCACAGGTAAGGCTGCGGCCGAAGTCGTCGGCGAGCACAACCCGTCCTGGATGCTCGCGAGCTGCGGTGTCGACGAGCTCCCAGTACACCTCGGACAAGGCAGGCTCGGTCATTTACTCGGCAAGCACAATCTGCGCTTGGCCAGGATGTTGCGCATCATCTCCGAGCTGCCTCCGGACACCGTATAGGCGCGAGACCAGAGCCAGCATTCGCGCAGCCGCTGCTTCGCCTGCTCCACGGCCGGATCAGACCCGGTGCTGACGACTGCAGCTCCCAACTCGGCGCCGTAGGCGGACACTTGGTGATAGGTCTCGGCGAAGCTGAGTTTGGCGATCGATCCGTCCCCAACCGATTCATGTCCTGAGATCATCCGTTCGACGTGGTCGTCAATGAAGGCCTTGGCCACCTCGACCTCGACCGTCAGCTCCGCTACGGCCTGTCGCACATCTTCGTGGGACAGCGCGGGGACGCCGTCCAAGCTGGATCCCCGCGCCATGGTGATCAGATCGTCGATCATGAGCTCGAGCAAAATGACGTTGCCTCCGATGCCGAAGCGTTCGAAGTCCAACCCTGCCATGATGATCGACCAACCCTGGCCGATCTCGCCAATCAGGCTGTTGGAAGGCAATTCGACATCGGAAAGAAAGACCTCGTTGACTTCGACCGCGTCGTTGATCGTCCTGATGTGACGGACCTCGACGCCGGGGGTCGACAGCGGCACCGCAAATACCGACAGGCCGTGGTGCCGCGACGACGCAGGGTCGGTACGAATCAGGGCCAGACCCATATCGGCCCAGTGCCCGTCGGTGATCCACGTCTTCTGTCCACTGATCACCCACCCGCCGTCATCGCGTTGAACGCCGCGGCTACGTATCGCGGCGATGTCACTTCCCGCGTCCGGCTCGCTGAGCAATTGACACCACACGTGCTCGCTGCGCCGCATTGCCGGCAGCAGCTCAGATTTCTGCTCTTCAGAACCGAAGTGCAGCAGGACATGTGCCGCCAAGTTGACCTGATCGACAGGACGTGGCGCGCGGGCGCGGAGGATCTCTTCGCTGACGACGCGGTCGTGCAACGGATGGTGGTCAGCGCGGCCGCCATGCTCGACCGGCCAATCGGCACCGGCAAGACCCGCGTCGAACAAGGCGGCGAACCAGGTGCGCAACAGCGCTTCTTGCCCGGCGTCCTCGGGTGCACGGTGCCCCTCGCGCGCCACGATAGCTGGGGCGTGGTCGGCGATGAAAGCACGCACCCGCTCCCGGAAAGCATTGAGCTCAGACTCGCTGGGGCGAGCGACGGCGCTTACCACCCCGAGACCTCCGCGAGCAGTGCGCGGCTTGATCGCGCCGTCCCAAGCGATTGTGCGTTGGTGAACACCCGCCGCAGTTCGTGGTGCAGCGGGTATTCCCAGGTGAAGCCGATTCCTCCGGACAGCTGCATGCATTCGTCTACCGCGGCGGTGGCCCTCGCCGCAACGAAGGCGTGGGCGACGGCCGTCAGTGCGGCCACGCGCTCGTCATCGGCCGCGACCGCGCGCGCGGCCTTCATCACCGCAGCCCGAGCTTTGACCTCAAAGACAAAGAGCTCAACCAGACGGTGCTGCACCGCTTGAAAGCTCGCGATTGGCGCTCCAAAAGCGATGCGGTCCTTGAGATATGCCGTGAGGCGTTGCAATGTCATCGAAACTGCACCTACGGAGTCCGCGCTGACCAGCAACTTCCCCAATGCAAGCAGCTGATCGGCCCTTTCGGGGGATCCGATGAGCACACCCTGGATGTCCGCGATGTCCACCAGGCAGACCGCCCTGGCCACGTCCATCGAATCCTCGTCAGGCCGGCGCTGTTGCCCATCCGACAACTCGAACAGGTGAATTCCTTTGCGCCCCAGAGTTATAACGATGTCGACTTCGGCTCCGCGAAAGACGCGCACAACATCGCCGGCGAGCGCCAGGCCCGCTGTCGCCGTGCCGTTGAGCATGGCCGGCAACCAGCACTCCCGAACTGCGTCCGGTGCATGCATGAGCGCGGCCGCGGCCATGGTCGTACCGAACCATGCCGACCTGTCGCGTGCCCGGCCGAGCTCTTCGGCGATGACGCACGTCTCGACGGGTCGCCACCCGGCACCACCCATTCGCTCGTCGACGAGCAGGCCGGTCCAATCCAGCGCGGCAAGGTCCGCTACAGATTCTTTTTCACCGCGCTCCGCGAGGAAATCCCGCGCCGAGTCGCGCAGTAGGTCGAGGTCGACGTCGTCATCGGCCATCGGCTGGCTAGCCCCGAAGAAGAAGCTGATCTGCGTTGTCACGCATAATGCGCTTCTTGGCAGCGTCGTCCAGGGGGTCGAGCAGCTTGACGAAGTCGGCCGGCTCGGCGAGGCCCTCGGCATGTGGATAGTCCGAACCCATTAGCAGGCATTCGTCGTAACCTAGCCGGTCCACGATCGTTGGGATGTCGTCCTCAGGATAAGGAACAACACCCACGTGCCTCCGGAAGACCTGGGACGGACGCTCGGTCAGCTTTCCGCCGATCCACGGACCGTTGCGGCCCATCCCGCGGCTCTTGTCCATGTGAATCACGAACTGGGGAACCCATTCCGCGCCGTGCTCGGCGACGAGGACCTTCAGGCCCGGGAAGCGACCGAAGAGGTTGTCGAAGATCAACGCCGACAAGGTGTCCTCAATGGGGCGCTGACCGTAGACGTTCATCCATTGCCACGCCGACATGTGCCACGCGGCGGGATCTGGATTGTGCCCCCAGTCCGGTGAGATGGCGTTGAAATACCAGTAGGGCTGGATATGGAACGTCAGCGTGCAGCCGGCTTCCTGCAGTCGCGCGTAGATCGGATCGAAGTACGGGTCCCCCGGCGAGCGACCGTAGGCGGGTCCGGTAGGCAGCAGCACTAACCGCGCGCCCTGTTCGATGATCGCTTCGGTCTCCGCGATGGACGACTCCAGATCGCGCAGCGAAAGCAGTGCAGTGGCGTAGATCTTGTCCTTGTGGTTGAAGCCCCAGGTTTCGTCGAACCACCGGTTGAACGAGCGCAGATTGGCGTAGAGAGCCTCGGTGTCGTCGACGTAATGCTCAGCAGCAAGCGCCATTCCGGCCGGGAAGATCACAGCGCGTTCGACGCCTTGCTGCTCCATCACCTTCAGGCGGGGCTCTCTTTCGAGAAACTCTGGACGCATCGGCTGGGGTTCGTAGGTCTCGTCAGGATTGCCGGACCCCATCTGCTTGAGCATCTCCTTGAGCGAACCCGGCCGGTAGGCGAGGTCGAACCCCAGCCCCGCCTCGCTGTTGAACGTAGCGATTCGGTGCCCGGCGAGGATGACCTCCTTGCCGTCGGCGGCGCGCACGGGTGTGATCGCCCGATCGTGGAATTCCTTGGGCAGGTATCGGGTAAACGCATCCCGAGTCTCGTAGCAATGCGTGTCGCAATCAAAGATCCCGTAGTCAAGTTTCGCCGTCACGCGCAGCTCCTTCCGGCGAGAATGGTTATTCTCTGATTCTGGAAAACATACTATCCTGTTCCGGAAACGCATATCTCGGGGTCCAGCGACGGGATCGAGAATATGCCCGGCCGCCGCGACCACACGTCAGGAAGACATGACCGCCTCAACGCACACGCCCGATGACTGAGCTCGACGACCTTCGGGCGGCCGTACGGCAGTTCCTGGAGGCTGCCTCGCCCAGCGGTACCGTGCGCCGACTCATGGCGACCACGGTCGGTTATGACGAGGGCGTGTGGCGCCAAATGGCCTGCGAGCTCGGCCTTCACGGCATCGCCGTGCCCGAAGAGTGGGGCGGGGCCGGCGCAGGCATGTCCGAACTGGCCGTCGTCTTCGAAGAGATGGGCGCCGCTCTACTGTGCGCACCCTTCTTCTCCACCGTCGCATTGGCCACGCAAGCCATTCTGACCAGCGGTGACCGCACGGCGATGGAGGAATTTCTGCCGACGTTCGTCGATGGCACCTCCACCGCGACGCTGATCCTCAACGGGCAACTGGATGGATGGGACGCCGCGGCGGTGACGTTGACCGCGGTGCGCGACGGCGATGGCTATCGAGTATCGGGCGACGCGCCGCTGGTGCTCGACGGCCACAGTGTCGACGTCATGCTCGTTGCGGCCAACACCCCGGCCGGCCCGTCCCTACTCGCGGTCGCCGCGGATTCCGAAGGAGTCGAGCGCACGCCGCTCGCGAGCCTGGACCGCACCCGCAAGGTCGCACGCATACGGTTCGACGGTGCGCCCGGCCGGCTCATCGGAACCGACGGCGAAGCGGCGACCGGACTGGCCCGCACATCGGACCTCGCGGTAGTGGCGCTGGCCGCAGAGCAGCTCGGAGCAGCGCAGCGCTGCCTCGACATGGCCGTGGGTTACGCCAAGGAGCGCATTCAGTTCGGCCGGGCCATCGGGAGCTTCCAGGCGATCAAGCACCGGTGTGCGGACATGTTGGTGTCGGTCGAAGGGGCGCGCTCGGCCGTCGTACACGCCGCGGAGGCGGCCGATGGCCCCGACCTGGCAACCGCGGCTGCCGTCGCCAAGATGACCTGCTCGGAAGCATTTTTGCAGGCAGCGTTGGACAACATGCGCATTCACGGCGGCATCGGCTTCACCTGGGAGCACGACGCGCACCTCTACGTCCGGCGAGCCAAAGCAACCGAGCTGATTTTCGGCAGCCCCGACTACCACGCCCAGCGCTTGGCAGATCTCATCGCTATCTGAAAGGACCTCCGTGCCAATCTCCTACTCCCTGGAACTACCCACCCAACGGATCGAAGCCCCGGCGGAGTTCGTGTCCGCTGCAGCCATCGCGGAGGTCGCAAGCGCGGCAGAAGCCGCCGGCTACGCCGCGGTTCACGTCACCGACCACCCCGCGCCCGACGCGAAATGGCTCGATCACGGCGGCCACCATGCCCTCGACCCGTTCGTGGCGCTGTCGTTCGCCGCCGCGGCAACCACCGATATCAAGCTGCTCACCAATGTCTACATCGCCGCCTACCGCAATCCATTTCTCGGCGCCAAGTCGATCCATAGCCTTCAGGTCCTGTCGGGAGCACGACTGATCATCGGAACTGCCGCGGGCTACCTCAAACCCGAATTCCGCGCCCTGGGGATCGATTTCGATAACCGCGGCGCGCTCCTCGACGAGGCGCTGGACGTGCTCGACAAGGTGCTTTCAGGCGAGGACATTGCCTATGAGGGCACTTCATTCGCCGCCCGCGGCGTCCGCCTGCGCCCCGTCCCCGCCGCCGCACCTCCGATCTGGGTGGGCGGCAACAGCAAGCCTGCAGTGCGCCGGGCAGTGACCCGCGGCCAAGGCTGGGCGCCGTTCAACACCTTCGGCTACGCGACCGCCTCGCGGACGGCCGAGATTTCCACACTCGACGAGCTGGAATCAGCGATCTCGTGGGCGAAGAACTACGCAACCGAGATCGGCAGAACGGAACCGTTAGACATTTGCTTCTCGGCCGGCAACCTATTGGACGACAGCCGATCGACCGACGAACGGCACGCAACCGTCGATCGACTGGCGGCGGCGGGGGTCACCTGGCTTCCCATCGCCCCAGCCGGCAACGACCGCGCCGAAATCATCGACCGCGCACAGGCATTCGCGAAAGAGTTCATCGCGAACTGATCTGCTTTCATCCCGCCATCAGGCTGTTAGGCGAGAAGGCGTCAACGCTGATCCGGCGATGTGCGAACAGCCACTGGTCGCCGACCGGGATCAGGATGTCGCGATAGCGACCCCAATGATCGAGACCGATGTCGGTGTGGACGGCAAAGTAGCTGCTGATCTCAACGCGATCCCGCGCCACCGAGCCGAACCGGACGCTGGAAACGTGATGGCGAACGTGGGTAGGCGCCGCTGCTGCGGGGTCACGATCCCTTGTCATGGCAGCGCGTAAGCCTGACTCAATCGCTGCCGGACCCGTCAGCGGTTCGGCACCCCCGGTGAACTCGAGGACGCCCTCCGGGCCGAAACACGCTGCCAGCGCCCGAAGATCAAAGCGATCGGTCGCAGCTGTGTAGTCGGCGAGCGTCTGGCGCACCGATTCACGGACCTCGAGCTCCCACGTCAACATCTGCACTCCTCTGGGTCCACTCCTCTGGAAGACATGACCCCGCACACGATAACGTCTATTCTCATGCCGCAACCCAGCCTGCACGACCTCCTCGATCCGGCGACCACCGCACTGGTCACCCAGGAATGTCAGGGCGGCGTTATCGGCCCTCAGGCCGGATTGCCGATGCTCGCCGAAGAGGCACGCCGCGAGGCTATTCCCAACATCGCGAAGCTGCTTGCGGCTGCCCGCACTGCCGGGGTCTCGGTCGTACACTGCCTGATCCAGAAGCGACCAGACAACCGCGGGTCGAACACCAACGCCAGGCTGTTCATGGCCGGGAAATCGTTCGCCGCCGACCTGACTCCGGGTAGTCCAGGTGCGTCGGTACTGCCAGAGCTCGGTCAGGTGCCCAGCGATATCGTTCTCACCCGCACGCACGGTGTCGGCCCGATGACCGGTACCGATCTCGACTCCGTACTGCGCAATCTGAACATCAAGACGATTGTGGGAGTGGGTGTTTCGGTCAACATCGCCATCCAGAACTTCGTCATGGACGCGGTGAACCGCAGCTATCAGTTCGTCTTGCCGCGCGATGCAGTGAGCGGCTACCCCCGCGAATATGCCGAGTCGATCATCGACAACACCCTGGCCTTGCTCACAACGGTGACCACGACCGACGCAGTGCTCAACGCATGGAGCGAACTCTCTGATACCTGACCCGTCTGGATGTTGCAGGCCGGTGATGATAACGTCATTTTCACTAAGCGTAAATGCTCATATTCACAGCTCTCAGGAAGGGATTCAGCCGGATGTCTCCCCGTTCATTGCCCTACCCCGTCTTCGATATCGACAACCACATGTACGAGACGGAAGAGGCGCTCACCAAGTACCTGCCGAAGCAACACCGCGGGAAAGTGGGCTACGTCGAGGTCGGTGGGCGACCCAAGCTAGTCGTCAAGGATCACATCAGCCACATGATCCCCAATCCCACGTTCGCGCGGGTGGCCAGACCAGGCAGTGCTGAGGACTACTTTCTCGGTAAAAACCCCGAAGGCCTGAACTTCCGCGAGTTCATCGGTGAGGCAATGGATGTCATCCCCGCTTACCAGGCGCCGGCGCCTCGTCTCGAGTTGATGAACGAGTTGGGCATTGACCGCTGCGTGATGTACCCGACGCTGGCCAGCCTCATCGAGGAACGCACCACCGACGATGTGATCCTGACCCACGCCATCATTCACGCCCTCAACGAATGGATGCACGAGCACTGGACGTTCGATTACGAGGGCCGCATCTTCGCCACGCCCGTGATCTGCCTACCGCTGGTGGACGAGGCGATCACGGAATTGCACTGGTGCCTCGAACGCAACATGAAGACCTTTTTGATCCGCCCGGCGCCGGTGCCGAGTCGTTTCGGCGGGTCTCGTTCGATGGGTCTGCCCGAGTTCGACCCGTTCTGGCAGGAAGTCGTGAACGCCGGCATTCCCGTCACGATGCATGCCTCGGACAGTGGGTACCAGAAACACCTGATGGAGTGGGAGGGCGGCGATGAGTACCTGTCCTTCGCGCCGAGCGCACTGCGCGAGGTCGTGATGGGGCACCGCGCGATCGAGGACTCCCTGGCGGCGATGATCTGCCACGGCGCGCTGTCTCGCTTCCCCGACCTCAAAATCCTGTGCGTCGAGAATGGCAGTGGCTGGGTGAGGAATCTGCTCGAGCAACTCAACACGGCCTACAAGATCATGCCGAAGGAATTCGACGAGCATCCGGTCGAGGTCTTCAAGCGCAACATTTACATCCACCCATTCCTGGAGGACGACCTCAAGGGGATCATCGACATCATGGGCGAGGACCACGTGATGTTCGGCTCGGACTTCCCCCACCCTGAGGGCATCGGTGATCCGTTGAGCTTTGTCGACCGTCTTGATGGCGTCTCCGACACGGCCAAGGCCAAGATCATGGGCGGCAATGCCATGGAACAGCTCGGCATCAAGGTGTCCGCCTGATGGAACCCATCGTCTACGAAGGGATTTCAGGTTTTGAGTCCCACGTCGGCGAGCATCTGGGGTACAGCGATTGGCGTCAAGTCACGCAGCAGGAAATCGACCTGTTTGCCGAAGCGACCGGTGATCATCAATGGATCCATGTCGATCCCGAGAAGGCGGCGAAAGGGCCGTACGGCAAGACCATCGCACACGGCTATTTGACGTTGTCGCTCGTTCCGATCCTGGTGCAGCAGATCTACAAGGTCACCGGGCTATCGATGCAAGTCAACTACGGATCGGACAAGCTTCGGTTTCCCGCGCCGGTGCCGGTGGACTCGCGGATTCGTGCGGGTGCCGAGCTCGTCAAGGTGGAGCGAAACGACAACGGCGGCGCCCGCGCTACCGTCCGAGTCACGGTGGAAGTCGAGGGCTCCGACCGGCCAGCGTGTGTGGTCGACACCATTGCGGCCATGGTCGATTAGCACCGGCCGCACCAGCAATCGCGCGCTAAGCGTTCAGGAGACGTTCGCCGATGACTCGCTGCTGCCGCAGCGCCGCGATCTCAATCGCGGTGAGCCC
>Ga0134126_10013027_pt1 | contig 10500 bp, 8 predicted proteins | sample KB31752_FD_96881 | JGI IMG/M metagenome (GOLD analysis project Ga0134126, IMG submission 96881) | Terrestrial soil microbial communities with excess Nitrogen fertilizer from Kellogg Biological Station, Michigan, USA - KB3-175-2 | ecosystem: Environmental > Terrestrial > Soil > Unclassified ...
GGTGGCTGTCGGGGAACGCGCCGCGGGCCATCAGCGTGGTGGTCACCGGGGCCTGGGTCAGCTCGGCCAGTTCGCGCACGGCCGCGTGCGAGTCCGACTTGATCACCCCGCCGCCGACGTACAACACCGGCTTGCTGGCCTGCCGGATCAGGCTGGCCGCCTGCGCGATCTTGCTGGCGTCGGCCGGGCCGGGGATTTTGTAACCGGGCAGGTCCATGGTGGGCGGCCAGGCCCATGGGCCCTGCGTCTGCAAGATGTCCTTGGGAATGTCGACCAGGACCGGGCCTGGTCGGCCGGACGAAGCGATGTGGAAGGCTTCGGCGATGGCGGCCGGGATGCGTCCGACCTCGGTGACGAGCTCATTGTGCTTGGTGATCGGCAGGGTGATCCCGGTGATGTCTGCCTCCTGAAAGGCGTCCGTGCCGATCAGATGGCTCACGACCTGGCCGGTGATAGCCACGATCGGGACCGAGTCCATATAGGCGTCGGAAAGCGCCGTTACCAGGTTGGTCGCGCCAGGGCCGCTGGTCGCCATGCAGACGCCGACCCGGCCGGTGGCCCAGGCGTAGCCCTCGGCCGCGTGCCCGGCACCTTGCTCGTGCCTGACCAGGATGTGCCGAAGGGAGGACGAGCGTATGGGGTCGTAGGCGGGCAGGATGGTTCCGCCGGGCAGGCCGAACACGATGTCGACGCCCTGGCACTCCAGGCTTTTGACGAGCGCCTGGGCTCCGGTCACTTCCACGGTATTGCTCCTTCTGCGGGGGTCCGGGGTCGCCCCCGGGCCAGCCACTGCTTGGTCTTCCTACTATTCGCCCGCTCAACAAAAAACCTCCTGGCCGTCCGGCCGAGGAGGAGTAGCGCGAGCCCGTCTGCTTGGGCTCGCGCTAGGTGATAAGGAGTACTCGGATCAAAGAGATCAAGATTTCTGTGAGATCGGGCAAGGGCTAGCTCGATGAGGCCGTGGGAGGCGACGCTGCCCGCCGCCCCCCACAATAGGGCATTTCATGTAACCGCGCGGACCTGGGGTCGAGATGACGGAAGCCAGATCGGCCGGCGTTGCTCGAAGCCCGCGATCGCGTCGGCGTGCCGCAACGTGATGCCGATGTCGTCGAGCCCTTCGAGCAGCCGCCATCGCGCGTAATCGGGAAGCGCGAACGGGAAAGTCAGCCCGGCGGCGGGAACGGCCACGGTGCGATCGACTACGTCGACCAAGACGGTCGCCGATGGATTGGCGGCGAGCGCTGAGCCGATCGCTGCCACGGCGCTCTCGTCGGCCTGGGCCGTCACCAGGCCAGCGCCGATGCTGTTGCCGCGGAAGATGTCGGCGAAGCTCGGCGCCACCACCGCGTCAAAGCCGAAGTCCTGCAGCGCCCACACCGCGTGCTCGCGGGACGAGCCGCAGCCGAAGTTCGGCCCGGCGATGAGTACTTTCGCCAGGTCAGCGCCCGGCTGATTGAGCACGAAGTCAGGATCGCCGCGCCAGGCGCCGAACAAGCCAGGACCGAACCCGGTCCGCTCCACCCGCTTGAGCCACGCCGCCGGGATGATCTGGTCGGTGTCGATGTTCGGACGGTCGATCACGACCGCGGGGCCTTCGACCCGCGTTACCGCGCGCATCAGCGTGCTCCTTCCAGATCGCTGGGGGCAGCGAACCGGCCGGCCACGGCTGTCGCTGCGGCCATCGCGGGGGAGACCAGGTGGGTGCGCCCGCCTGGCCCCTGACGGCCCTCGAAGTTTCTGTTGCTTGTCGACGCGCTTCGCTCCTGCGGGGCGAGTATGTCGCCGTTCATGCCGAGGCACATCGAGCAGCCAGCCGATCGCCATTCGAAGCCGGCCGACCTGAACACTTCGTCAAGGCCTTCGGCCTCGGCATCGACCTTGACCCTCGCCGAGCCCGGCACCACGATCGCGCGGACACCTGGGCTGACCTTCCTGTCGCGCAGCACGGCCGCTGCTGCCCGGAGGTCAGCCAGCCGGCCGTTCGTGCACGAGCCGATGAACACGGTGTCGACGGCGATGTCCCTCATGGCCGTGCCTGGCATCAGGCCCATGTAGTCGAGCGCTCGCTGCGCGGCCCGCTGCTCGGCGTCGGTGGCGAAGCTGGCAGGGTCGGGCACGGCGTCGTCGATCGTGACCGACTGAGCCGGGTTGGTGCCCCAGGTGACGACGGGGCGCAGAGTCGCCGCATCGATCCGCACCTCGCGGTCAAACGCCGCGCCTTCCTCGGTGACCAGCGACCGCCAGTCATCAAGCGCCCGCTCCCAGTCGGTCCCCTTCGGGCTGTGGGTCCGGCCTTCAAGGAAGGCGAACGTAACGTCGTCAGGCGCGATCATTCCGGCGCGAGCGCCGGCCTCGATCGACATGTTGCACACGGTCATCCGGCCGGCCATGTCCAGAGAGCTAATCGCCGCGCCCCGGTACTCGATCACGTGGCCGGTGCCGCCGTGCGTGCCGATCTCGGCGATGATCGCGAGCACCAGGTCCTTGGCGCTCACCCCGGGCGGAAGCTCGCCGTCCACCGTGACCGCCATCGCGGCTGGCTTGGCTTGCCGCAATGTCTGGGTCGCGAGCACATGCTCGACCTCGGTAGTCCCGATGCCAAACGCGAGCGCGCCGAACGCGCCGTGGGTCGAGGTGTGGCTGTCGCCGCAGACCACCGTCATGCCGGGCTGGGTCAGCCCGAGCTGCGGGCCGATGACGTGCACGACGCCCTGCTCGGCGCTGCCGAGCGGATAGAGCGTGATCCCGTGCGCCTCGCAGTTCTTGCGCAGCCTGGCCATCTGCTCGGCGGCCAGCGGGTCAGTGATCGGGCCGTCCGGATTGAGCGTCGGGACGTCGTGGTCCATCGTGGCCACGGTCAGTTCGGGTCGCCGTACCCTCCGGCCGGCCAGTTCAAGGCCTTCGAATGCCTGCGGGGACGTGACCTCGTGCACAAGGTGCAGGTCGATATAGAGCAGCGGCGGCTCGCCGTCCGGGCTGGCCACCAGGTGACGTTCCCACACCTTGTCGAAGAGGCGATTGTGCATCGAAGCTCGCCCTACTCGCTGTCAGCCGTGCGCGCGTCGCCGCCGTTGTCACGCCGGTCTAGCGCGACCTGGACGGCTTGCAGGGCCGAGTTGCTCGCGGAATCGGCTTGCTGGTCTTGCGTATGGTTGCGCTGCCGCATCACTTTCTCCTGTTGCTTCGCTGAGGGCATTGATTTGCCAGGCGTTTCCAGCAGGAGACGGGCCGTTGCCGCAAGATTGAAATCCCAGGAAGGGATATCGAGGTGGAACCGGAGTGATCTCGGCGGCATGCGGCCAGCGCCTCATCCCCGTAGCGGGTTGCTGGCCTGCCTGATCAGGTCCCGCTACGGCTACTAAGAATGAGTACGAAGCGCCGCATGATCGCACCACTGTACCTGACGGGTCGCCCCCATCGCGACCGGGGCGCGTGTTTCCCTGCCGCTCGCCGTTAAGAGCAGGCCGAGCCTGCGGGATGTCGATATCGCCTGCCGCCTCGTAGTCACGCCGAGCTTGCGGTAGACCGAGCGCAAGTGGGTTTTGACGGTGTTGATCGACAGGAACAGCGACTCGGCGATCTCCTGATTGGTCATGTGCGATGGCAGGAACCTAAGCACGGCAAGTTCGCTGCCGGTCAGCGGCACGGGGACCGGCGCGTCGGACTGCCGGGCGGGCCGAGTGTCGAACCGCTGCAGGATTCTCGCCGCGACCGCGGCGCCGTGGTTGGTCGGCCTGATCAGAACGGTCAACGCTGACCTGGCGGCCGACCCGCCATCCAGGAATGGCCGGTACAAGCCATGCGGCTCGGCCAAAGTCAGCGCATAACCGAGCTGGTCGGCGGCCTGATCGGGCTGGCCAAGCCTTCTGCGCGCGACCGCGGCTGTGACCAGTGCGGACACCTGATCGCGCAGGGTGACCTGGGTCGCCGTGCCCGCCAGGCACGTCTCAGCGGTAGCAAGCGCGGTCTTGCTGTCACCCTCGGCCAGGGACACGCGGGCCGAGCCGAGCAGCAGATCGGCCCGCTCTCCCTTGGCGCCTGAGGTGGCACGGGCCAGCGCGAGCCGCGCTCCGGTCACGTTGCCCTCGCCGAGCGCGATGTCGGCGTCGAGCATGGCGAGCGCGCTGTCGACCGTGCTGGTGCTGCCGAAAGCGGCAGCCGGTATCCGGCCGATCGGCTGGACCGCGTTGCTGCCGCGCCCCGCTCCACCGGGGATCATGCCCTGGTAGCGCAGCCGGGTCGCCAGCCGGCGCGCGGTCGCCTGGTCGCCCTCGCACAACGCGATCCTCGCCCTGGCCACAGTGGCCAGCGAGCAAGTCACCTGGCCGTCGCAGCTCCGGTCTTGGACTTCGCAGTGATCAAGCAGTTGCCGGGCGCTGGCTGTCTCGTCCTTGGCCAGGTGCAGGTACGCGCTGGCCAGGTAAGCAAGCTGTTGCCAGGCCGGGTCGGCGGTCCCATCGGGATGTCCGCCAAGCTCGGTGATCAGTTCGTTCGCGGCCAGCAGGTCGCCGTACATGGCCTCGCACACCGCGCGCCAGGCCATGGCGCTGGCCAGGAACTCGCTGCGCCCGCTGTGTTTGCTAGCACTGTCGCGCAGGTGCCCGCACGCATGCGCCAGCGCCGCTCTGGCATCGGCGACGCTGAGTCGGGAAAGGGCGGCCACGCCGACCGCGCTCCACAACAGCCCGACCGCCTGGTGTTCGGCGTTGTCACCGATGGTGGGGGCCGCCCGGATTGCCGTAGCCGTGCCTTCTTCGATCAGTTCAGCGTCCACGATGCCGCAAGCGGTCGCGTGCATCAGCCGCAGCGCCAGCAGCCAGGTCGACACCTGTGGCCGCAGGCTGCCTGGACAACGGCTGAGCGCCGCGCTGGCGTTGTCTAGGTGCAGCGCGGTGGCCGAGATGTCGCCGGTACGCAACCCAGCCGCGGCCAGCGCTCCCGCCACCGCCGCGTCGCTGGCGTAGCGACTGGCAGGGAACGTCGCGAGCACCGGCTCCAGCGCCTCCGCCTGCCCTGGCAGCAGCAGTTCAGGGCCCGCCTTCGCGAGCACGCGCGCGGCGAAGTCCCAGTCACCCATCAGGGCCGCGTTTCTTAGCGCGTCGGCGTGGTCGCCGCGCGCTGCCTGCCACTGCGCTGCTCGCCTGGTCAGCAGCGGGAGTTCAGCAGGAAGCTCGCGGCGAAGCTCGGCCCGCAGCAGGTCGAGCAGCAACGGGTGACACCGGTACTCGACGCCGCCCGGCGTGGTCGGCTGCGCCGGTCCGGCGTCCGCGCGAGCCTGTCCGGTGGGACTGATGAGGGCGTTTTCCCTGCACAGCTCGTCCAAGGTGGCGCTGCCGCCAGTGCCAGCGGTCAGCGTGTCGGCCAGATCACCGCAGATACGATCGGCGACGCAGATCCTGAGCAGGAAATCGCGATGGTCAGCGGACAGCGTTGCCAGCACTTCGTCCCGCAGGTAGTCGGCCACGTGCGGCTCGTCGCCCCTGATCCGCCAGGGCGGGGCAGGTTCGCGATCGGGCTCACCGCGCAACGTCGCCAGCCTGAGACCGGTTATCCAGCCTTCGGTCCGCCTGAGCACCTCGTCGAGCCGCGGCGCCGGCAGGTCGATGCCGAGCATTTCGAAATATGCCCCGGCCTCGTCAGGCGTGCAAGCCAAGTCGCCGGCGCCGATCTCAGCGAGATCGCCGCCGACGCGGAGCCGCGCGACGGACAGGCCGCCCAGGTGCCTGCCTGACAGCACCAGCCGCAGGCGAGCAGGTCCGTGCCTGACCAGGAGGTCAAGGTCGGCGAGCGCTTGGCTATCGCCGAGTTCCTGAATGTCGTCGATGACGATCGTGACTGGTTCTGACAGGTCTCGCGTTGCCTCGACCATTCGCAACGGGAATGTCTGATCCGCTGGATCAGGAAGGCTGGCCACGACGCCGGCCGCGCTCGGTATGCCGGCCAGAGCAGCGGCCATGTTCGCCCGCAGCCGGGCCGGCTGACGGTCGCCTGGGTCAAGACCGACCCAGGCGATGGCGTCGGCGCAGTGGCTGGCCGCGTCGTCGGCCCAGATAGCGCAGGCGATGGTCTTTCCCGCGCCGGTCGGCCCGGTGACGACAACGACCCGGCGCTCTGTGGCGCGCTGGATGAGATCCGTCACCCGATGCCGGTGCAGCAAAGGCACGCTCGAAGACGGCACCCGGAGCCTATCGCTCGCCGGCCGCAGTCCGATGCGCCCGCGCTCAAGCCGGCGCCGCCTGTTGATATGTGCTTCGTTCGCATGTGCATCGCGCGAGTCGCGGCCGACGATCGGCTCGCTGATCGTGCTCGTCATTGATCCCCCGACGGGTGCGAGCATCGCGTCGCGCGAACTCAGTCAGGCCCCATCCCGACAGGCGAACGCGGCTTCGCAGCCCGATACCGACCGTACCCGTCTAATGCTGGCAGCAACCCGGACTGACTACTCCTCGCTGAAGGCCTCGCGGAGCTTGGCTTCCTGCTCGGTGGACAGGTTGGTGCTGATCAGCTCGGCGTCGGCGGGGCCGAACTGCTCGGCGACCCGGTCGACGACAGCGTCGGAACTGAGCAGGAACAGCGCGGATGTGCCTGGCGTCACCTTCTGGCGTACGTCGCGTATGAACGTGTCGCTGATCCCTACATCAGCCATCGACCCGATTAGCGCGCCGGTGGCCGCGCCGATGGCCAGACCCAGAATCGGGATGAAGAAGATCAATCCGAACAGCAGGCCCCAGAACCCGCCGCCGAGCGCGCCGACCTTCTTGGCGTCCCTGAGCTCGCGCGTCTTGGGCTTCTTCTTGTCCACCTCCCAGCTCACAGTGGCCGCGTCGAGTACCTGGATGAGCTCGCGATGCTGCAGTTCCATGAGCTGATCAAGCGCTTCCTGCGCGCCATATGGCGACTTGAACTTCCAGACTGTCAGCGATGACATGGGTCCGCTCCTTCCGTTAGGCCGGCCGCCTGGCTGTAATCGTGCCGGAACATCCCTGCTTGAACATCACCCAGGCAGGATGACGCGATCATGTAGCGGTGGCGCTGGACTTGGCTTATGACATCGGCGCGGCAAAGCGTGCGTTCGGCGAAGGTCCCCGCGCAGCGCCAGCGCGCCGCCGCGACGCCAGCCCGTGCCAAGCCCGCGCGCCGGTTCCAGCTCGATACCATGATCAAAGAGCTGACGCCCGCTGACCGGGCGGAGCGTGGCAGGCGCATCCGTGCTGAGGTCCCGAGGAGCAGCCACGCGAACTTCGATGCGCGAGCGCGCGAGCGCGACCCGATCGATGTGCTGATCGAGCAGTCGGCGACCCGGCTGGCAGCCCTGGTTCCGATCAGGTACGGACGGATGCTCGCCTCGCCGTTCGCCTACTTCCGGGGCGCGGCCCTGCCGATGGCGCGCGACCTGGCAACCACCCCGGTCAGCGGCATCGCCGTGCAGGCGTGCGGAGACGCTCACGTCGGCAACTTCGGCATGTTCGGAACGGCCGAACGGCGTCTTGTCTTCGACATCAATGACTTCGACGAGACACTGCCTGGTCCATGGGAATGGGACGTCAAACGACTGGCCGCGAGCCTGGAGATAGTGGCGCGTGACCACGGCGTGAGGGCCAGGCAGCGGACCGCGATGGTGCGCGCCGCGGTTCGGCGGTATCGGTTTGCGATGGCGATGTTCGCCAGTCAGTCGAATCTCGCCGTGTGGTACGCGAGCGCGGACATCGAGCGGTCGTGGCCGGAGCTAACCGCGCACCTGCGTTCGCGACAGCGGGCCAACGTCGCTAAAAGCATGGCCAAGGCGCGAACCAGGGACAGCATGCAGGCGCTCGACAAGCTGACAATGACCGTCGACGGCAGGCCGCGGATTGTCGCCGATCCGCCGCTCGTGGTCCCGCTGTCTAGCCTGGTGTCGCAGGACCTGGACGCCAGCGGGATCGAGGCTCAGCTGATTCAGGTGGTCGACAGGTACCGTCGCACGCTGGCAGGCGACCGCAAGTACTTGCTCGACCAGTATCGATTCGAGCAGTCCGACGTGGCGCGCAAGGTGGTCGGGGTGGGCAGCGTCGGCACCAGGTGCTGGATCATGCTGATGCACGGCAAGGATGCGGGCGATCCGCTCATCTTGCAGGTTAAGGAGGCAAACCAGGCCGTGCTTAGCGACTTCGCCGGCCCGAGCAAGTACGACAACGAAGGCCAGCGGGTTGTCGAGGGGCAGCGGCTGATGCAAGCGGCCAGCGACATCTTCCTCGGCTGGCTCCGGGTCAGCCCGGCGCCTGAAGGCATCACAAGGGACTTCTACGTCCGCCAGCTCAGAGACTGGAAGTTCTCGTTCGACACCCAGTCGATGACGCCGAGCGGGCTGTCAACCTACGGTGAGGTATGCGGCTGGACGCTGGCCCGAGCGCACGCGCGGTCTGGCGACCGGATCGCGATCGCTGCCTACCTCGGCACGTCGGACACGTTCGACCGAGCCATCGCCGAGTTCGCGTCGACTTACGCCGACGTGACCGAGGCCGACATCGCAGCCCTGGATGAGGCGGCGAAGTCAGGCAAGATCCTCGCCCAGCGCGGGGTCTGAGCTAACCGCCCTGAGCTAACCGGCCAGGTGCCGGCTTACCGGCCGTGGCGACCGTGCGGTCAGATGACCGCACGGCCCCAGACGGCTTCTGCTTACAGCGGACGGACCTGCTCTGCCTGCGGGCCTTTCTGGCCCTGGCCAGCGGTGAACTCGACCCGCTGGTTCTCCTCGAGGTTACGGAAGCCATCGGCCATGATGGCGGTGTGATGGACGAAGACGTCGGCGCCCCCGTCATCCGGTGCGATGAATCCGTAGCCCTTGCTTGAGTTGAACCACTTCACGGTGCCCTGAGGCATGTACTTCTCCTATATGAGCGATCTTCGGGATCCACTCCAATGGTTCCCGGGCTGTGCGACCGCCTGCCCAATCCTGAGGCTCACCCTCGGCTGTCCAGGACGCCCGCTGTCTAGTTTCGCAGGCGCTATGCACGTGCACGAACCTTCGACTAACAACCATGACTATCTAACACCATCGCGCGGTGCTGATGGTCCATGACTGGCTAGCTGACCCATCTCGGACGTCAGGTCAGCCGCTCGGTGTACATCACGTCCACCCGGGCCGGGAGCCCGTCGTGCACGTGATTGAAGGTTGCCTCGGTCCACGGCGACCAGGTGCTGCCGTCGTGACGCGCTACGGGCCGTTCCGCCCGGCTCATCACAGACCAGACCTGATCCACCCACTCGACGCTGCGGTCCCTGGCGTTCCATATCAGCCCGAGGTAGCCGCCTGGCCGGACCACCCTCGCTATCTCGTTCATCGCTCGCCTGGCGTCGAACCAGTGGAAGGCCCTGGCCACGACGATGGCGTCCACCGACTTGTCGGCTAACGGAAGCTGCTCAGGGGATCCGGCGATGGCAGGAATGTCGGGGAGTCGCGCCCGCAGTTGGTCCCGCATCGAGGTAACCGGCTCAACGGCGACGACATCGGCGCCAACGTCAGCCAGCAGCGCGGTCAGCGTGCCGGTGCCAGCGGCGAGGTCCACGATCTGACGACCAGGTTTGATGCCGAGCCTTTCGATCAGCCAGGCGATCGCGTCCTTGGGATACGTAAGCCTGGCCGGGTCGCATGCGGCCGCCCTGGTGACGAACCCGCGCGCCGGCGCCTCATAAACTTCGCTCACTTTGCCGTTCCGTCCTGCGCATGGCGTCTGGCCGCCAGATCCGCCGTCACGTGCGGCCTTAGCTTCCCTGGAAGCCGCCAGTCACACGACTGTCTACCAAGCTACGTCGCTGCCCTCGCCGATTTGACCTTTTTTTGCTTCTTGGGCGGCATCACTCAGCCGATGCCCTCGGCGATGATCGCATCGAATTCATCGATGACGGCCGGGTCCCCCGATCGCTCGATCGCGGCTTGCGTGGGCCGCCCCCATAGCCAGCAATCAAGGTCGGCCGCCATGCCGGTGATCCTCGCCCACGCCCGGGCGCCGGAGTCCGCGTCGGCGACTTCGATGCCCGCTTGATCGTAGGCGCGCTGCTCGTCTGGGTCAGTGCCGGTGAACCGGCCGAGCGTGATGAGCCAGGAGTCGCCGGTATCGGTGGCCTGGACTCTCAGGGTCATCCCATCGGTGTCGAGCTTTCCCCAGGCAGGCAGGTCCCCGCCGTACATGATCCTGACCGCCTCATCGAAACCGTCCGCGCTGAGCAGCGGATCCATGCCGGAACGGTGGCCCGCGGTCAGTTCGGCGTCGAGACGATGGATCAGCGCCTCGTGCGCCTGGCGCCGACGGATGAATCCAACGGTCTTGTCGTCGGCCCATGTCCACGCGGGAGTGTCAGGCGGGGTAATCGCGAGTGCGGTCCCGAGTTCTTTGCTCGCGCTCTGGTAGAACTCTTCAAGCCCAGGCCGGTTCGCCGGACGCGGCGGCTTGATCTTCTCCGCCTCGTCGACGTCGACCCGGTCGCGCACGATCGTCCCCCAGAACCACTGGACCTCGCCCA
>Ga0134126_10013028_pt1 | contig 10499 bp, 8 predicted proteins | sample KB31752_FD_96881 | JGI IMG/M metagenome (GOLD analysis project Ga0134126, IMG submission 96881) | Terrestrial soil microbial communities with excess Nitrogen fertilizer from Kellogg Biological Station, Michigan, USA - KB3-175-2 | ecosystem: Environmental > Terrestrial > Soil > Unclassified ...
CGGACTCGAAAAAGAAGAATCCCCAGCCGTCCGCGAACCGCTTCGAGTCCTTGATGTGGACTTCGACGCCCATGGTGTCACCGGACTGGAACTTGCCGCTTTTGTTGATCGAGCCCTTTTCGGAGGCTGAGCGTCCTTCCTTCACGAACTCGGTCCCTTCCGGCCAGGTGCCCGTCCGGACGAACGACTGGTACGCCTGTGGATTGACGAACACGTTGTCGAACATCGAGTGATCCGCACCGGAGGTCTGGCGGTAGCTCATATCGAGTCCGGACGTGAGGAAGATCCATTCACGGTAGCCTGCAGGAGCCTGCAGCCGGCCATCCGCGGTGAATGGCGTACCCGCGTCGGGCGCCGCGCCGGAAAAGGCCGATCGCGCCGCACCCGCCAGACATAGCGCAAGCAGCGAAACGCAAAGAGCAACCGTGACTCGTCGACTCATGAAAACGCCTCCGCAACTCCGGATAGACCTCTATGAACCTCGCGCCCTGTCGGGAACCGCTCGCGATAACTTCGCGGCGAGATCCCGAAGCGTCGCTTGAATCGCCGGGTGAAAACGTCTGCGCTCGTGAAACCCACCGACGCAGCGATCCTTTCGATCGACCGGTTTGCGCGGCCGAGATGCTCCCTCGCGACACTCAGGCGGAGATTCTCGACGTACTCCGCAGGCGTGCGGCCAAAGGTCGCAGTGAAGCGGCGGGCGAATTGGCGTGGACTGAGTCGTACGCGCGCCGCGAGGGCGGGTACCGAGATATCGCTGGAAAGATGTCCGCGAATCCAGGCGACCAGGTCCGCGAAGGGGTCGGCCCCGCGGACCTGATCACGCAGGGGCTCCGAGTACTGCTCCTGTCCGCCCGGCCGCTTGAGGTAGACAATCATCTCCCTCGCCACTGTGAGCGCGGCCTGCGGTCCGAGGTCTTCCTCGACCAGCGCGAGCGCGAGGTCGATGCCGGCGGTAATGCCGCCTGAGCTGTAATACCGGCCATCTTTCAGAAAAATCGCGTTGCCCTCGACGATCAGCTTCGGAAAGCGCTCTGCCAGGTCCTGCGCGAAGCGCCAGTGCGTCGTCACACGCCGGCCGTCGAGAAGGCCCGTTGGCGCAAGCCCATACGCGCCCGTGCAAACCGTTGCAACACGGCGCGCGGTCCGCGCTCGCAGCCGCAGCCATGACGACACCGTGGAATTCGTCGCGGGCTCGCGCAGACCCGCTCCGCCAGGCACGATGATCGTGTCGAGCGCCGCAGGCGCATCCGAGAGCTGTTTGTCAGGCACGAAGCGAACACCGGACTCGGTGTATACGGCTTCGCTGCCGAGACCGAGCAGGTGAAGCGCATAGACCCCCCGGGATTCCCTGCGGGTAAAGTCAGGACGGCCCGCATTTGAGAAGACCTCGAGCGGACCGATGAGGTCGAGGGCGTTGACGCCATCAAAAGCGATTACACCGACGTGTTTTACGGCGCTGCCCATGCATAGCACCCTTCACCAGGTATGCACAGCTTAGCGTTACGCCGGACGGCTGTCAGGACGGGGTTCCGACGTTTTCTGCCATCGCCATGAACCGCCTCTCCGTAATCGCTGACGCGACCGTCAGGGAGTACTCAGGCCAGGGGAGCGGGCCCGAGAGCGGTTAGGTCACGAGCTTATCTGGCGTAATCGGTAGCTGCCGTACCCGCCTGCCGGTCGCGTGATAGACCGCGTTCGCGATCGCAGCGGCGGCACCCACGATTCCGATCTCTCCGATGCCTCGCGAGCCCATGGGCGTCGACCTGTCGTCAACCTCCTCCAGCCACACGGCGTCGAGATCGATTACGTCGGCGTTCGTGGCGATGTGGTACCCCACGAAGTCGTGATTCACGATGTGCCCCAGGCGCTCGTCCATCACGGCCTCCTCGTGCAGCGCCATGGAGAGTCCCATCGTCATTCCGCCGATGAGCTGCGAGCGCGCCAGGCGCGGATTGATGATCCGGCCGACAGAGAACACCCCGAGCATTCGTGCCAGCCTGACCTCGCCCGTTTGGGCGTTGACCCGTACTTCGGCAAACTGTGCTCCGAAGGAATGCTGCGCGAAGGTCTCGTCATCGGCTCCCTCGGGCGTCTCGGCTGAGGCTTCCGCGCCCGATGGCGGGCGCGACCCGTGCCGGCGGCGAAATTCCCGTGCGGCCGCCACGATGGCCCATCCCCAGGACGACATCCCGGAAGACCCGCCGGCCACCGTCGCGTTCGGCAGATCGGTATCGCCGATTTCCAGCCGTATGGACTCGGGCGGGCAGCCCAGTGCGTCGGCAGCGATTTGTGTGAGCGTCGTCCAGGTGCCCGTGCCGAGGTCCGCGGCGCCGATTCGGACCCCGTAGCGCCCGTCGTTGAAGCGGATGCTCGCCCGTGATCCCATCAGCACATAGCGCGGGTACGTGGAGCTGGCGACGCCGCTGCCGATGAGCCAGTCCCCCTCGGGCCGCCGCCCGGGTCTGGGGTCGCGCCCGCTCCAGCCGAAGCGGCGCGCGCCTTCCCGCAGGCATGCGACCAGATGACGATTGCCCCAGGGATGGCCCGACTCAGGGTCGCGCTCCGGCTCGTTGCGCACCCGCAGCTCGATGGGATCGAGCCCACAGGCGGCCGCGAGCTCGTCCATGGCGACTTCGCCCGCGAACATGCCCGGCGTCTCGCCCGGCGCGCGCATCCAGGACGGTTTGGGTACATCGAGAGCCGCGAGCCGATGGCGGGTGCGACGGTTGGGAGCGGCGTACATCAGACGCGTCGGCACTGCTGTCTGCTCGGCGAATTCCTGAAAGCGCGAGGTCTGCTCGACGACTTCGTGAATGATCGCCTTCAGATGCCCATCCCGTGTGGCGCCCAGCCTGAAGCGCTGGATGGTCGGCGTGCGGTGCCCTGCCAGCGTGAACATCTGCTGCCGTGTCAGCGCCAGCTTCACCGCTCGTCCTGGCACGCGCAACGCGGCCAGCGCTGCCAGGATGTTGTGCGCGTGAGGCTCACCCTTCGAGCCGAAGCCGCCGCCCACATAAGGAGAGATCACGCGGACCTGCTCTCCACGCAGGCCGAACGTCTTGGCCACTGCATTGCGGACCGAGTGAGCGCTCTGCGTCGAATCATACAGAGTCAGCTTCTCGGACTCCCACACGGCGACCGTACTGTGCGGCTCCATGGGATGGTTGTGCTCCATCGGCGTCGAGTACGTCTCATCCATCCTGACCTCGGCGGCGTTGAATGCGTGCTCGGCATCCCCTTGATCCGTATCGGTCGGATAGCCCGCGTTGACGGTCTTCGGCGCGTAGAGATCCTCCCGCCCGGCTCGGAAGCCGACGTCGTGTGCGGCAGGCTCGTACTCAACACGCAAGAGGTCCGCGGCGTGACGCGCCACCTCCAGCGTCTCCGCAACGACGGCGGCGATGAATTGTCCGCGAAAATGAACCTCATTCGACTGCAACACCCAGAGCTCCTTGCTCTCATCGGAGGCCAGCCTCGGAGCCGTCCAGTGAGTGATGACCGCGATGACACCGTCGACGCGCCCCGCGGCGCTCGTATCGATGGAGTGGATCCGTCCTCGCGCAATAGTCGACTGCACGGGATGCAGGTATGCAGGACGGTCGACGCGCTGCTCGAACGCATAAGGTGCAGTTCCCATCACCTTGAGCCTGCCGTCCATCCGCTCCAGAGAAGCTCCGATCGCGCGGGTCTCGAGCAGGTCCATCAGCGCGCTCCCGCGGCCAGCTGGCGCAGCAGCATCTGCAATGTATTGCGCGCCATCGGAATCTTGAACGCGTTGTGTTTCAGCGGTCTGGCATCGACCAGCTCCGCTTCCGCCGCGCGGCGATAATTCTCCTCGGTCGCCGGCGCACCTCGCAGCGTTGCCTCGGCGCGAACGGCCCGCCACGGCTTGTGGGCAAGACCGCCAAACGCAATGCGGACGTCCTCGACGCGGCCATGGCTCACGTGTAATGCCGCCGCCACGGAGACCAACGCGAAGGCGTAGGACGCGCGGTCCCTGACCTTGTAGTAGGCAGACCGCTCGGCGACGGGCAAGGCGGGCAGCTCGACCGCCGTAATGAGCTCGCCATGCTCCAGCACGGTATCGCTCTCCGGTGCGTTGCCCGGGAGACGATGGAAGTCGGTCACGGGAATCCGCCGCTCGCCGTGCCGGCCGAGCACGATGACCGTCGCATCGAGCGCGGCCAGCGCTACCGCCATGTCGGACGGATGAACGGCGACGCATTGCTGCGACGCGCCGAGAATTGCATGGTCGCGATTGTGGCCGTCGAGGGCGGAGCAACCGCTGCCGGGCTCGCGCTTGTTGCAGGCAACGGTGACGTCCTGAAAATAGGCGCATCGGGTGCGCTGCAGGAGGTTCCCGGCCGTGGTGGCCAGGTTGCGCAGCTGCCCGGAAGCTCCGGCCAGCAGGGCTTGCGAGAGAACCGGGTACCGGCTGCGAATCGTCCTGTCAGCAGCCAGATCGCTGTTGCGCACGCCGGCGCCGATACGGATTGCGCCGCCCGGCAACGGCTCGATCGCGGAAAACGGCAGCCGCGTCACATCGACCACCAATTCGGGACGTGCCACACCCAATCTCATGTGATCGACGAGATTCGTGCCGCCGCCCAGAAAGACGGCGTTCGGTTGCGCAGAGACGCGCGCCACCGCGGAGCTCGCGTCCGTGGCGCGCTCGTAGTCGAACGGGGTCATGACGGGAACCCCGTCTTCCCCATGGCATCGCGTACGGCGGCGACGATGTTCACGTAAGCCCCGCAGCGGCATAGATTGCCGCTCATCCTTTCGCGGATTTCCTCATCGCTCAGGCCGGCGGCCAAGGCGAGCCCTTTCGTGACGAAGCTGGGATGGCCGGCCCTCGCCTCCTCCAGCATCCCGACCGCCGAGCAGATCTGGCCAGGCGTGCAGTACCCGCACTGCAGCGCATCGTGATCGAGGAAGGCCTGCTGCACCGGATGGAGCGTGCCATCGCGCGCGAGCCCTTCAGCCGTAATGATGGTTGCCCCGTCACAGGCGACGGCCAGGGACAGGCACGTCGTCACCCTCCGCCCGTCCATGAGTACGGTACACGCTCCACATTGACCGTGATCGCAGCCCTTCTTCGCCGCTGTGACGCCCAGATGCTCCCGGAGCGCATCGAGCAGCGTGGTGCGCGTGTCGAGCTGCAGCGAACGCTGCTCGCCGTCGACTCGCAGGGTGATGCTGGTCTTCACGGAAGTCCTCCCCGGCTGACCGCAATGCACCGAAACGCCCCGCTCCGTCGGGGGGTTCCCGGGCCCGGGCTATTTTCCCGGATCGAAGAAGAGGAGCTTGAACGAGCCGGGGGCAAACGGCGACGGACCGTGCCTTCCCGCCATGCGGGCGGCGCGGGCCGCGGCTATCGCTTGCGCGGTCGTAGCCGCGGCCGCGAGGAACACTCGGCCGCTGACGGGGTCGACGTTCATGGTGCGCGCCGACAGGGCGGTTGCGACCGTCCCCGCCGGGACGAAAGTGTTGGCATCGACTTCGCGAATGATCGAGAGGGTGCCATCCATACCGTTGGAGCTGAAGATCAGCTTGCGTGTCGGGTCGAACGCCGCCGCGTCAGTTCCGCGGCCGATCGGCACGGTCGCCACCGTCGCGCCGGTATCGAAATTGACGACGACGAGGCGTTGGTTCTCGCAGCTGGAGAAGAGCCGATGTGTCGCGGTGTCGACTGCCAGTCCGTGTGGCGCCTCGCATTGCGGAATCGGCCATGTGGCGTCCACCTGATTCGTCGTCGTGTCGACGCGGTAGATCTCCCGCTTCTCGACGCCGTTCACGTAGACCTTGCCGTTGTCACCTGCGACGGCGTATTCCATCTTGCTGCCCACGTGCACGGTGGCAACGACCCGATCCGACTTCGGGTCGATCACCGTCAGCAGGCCCGGATCGCCGTCGACCACGAAGACATGTCCGCTCGTGGGATCGATGGTCACGGCATCGGCGTCCGCCGCCGCCTTCAGGTGCTTCACCACCTTCAGTGTCTTCAGGCTGAAGGCCACGCCTTCTCCGGCCTGGCCGTCATCCGTGTAGCCCACGCCCGCCGCATGAGAGATCGCAATGCCGTGGGTGCCTCCCGGCATGCCCGCGACCTGCCCGACGATCCTGCCATTGCGTCCATCGACGACCGTCAGGTGATCGCCGTGCGCGACGTATACGCGGTGCGATGGAGCGTCATAGATGATGTAGTCCCACCGCTCCGGGGCGCCCAGCGCGACGGTGCGCGTCAGGTGGTAATGAGCCGGCGGTACGGGTGCTGCTCCTTCAGCGCGCCGTACCCATGCGCCCGGCACCAGTCCAACCACAACAGCCACGGCAATCGAGGGCAGGAGATATCGGCGCGACATACGCTCTCCAGTCGGTCAGGGTGAGCTGGTAAGGGGCCACCATAGCACCCGGCTCCTTTGCCGTCATGAGCGTCAACCGCTACACTGGATCGTTCCGCCGCAGACGGCCGACATCGCCATGCCAGAATCCACGGGTCCGTCCTCCGGCAGGGATGCAATCGACCTCGACCGCTACCTCGCCCGCATCGGCTATGCCGGTACGCCGCGGGCCGACCTCGATACGCTACGGGCGCTGACGGAGCTGCATCCGGCCGCCATCACTTTCGAAGCCATCGACGTCCTGCTCGGGCGGCCCGTCGATCTCAGTCCGGGCGCCATTCAGGCGAAGCTGATCGACGGCGGACGCGGAGGCTACTGCTTCGAGCAGAATGGCCTCTTGAAGCGCGTGCTCGAAGCACTGGGCTTCGCCGTGGAGGGGCTGATTGCGCGCGTGTCCTGGATGCTGCCCCGGGACTCACCGCCGATGCCGCTCACGCACATGGCCCTGCGTGTCACGATCGACGGTGAGCGGTGGCTGGCCGATGTCGGTTTCGGCGCCTGTGTCGCCGGCGCGCCGCTGCGCTTCGATGCCGTCGGCGCGGAGCAACCAACACGACACGAGACGTTCCGCCTGACGCGCCAAGGCGCCTGGACCCTTCTCGAGGCGCAGCTTCCCGATGGCTGGCATCCGCTCTACACGCTGTCGCCGGAGCCCGCCGCCCACGCCGACTACGTGGCCGCCAACTGGTACACCTCCACTCATCCGGCGTCGGGTTTCCGCCGCGAGCTGCGCGTCGCGCTCACGGCGCCGGACCGGCGCACCACGCTCATGAACGACAGGCTGACCGTGCGTCATTCGAAAGGCGGCATGGAGCGGCGATTCCTCGATGAGCCCGGGATCGCGGCTGCGCTCGTCTCGACTTTCGGGCTGCGGCTCGATGCCGACTCCGCGGCACGGGCGGCTGCGATCGTCTCCAGGCTCCGGGCAGAGATGCCCGCCTGATGTCCGGGAGCCGCGTTCCCCGCCTTCGCTGGCGCATGGCCGGACTGCTCTGCGCCGGGGTACTGATCAACTACTTCGATCGAATCAGCATTTCGGTCGCGGCGCCGCAGCTCGAGCGCTCCTTTCATCTGACAGCCGCCGATCTCGGGGTGCTGCTCAGCGCCTTCTTCTGGAGCTACGCCCTGCTGCAGATTCCCGCGGGCCTCGTGGTCGATCGCTTCGGCGTGACCCGCGTCGGGCGATGGAGCGCGTTCCTATGGAGCGTGGCATCGGCGCTGACCGCCTGTGCGGGCGGCTATGCCGGGCTCTTTCTTGCGCGGTTGCTCCTGGGTGTCGCGGAGGCACCGAGTTTTCCGCAGAGCTCCAAGGCCACCGGCTACTGGTTCCCCCGCACGGAAAGAGCCCTGTCGACGGCCATCTATGACGTCGGCGCCAAATTCTCCAACGTGATCGGCGTGCCTCTCGTCGCGCTGGCCGTGGTGGGCCTCGGCTGGCGGTGGGGCTTCGGCGTGGTGGCGGCGCTGAGCTTCGTTTATTTCGTCGTGTTCTGTTGGCTGTATCGGGACCCGAGTCAGCACCCGCGGCTCACCCGCCTGGAAAAGCAGTACCTCGCCGACCACGGCGCCGAGCCCGAGGGCCGATCGTCGGGGACCACCGCGGGCATGCTCGTCTACCTCCTGCGCACGCGCAAGGTCTGGGGTCTGGTGATCGGCTTCGGGGCGTACGGCTACAGCTTCAATCTCTTCCTGACATGGTTGCCTGAATACATCGTGCGGACCATGCACCGCAGCATTCTCGCGTCCGCCGGCTTTGCGGCCATTCCATGGGCCTGTGCCTCGCTCTCCGACCTGCTGGTCGGTGGCTGGCTGATCGACTCGCTGGTCCGCAGGGGTTACGACCAGACTCGCGTCCGCAAGGCCGTGTTGATCACCGGGTTATGCACTGCGCTCGCCGTGTTGGGTGCGACCACCACCAACCGGCCCGCCATCGCGCTGGCGTGGATCTCGTTGGCATTGACGGGGCTCGCAGCGGCTGCGCCGGTGGCCTGGTCCCTGCCGTCCCTGGTCGCGCCCAGGGCGGGCGTGGGCGCGGTGGGCGGCATCATGAATTTCTCCAACAACATGATGGGCGTCGTCGCGCCCATCGTCACCGGATTCGTGGTCCAGGGCACTCACTCCTTCGTCGACGCATTCCTGATAGCGGGCCTCGTGCTGTTGGCAGGCGTTGCCGCCTTCCTCTTCCTGCTCGGCCCCATCGAGCCGCTGCCGGAACCGGCAACCCTCAACGGTAAACCGGCGTAGTTCTCCGCCACCACCCGGCACGCGGCGTCGGATTCCGCCAGATACATGAATTCGGCGAGCTGCAGCTTGCGGGCCAGCGGATCGTCGGAGAATTTGTGCGTCAGCGTGCTGAACCACCAGGAGAATCGGGTGGCCTTCCAGACGCGAGCGAGTGCGCGCGGCGAGTATTCTTCGAGCAAGGTCTCGCTGCCGGAGCGGTAGTACTCCGCCAGCGCCTCGGACAGGAGGCGGACATCCGCCGCGGCGAGATTCAATCCCTTGGCTCCGGCTGGCGGCACGATGTGCGCCGCATCTCCAGCCAGGAACAGCCGGCCGAAGCGCATGGGCTCCGCCACGAAACTGCGCAGAGGTGCGATGCTTTTCTCGATCGAGGCGGCGGTGGCGAGGCGAGCGGCATACTCTTCGGGCAACCGCGCCTGAAGCTCGGACCAGAAGCGCTCATCCGGCCACGCCTCCGCCTTGTCCGTGGCAGGACATTGCACGTAATACCGGCTGCGGGTCCGCGAGCGCATGCTGCAGAGAGCGAAGCCGCGGACATGGTTCGAGTAGATGAGCTCGTCATGTACGGGCCTTACATCGGCAAGAACACCCAGCCACCCGAAGGGAAGGACGCGCTCATATTGAGTGATCTTATCGCGCGGCACCGATGCCCGGCATGTCCCGTGGTACCCATCGCAGCCGGCGATGAAGTCACATTCGATGGCGTGCTCCGCGCCGCTGGCGCGGTAGGTCACCTGCGGGCGAGAGCTGGCGAAGTCGCGGATGCTGACCTCCCGGGCGTCCCAGACCACGCGGCTGGCTGTCACCTCACCCAGATCCCTTTGCAGCTCCGTCTGCCCGTAGACCAGCACTTGCCGCCCCGCGAGTCCTTTGAGATCGATCCGCTGCGTCCGTCCGTCGAGCGCCAGCACGAAGCCGTCGTGTACCAGTCCCTCCCGCATCATCCTGCCGCCGACACCGGCCTCGTTCAGCAGCTCCACGGTCGTCCATTCCAGCAATCCCGCGCGTATGCGCCGCTCGACATGGTCGCGCGAGTGGCGCTCGAGGACGACACATGCCACCCCCTGACGACACAGAAGCTGTGAGAGCAGCAGCCCGGAGGGTCCGCCACCCACGATGACTACTTGAGTTTTGCGCATGACACGTCGCGCAGAATATCCAACAGCTCCGCCTGGGCGGCGGTAGGCTGCCAGTCCCGACGCCGGGTGAGGCCGATCGCGCGGACGACGCGCCCCGCCGGATGCGGTAGCGCGACCAGCTCGCCGGCCGCGAGCTCGTGATGCGCCTGCTGCGCCGACAGCAACATGGCGCGATCGCTGCGCAGGAGCAGTGCGCGTGCCGCGATCAGCGAGTTGCACTCGATCGCCGCGGCGGGCGGCGGGCCTTTTGCGCCGGCGAACAGCCGCTCGAAATGCCGGCGAAGAGGCGAGGCGGCGCGGGGCGCGATCCACGAGAAGTCGGCGAGGGCCTCGGCAGGCGGTGCGCGTCGGCCGCCGCCGCTCATTTTTTCGAGCGGATGGCCGCGCCGCACGATGATCGCCAGCGGATCGTCGAACAACGGGTCCTGCACGACATCCGACGGAATCTGCTCGCGCAGCGCTCCCACGAGCACATCCGCGCGGCCGCGCCGCAGCGCATCGAGGAGGCTTTCATACGGGCCGTCGAGAATCGAGACCTGGTGCCGCGGCCGGCGCGCGGCGAAGCGAAGAACCGCCTCCGGCACCATGAAGCTGCGCCCGAGCGGCATCGCGCCGATCACCGTCTGACCGGTCTCCGCGCCGACGGAGGCGGCAACCTCCGCCCGCGCCTGGGCGAGCTCCGCGCTCGCGAGCTGCACCTGCAGCCCCA
>Ga0134126_10013029_pt1 | contig 10498 bp, 15 predicted proteins | sample KB31752_FD_96881 | JGI IMG/M metagenome (GOLD analysis project Ga0134126, IMG submission 96881) | Terrestrial soil microbial communities with excess Nitrogen fertilizer from Kellogg Biological Station, Michigan, USA - KB3-175-2 | ecosystem: Environmental > Terrestrial > Soil > Unclassified ...
CGTTGATCCCGCCCTGGCTGTTCAGGTATTCGAAGAAGGCCTTCGACGCAGGAGCGATCTCGCTGTAGCCCGGGGCGGCCGGCCCGGTCAGCGGCTGGTGGGTGCCGAACGTGACGCTGGCGGAGCTCACCCCTGGCGAGCTCGAGCTGCTCGAGCTGGAGCCGCACCCGGTCGCAGCCGCCACCCCGAGCGCACACAGGCATCCCACGGCCCACGTTCTGGGAGTTCTGACGGTCATCTCTCTGGATCTCCTCTCTGGTTTGTGAGCGCTGCCTCGCCGCCCGAGGCCGGTGACACCGGCCCCGACGCCGCCCCGGCGAGCTCCCGCTTCCGTGGCGTCCCCGGCCCCGTCCCCGGACGTCCGCGGGCGCGCCGCAGGCGAGAGATCGCTGCGCGCGCGCCGCCCTGGATGCCCGTCGGCCACACCAGCATCACGACGATCAACACGACGCCGTAGATCGCGAGTGGCAGGTTCGATGACACCTTCGTGGAGAGCGAGAAGGAGTTGGCGATGTCGTTGCTCCATCCAGGGAGCAAAACGAGGAAGGCCGCGCCCCAGACGGCGCCGGCGAGCGAGCCGAGCCCGCCCACGACGATCGCGGTGAGCAGCGAGAGCGAGAGCTGCAGCTGGAACGCTCCCGGCGCGGCGAGTTGGAGCACGACGGCCAGCAGCGCGCCCCCGAGGCCGGCGCACGCGGCGCTGAACACGAACGCGGTGAGCTGGACGCGAGCGACGCTGTACCCGCACAGCGAGGCTGCGATCTCGTCGTCGCGGATCGCGCGGAACGCGCGCCCCATCCCGCTGCGCCGCAGGTTCTCTGCGAGCAGCAGGACGACGACCGCCCCGATCCCCGCGATCCACGCCTCCCAGCGCTCGAGGGGAAATTCTCGGCCCAGGAACGCGGGCGGGGTCGGCGGTTCGATCGTGAGTCCGTTCTCGCCGCCGAAGGTTCCCGGGTACTTGTCGGCGAGCGCGGGAAGTCCCACCGCGAAGGCCAGCGTCGCGCCGGCCAGGTAGGGGCCCCGCAGCCGCGTGGCCGCCGCACCCAGCACCAGCCCGACCAGCGCCGCCATCACGGTCGCGGCGAGCACGGCGCCGAGCAGCGGCCAGTGCTCGTTTCCGATCAGCAGCGCCGCCGTGTAGGCCCCCACCGCCATCAGCGCGCCGTGGCCCAGCGAGATCTGCCCGCTCAGGCCGGTCAGCAGGGTCAGCCCGGCGAGGGCGGCGAAGTAGTAGCAGCCGGTCGCCAGCTGCAGGTTGTTGTATTCGCTCAGCAGCTCACTGGCGACGAAGAGCACGATGCCGGCGAGCAGCGCGATGACCGGCGCGCGGGCGCCGGCCGGAATCCGCGCACGGCTCAGCAGCGCGTTCACACCCGTCGCTCCCGCGGTGTCGAGAACAGACCCTGGGGCCGGACCATCAGGACCAGCAGCAGGATCACGAGCGCCGCCAGCGTGACCAGCGCGGAGCCCTCGTAACCGCCGACGTAGGACAGCGCGAGCCCCAGCAGCAGTCCGCCCACGACGGCGCCGGCGGGACTGTCGAGTCCACCCATCACCGCAGCCGTGAAGCCGAACACGAGGATCGGGTCGAACTGGTTCGGGCCCACGAACACCGACGGCGCGACGAGCACCCCCGCGAGCGATCCCATCAGCGACGCGAGCGCCCAGCCGAGCGTCAGCATGCCACCGACGCGGACACCGAGCAGGCGGGCCACCTCGGGCGCGAACGCCGAAGCGCGCATCCGCAGGCCGAGCGTCGTGCGCCGGAACAGGAGCGCGAGGAGCGCCGCGCTGCCGAGCACCACGAGAACGATGAAGGTGTCGTTCGGGGCGAACAGCAGCCGCGTGCCGCCGACGCTGTAGCCGCGGATCGAGAACGCCGGCGGGAACGAGCGCGGCGTGTTGCCCCAGATCATCCCGGCCACGGCCTCGAGCAGGATCAACAGGCCGAACGTGACGATCACCGCGTTCAGCGGGGGCTTGCCCTCCACGCGGCGCATCAGGAGGCGCTCGACGAGGCCGCCGAGCACGAAGCCGCTGAGGAGGGCGACGACGAAGGCCAGCCAGTAGGAGGCCCCGGAGGAGATCAGCGCGGACGCGATGAACGTCGTGATCATCAGCATCCCCCCCTGGGCGAAGTTGACGATGCGCGTCGAGCGCCAGATGATCACCAGCGCGAGCGCGACGGCCGCGTAGATGGCGCCGGTGGAGATGCCGTTCAGGGTCAGGTCGACGAAGCGCGTCATCAGAACCCCAGATAGGCGCGTCGCAGGTCCTCGTCGGCGATCAGATCGGAGGCGTCGCCCTCCGCGACGATCCGCCCGAGGTTCAGGACGACACCGCGGTCGGCGACGGCGAGCGCCGAGCGGGCGTTCTGCTCGACCAGCAGCACCGCGACGCTGCGCTCCGCGGCCATCCGGCGCACCAGCTCCATGATCTCGCGGCTCACGAGCGGGGCAAGGCCGAGCGACGGCTCGTCCAGGAGCAGCACGCGGGGACGCGCCACGAGCGCGCGGCCGATCGAGAGCATCTGGCGCTCCCCTCCGGACAACGAGCCGGCGGGCTGCCGGCGCCGCTCGCGCAGCGGCGGGAACAGCTCGTAGACCTCCTCGACGGGCATCGCGCCGCGCCCGCGCCAGAGCCCGCCGAGAGCCAGGTTCTCCTCGGTGGTCAGCTCGGTGATCACGCCGCGGCCCTCGGGCACATGCGCGACGCCGAGACGCACGATCCGCTCGACGGCGAGCCCCTTGAGGCTCCGCCCTTCGAGCTCGACCGTGCCCGACCGCGGGCGCACTAGTCCCGAGATCGTCCTGAGCAGGGTCGTCTTGCCCGCACCGTTCGCGCCGAGGACGGCCGTCACGGCGCCTTCGCTCACCGACAGGTCCACGCCGTCGACCGCGCGCACCGGCCCGTACTCGGTGACGAGTCCCTCGACCTGCAGCAGCGTGGCGCTCACGCCGCCCCCTCCGGCTCGCTTCCGAGGTAGGCCTCGAGCACCGCCGGGTCGCGGACGATGCTGCCCGGGTCGCCGTCGGCGATCACGCGCCCGAAGTCGAGGACCGTGACGCGATCGCACGCTGCCATCACGAGGTCCATGCGGTGCTCGACGAGGATCACCGCCATCGAGCCGCGCAGGCGGTCGATCACCGCCTGCAGCTCCGGCAGGTCCTCGCCGCCGAGGCCGCCGGCGGGCTCGTCGAGCAGCAGCAGCCGCGGCTCGCCCGCGAGCGCGCGAGCCAGCGCCACCCGCTTCTGCATCGCGTAGGGGAGCGTCTCGGGGAGGCGCCCGGCCAGCTCCTCGCAGCCGAGCTCTGAGAGCGCTTTCAGCGCGCGCTCGCGCAGCTCGCCCTCGTCGCGCAGCGAGCGCGGCAGCCCGAGCAGCGAGGACGCCGGCCCGGACCGCTGGAAGCGCCGTGAGCCGGCCATCACGTTCTCGAGCACCGTGAGTTCCCTGAACAGCCCGAGACCCTGGAGCGTGCGGGCGATGCCCAGCCGGGCGAGGTGGTTGGGACGAACCCTGCCGAGGGTCTCGCCCTGCCATTCGATCGTCCCCGCCCGGGGGCGCACGAAGCCGCAGATCACGTTGAACAGCGTCGTCTTGCCCGCGCCGTTCGGGCCGATCACGCCGAGGACCTCGCCGCCGCCGACCCGCACGGAGACGTCCTGGAGCGCGGTAAGCCCGCCGAAGCTGACGCTCAGCCCGCGTGCCGCGAACACGTCCCCATGGCCGTTACCTCTCCCCGAGGCGCCCATGTCACACAGCTAACCGTCTGTCGCAAATTGAAAACCGTTGAACCGAATCGGGCGCGCCGCGTGCGCCGGCGGTCAGCGGCGAAGAACGAGCTCCCGCGGCATGGTCGCCCGCCGCGTCGGCGTCAGCCGGCCTCGGTGCCTCAGACCTGCTCGCGCGCGAGCAGGTACGTCTTGAAGCCCTGGCCGATCGCCTCGAAGCCGAGGCTCCGGTAGAAGTCGTGCGCGCCCGTCCGCTCGTTGCCCGAGATCAGGTTGACCTTGTAGCAGCGGGCCTCGCGAGCGAGCTCGATCGCCCGCGCCATCAGCGCTCGGCCCACCCCGCGCCGGCGGGCGCTCTCGGCCACGACCACGTTCTCGACGAGCGCCCACGGCTGCGCGTGATGGGTGAGATTGGGAGCGATCAGGACGTCCACGGTGCCGACGAGCGCGCCGTCGAGCTCGGCGACCAGCAGGCTGCGCGCCGGCGCAGCGAGGATCTCCGCGATCGCCTCTCGCGGATCGGGCGCCGGCACGGGCACCGGCTCGTCGATCGGCCCGGTGAGCTGCTCGTAGAGGCCGAGCAGAGCGTCCAAGTCGCTCGCGGACGCCTCTCGAACGATGACGTCTGCCATGCGCAGAGCTTCGCAGAGAGCGCCCGCGCCACGCCCCGCGTAGACTCGCGCCCCATGGCACTGATCCACACCTGCTACCGCATCACCGACATCGACCGCTCCGTCGCCTTCTACGAAGCGCTCGGCTTCCGGGAGGTCGGCCGACTGCCGATCAAAGACGAGGCCGTCAACGTGTTCATGAACCAGCCCGGCGACGGCGACATGCCGCGCCTGGAGCTGACGTACAACTTCGGCGTCGACTCTTACGAGGTCGGCACCGGCTACGGGCACATCGCGATCACGACCGACGACATCCACGGCGCGCTCGCGAACCTGAAGGAGCAGGGCATCGAGCCCGAGAAGCCGCCGTACTCGGTCCGTGAGGGCGGTTCGCTGCTTTGCTTCGTCAAAGATCCTGACGGGTATCGGATCGAGATCATCGAGCAGTCGTAGGACGCCGGGCACGCCAGGGTTTCGAGGACACGCGACCCCTGGCGTTCGAGTACGGTCAGGGCTCCGCGAGAGCCAACCAAGGGGGAGCTGTGAGTGAGCAGAACGTCGAGTTCGTCAAGGGCGTCTACGGCGCGTTCGACCGCGGCGATGTGCCGGCCGTGCTCGGCGCCTTCGCCGAGGACATCGAGTGGGTCGAGGCCGACGGAATGCCGTATGGCGGCGTGTATCGCGGCCCCGAGGCCGTGGCGCAGAATGTCTTTGGCCCGATCACGGAAGACGTCGACGGCTTCGCCTTGGTGCGGGAGGAGTTCATAGCGTCTGACGGAACCGTCGCAGCGGTCGTCCGCTACACGGGGACCGGCAAAGCGACCGGCAAAACCCTGGACGTACCGGCGGTCCACGTGTGGGAGATCCGCGACGGCAAGCTCGCGCGCTTCCGCCAGTACATAGACACGGTCAAGTACGCAGAGGCCGTCCCGGCGTCGGTCAGCGTGGCCGGGTAGACGCGCGCGGCCACCGGATCGAGATCATCGAGCCGCCGGCGGGCGCGACCCGGGCGGGCTCGTCTGCCCCGGCTCCTCCGCCAGCCGCTCGGCAGCGGACCGGCCCTCGTCGACGTCGGTGAAGTTCGTCTCCTCCACGATCAGGTCGCCCTCCCCGGTGAAGACGAGCGCGAAGCGGTCGCGAACCCAGCCGGCGGTGTCGGCGAGGCGACCACCCTGAGCGACCACGCCGAACGCCACGCCGTTGCCGAGGTCGCGGAACTCCTCCACCTCGAACGTGAACTCGTCGTACATGCCGTGCCACTCTTCGAAGAAGCTGCGTATCGCCTCGCGGCCCTCCAAGACGCCCGCGGCGGCACGCGGGTGGAACCGCGCGTCGGGCGCGTAGAAGCTCGCGGCCAAGTCGAAGTCCCCTGCGGCGAACGCCGCGACAGACCGTCTCATACGCTCGGCGAGATCGGGCGTGGTGGACTCCCCGGGCACGGTGCACGGATTATCGAGCACCGGAGGGGCACCGCCCACCCCGCCGGAGCCGGGGTCGACATCCATGCGGCAGCGGCGCTAGGGTCAGACCGAGGGTTCGATGAGCGCCTTCCGAGATCTCGCCGAAGTCCACCCGCACGAGCTCGCTCCCGGGTACCTCGCCCGGGCCGTTCACGGGAGCCGCACCACGTTCGCGGTCATCGAGATCGAGCCCGGAGCCGAGCTGCCCGAGCACCATCACTTCAACGAACAGCTCGGGATCGTGCTGAGAGGATCCGTCACCTTCCGCGTCGGCGAGGAGGAGCGCGTTCTGGAGCCCGGTGGCACTTGGGTGATCCCGTCCGATACGCCCCATTTCGTCAGGGGCGGACCCGACGGCGCGGCCGTGCTCGACATCTTCGTGCCCGCCCGCGAGGAGTGGAGGCGACTGGAGCCGCTCGCTCCCGCCAGACCGGAGTGGCCGTAGAGGCCTGGCGATGACGGAGCGCGCGCATTTCACGAGCGAGCAGGCCCGCGAGACCGGGGAGCGAATCGGCATCGACTGGACATCATCGGCGTTCGACGTCGAGCAGTTCCGCATGGGGATGGACGTCGAGCTGGAGCACGGCACCCACGACCCGGAGACCAACGTCACCGACGACGACATCGTCGTCACCGCCAAGATCGCCCGGGCGCACCTGAACGAGTTCCCCGACTACTACACGCGCCTCGCCGCGATGGAGTCCGAGGCGGAGGCCTACTGGGAGGCCCAGGGGCAGAGCGAGTAGCGGGGCTACGCCCCCGGCGCGTTCTCCCGCGCCCACTTCACGATCTCGCCCGAGCCGGTGATCACCTCACCGCCGTCGAGCACGAGGATCGGCACGCCGCGCTGGCCGCTCAGGCGCTCGATCTCGGCGCGGTCCTCGGCGCGCGAGGACCACGTCCAGAACTTCAGCGTGCCGCCTTTGACCTTGCGCCACTCGTAGCGGTGCCCGGCGTCGTCGAGCGCGACGCCGGCCTTCCCGCAGGGATGCGCGAGCGGCCCCGGCATCCTGCCGAAGGACTTGCCGTCGGTGCAGGTGTACAGCACCACGCGCGCGATCCTACTGCGGCGCGGGTGCCGCGGGCGCGTCGCCCCAAGGGGAGCGGGTACCCTGGCGGTGATGGCCGACACCGCCAAGGTCGCCAAGAACCTCGAGCGCTTCGCGATCGCGATCGCCGCCCACGACCGCGAGAACCCGACCCACACCGCCTACGGGATCGGGCTCTCCCACTTCGACATGGAGCGGCTCGGTTTCGAGGAGGGCGAGGAGGTTCTGCCGGGCATCACGATCCAATGCGACGCCGGCGTCAGCGGCAACTTCCGCGTGCTCTGCGACGCCGAGCACGACGAGGGCCAGACCGAGGTCGAGGAGGAGACGGTCGAGGCCATCTCCACCCAGGCGGTGCCGAGCATCGCCCCGCCCGGCGGCCAGACGCGCGAACTGTAGAAGCGAGCGCCTAGACGGCCGGCGGCTCGATCCCGGCGCGCGCGGCGATGAGGGTCACGAGCCGGTCGATCGTCGGGCAGGCGATTCCGTGGCGGGCGGCCGCGCGCAGCACCGAGCCCGGGATCGCATCGAGCTCGGGAGTGCGTCCCGCTGCGATGTCACGCTGCATCGAGCTGCCGAGCGTCGCGTGCGCGCGATCGAGCTCGGCCACCGCCGTCACGGCGTCGACGTCCGCCCCCTCTGCCCGTCCGGCCGCGGCCGCCTCCTCCATCGCGCCGACGAGATCCGCGCGGAGCTCGGGGGTCGAGCGGATCTCGCCGAGCAGCTTGTCGTATGCGCTCGTCGTGCAGGCGAGCGCGTTCAGCCGCACGAGCTTCGACCACATCACATCCGGCTCGGAGTCGAGCACCTTCGCCGGCACGCCCGCGTGCTCGAGCGCGCCCGCCAGAGCTGCGACGGGCCCGGCCATCTCGGGCGCGGCGCTCGCCATGCTTACGAGCAGGAACGGGCTCGTGTGCACGATCACCCCCGGCTCGGGCCGGTCGGCCTCGACCCTGATCGAGCCGGCGACCACGGTCTCCGAGGCGAACCGGCGGCGCAGCGGCGTCATGTGGTCGAGGCCGTTGAGCTGGGGCAGCACGAGCGCGGGCTCGACGACGATCCGCTCTAGCGCCTCCTCAAGGCCGATCGCCTTGGTGGCGACGATCAGCACGTCGACGGGCTCGTCCAGCTCGGCGACCGCGCGCGGTCGCGCGACGAGGTTCCCGAAGCGGACGCTCTCGAGCGCGATTCCCCGTGCCTCGATCACCTCCGCGGTCTCCTCGCGCGCGACGACCACCACCTCGTGGCCGTCCTGGTCGAGCGCCGCGGCGAGCAGGCCGCCGACGCCTCCCGGGCCGAGCACGGCGATCCTCACGCGCCGGCCTTCAGCAGCACCCCCGGGTTCATCACCCCGGACGGGTCGACGGCGGCCTTCGCGCCGCGCAGCGCCGCGGCGAACGGCTCGGGGCGCTGGCGCTCGTACCACGGCCGGTGATCGCGCCCGACGGCGTGGTGATGGGTGATCGTCGCGCCCTGCTCGATCAGGACGTCGGAGACCGCCCGCTTGACGGCCCACCACTGCTCGGCCTCCTCGCCCCGGCGCCCGGGCGCGAGGACGGTGAAGTACGGCGCCGGGCCGTCGGGATAGACGTGGGTGAAGCGGCAGAACACGCGGCCTCCCTCACCGCACACCTCACGCAGCGCCTCACGCGCGGCGGCCATGACCCGCTCGTGGAAGCCCGGGAAGCGCTCCCAGGTGATCGCCGTCTCGAACGTCTCGCTCACCACCCCGAGCGCGACGAGCAGGTCGCGCACGTATGGCGCACCGAGGAACGCGTTGCGCCAGGAGCCGACCGCGTCCCCGCCGCCGCTGCGCCCGGGCTCGGCCGAGCCGCGGTGCTCGGCGCAGATCTCCAGGGCGCGCGCGAGCTGGGCGTCCACGGGATGGTCGGTGGACTCGAACCCGAGCACGAGCAGCGCATGGCTCCCGTCTCCGGCCAGCGTCAGCTCGGCCTCGCCCGCATCCAGCAGCCGGCAGTTCGACGGGTTCAGCCCGGATTGCGAGATCGCACGCACGCATTCGGCGCCGCCCGCGAAGTCTGCGAAGCGCACCCCGGCGGAGGCGCGGTGCTCCGGCCGCGGCTGCACGCGCACCCAGGCGCTTGTGATCACACCCAGGATCCCCTCCGAGCCGGCGAGCATGCGGTCGGGGCTGGGCCCGGCGCCGGAGCCGGGCAGCCGGCGCGACTCCCACACGCCCGCGGGCGTGATCGCGCGGGCGGACTCGAGGAAGTCCTCGATGTGCGTCCAGACCGTCGCGAAGTGGCCGGCCGCGCGCGTCCCGACCCAGCCACCGAGCGTCGAGAGCTCGAAGGACTGCGGGAAGTGGCGCAGCGTGTAGCCCCGCTCGCCGAGCGCCGCCTCCAGCGCGGGCCCGGTCATGCCAGCGGCGATCCGCGCCGAGCGGGAGACCTCATCGAGCTCGAGCAGGCCCTCGATCGCGGCGAGGTCGATCGAGACCGCGCCGTTCTGGCCGGGCCCCACCTCCGGCGTCACACCCCCGACGACGGAGGTTCCTCCGCCGTAGGGGATCGCGGCGACGTTCGCGTCCGAGCACCACTCGAGCAGCCGCTCGACATCGTGCTCCGCGCGGGGCCTCGCGACGAAGTCGGGCGGGTGCTCGAACTGCCCGCGGAAGCCGCGCACGACGTCGACGTAGGACTTGCCGAGCGCGTGCGAGGCGCGCTCGTAAGGGTCGGCGGAGCAGATCTCGGCGAGCGCGGAGGGGATCTCCACGCGCGGCGGCGCAAGACGAACGTCCTGGAGCGGGACGGGCTGCTCGGGCTCGCCCAGCTCGATACCGAGGCGCTCGGCGAGGGCCGGCGCGGCGGCGCGCGCCTGCTCGGCGCTCGGCTGCTGGTCCTCGCGGCCCCACCCCCAGTGCTTGCGCCGGCCGCTGCTCACGGCCGCGAGTCTATGCTCCGGGGCTGTGAGCGAGACGGCCGAGCAGAGCAGCCACGTGCCCGAGATCCTCGCCCGCGGACCGTGGCAGCTCGACCGGGTGACCGCGCGATGGCTGCCGGAGCACTACGAGCCGTCGGCCGACAAGACCGAGGCCGCCGACGCCGCGATCCGCGGCCTGCAGGACCGCGGGTCGCCCAGTCACGATGGCCTTGCGGCCCGATTGGTCGATTTTGAGGAGGATGAAGAGGGTCTCTCGATCGGTCTGCAGCCTCTTCGGTGGGCGCTGCGACTCGTCGCCGAGGACGCCTCCCTGAGCGTCGCCGCCCTGTGCGTGACACGTTCCGCGGACGGGCGCTGGCTCGCCGGCCGCCGCGCGCCGTGGGTGTCCTCGTGGGCGGGCAGGTGGGCGCTGGGCGCCGGTGGCGCCGTCGATCTCGGCGAGAGCCCGGCCGACACGCTCGTCCGCGAGCTCGAGGAGGAGTGGTCCGTCGCGCCCGCGCGCGTGCGCGGTGAGGCGCTGATCCGACTCCCCCACGACCTCGTGATGTTCGTCGGCCAGGCATGGCTCGCCGAGGGTGCCGAGGAGGAGGTGCGCCCCGACCACGAGCACGACGCCTACGCGTGGTGGCCGGCGGACATCGACGACTGGCCCGCGGAGGCGGGGGAGGCGCTTCCCCGCATGGCCCGCTGGCTGTCGATGTGAGCGAACGCCGAGCCGGCGTCGGGCCCCTCACCTTCA
>Ga0134126_10013039_pt1 | contig 10495 bp, 11 predicted proteins | sample KB31752_FD_96881 | JGI IMG/M metagenome (GOLD analysis project Ga0134126, IMG submission 96881) | Terrestrial soil microbial communities with excess Nitrogen fertilizer from Kellogg Biological Station, Michigan, USA - KB3-175-2 | ecosystem: Environmental > Terrestrial > Soil > Unclassified ...
CAGCAGCGCCTAAGTTAATAGCTCCGCTGCCGTCGCAGTTCGTTTATGAATTGCAGTGGGGATTTATGCCATTTGCATCGTTTACAGATGCGGGGGAAGCTTTTGCTTGCCTGCTAAGTTTGCAGGCTAATGGGGTACAGGCCGTAGAACTCATTCAACGGGACTTGTCAACCCCTGCTTAATCACAACTTAAAGCGTAAACATGGCAATATACGTCATTGATTTTCCCAAGTATGGACGCATGTGGACTTGCGACGTTGATATGGCAGACAAGACAAAATGCGAGCATGTGATACTATGGGGTATGTACGCATCGCAGGAGAACTTACGAGCCAATGAAATGAACGGCAAGGAAACATGTGCGATCAACTACAACTGCGGATGGGCTGATTAAATCTACAAAAGGAGGATTTCTATGACCTGATTTTCAAACAAGTACTCCACACCCATTACTATAAAAGTGCGATAGGCCCATCTAGTCGAAAGGCTAGATGGGCTTTTTTATTTATGTAAGCGTCAACTTTAAGTCAACAGTGGAGATAATAATGTGAGTAAGTTATTGATTATGTTCCCTGCTGCTTTAGTGCTCGCAGTTGGATTGTTGGTTGCTTGCCAAAGCAAGACAGTCTCTCCCGCAGGCATGGATCCTGTAGCAGTGGCAGCCGTACTGAAGGCTCAAGATACTCGTATGGATGTGTTGAACAAACGACTCTCCGATCAAGAAAGCACTAACCACAACTTGATCTCAGTGCTTGAGGATATGACTACTGTTCTCAGTCGCTTGTGTCATCGCGATCCCGCTGTCTGTAACGATCCCAAACTCGACACAAAGGGGACTTAAATGCGCAGGGCAATAGCAGGCATTTATATTGTAATCGCAATAGATATCCTAGGCTTATTTATCGCAGTCGGCTGTTGCCCTGATTATAAGTACAAGTGTGTAAACGGCCAGCGATACTTTTACGATCCAGATAGTAAGCTCTGGATGCAAACACGCGGTCATTGCTTAGAAGAACTAGGAACATCATCGTGAGAGCTTATTATTTCGTATTTCTTTTCATGCGGCTATGGCTCGCAGTCGCCTTTGTGTTGGGTCTGTGGGCCTTATCTGAGTTCATTTACAGTCGAAAGCACAGCTTTAAGATGTTGGGCCGGCGCATCTTAACGATTCTCTTTTGGCCGGTCGCCATTGCTTCCGCTAATGGTCGAAAATCCATCATGGGTAACTTAGGAGTCTTGCAGAAATGAAGCGTTTCGTATCGGTTTGCATCGCAGCAGTCGCTGCATTCATGCTCAGTGGCTGTGGAATGCACACAGTCGATACCGGGCATCGAGGCATCAAGGTAAGTTTCGGACAAGTTGAGGGAGAGCCTTTGACTGAGGGATTGTATTTCGTGAATCCGTTCACGACTTCCATCCACCAGCTGGACACTCGCACTCAGGTATGGTCAGCCAAGGACGATGCCTATACGAAGGATGTGCAGGAAGCAACCATTAACTTCACTCTCAACTATTCACTCCAGCAGGATGCAGTAGGCACGGTCTACCGTACTGTGGGAGAGGATTGGGGTGATAAGCTTGTATCACAGAATGTTCATAACCCACTCAAGGCAGTGGTGGGACATTGGGATGCGGTGGATCTTATCTCCCATTTGGGTGATGTTAACGCGGAAGCTTCCAAGCTCATTACCACTACACTCGCAGCACAGCATGTGACTGTGAGTAACTTCCAGATTACCAAGGTGTCCTATACACCAGCGTTTAATCGAGCGGTTGAACTCAAGGTGATTGCGCAGCAGCAGGCTGAGCAGGCACAGAATAAGACCGAACAGATTAAGCAGGAGGCCCAGCAGAAGGTAATCTCTGCCACGGCCGAGGCCCAGTCCATGAAAATCCGAGCGGATGCCCTAAGCCAGAATCCACGTCTGGTTGAGTGGGAAGCCGTTCAGAAGTGGAATGGTGAACTTCCCCAGTATTCACTGGGCTCAGCAACTCCATTCCTGAATTTCCCGACGAAGTGATCCCATTGGGGTGGGACACCACCACCCCATTTCCTCACTCAAGGAGCGTTTTATGGCACTAAGTAACATCGCTGCTGAGCCTCGCAGAGAACTTATTGAACAAGGTGTAGGTGTAGCAGTCCTTGTATTATTGGGTATTTTAGATTTTAAGGTATCAGCGCGGGTTAGTGCTTGGAGTCACAATGATCCTCCACTTGTTGTGGATATGCTATTGCTTCCTTTAGCATTTCTAGCTTTCTTATTTCTTGCGGGCCTTCTGTTTACCGGGCTATGGTATCTAGCTCATGCTCTTGGTGAAGGTGCTTGTGCGCTGCTTAAGGTTGCAGGCTTAGAGATTCGGCCAAAGCAGCGCCGCCACGAAAAACCCTTCTGGAAATACAAAGGACTAATCCAGCACGACAGAACTTGTATTGACAGAGACTGCTTAAAATAGAAGCCTAAACTCATGCGTTATTCTACTGAGAACGGGTTCTTTGAGTTGAATCCATTTCCGGGGTGCAATCAGCTAATAGTGTCTAACCATGCTTTCGTTTGGCCTTCTAAGCGAGGTATGGGCAACGGGCAAAAAGATGCGATACATCGTGTCGAACTAGCTACAACTTTAGGCTACGATGCTGTCATAGCCACTGTTCGGGCGGATAACGAAAAAGAAATCCACATTCTCAGGAAACAGCGCTGGCACAAGGTGTGGGAGTTTTATAGCCGAGAGAGTGAACAGTATATCCAAATTTGGACGAAAGCTTTGCACGATCCCCGCGCCGAGTATGATGATCCAAAGAATTATCTCTAAGGAATAACAAGTGGCAGCTTTAACAATAGGTCCTTATTCGGGTTGGCGTCCTCGCAGCATGCGCCTTGGTCGTAATCGTACAGAGGGTGAGCGACAGGCGAAACGTTCAAGGGTTGGCAATCGTTATGACCGAGCCTTGTACAAGTCGCCAAAGTGCTTAAATATAAGGACTTTAACGAGGTATCGCCAACTCTGCAGGACTGTGGATAATCTCAATCGGGGTGGATCCAAGTGAGGCACAAAGGCGAATGTCTTGTTTGTGAACGTTACCGAGTACTCAACGCTAAGAACTGGTGTGCACCGTGCGCCAAGGAGTTCAAAGTTCTACGAACTGTGGCTGGCTGGAAGACACGTCGATTAAATAGTGAGCCTGTTCAAATCAAACTGGAGTTATGAAAATGGCAAAGACAAAGAAATTCAAGGTTAACAAAGCTCTGATCGAGGATGTTCTGTACATCATTGATGGGGGCTTATCTTGCGGTATTTCGGACGGAGAAGTCTATGAGGATGATAGCGAAGACGTTACTCCCAAGTCTGCGCGCGGCAAGGTCTGCGTAGAGGCCGCTGTGTCCATAGCTTGCGGGGAAGGCTTGGATGACGGCCCGTCATGTGTGGACTTCGATCTCCGGGAACTCAAGATACGTTTAAACGACGAAGCTCCGTGGAAGTCAAAGAAAGCAAGAGCAAAAGGACTCCGCCGATTCGCAATCGCGCAGATAGGCACAAGTGGAGGTAAATTCAACTTTGGCGAATTTTCTACACTAATAAAAATGCCCCGTTTTGAAGAGGAGTTGGCCAAGTTCACTAAAGGGGTAGCAAAAATCGTAGACAAAGGTGCCAAAGATGTAGATGGGCTGAGAATGCTGTACGAGAATCTTGAAGAGGCGCGCTATGATCTTGACTCGCAGGATCTTAGTAATGAGAGTTGGGGTACACAGAAGGAAGCCGAAGAATTCTGTGAGCGGTGTGTACAGGCTCTCATTAAGATGAAGACTCCCGGCTCCAAGTTCCTTTATCTCACTGAAGGTAAGAAGGTTGCTTCTAAAAAGAAGTAAGTCATCGTGTATTACGAAGTCCTTTGGAGTGAACAGGAGCGTCTTCGCATGTCCACGAACAAGATTGATGTTGAGACACGAGAGTCCATCGCTATCAACGCATTGCATCTTCTCATCGAAACCATCAAAGATGAGCGGGAGTTAGTAAAGGCCCAGATTGAGGAATTGCAGGCAAGATCGTCTAAGATGAAGAAAGATATCGAGACATTCGAGGATGCCGAAGACAAGATTCAAACCCAGATGAATCGTCTTAAAGGACTAATGAATAGGAAGGTAGATAAACCAATAGAAAAGATGACAATGAAAGAGCTTTTACAGCCGGAAACAGATAGATGTTCCTGCGGGCATCCTCGTGATTTTCATCACCGGCACCAGCCGCTCTGTTTAGTAGGCAGCTGTAGTTGCACTAAATTCACACTCAACAATGAATAAATTTGAAGTTCGGTGTGGACACCCGGAAGAGTACGAGATAGTCGTACGTAGGTCCACAAGGGCGCAAGCGTGGGAAGATGTACGCTTGTTAGGTATGTTTGGCAAGAGAGCTTGGGTAGTAGAGTTAAACTAAAAAGGAGAACTGACCTGAAGTATGGCGGAAGAAAAACAAGATCACGGTCCTCGGATCGGGGCGGATCCCGAATTGTTTGTCGCAATTCGCGACGCCTCGACTGTTTCCGAGGATGCAGATAAGCCGGTTAAGAAGACAAAGAGCGGGAATGTTATTAGTAAAACCAAAAAGACGTTGGATGTACTTGAAAAGGAGTTTCTTGACTCTCTAACAACTAAGGCTGAAAAGGAGAAGAAGGCAGAGATCGTAGCAGCCTGCGGGCGCATAGGTGGGAGCAAAGGGAATCCTCGTCGCATTACCGCCGGTGAAATGGCCCAAAGTATTTGGGGAAGCCGCCTACAAATCGACGGGCGCAGCGTCGGTGATTTCGCGGTTCAAGAAGACAATGTAATGTTCGAGTTCAATATCCCTGCGTCGTCACGTCCAGAATATTTCGCCAATAATATCCACTACTTCGTAGAGTGGCTGGATGCCGTATTTCTCGCACCCCTCGGCCTCAAATTCGCGTGGATGAATCGCTATTCATTCCCTGAGAAGGCCCTTACCCACCCTCTTTCCAAGGAAGCAGGCTGCAGCCCCGATTACTGCGCCTACAATCCTGAGTCTTCGTTAGCACGCTCGGCCATTCAGATAGGCCAGCTTGGCAATCAGCGGTTCTGCGGCGGACACATCCATGTCCAATATAACTACAACAATGTGCCGCGACATGTCATGGCCCGCTTTATGGACGTTGCAGTCACACTCGCGACGCTACACCGGGACAAGCAAGGGGATCGTCGAAAGTTCTACGGTAAGGCAGGACTTTATCGGCCCACTAATTACGGAATTGAATACCGTACGTTGTCGAACTTTTGGCTAACCCCCAATGCAAGAGGAGACAATATACCAAAGAGAATAGGTGACGCAGTTATCTCGTTAGCCCAAACCGCAAACACGAATCCCGACGCTCTATCCGCTTTCTATAATAAGGTTCCGTGGCCGGACGTTGAGAAGTGTATTAACGAGGAAGATCAAACTCTAAAGAAAGAACTACTCTTATACGTAGCTGGTAAATGTCCGTTCTACATCGGGGAGGCAGTCTAATATGCAACTCCCTTGTGATGTGGAAACAGCAGAAGATTTTCGCAGGTACTACGCATCCGCTTATGTAGGACTGCGGCTCGGTACTTCTCACATTAACCCGGCTAAGCCAACTGGAGGTACTGACGGTAAAATATCGTTCAAGGTTCTAGAGAAATCGCCAACAGGAGGGTATATCTGGACAGATAAGGTTTTACAGTGGAAGGACTTAATAGAAGTCTGTAGCTTCGGAATACCTAAGTTGGGTATGTGCCAAATTGGGGGAGAACTAGCTTACGGGTCCATGCGAGGAGAACGTAACTCTAACCGTGGATTTACCACGGAGCGTGTTTTCTTCACTGAATTCGCTCATTGGTATCTACGCCACAAATATGGAGCCGGACTTCCGGTCATATCTTTTAATCAGGATATTATCTGGCAGGCGTATAACCCGCGTTATGAATCTGTAGCAGGAGCATGGGGCAGGCTACAAAGCGGGGAAAGCGTGGGCGTACCTTTGCATGAAAACTTTGGACTGTACACAAAGCCGGACTACAAATACCCCTTCTTGGCTTACAAGAAATGGACGATTGGGTTTGCTCCAAATGCATACGCGTTAGTAGTCGGGCGAGGTTATTTCGATTACATGGAATATGTGGATCGCACCCTACACACTAATGTAACAGGACAATAACAATGTCAGAAATTGGATCACTATTAGGAAAACCTAAAGAGACTAAGGCGTACGCCCCAAGTGAGAAGTGGGTGCTGCCTAAGTCCTTGATTGGATTGGAGTTTGAGTATGAAGGTGTCGTCGATCCTCCCCAGTTCCTCTACGACAACCCCACAATTCCTACCTTCTGGAAAACCCAGCGAGAAGATAGCCTCAAAGACTTTGGGTGTGAGTTCGTATTCCAGACGCCACTCTTCGGTGCTGATGCGTACACAGCACTCCAGACCTTGGTGGACGCAGCTATCAAGGCTAAATTCAAGTGCACACTTCGAGCCGGCATCCACGTCCATCTTGATGTACGAGAAATGGAGACAAGTCAACTTATCGGGCTCATTATCCTCTACACCATCGTCGAGCCCCTCATTTTCCGATGGATCGGGGCGAACAGGGAACATTCAATTTACTGTGTCCCGTTCTATAAAGCGGACGAATCCCTGTCTGAAGCCGTTAAAATTGTACGGGCTGTACACTTCGACGAATCAAACAATTCTCGAACAACTTTCGAGAGAGCCAAGAACTTTGGCAGATATGCGGCGCTTAATCTCAATGCACTCAGCAAGTTCGGGTCTGTAGAGTTTCGCCACATGCGGACTAACCATAATCTGGAATTCATCACAGATTGGGTTAACATCATACAATCCCTAAAAGCAGCTACCTATAAGCTGCCAACGAGTGATGGCGCTATTCTACGCCTAGCTCGCAATCAACCGGCGAATACCTTCCTGACATACGTGTTCGGAACGCAGTTGGCTAAGAAACTGTGGTTCAGTGGTGCTGATGATCTGATTCATATGGTGGGGATTCCGACAGCTTTAGATCTAGTACTCAACGGATTATCTCTGACGGATTGGTATTCAGGAGAATCTGTCTCAGCCCCTAAAGGAGCCCATCAAGGCTTTAAAAGATTCTTAGATGATGCCCCTAAGGTGGATGAACCTAAGAAAAGACCCAAAATGGCCCCGAGCATTAGTGGTGCGTATTCTAGCTCCGATGAATTTGAAGTGGGTGTCGTTCCTTCCACTCCAGACGGCCCGCAGCACCATCCTGCGTCGTTGACACCCAACCAGCTATTGGGTATCGAAGCCCAAGTACAGGCGGCCCAGTTTTTTAATAATACATCGCCTCCGGATGATCCGTGGACGGACCTTCCTCCGGGTAATTTTTACACTGTCAGTTAAGGAAAAAAATAATGTGTGGATTAATTGGTTTCGCTACATCGCAGACCCGCCAAGGCGAGGAACAGCGTGCTAGCTTTATGTTCGAGGGGTTGTACGTTAGTGCAGCCCGCGGTACGGATGGTACTGGAATCGCCTTTATCAAGCACGGAGAAGAGAAGCAGACTCCTACCATCTATAAAGATTCTATTCACCCATTTGATTATGTCCATCGTCCTTTTGTAGTAAAGCAGTTAAAGAAGGTCGAGGACTTCTCGATGGTGCTCGGTCACACCCGCTCGTCCACGAGAGGGAATGCTACGCGAAGTAATACCCACCCCTTCCAGCACCGACACATCACCCTTGTACACAACGGCACGGTTGAGAACGCTTATGAACTCACTCCTGCGTTGTATATGAGTTCCCCTGAGATCATCGTGGACAGCCACAGGGTTGCAGTAACGATGGGAGAGTTGAAGGCGGAAGAAGATGAGATTTCGGTCCTAGAAAGACTTAAAGGACCGTTCGCCCTTATTTGGCACAACTCTCGCGATGGCAGCCTGAATTTCTCAAGGAATGAGAAAAAGCCGTTGTATTTCGCCTTTGTTGAAAAGGAAAATACTATGTGTTGGGCCTCAGAGTACAATCTGCTTGCGTACCTGATGGAGCGGAGAGGTCTTGAGATCGACGATAAGATCTATTTCCCGGAGCCCAATAAGTGGTACAAGTTTAAGGTCGATGACCTGAGAAAGACTTTGGCGAAGAAAGAGGAGTACGTGCGCCCTTTTGTCCACCAAAAGTCGAGTTACCCGCCATATACACCGGAGAAGACTACGAATGGGAAAACTACGGATATTACGGGGGCTACCCACCACGGGCATTTCGACAATAGGTTCATCGAGCCTACCCCGGAAGAACTCGCGAATATTCGTAAGCAGGCTTTAGCTGACAATGCTAACTCTGTACTCACAGTCGATAATGTAAAGGATTGGCTAAAGGAGCACCGAAAGGACCCTCTTTTTAGCAGACAAGGGACCCCAACTACCCATCGTAAAATTGGGGAAGCCGTTGTCCAACTTGAGAAATTTGGCCTTAGATTTGGACAACAGACTGCCTTCTTCCCGAGGGTATTCCGTCCCTATAAGCAGAAGCGACACCAGAAAGTCGTTTGCGGCGATGTGGTGGGAGAGACTGTTGGGGGGAAGAAGGCCATAATGACTTCCGTTGCTCAGGATAAATTTGACCTTTATATTAAGCTTGGCAAGATCTTTGTTCGAGCAGTTAATACGAAGATAGACAAGACAGGAGAAAGACTTGTAGTCATTGTTGAGCACGAAATGAATGTGCTCAGAGAAAGGCATTTTCTTGCCAATCTCTCTAACCCAAAGGAGTTTCTTCGGCAAGCCAAAACTGACTCTACCCAAGACGAGGGAGAAAGAGAATCAGTCCCTTTACTTGTCAAAGGTCCGGGACAGCGAGAGATCACGGCTGATAAATTTGATTCTTTGGTTAAGTACGGTTGTTGTGAGTGCCAGTGTGATATTTCAGTGCACGACGCCAACGACGTACTATGGGTCGGGGACCAACCACTCTGCTGGGACTGTTCACAAGACCATTCGGTAATGGTTCGGTGCGGGCTAGCTATGCCTGTCACTATGTCGAACCCGCTGAGCGCAGATGGTGAAATTGAGCACCTTGTACATTAATAAGGAAAAGTCAGTGCATAATTTCAAGCTATTCGTGTATGGGACCCTTAAGCGGGGCCAGTACAATCACTCAGTGTTGGAGGCCCATTGCACACTTCTGGAAGAACTTACTCTCCCGCGTAAGGGAATCATGTTCCATGCAGATGCTTTCCCAGTCCTGTGTATGGATGAACCACTTACTCCTATAATGGGCGAAATTTACGACTGTCCTCGGGAGATACTGGCTCGCACCGATAGGCTGGAAGGCTATCCAGATCTGTACGACAGACACCAGCTGGCTATCCCGCCATACGGTCTTGTATATGTATATGTTCAAAACAAGACCGACTGCGATAGTTATAAGAAAATTATCCCGGACGGGAATTGGAAAGGTAGCGGCCTGCGAACCACAGCTGTTCAGTGGCTTGGGTGGGGCAAGGGGGCTGTAGGACTAGATATCAACAATGAGTTGCCGTGGGCTACTGAGGATAGGCGAGAGAAGCCCATGTTTGAGACCTTTATCTCAGTACAGTCTCTGGAGAACAAAGAAGAATTCTTTATAGTAAATACAATTACTGGTCAGAATTTTGGCCCTTACAAACATAAAGGCTGGATGACAAGTGACGAGGGGGTGCGAAAGCCTAAGATCAGTCCGGCAGTCAGTGCAGAAGTCCAGAAGGTAATGAATCCAGATAAGAGGGCTGTATCTTATTTGCCTGTTCCTTCTACACAAAATACGACTCCTATTCCCGTTACGATCATAACTAAGGATGTATGTGTGGAGAAGCACATAATTGGTCCGGGAGCGGTAGGAGCATGAAACGACGAAAACAACGAATAGACAGGTTTAAGCACTATGACATTGTTATCTACGCAGCTAGAGGTTCTAGTTCCGCTAGATCACTTGCAACCGCCATTGGCTGTCGTCGGTGGCGAGACGATCTTCCTGAGCGGTACACGAGGCGCCGCCCATACTTCCGTGGGAACAACTCTCCGTTGGTCGTTAACTGGGGATCAACTAATGCTGCGGAATGGCTTTCGGATGCGCGTTTTCACATTAGACCTAAGTGGCTCAATGCTAGCGAGGCTGTTCGTCTTGCTATTGACAAATCCGCCTTCTTCTCTGCCCTTTCTAAATATGGGGACGAGATACCGCTTATTAGAGCCACTAGGGACGTAGAAGAAGCCAAGAAATGGCTTTCTAAAGACTTTGGGGTTGTAGCGAGAAAAACCACATCCGGGAGTAGTGGAGCCGGCATAGTGGTGGTACGGCCGGAGCAGGGGATCAACGCTCTCCCCGCAGCGCCGTTGTACACTCGCTACTTCCCCAAAACCCATGAGTTTAGAGCCCATGTATTTGGCTCGCAACTTATTGATTTTACTCAGAAAAAACTGAAAGGAGGTCCAAATGGAAATGCTAACCGTGTTGTGCG
>Ga0134126_10013040_pt1 | contig 10495 bp, 8 predicted proteins | sample KB31752_FD_96881 | JGI IMG/M metagenome (GOLD analysis project Ga0134126, IMG submission 96881) | Terrestrial soil microbial communities with excess Nitrogen fertilizer from Kellogg Biological Station, Michigan, USA - KB3-175-2 | ecosystem: Environmental > Terrestrial > Soil > Unclassified ...
ACAACAGCGCGCCGACGCAGACGCCGAAGGCCGAGCAGGCGACGAAGTTGCGGTCCTTGGCGAGGTCGCGGTGGAAGAACGGGTGCTCGGCCGTCAGCGTCTGCACGATGAACACCCAGAAGCCGACCATCGCGACGATCGCGTAGGTCCAGATCTCCTTGGAGCCGAACCAGTCCTGCGTGGGGCCACGGTCGGTCATCAGCTGGAAGCAGGCGACAAAGGCGACCAGCGATCCGAACCCCAGGAAGTCGAAGGGTCGCTGCAGCCCGCCGCGGTCGCGCCCCATGAAGATGTAGATGCCGCTGACCGCCAGGATGCCGATCGGCACGTTGATGTAGAAGCACCAGCGCCAGGAGAAGTTCTCGGTGAGCCAGCCGCCGAGCCCGGGCCCGATGATCGGCCCCAGGATCACAGTGGCGCTCCACAGGCTCATCACGGTCGGGATCAGCCGCTGCGGGTAGATGTCGAGCATGATGGTCTGTGAGAGCGGCATCACCGACGCGCCGGCGACACCCTGCAGGAAGCGGAACAGCACCATCTCGGGCAGGTTCTGCGCGACGCCGCAGAGCATCGAGGCCAGCGTGAACGCGGTGATCGAGATCAGCAGCATCGGCTTGCGGCCGATCTTGAGCGACAGCCAGCCGGACAGCGGCGTCATGATCGCGGTCGCCAGGATGTAGGAGGTCAGCACCCAGGTGGCCTGGTCCTGGCTGGCGCTGAGGCTGCCCTGCATGTGCGGCAGCGCCACGTTGGCGATCGTCGAATCCAGCGTGTTCATCAGCGTGGCCAGCATCATGGCCCCGGTGATCGGTATCCGATTGGCGATGTCGGCTTCTGAAGCCATGCTGGCGCCCGTCTCCCCAAGATCTTGACTGGCGTCGATTTCGAGACCCGAGGGTCCAATTGACGGAGACTAGGCAGGCCCCGGCGCGGAAGTCACCCCTCCGTTTGCGTCCTATTGCGAAGCTGCGCCGCCCTGCCGCAGCGGCGCCAGCGCCGAGAGGCCCGCCTCGCGGCTCTTCTCCAGGAAGCCGAGCAGCAGCCCGAGCTCAGCGTCGCCTCAGCCGTGGTCGAGCACGGCCTTCGCCTCGTACGGCTTCTCCAGCGCCTTCACCTCGTCGTCCGTCAGCTGGATCTTCAGGCCGGCGAGCGCGTCCTCGAGGTGGTGGGCCTTCGACGTGCCGATGATCGGCGCGGTGACCGCCGGGTTCTTCAGCACCCAGGCCAGCGCCAGCTGCATGTTGGAGACGCCGCGCTGCCGCGCCACCTCGCTCAGCGCGTCGACCACCGCGTGGTCGGCGTCCTTGTAGTAGAGCCGGACGCTGAATTCGTCGGTGCGGGCGCGCTCGGTGTTGCCCTCGCCCGGCGCGGCGCGACCGCCGGCCAGAAATCCGCGCGCCAGCGGCGACCACGGGATCACGCCGACGCCCTCGCTCCTGCACAGCGGCAGCATCTCCCGCTCCTCCTCGCGGTAGACCAGGTTGTACTGCGGCTGCATCGAGACGAACGGCGTCCAGCCGTTGGCCTTGGAGATGCTGAGCATCTTCATGAACTGCCACGCGTACATGGAGCTGGCGCCGATGTAGCGGGCCTTGCCGGCGCGCACCACGTCGTTCAGCGCCTCCAGCGTCTCCTCCATCGGCGTTTCGTAGTCGAATCGATGGATCTGGTAGAGGTCGACGTAGTCGACGCCGAGCCGCTGCAGGCTGCGGTCGATGCCGTCGAGGATGTGCTTGCGCGAGAGGCCGCGGTTGTTCGGATCGCCGCCCATCGGGCCGTTGACCTTGGTGGCGATCACCACCTCGTGGCGCTTGGCGTATTCCTTCAGCGCCTTGCCGGTGACCCGCTCGCTCTCGCCCTGCGAGTAGACGTCGGCGGTGTCGAAGAAGTTGATCCCGGCCTCGAGCGCCTGCTTGAAGAACGGCAGCGCGTCCTCCTCGTCGAGCACCCATGAACGCCACTTCGAGGAGCCATACGTCATGCACCCGAGGCACAGCCGCGAGACCTTCAGACCGGTATTGCCTAGCCGCGTGTATTCCATCGCCTGCTCCCGTCGTTTTCGGCGGCCATTGCGCCGGAGGAGACGCCGCGGCAACGCAGAAAATCTCGGTCCTCTTCGGCGGACCCCGGCCTACTTTTCAAGCCGTCCGTCCGTCAGCGCGCTCTCCTCGAACTTGTAGAGCACCTTCGGGTCGGGGGGCTCGATGTGGCGGGAGATGTCGTGCGGGGCGATGGTGTGGAGGATATGGCGGATGATGTTGAGCCGCGCTTCCTTCTTCTTGTCGGTGTGCACGCACCACCAAGGCGCCATCGCGGTCGAGGTGCGCAGCAGCATCTGGTTGCGGGCCGTCGAGTAGTCGTCCCAGCGCTTCTGCGCCTCGCCGTCGAGGTCGCTGACCTTCAGCACCTTGAGCGGATCGGTGCGGCGCGCGTCGAGCCGCTCGGCCTGCTCCTTGCGCGAGATGTCGAGCCAGAGCTTCACCAGCCGGATGTTGGTTTCCTCCAGCATGGTCTCGAAGGCTGGCGTGTCGCGCAGGAAGTCCTCGTGCTCGCGCTTGGTGCAGAACCCCATCACCGGCTCGACCGTGGCGCGGTTGTACCAGGAGCGGTTGAAGATGATCAGCTCGCTGGCCGCGGGCAGGTAGTGCACGTAGCGCTGGAAGTACCACTGGCTGTGCTCGCGGTCGTTCGGCTTGGGCAGCGCGACGGCCCGCGTGCGCCGCACCGGCAGGTGCTCCGTGATCCGCGCGATCGCGCCGTCCTTGCCGGCGGCGTCGCGGCCCTCGAACACCACCAGCGCCTTGGCGCCGCGCTCGATCGCCCACTGCTCGTAGCGCACCAGCCCGACCTGCAGCGCGCGCAGCTGTTGCTTGTAGCCTTTGGACTTGCTCATCCGCTCACCATAAACACCACGTCGGTCATGGGAGAAATCGCTGGAGGGGCCGCTTGATCCGTCTCTACGTCACGGAACCCCTGGCGGCAGGCCCGCACGCCATCGCCAGCCCGGAGCAGGCGCACTACCTCGTCAACGTCATGCGGCTGAAGGCGGGATGAGCTCGCGCTGTTCAACGGCCGCGACGGCGAATGGCGGGCCCGGCTGGCGGCGAGCGGCAAGCGCACGTGCCAGCTGGAGATCACCGAGCGGACGCGGGACCAGCACGTCGGCCCTGACCTCGATCTCGTGATCGCGCTCGTCAAGCGCGCGCGCCTCGAGACGATCGTCGAGAAGGCCGCCGAGCTCGGCGCGCGGCGCGTGCGGCTCGTCATCACCGAGCGGACCAACGCCGAGCGCACGCGTGTCGACCGCCTGGCCGCCATCGCCACGGAGGCCGCCGAGCAGACCGGACGGCTGGACGTGCCGGAGATCGCCGAGCCGCGGAAGCTGGACGCGCTGCTCGCCGATTGGCCCGCCGGACGGCCGCTGATGTTCTGCGACGAGGCGGGCGACGCGCCGCCGGCGCTCGCGGCGCTCGCGGGACGCGAGGGCGGCGGCCCATGGGCCGTGCTGATCGGCCCGGAGGGCGGCTTTTCGCCCCGCGAGCGGGCGCTCGTCCGCCAGTTGCCGGGCGCCGTTCCCGTCTCGCTCGGGCCGCGCATCCTCAGGGCCGACACCGCCGCCATCGCCGCGTTGACGCTCTGGCAATCGGCGCTCGGCGATCTCAAAACGTCATGAAGGCGCCTTGAGCTTCTTGGCGCGCGCGCCCAGATGACCAGCCAACGCCTTTTCGAGGGGGCGGCGAACAAGAGGCGTGGGGGCTCTCGCCCTCGCCCGGGAGGCTTGATGAGCGAGACACTCTGTCCGGACCGGCCGCTGACCTTCGACGACCTGGTCGCGGACTTCGACCGCGGCTTCAAGCCGAAGTCGGAGTTCAGGGTCGGTTCCGAGCACGAGAAGTTCGTCTTCCGCATCCCCGGCCACGAGGCCGTTGCCTACCCGGATCCCGCCGGCATCCACGCGCTGCTCACCGGCATCAAGCGCTACGGCTGGAGCGAGATCACCGAGAAGCGCGCCGACGGCGGCGAGACGCTGATCGGCCTCGCGCGCGGCGGCGCCTCGGTCAGCCTGGAGCCCGGCGGCCAGTTCGAGCTCTCCGGCGCGCCGCTGGAGAGCGTGCACGACATCTGCCTGGAGATCGGCGCCCATCTCACCGAGGCGCGCGCCGTCGCCGGCGAGCTGGGGCTGGGCTTCCTTGGCCTCGGCTTCACCCCCGAGTGGACCCGCCAGCAGGTCGCGGTGATGCCGAAGGGCCGCTACCGGATCATGGCTGACTACATGCCGAAGGTCGGCCGCCTCGGCCTCGACATGATGTTCCGCACCTGCACGGTGCAGGCCAACCTCGACTTCTCGTCCGAGGCCGACATGGCCGCCAAGATGCGGCTGAGCCTCGCCCTGCAGCCGCTGGCCACCGCGCTCTTCGCCAACTCGCCGTTCGTGGAGGGCAAGCCCACCGGCTACCTCTCCAGCCGCGCGCGGGTCTGGACCGACACCGACCCGGCCCGCACCGGCATGCTGGACTTCGTCTTCCAGGAAGGCTTCGGCTTCGCCGACTACGCGCGCTGGGCGCTGGATGCGCCGATGTACTTCGTCAAGCGCGACGGCCTCTACCTCGACGCCTCGGGCCAGTCGTTCCGCGCCTTCATGGCCGGCGAGCTGCCGCTGCTGCCAGGCGAGACCCCGACCATCGGCGACTGGCGCCACCACCTCAACACGCTCTTCCCCGAGGTGCGGCTGCAGAACTATCTGGAGATGCGCGGCGCCGACACCGGGCCGCCTGAGCGCCTCTGCGCGCTGGCGGCGTTCTGGATGGGCCTGCTCTATGACGACGCCTGCACCGCGGCGGCCTGGGACCTCGTCAAGCACTGGCAGATCGAGGACCACGAGCGGCTGCGCGCCGACGCCGCGCGGCTGGGGCTGAAGGCGGTGGTCGACAGCCGTAGCCTCCGCGACCTGGCGCTCGACGTGCTGGCGATCGCCCGGCGCGGCCTGAAGAACCGCGGCAAGCTGGGCGCCTCGATGACCGACGAGACCGGCTTCCTCGCCTCGCTCGACGAGATCGCCGAGACCGGCCTCACCCCCGCCGACCGCTGGCTCGAGCTCTACCACGGCGTCTGGAACGAGGAGCTCGCCTCGATCTACGAGGCGGCGGCTTACTAACGTCCCTCCTCGACGTGGCCCCGTATCCCTCCCCCTTCATGGGGAGGGTGGACGACGCGGGACGCGTCGGACGGGTGGGGCTGTCTTGAGCATCAACCAACGCTCACCGTCTAGCGCGGTCGCGTGTCAGACTCCCCCACCCGTCGGCTTCGCCGACACCCTCCCCATGAAGGGGAGGGACATGGTCACTGCGCCCCGGTGTTCGGCGGCCAATGCTCGCGTTGGCTTTGGCCGGCGCCGTCGTCGGTGTGGAGGATGGCGTCGCGCACCGCCTCGGGCTGGGCGGCGTCGCCGGCTTCCTGGATCTCCACCTTGTCAGGGTAGAAGGCCAGGAACCCACGGATCTGCTCCATCGCCGGGTAGGGTTGCTCGTAGGTCCACACCGCGTTGTCGGCGAAGCGGCCGTCCATGAAGATCGTGTAGTAGTTGGCGTCGCCCTTGTAGGGGCAGTGCGTCACGCGGTCGGTGCGCGAGAAGTAGGCCATGTCGACGCTCTCGCGCGGGAAGTAGACCACCGGCTTGTAGACCGCCTCCTTGAGGATCAGCGCCTTCTCGGAATCGGCGATGACGTGGCCATTGTAGACGGCCTGCACCCGCTTCGGATGCGCGGTGATGGTGATCGGATGGTCGGGACCTGGGACCTTCATCTCGGGCATGGCGCTTCCCTTCGGGCTTGCCGGCGTCGCTGAAGAACAACCGGGATTGAGGTGGGGGTCCATCCCCGAACAGCGCAAGGGCCCGCAAAGGGGCGCCGCTCGTGAAAGCCTGGACTTCCGCGACCTGGGCTTCCGTGATTGTCTCGCCCGCGCCGATACGCGGGGCCGCCAGGTAAATGTTCAACGTCGTCGTGCTCGCCGGGATCGTCATCACGGTCCTCACGGGCATCCCCGTCTTCCTGCAGTTGCGCTCGCACCCGCGCGGGCTGTCGGTGCTGTTCTTCGCCGAGATGTGGGAGCGCTTCTCCTACTACGGCATGCGCGGCCTCCTGATCTTCTACCTGACCGAGCACTTCCTGTTCGACGACGCCTACGCCGCCGGCCAGTACTCGGGCTACACCACGCTGGTCTACCTGGTCCCGCTGGTCGGCGGCTTCGTCGCCGACCGCTGGCTCGGCAGCCGCAAGGCGATCGCGTTCGGCGCGCTGCTGCTGGTCGCCGGCCACTTCACGATGGCGATCGAGGGCCCGCCGGCGCAGGCGGCGATCACCTTCCAGGGCCACGCTTTCCACGTGCGCGCCGAGGGCCGGATGGACGAGCGCAAGGTCTGCCTCGAGGTCGGGAGCGGCTGCTACGCGATGGCCGCCGCCCCGGATGGCGGCCTCGCCATCCAGGGTCTGCCGGCGAGCGCGCCGCTGCCGTCCGTGCTGCCGAAGGGCGCCTTTGCGCAGACCCAGACCCGCTCCCAGCCCTTCGTCAACGTGCTCTACTTGGCGCTCGCCTTGATCATCATGGGCGTCGGCTTCCTGAAGGCCAACATCTCGTCGATCGTCGGGCAGCTCTACCCACAGGGCGACCCGCGCCGCGACCCCGGCTTCACGCTCTACTACTACGGCATCAATCTCGGCGCGTTCTGGGCCTCGATCATCTGCGGGCTGGTCGGCCAGACGGTGAGCTGGGGCGCCGGCTTCGGGCTCGCCGGCGTCGGCATGCTGGCCGGCTTCCTGGTGTTCGTGATGAACCGCCCGCGCCTCGAGGGGCGGGGCGAGCCGCCCGACCCGGCGGCGCTGAAGAAGCGTGTCGCCGGGCCGGTCAACCTCGAATGGGGCATCTATCTGGCGGGCGTCGCCGGCGTCGCCGTGGTGTGGCAGCTGGTGCGGCTCTACGAGGTGATGGGCTGGCTGCTGCTGGCCGGCTGGATCGTCGCGCTGGGCTACATCGGCTTCGAGATGAGCCGCATCGGCAAGGTCGGCCGCGAGCGGCTGATGCTGGCGATCCTCCTGGTGTTCGGCTCGATGATTTTCTTCGCACTGGCCGAGCAGGCCGGCACCTCGCTCAATCAGTTCGCCGAGCGCAACACACAGCTGCCGAACGCCGGCTTCTGGAGGGTGACGCCGGCGCAGACGCAGTCGTTCAACTCGGGCTACATCCTCCTCTTCGTGCCGCCGCTGGCCTGGCTCTGGGCCAAGCTCGGCGAGCGCGGGCGCGACCCCAACCCGCTGGTGAAGTTCGGCCTCGGGCTCATCCAGATCGGCGTCGGCTTCTGGATCCTGGTCTGGGGCGCCAGCTACCCGGACGCGGCGTTCCGCACGCCGCTCTTCTTCCTGGGCTTCTCCTACCTCCTGCAGACCACCGGCGAGCTGTTCCTAAGCCCGGTCGGCCTCTCGGAAATGACCAAGCTCGCGCCGGCGCGGATGATCTCGACGCTGATGGCGATCTGGTTCCTGGGAGCGTCGGGCGCGCAATACCTGGCCGGCCTCATCGCCCGCACCACCGCCGCCGAGACGGTCGGCGGCCAGGTGCTCGACCCGGCCAAGGCGCTCGCCACCTACGCCCACACCTTCCTGGTGATCGGCGCCTGGGGGGTCGGCGCCGGCGTCGTGTTCCTGGCCATCAGCCCCTGGCTGAAACGCTGGGCCCACGGGGCCGACGACACCCATGCGGTGACAGAGCAGTCCCCGCTCATCCCCACCGAGGCCCTGACCCAGGAAGGCGGCTGACTCCAGGTCGTAGTGGGCGTCGACGATCAAGGACGCCAGCGGCCAGCCGCTGTTCCGGCCCGCGCCGTAGATTCCTCAGCGCCAGCGGTCGGCCGGACGCAGGGTGGCCGGGTACTGGGTGACGTACTGCGCGAGCCTGGGCGTCTCGCCGGTGTTGGGCGAGGCGCCGTGCGGCAGCGCCGACTGCCAGATGATCAGGTCGCCGGCGTTCGCCGCAATGCGCCGCGCGCCGGCCGAGAGGTCCACGCGCCGCGGGTCGACGTCCTCGCCCAGGCCCTCCAACCAGCTGTCGATGCGCTTGTGGAAGCCCGGGACCACCTCGAACGCGCCCTGCTCGGCGGTGGTGTCGGTCAGGTAGATCATCCCCTGCAGCTGGAACGCCACCGGTGGGACCAGGCTGATGTCCCAGTGCAGGCGCGGGCCGGGGAACTCGACGCCGGGGCGTACCGGCGGGTTGAAGCTCACGCGGTCGAGGCTGGTCCAGAGGTCCGCCGTGCCCCAGAGCTGGGCGAACGCCTTCAGGAGCCGCGGCGAGGTGCGCGCCGGGGTCAGCGCCGGGTGTTGGAAGAGCTGCACCATGATGCCGTGGTCGGTGAGCCGCCAGGTCGAGGGATCGTCGGGATCGGCGCCCACGAAGCGCCAGACCGCGTCGGAGAGGGCGCGCGCCTCGCCCGGCGTGATCACCGCCGGCACGATCACGTAGCCGTCCGCGTCGAAGGCCGCGAGCTGCGCTGCGTCCAGCACCGGCGGCGCGGCCTCGATCGCTTCGATGCGCCGCCGCACGCTTTCAGGCGCGGCGGCGCCCGCCAGAACCGCCTCGAGCCGGCGCAGCGCCACGAGGTCGAGGCCGCCGGCGCGCGCGTCGGACCAGGCCAGCAGGTCGTCCACCGTCTCGAAGCGCGCCAGGACCTCGCGCAGCTCTTCGGTGGAGACGCCCAGCGTGTTGAGCGCCATGCGGTCGAGGGTGCGATCGGCGCCGCCGGGCCGCACCCGGTCACCGCGCTTGGCCCTGCGCCACAGCGCCTCGACCCGCCCGGCGGCCGCCGAGTCCCTCACCGCAGCTTGCAGGCGCACACTGCTCGCCATCGCGACCCCCGGAAGCGTTGGCGCCGATCATAGCGCCATGCGGCGTCTGGCGTCAGCCCGGCCAGGCGAGGCGGGCGCGCGCCCGCCGGGCGCGGCGGTCGGCGACCGGCGTCGCGATGATCTCGTTCGAGGCGAGCGCCCGGTCGAGCTCCTCGGCGAGCCGCGCCGCGACGATGGTCTCCTCGCCGGGATGCAGGTTGCACGGGTCCATCAGGAACCAGCCGTGCTCGATCTCGTGGTCGCGCACGATCACCGGCTGGTCGCCGGCGGCCAGCCGGTCGGCGAGGTCCCAGGCCGTGATGTGCGCCGCGGCCGGCTCGATCCCCACCTGCAGCCGGTCGAGTGGGTTGGCGGTCGGGTCGGGGACGATGGCCGCGCTCACGCCCGGCCGGCCCTGCAGCGTGTCGCGCCACAGATGCAGCGCGGCGGTCTCGCGGGCGCGGACGGCGGCGTGGTCGCGCCGCTCCCAGGCCTCCAGCGCCGCGATGGTCCCGGCGATCCCCTCCTTGCCCACCTTCATGCCGCGGCCGATGCCGGCGTTCTGCAGGAAGGCGGCGCGCACCAGGTCGCGGCGGCCGGCGACGATGCCGGCGGTCGGACCGCCGAGGAACTTGTGCGCGGAGTAGAGCGCCAGGTCGGCGCCGGCGGCGATGAAGCCGGTGAGGTCGTATTCGGACGCCGCGTCGACGATCACCGGCACGCCGCTGGCGTGGGCGATCTCGGCGAACTGCGCCAGCGGCAGCATGCCGTACTGCACGGTGTGGTGGGAGACGACATAGACCGCCGCCGCCGTGCGCTCGTTGATCGCGCCGGCCAGTTGCCAGGCGTGCGCCGACGTCGCCTGCCCGACCGGAACGACCCGTGCGCCGGCGAGCCGGATCCCCTGCTCGACCGGCGCGCCATAGGAGACCATGTGGCCGGCGAGGATCACCACCTCGTCCTTCAGGCCGGTCGCATCCGGCAGGCGCTCGATGGCGGCGAGGTCGGCGCCGGTCATCGCGGCGGCGACGCCCAGCGTGATCGCCGCGCTGCAGGAGGCGGTGACGAACCCCGCCTCGGCCCGGCAGAGCCGCGCGATCACCGCGCTCGCCTTGCGCTGCAGGTCGTCGATCTCGACGAACTCGGAAAGGATGGCGGCCACCGCCGCCACCGCCTCGGGAACCACGATCGAAGCGCCCAGCGCCGTCATCGTGCCCGAGACGTTGATGACGGGCCGCAGGCCGAGCCGGGCGCGGATGTCGGCGGCGTTCGTCACAGACCCACGCCCCCCGTTCCGGCTCAGACCTTGGTGCCGCCCACCGTCAGGCCGGTGATCTTCAGCGAGGGCTGGCCGACGCCGACCGGGACGCCCTGGCCGTTCTTGCCGCAGACGCCGATGCCGGGATCGAAACTGAAGTCGTCGCCGATCATGGTGACCTTGGTCAGCGCCGAGGGCCCGTCGCCGATCAGCGTCGCGCCCTTCACCGGGCTCGTCACCTTGCCGTCCTCGATCAGATAGGCCTCGCTCGCAGAGAACACGAACTTGCCCGACGTGATGTCCACCTGGCCGCCGCCGAAGTTCACCGCATACAGCCCGCGGCGGACCGAGCGGATCATGT
>Ga0134126_10013043_pt1 | contig 10495 bp, 7 predicted proteins | sample KB31752_FD_96881 | JGI IMG/M metagenome (GOLD analysis project Ga0134126, IMG submission 96881) | Terrestrial soil microbial communities with excess Nitrogen fertilizer from Kellogg Biological Station, Michigan, USA - KB3-175-2 | ecosystem: Environmental > Terrestrial > Soil > Unclassified ...
CGTCTCCAGGATGGGAAATACTTTTCCCACTATAGGTTTCATTTGGGATAGTTCAATGGCACGATGCATGGCCTGCATCATGCTATGGGAGCCGACATACACACCGATCAGGCGAAGTTGTCGCATAAGTACCGAAGTAACTGCGAGCTTATCTTCCGTCCCGGTAAGTATCCCAATTTGTGCGATCGTGCCGCCGACACGCACAGCTTTCATCGATTCCTTCAGGGTTCCGGCTCCTCCCACTTCCACGATGACATCGGCGCCTTCGCCAGAAGTTTGTTTCTTGACCCAACTAGACCAGTCGGGTGTCGATCTATAGTTGAGACCTTCATCCAAACCTAGAGTTTTCGCACGCTCGAGTTTCTCGTCGCTACTGGAGGTACCGATAACGCGCGCTCCGACTAGCTTTGCAAACTGCAACGCAAAGATGGAAACTCCGCCAGTTCCTTGAATGACAACTGTATCGCCGGGCTTGGTTGCAGCGACATGAAATAAAGCGTTCCAGGCAGTGAGCGCAGCGCATGGAAGAGATGCAGCTTCTTCGTAACTGAGATGGGCAGGGAAGTGGGCCAGCCCATGCTCCGGCAATACAACGTAGTCTGCGAGCATGCCGTCGATATCGCCGCCGAGTGCGCCGCGCGATTTCGCCTGCGAAGGACCTCCGTCCTGCCAGTTCTGCAGAAATAATCCAACCACGCGATCGCCGGGCTTGAAGCGGGTTACACCCGCTCCCACAGTTACCACTTCGCCAGCTCCATCGGAGAGCGGAATGCGCGGCATATTCAGCTTTGGATCATAATGGCCGCGTACCATCAACAGATCGCGGTAATTCAGAGAGGCGGCGTGGACGCGAATCAGCACCATTCCATCGCCGCATGCCGGCACAGGCAGATCGACAAGACGCAAGTTTTCGAGGCCGAATTGCGAAATCTGAAACGCTCGCATGTAACACTCCTGAGAAGCCTTTTGAGTTCGGGCGCAGCTCTATTTCATCAGATGTGACGTTTGGCACGTGTGATTCTCGCGCCAATCCGCTACTCTGTATATATGGCGCGAGGATGGGAAAGTAAATCAGTCGAAGATCAGGTCGAACAACAAGCGGAGCAGAGGGAACAGGCAGCGAAGGTGGCGTCCAAGGATGGAATGCGGGCTGCCGGCGCAGAACAGGCCAGGGCCCGCCAGATGCTGCAGCTCAAACGCGAGAGGATATTGTCGGAGAAGACAAGCCATCCCGCACGGCGTTCCGCGTTGCAAGCCGCCTTGAAAGACATTGAGGCGCAGCTGCAAAAGCTTGGATAAAGCAGACCTCTAGCTTGTTCGTCGATTGAAGAGCAGCGAATTTGCCTGGTCCACACTGGTCAACAGCACCTGCGCGATATTGACGTGGGCGGGCCGCGTGACAGCCCAAAGGATCGCATCGGCAATATCTTCGGCCTGCAGAGGCGTCAGCCCGTGATAGACCTTGGCGGCGCGGCTCTCGTCGCCGTGAAAGCGAACCTTGCTGAATTCTGTTTCAACCATGCCTGGATCGACCGTGGTCACGCGAACCGGCGTACCCAGCAGGTCTTCTCGCAATCCTTCTGAAATGCGATTCTCAGCGGCTTTTGTCGCGCAGTAGACCGCTCCGTTGGGGTACGTCATGTGCCCTGCAGTCGAGCCGAGATTAACGACATGCCCGGCGCCGCGCTGCACCATTCCAGGAACCACCGCGCGCGTGACATACAGCAGCCCCTTCACATTGGTATCGATCATTTCTTCCCAATCGTCGATCGTTCCCTCGTGAACCTTCGCCAGCCCGCGACTGAGTCCGGCATTATTGATCAGGATATCGATTGCCTGCCAGGACGATGGCAATCCATCGATTGCCGCTTGGACTTGTTCCCTATCGCGCACGTCGAGTGCAAACGTGTGAACATCTTCAGCACCCGCAGCTCGCAAATCAGAAGCCATGTTTTGCAGACGCTCGTTACGGCGCGCGGCCAATAGCAATCGAGCTCCGGCGCGCGCAAAGCTTGCAGCGCATGCGGCCCCAATGCCAGAGCTGGCGCCGGTGATAAAGGCAAGTTTGCCACGAAGCGGTAGGTCTGTCGTCGTTGTGCGGGAAGTTGTGGACATGCGTCTCCTGAGATGGTTTATTTTTTCGCAGCCTGTTGCGCCAAACGATATTGTCCAACAGCCCAATCTGTTTTGCCCAATCCATTGCGAATTGCAACGTCGAATTGTTCCTGCAGGTATTCCGCGAGGCCCAGTCGAACCCCAGCCGAATCCGTAGCTTCGCGAAACAGCCGTATATCTTTTTCGCCCAGCAAAACCGTAGCCCCAGGATGTTCGGGAGGATTCAGCATCACCCGGCCATAGTTCAGATAAAACGGCGACTGAAATAAAGCTTCGTTGATTGTTTCGAGAAACAGTTCCAGGTCGAGGCCCTCTGCGTTTGCGAAAACGAATGCTTCGCTGAGCGTCTGCACCATGGCGCTGATCATGAAATTGCCCGCCAGTTTGAACGCGTGTGCCTGCGGCGGTTCATTGCCGACTATGGTCACTCCGCGGCCGATTGCATCCAGCACCGTGCGAACATGCTCGAGCGTGGACTCGTCACCGGCGGCCACAATCCACAAGCGGCCCTGCATGGCGACATTCGGACGGCCAAATACCGGAGCCGCTACATAGCGTTGGCTCGCGGCCGCATGGCTTTCCATCAATCGCCACGACAGCGCTACACTCAGCGTCCCAAGCGCAATGTGAACGGCATTCGGCCGCATTGCTGCCACAAAGCCCTCCGGGCCAAAGGCGACGGCTTCCGTCGCTTCGTCGTTGGCGAACATGGTGCAAACCACGTCGCATTTTTCCACGGCTGCGTGAACGGACGGTGCCTGCGCAGCCGCGGAAATTCCCAGTTCCTGCAATGATTTTGGCGACCGATTCCAGGTAGAAACAGTGTGCCCCGCCCGCAAGAGTCGTCCAACGACGGCAACACCCATTTTTCCGAGACCGAGGAACGCGATTTTCATGTATATAGGGATGCGGCGATGGAGCGCGTCGCTGTTGAGAACAGTGTAACTTTGACGATCTCATCACGCCGAGAAACGGTTCAAGAGCTATGAACGAGCGTAAATAATGGAAAAATTGCTTGATTGCAAGAAAACTATCTTGACTTCGCGAATCCGCCAACGTACCGTTAACTCAAGAATTCGCAGCCTTGGGCTCTCGACATAAGAGTATTCCTTGTCTAAATGTTGCAGGCTTGAGATTTGAGACCAACACACTCTTTCAGCGCCCAGTCCTCTGTTGTCCCAGACCCATGGCTTCCGGTTATGGGCCACTGCAAGACTGAAACGCAGACCCAACGTCGGGCTGTTCGCTTTGAGAATCTGGATTGAGGGGAAATGAAACGGAACGGAGAGGTTCAGCGGTACCAGGTAGAGAAACTGAAGATTGAAATTCACCCCACGCGAGAAGCCGCTGGGTCAGCAGCCGCGCAATCCGCAGCAAGTTCCTTGATGCAACTGGCAAAAAAGAACCCCGAGTTCGCGGTGATTTTTGCGACCGGAGCCTCGCAGCTTGACACTTTGCGGGCTTTAACGCAAATTCCTGGGCTGCCCTGGGCGCGAATACGCGGGTTCCATATGGATGAGTACATCGGCCTGAGCCCTGATCATCCGGCCTCGTTTCGCCGCTATCTGCGCGACAATTTGACGCAAAAAGTCCGGATGAAGGAGTTCTTCGAAATCGACGGTACTGCGTCTGATCCGGAGCAGGCTTGCAAAGACTATGCGGCGCTGCTGCGTGTGGCAAACCCGCAGTTATGTTTGCTTGGCATCGGTGAGAACGGACATCTGGCATTCAACGATCCTGGGGTCGCGGACTTCAACGATCCCCTGGATGCTAAGGTCGTTCAGTTGGACACGGTCTGCCGTCAGCAACAGGCAGCGGAAGGCTGGTTCTCGAATCTTAAAGAAGTGCCGGAACGTGCCATGACGCTCACGATTCCAGCTCTATTTCGGGTTCCAAAGCTGATCGCTTCTGTCCCTGGGCCTCGGAAAGCAGCCATCCTTCGTCGCACGCTGGAGGACTCCATTTCAACCGACTGCCCGGCGACCCTGCTTCGCACCCATCCAGACGCGACGGTATACCTTGATAGGGAATCGTCGGCCGAGGTCGTGGATCTTCTGCAGTCGACGGCGATCGCCAAAAGCTAGCTCAACTTCGAACGAAAATCTTATCTTTCAGTTGGGGGAACTCGATGGCCGACAAGACACCGGAAGGAATCGATCGCCGCACATTTGTGAAGCAGGCTGGAGTCGCTGCACTGGCTGTAGGCATGGATGCGCGCTCCTACGCTCGTGTTTTGGGCGCAAACGATCGTATCCGGCTTGGACAGCTCGGCTGCGGGCAACGCAGTCACGGCCACGTCCACATGGCGCAACTGGCCTCGAAGCATATGCCGGTGGAAACTATTGCGGTTTGCGATATCTGGACCCTGGCGCGTGAGCAGCGTGCGGCACAGGTCAAGAAGGCTTTCAATCTTGATCCGCAAATGTTTAAGTACTCAGAAGAAATGCTGGCGCGTCCGGACATCGACGGTGTGATGATTGCGACCGGTGATTTTCAGCATGCCAAGCTTTGCACAGAAGTTGTTCGCGCCGGCAAGGATTGCTATGTTGAGAAGCCGTTTGCGAACGTTTTGTCGGAAGCCAAGGAAGCCCGTGATGCCGTCAAGGCATCGAAGCAGGTTGTGCAGATGGGATCGCAACATCGCACCCAACCCTATCAAATCGCGGTGCGGGATATTGTTCGCTCCGGCCGAATCGGAAAAGTTGTCCACATTGAGCAGGAATGGAACGTCAACGAAGAGCGCTGGCGTTTTGTGCCCAATGACATTGGTGAGACGGTTCAGATGGACCAGGATCGCAACATGGAGTGGAAGAAATGGATGCAGAATCGCCAATCCAAACTGCGTGAAGAAGACACGGATTGGAAGCGATGGCTGCTCGGCAAGCCGTATCAGCCATTTGATCCCCATGTTTACCTGGAGTTTCGCCTGTACAAGGATTATTCCTCCGGAATTTTCGATCAATGGTTGAGCCATGGAAGCGATCTGGTGCACCTGTGGACGGATGAGAACTATCCCGTGAGCGTGGTGGCCAACGGCGGCATCTACGCGTGGCCCGACGGTCGGCAAAATCCAGACACCGTGGTTGCTGCGATCACCTATCCGAAGGGATTTCTGTATACCTACAAAACCACGTTCGGCAACAGCTATCGCAGCTTCTCTCGGATTCAGGGACGCGACGGCACCATCGCAAACTACGGCGGCGAAGGCGCATCGTTTTTTGTCGTGAGCAAAGAAGGCGGCAGGCACGAGATGGATGGGTCGGTGAATTATTCGAAGCTTCCCATTGTGCCTCCAGCGCGCGAAGAGGAAGAGATCGTACATGTTCCCGGAGCACCGCCGCCGGACTCACGTGGCCCGGACGACGATGACGCGCATCACCTGATGAACTGGCTGACGGCAATGCAGACGCGCAAACAGCCGGACGCGAATGTCGATCATGGGTTCAGCCACGCCATTGTGGTGATTATGGCGGCGCATTCCTATTGGAGCGGCAAAAAACTCTACTGGGATCCTAAGAATGAGAAAATTCTCGATCATCCGGTCGAGGTGTGATGAAGTTCTGATGTTGATGTTGTAGCCTCTGCATGAACGCACAATCGAATTGGAGGATGGCCAGCGTGAAAAGAGTTGCGATGTCGCTCGTATTGCTTGTGGCAGTGGCTGGATGTAACAAATCTCAGTCGCCGAAAGCTTCTATTTCCACCTCCGCTGCGACGTCGTCGGCTTCGCCGGTCAGCGGGCCGTTCACGGCACAGGAACTGCCCCAGTTCGCCGCGCTCGATCCGATCGATACCCACACACATGCTTTCCAAGATTCGCCTGCGTTGTATGCGATGCTTAAGCGACTGAACCTGCATACGCTCGACATTACATTGGTGGATAACTTCAGTCCGGAACTGAAAGACCTGGCCAAAACGCGCAAAGAAGCATGGGCAGTTGTTCACCACAGCGACGGATATATCGCGATGTGCAGCACCTTTGACCCGTTCAAATACAACCAGCCAAAGTTCGCAGAAAATGCGAATCGCATCATCAGCGACGATTTTTCGCATGGGGCGGTTGCGGTCAAGATCTGGAAGAATGTCGGCATGGAGATAAAAGACGCGAAGGGGAAGTACATCATGCCCGACAATCCCGTCTTTGAGCCAATCTTCAAGAACATTCAAGCTCACAATAAGACGTTGATTGCGCACCTGGCCGATCCCAATACGATCTGGGAAGCTCCTAACCCGGACTCCGCGGACTACGGTTACTACATGCATCACCCCGAGCTCTACATGTATACCAAGCCGGGCGCGCCATCGAAGGCTTCGATTCTGGTTGCCCGCGATCATGTGCTGGAGGCAAATCCCAAACTACGAATGGTGGGCGCGCACCTGGGCAGCATGGAAGCCGATTTCCATCAATTGGCGCAACACCTCGACAAATATCCGAATTTTGCCGTGGATCTTGCCGCGCGGATGCCGTACGTCGAAATGCAGCCGCGGGCAGATCTGATCGCATTCATCACCAAGTATCAGGACCGGTTGATCTATGCGACCGACAACGAGTTTCCTCCGGGGGCCGATCCGCAAAACGCGATGAAGGAGTGGGAAAACCAGTATGCGAACGACTGGCGCTTCTTTGCCACCAACGATGTAGTCGAGTACCACGGCCACAAGATTCAGGGACTCGCGCTTCCACAGCCGATTCTGCGCAAGCTGTATCACGACAATGCTGTTAAGTGGTTTCCGGGAATATTAGAGAACACGCATTGATCTGCCGCCCGACGAGGTGACTGTTGAAGTTTGCAGAATCTGTAGCACCTGCGTCGAAGTCGTCCAAACATGTCGGCAAAATTCGCTGGTGGATCGTCTGGACGCTTTTCTTCTCCACCGTCACCAACTACATAAGCCGGCAAAGCTTCTCCGTGCTCTCGCCGATGATCACGGCGCAGTACCACTTATCCCATACCGAACTGGCAAGAATTATTGGGGCCTTTCAGATCTCGTATGCCCTCACTTGGCTGATCGGCGGCATAGTCCTTGATGCGGTTGGCAGTCGCGTCGGATTAGCTGCTGCGGCGCTCTGGTGGTCGGTGATGAATATCCTCACCGGGCTCGCCAGCTCCGTTTTCGGATTCGCATTTTTTCGATTCATGCTGGGGATTGGCGAGGGATTCAATTGGCCCGGCGCAAGCAAGGTTGTCGCCGAGTGGTTTCCACGCGAGGAACGCAGTCTCGCGGTTGCTATCTTCGATAGCGGCTCCAGCGTGGGCGGAGCGCTCGCCGCGCTGACCATCCCTCTGATCGCGCTGGCCTTCGGCTGGCGTTGGGGATTTGCCGCCTCGGGCCTTCTTGGATTTGTCTGGCTGGCGGTTTGGCTGCGTGTCTATCATCCTCTGAAGTCGCATCCTCGCGTGAGTCCAGAAGAGGTAGCGCTAATCGAAGCAGGTCGTGACGCGGAGCCGGTCAGCACCGATCGCGGATGGGCGCGCTGGCGACGACTCCTGAGAAATCGCAACGTGTGGGGAATCGTCCTAGGCAGAGCGCTGACCGATCCAATCTGGTGGTTCTATGTTTTCTGGCTGCCGCAATATCTCAGCGATGCGCGCGGTTTCACATTAAAACGGATCGCGCTGTTTGCCTGGATTCCGTTTATCGCGGCGGACATCGGCAACTTTACCGGCGGCTGGATTTCCGGCTATTGCATTCGCCATGGAATGTCGGTGGTACGGGCACGCACCTGGATCTGCCTCGCCAGTTGCGTGCCGATTCTTGCCGGCATTCCCGCTGCGAGCGTACATAATGTGTATTTCGCATTGGCGCTGATCTGTATTGCGCTGTGGGGCTACGCCAGTTGGTCGACGATGGGTCTCACACTGCCGTCGGATCTGTTCCCGCAGGATGTCGTCGGCTCGGTCACTGGCTTGAGCGGACTGGCTGCGGGCGTGGTCAGCGCCGGCTTTACGCTGCTGGTGGGCCGTTTAGTGGATCGATTTTCGTATAAGCCAGCTTTTCTGGCAGCCGGACTGTTGCCTGTGTTCGCGACCATCTTTGTGTTTCTATTGATTCGTCCACCGGCGCAGGTGGAAGCCGCGTCCGAGTAGCAAGCCTGGTTGCATTACTCCATCGGCTCGACCGGCTTGGTGCGGAAGCGCGGCTTTTTCATCAGGTAGCCGATGGGAATTAGGTAGGCGGTCGTCACGACCAGAATATGCACGGTATCCACATACGCGATATCCTTCGCTTTGCTTGATTGGATAAGTAGAAATAGCAGCGCTGCAACGGAAGAGTTTGGATGTATAATGCGCGCTACCAGGAAGGCAAGACGAAAATCCTGGCTTGCGATCGCCGCCCGGCGGTCGCACAACTAAGGAGACAACATGCGAAATATTCCGAGTATCCTGTCGATCGTCACCTTTGTTGCTCTGGGATTGTCCGGGGCAGCTGTTGCGCAGAGTGGTAGTTGCAGCGGAATGAGTCTCGGCGCTGGAGCAAGCCTCAACGGCTTCGTTCCTTTTCCGGCGAGTAATCTTTGGAATACCGACATATCCAACTACCCAGTTGATCCTAACTCGGCCAATATCATCAACTATATTGGTTCCAGCGTTACTCTCCATCCGGATTTCGCGGCGGGCACGTATAAAAATCAGACCATCGGCATTCCCTACCAGGTGGAAGCGGGAACGCAACCCAAAGTCACCGTCACCTTGGGAGTGGACGCCAGCGAGAGCGATCCAGGCCCCGAGCCCATTCCCTCCAACGCGGAGATTGAAGGGTATCCGAAGCCAGGGAACGGCGACCGCCACGTACTCGTCCTCGATAAAGACGGCTGCTGGCTGTACGAGCTGTACAATGCATCTCTCAAGAACGGGCAGTGGAGCGCGGACTCGGCCGCCATCTGGGACATGACCATCAACGAGCAGCGGCCGTATACGTGGACCTCGGCCGATGCCGCCGGCCTTCCCGTTTTCGTGGGACTGGCGCGGTACGATGAGGTGGCCGCGGGCGCCATCAATCATGCATTGCGCTTCACCGTGCCCTCCTCGCAGCGCGCCTTCGTGCTACCGGCGACGCACTGGGCATCGACGGTTACGAACCCGAGCGCTCCTCCCATGGGAACGCGGTTGCGCCTGAAGGCCAGTTTCGATATCTCGGGCTTTCCGGCCGACGATCAGGTGCTGCTGACGGCGATGAAGAAATACGGTTTGATTCTGGCCGACAACGGCAGCGCGATCTTCATCAGTGGGGTGCCGGACAATCGCTGGAACAACAGCGATCTGAATCTGCTGAAAAGCATCACCGCTTCCAACTTCGATGTGGTGGCGCAGGGCACCATTTACACGAGCGCCAACGTTCCCACCGGACCGTCGCCTACCATCGCCAGCTTTCAGGCGAATCCGACCAGCGCTATGGCCGGCACGCCGGTGACGCTGAGCTGGAGCGTGACCAACAGCACATACAACATCATCGATCCGGAAGTGGGACCGGTGCGCGGGACGAGCATTGTTGTGACGCCGACAGTCACGACAACCTATACGTTTTACAGTACCAACCAGTTCGGACGATCGACGGCTTCCGCAACGGTTACGGTCTTTTAGGCAGGAGGCTGAAACCGGGCTGCTCATGCAATCGAGGTCGCCGCCGGCTCTGCCGGAGGATAGTTACCCAAGAGTGGAACCGCTCAGTTTTATTCGAGCGGTTCCACCGGCTTGGTTCGGAAGCGCGGCTTTTTCATCAGATAACCGATGGGAATCAGGCAGGCCGTCATGATAACCAGCACATGCACCGTATCCACATATGCGAGCACCGTTGCCTGCTGCACCATCATTTCGTAAATCCGCGCGGTGGCATGCCTGGCCGCATCGACTGCGGAAAATCCACGGCTTTGCAACGCTCCCGCGAGGCCTTGCTGCATTGCCAGGTATCTTGGCGACCCGCTGTATACATGCGCCGACAAAAACTGCTGGTGCGTCTGGGCCCGTCGCAACAGCATGGTACTGATAAACGAAACGCCGACGCTGCCGCCAATATTGCGCGCAAACGCTGTCAGCCCCGAGATTTCATTATTTTTGTCCTGCGGTATACCCACATAGGACATGACGTTGATGGGTACAAATAAAAATGGCATGCCCAGCACCATGATGACGCGCCAACTGACCGCGGTTCCGAAGGCGATGCTGAGATTGAGATCGCCAATGCGCCAGATGCCAAACGTCAGCAGGCAGAAACCAAACGTAATCATCAACCGCGGGTCCAGCTTTTGACCCAGAAAGCCGACGATGGGCAGCAGCACGATCAAGACCAGCGCGCCCGCGGAAAGCGCCATGCCGGCGTCTGTGGCGGTGTAGCCTAGAACTTCCTGGAGGAATTGCGGAATCATCACGGTTGTCGAATA
>Ga0134126_10013046_pt1 | contig 10494 bp, 9 predicted proteins | sample KB31752_FD_96881 | JGI IMG/M metagenome (GOLD analysis project Ga0134126, IMG submission 96881) | Terrestrial soil microbial communities with excess Nitrogen fertilizer from Kellogg Biological Station, Michigan, USA - KB3-175-2 | ecosystem: Environmental > Terrestrial > Soil > Unclassified ...
CGATAAGCCGCTGCTGGCGCGGTTCTATCGGCCGCGCGACGACGGCCTGCATCCCGCCGTGGTCGAGGTGCATGGCGGCGCCTGGACGACGAATGACCGCACGGTGAATGTCGCGATCCACGAAGCGCTGGCGCGCGCCGGCGTCGTCGTCATGGCGATCGACTTCCGCATGCCGCCCGAGGCGCGTTATCCCGCCTCGATCCAGGATGTGAATTACGCTCTGCGCTGGCTGAAGCTCAGGGCCAAGGATTATGGCATCCGGCTCGACCGTATCGGCGGTCTCGGCACGTCGAGCGGCGGGCATCAGTTGATGCTTACGGGGCTCCGGCCGCGCGACGCCATTTATAGCGCGACGCGGCTGCCGGGCGGCGAGGTATTCGATGCGAGCCTTGCGTATGTCGTGATCTGCTGGCCGATCACCGATCCGCTCGCGCGCTATCGCATGGTGACGAGCAACGGCAACGATCGGCTCGCCGGCGCGCATCGCGCCTACTGGCCGGATGAGGCGGCGATGGCCGATGCCAACCCGCAGCTAATCCTGGAACGCGGCGAGGCAGGGACGTTGCCACCGGCGCTCGAGCTGCAAGGCACGAACGACGACAATGTCACGCCGGATATGGCTGACCGCTTCGCGGCGGCTTATCGCAAAGCCGGCGGTACGCTCGATCTGGTGAAATTCCCCGACGCGCCGCATGCCTTCACCGCGCGCGAGCCCGACAGCGAACATGCGCGTAGGGCTCTCGATCTCATTCCCAGTTTCGTGCTGCGGCAGAGCGCTTAGGTCCAGCTTCCTGCGCTTTTCGGATCATGCTACCCTCTCGCTCTGCACGGGCGCCGAGGAGGGCAAGGCCATGGCTAAGATTCGCCACATTGCGCTTGCAACTAACGATCCGATCAAGACCGCCGAGTTCTACAAGCAGGCTTTCGACTTCAAAGAGGTCGGCCGCACCGGGAATCCGGACGATCCGGGTGGCATTGCCTGGGGCATTTATCTCAGCGACGGCACGCTCAACCTCGCTGTGCTTAAATTCAAGAATGTCGATCAGCTCGGTAAGGGCCTCGATTATGTCGGCATCCATCATTTCGGGGTGCTGATCGACGATCTCGACAGCTACATCAAGAAGCTCGAAGCGATGGGTGCGCCATGCTTCATGCGTCCCGATCCGAGCATGGGCGGCGTCTTTTTCGAGACGAAATTCCGCGGTCCCGACGGCGTCGTCTTCGATTGCTCCGAGCATCCCTGGGTCGGCGCGGCGCCGGAACACGCCGCCGAGGTCTCGCAAAAAGACAAGGAGACGGAACCGGCCGAATAGACGGTATGGTTGACAGCGCGGCCTCCCTGCGCCGACTATCTTTCTTTAGACGACGGTTAACGTCGCAAAAACAACGAGGCGCGGTCGCTTAGCGATCGCGCTGACATACAGGGGAGGCCGAAGCTATGTTCGCTTTGCGATTCTGCCTGCTATCGATCGCCGCCGGGAGCCTTGCTTTGCTCGGCCTGTCCGCGCCGGTGGTCGCCCAAACGAAGGTCACGGTCGGCGCTGTCGTCGGCTATACCTCATTGCACTTGCCGACTTATGTTGCGATGGAGCGCGGCTTCTTCACGAAAGAAGGGCTCGACGCGAAGATGGTGGTGCTCGCACCGAATGCGTTGAAGATCGCGGGCCTTGCTGGGCAGGTGGATTTCATTCCTATCCCGACGCCGGCGGCACTCGCCGCCTTGCACGGCGCGGCGGTCTCTTTCCTTGTCGGCGAGAGCCTCAGCTCGCAATGGGAGATCATCTCCGACAAGAGCATCGCCAAGCCGGAGGATCTGAAAGGCAAGACCGTTGCCTATGGCGAGCCCGGCGGAGCTGCTTATGACGAAGGCGCGCGCGTCATGTCGGAAGCGTTTCACATGGAGCCGGGCCGGGACTACAAGGTCATCTCTTTCCAGGGTCAACCGGCCGCGCTCGCCGGGCTGATCAAAGGCGACGTCCAGGCGGCATTGCTGACGACCGCCGAGGCGGTGAAGGCGCAGAAGGCCGGCTTCAAGGTGCTGGTGAACACCAGCACCTATTTGCCGCGGCTCGGCGGCGAGATCTGGACAATGAAGCCGTTTGTCGATGCACATCCCGATGCAGTGAAAGCTTTCGATCGCGCGATCGCCGAAGCGATCATGTTTATCCGCGACAACAAGGAAGGCACGTTGCCGATCCTCAAGAAATATCTCGGCATCGACGATCCTGAGGAGCAGAGTCTGTTATGGGACAGCATCCATGATGGCTACGAAGCGACGATGCCGGAGAAGCTGTTCCGCGACATCTTCGAGGCGCGGCGGCGCGAGATGATCAAGCTCGGGCAATGGGACAAGGACAAGCCGCTGCCCGATCCGGAGCAATGGGTCGCGCGCAAGCTACTCGATGATGCGCTCAAGGAAGCGCATTACGTTCCGACGAAGATGGCGACGAAGTAGGTTTCTTCGCTCGCCGGGCAGGCGGCGTAACGAAAAATGGGAGGGATGAAGCCATGATAGGACGCTGCGTCGCTTTGGCCGCTGCCGTGGCGGCACTGGCCCTTTCGCTGACGACCGTCGTCTCGGCTGCCGAGCCGACGAAGATCACGGTCGGCAATGTGCCCGGCGGCAATACGCTCTTCCTGCCTTCCTATGTTGCGATGGATCGCGGCTTCTTCAAAAAGGAAGGGCTCGACGCCAAATGGGTCGAGCTCGTCGGCAAGACGCTGGGCAATGCCGCTCTGGCGGGTCAGATCGATTTCGTGCCGGTGACGACGGTCGGCGCGCTAGCCGCGCTTCATGGCGCGCCGGTCATGTATGTCGTCGGGCAAAGCCTCAGCTCGCAATGGGCGATCGTCGCGGTGAAAGGGATCGAGAAGGCCGAGGACCTCAAGGGCAAGACCGTTGCTTATGGTCAGCCCGGCGGTGCTAATTACGACGAAGGCGCGCGTGTCCTGTCGATCTTCTTTCATATGGAGCCGGGCAAGGACTACAAGGTGATTTCCTTCCAGCGCCAACCCGATGAAGTCGCCGCGCTGCTCAATGGCGATGTTCAGGCAGCCTTGCTGACGCCGGCGGCTACCGTCAAAGCCCAACAGGCGGGTGCGAAGATCCTCTTCGATACCGGCCATTACCTGCCGCGCCTCGGCGGCACGATCTGGTCGATGAAGCCCTTCGTCGATGCGCATCCCGACGCGACGAAAGCCTTCGTCCGCGCGATTGCCGAAGCCATCACCTATATCCGCACGAACAAAGAAGGGACGATGCCGATCTTCAAGACCTATGTCGGCATCGACAAGCCTGAAGAGCAAGCGCTGCTCTGGGACGATCTGCACGAACAATATGACGCGGCGTTACCGCCCGATCTGTTCCGCGATACTTTCGAAGACCGCCGCCGGGAGATGATCGCTCTCGGCCAATGGGATAAGGACAAGCCGATACCCGATGTCGAGCCTTTCGTTGCCCGCAAGCTGCTGACCGACGGTCTCGCCGAGGCGCACTACGTTCCTGCGAAGCAGCAGACGGCTAAATAACGTCCGCTGACAGGATCGGCAGGGTTATTCGCTGGCGGCGCGCTGCGGCCGCCAGCGTCCGAGCCGGCTTTCCAGCAGCTTGACGAGGCTCGTCATCGCCAGCGACAGCGTCATGAAGACGATCATGCCGGCAAAGACGATATTCACTTTGTACTGGCTGGCGGCCTGAACCATCATCACGCCGAGCCCCTGATCCGAGCCGAAGAATTCCGACACGACGACGCCGAGCACCGCGCGGCCGATCGCGAGCCGCAGTCCGGTGAGAATGTAGGGCAGGGCGTTCGGAACGACGACGATCCGCACGACATCCCATTCGCGCGCGCCGAAAGAGCGGACGACGTTGATGAGCAGCCGGTCGGCGTTGCGTATGCCTTCATGCGTGTTGATGAGCAGCGGGAAAATCGCGCCGAAAGCGACGATCACAACTTTCGACCACAGACCGAGCCCGAACCACAGCAGGACGAGAGGCAGGAAAACGAGGCGCGGCGTGGCATTGAAGGCGGTGATGAAGGGATCGAAGAGGGCGTTCAACGTTTCGGAGCGGCCGATGAGAATGCCAAGCGGCAGGGCGATGACGATGGCGATCCCCAGCCCGATGGCAAAGCCGGCAGCGCTTACACCGAGCGGCGCCCAGATGACTCCGCTGGCGAACAGTGTCCATAACGTCTCCGCGACCTGGCTTGGCGGCGTGAAGAAAAGCTTCGTCCCCGCTTTCATCGTGACGACGTACGGCACCGCTTCCCAGAGCAGCAGGATGACCAGAATTCCCAGAACGCCGAGAACCGCGGGCTCGCTGCGCTGCCAACGGCTGGAAACAGGCACGGTTTCGGCGCCGCGCGTGTCGGCGACGCCGCCAAATGTGATATCGAGCCTGCGCTCGGTCATCGCCTATTGCCCGATCCGCCAGGGGAACGCCGCGCGTTCTGCCCAGCGAATCCCTTGCGTCAGCAGGACAGCAAGCACGGTAACAACGAGGATGTAAGCGAACATGCTGTCGAGCGCGAAGAAATTGCCGAAGCGCACGATACCGTAGCCGACACCTTCGGAAGCGGCGAAGAATTCGCCGACGAGTACACCGACGAGCGCGCGGCCGACGCCGATGCGGGCGCCGGCGACGATATACGGTATCACGCTCGGAAAGATCACCTTGACGTAGAGATCCTTCTCGCCGCCGCCGAAAGAGCGCACGACATTGAGGAGCAGAGGATCGACCGAACGCACGCCGGCATAGGCGTTGAAGACGAAATCGAACACGGTCAGCAGGAAGACGATGAACGCCTTCCCGGCAATGCCAACGCCAAGAAAGATCACGACCAGCGGTGCCAGCGCGACCAGCGGACTGGCATAGAGCGCGGTCATCAGGGGATCGAGGGTCATGCCGACACGGACCCGCCAGCCCATGAGAATGCCGAGCGGCACGCCGATAATCACAGCCGCGATCAAGCCGCAGACGAAGGGCAGGGCACTTGCGCCGAGGTCATAAAAAAGTTGGCCGGAGACCGTGAGGCGCCAGAGCGCCGCGAACATCAGCGAGGGCTTCGTGATGAAAAGCGAATTGAAGGGGATGAAAAGGAACACCGCCTGCCAGGCGATGAAGAAACATGCGACCGCAACGCAGCCAAAAGCCATTTTGCGGGATAGCCACGCGAAGCCCGGGCGGGGAACGGTGGCGTCCGTCATGGCTATACCGAAATCTCGTCTTCGAGCGCGCGCCAGATCTCGAGCTTGAGATCGTTGAAGGCGGGCGTCATGCGCATCTCGTAATCGCGCGGTCGCGGCAGATCGATGGCGAAGCTGCGTTTTGCATGACCCGGCCGCTTGGTCATCACGAGGACACGGTCGGAGAGATAGATCGCCTCGTCGATCTGATGCGTGACAAAGAGCACCGTCTTACGGGTATCTTGCCAGATACGCAGCAATTCGACCTGCATAAGATCCCGCGTCTGCGCGTCGAGCGCGGCAAACGGCTCGTCCATCAGGAGGACATCTGGATTGGTGGCGAGGGCGCGGGCCAGCCCGACGCGCTGCTTCATGCCGCCCGACAGCTCGTGCGGGTAATGGTTTTCGAAGCCAAGCAGCCCCACCATGCGGATGAAATGCATGGCGACATCGCGCCGTGCCGCGGCTGGCATGCCCTTGAGCTGCAAGCCGAGCTCCACATTGCTTTGGACGGTGCGCCAGGGCAAAAGGCCGAATTCCTGGAACACCATCGCGCGGTCCGTGCCTGGCCCGGCGATCGGCTGGCCATGCAAGTCAAGTTCGCCGGAATCCGGTCTGATCAGACCGAGCAGGATCGAGAGGAAGGTGCTCTTGCCGCAGCCGGAAGGGCCGACGATGGAAAGAAATTCACCTTCGCGTACCTCGATATCGAAATCCTGGAGCGCGCGCACGGGCGCCCGGTTGGGCGGGCGAAAGGTGAGGTTGACGCTGCGACCTCGGATATAAGCCGACATGAGGCCGATCACTCCCTGTCCGACTTTTATAATGCCGCGACTTTTATTGTGCCGCTTTCGCTACGGCACGATTTTGAAAAAATCTATCCCTCGCGGCCAATCGAGTCAAAGGCGATGGATTGCCCTACCATGGCATGATGAAATACACTGCCGTGCCGCGAAAAGTTGCGCGAGAATTGCGCGAGGCGCGGCCGAGCGAGTGAAAGGGAGGCATATCATCATGTCGAGCGCTGATTCGGGGCGAGTGTTGAGCAATGAGCCGCAAGCGGTTGAGCGGCCTTTGCCGTCGGAGGGAAGGAGCCTTTGGGGCAGCGATGTCGCCGGCGACATGCTGCGCGCGCTCGACATCCCTTACGTCGCGCTGAACCCGGGCGCTTCCTATCGCGGTCTCCATGACAGCATCGTCAACCGGCTCGGCAATGAGAAGCCGCAGATGCTGCTCTGCCTCCATGAAGAGGCGGCAGTGGCCATTGCCCATGGCTGGGCGAAAGTGACCAACAAGCCGATGGGCGCGATCGTCCACAGCAATGTCGGGCTGCTGCACAGTTCGATGGCGGTCTTCAACGCCTGGATGGATCGCGCGCCGCTGCTGCTGTTCGGCGCCACCGGTCCGGTCGATGCGACGAAGCGCCGGCCGTGGATCGACTGGATCCACACCACGAAAGACCAGGCGGCGCTGATCCGGAATTTCATCAAATGGGACGACCAGCCGGGCTCGGTCGGCGCGATCCCCGAAGCCATGCTGCGCGCCAAGCAGATCTCGACCACCGCGCCTTGTGGCCCGACCTATATCTGCTTCGACGCCGCCTTGCAGGAGTTGAAGCTCGATGCCCTCCCGCCGATGCCCGATGCGTCGCGCTTTCCGTCGCCCGCGCCGATCGCGCCCCCGACGGACCAAATTGAGGCGCTGGCGCAAAAGCTGCACGGGGCGCAACGGCCGTTGTTGCTGATGGGGCGCTTCTCCCGCAGCGAGCAGGGCTGGAAGGAGCGTGTCGCGCTTGCCGAGGCACTCGACGCGGTGGTGCTCACCGAGCTCCGCAACGGCGCGGCTTTCCCGACGGATCACCGGCTGATGGGCGTGCCGCCGCTGTCCAATCATTCAGTGGCGGCAGCCGAGCTGCTGCGCCAAGCCGATGTCGTCGTGTCGCTCGATTGGGTCGATCTCGGCGGCTTGCTGCAGGGTGCGGCCGGCAAAGGCAAGCTCGGCGCCTATGTCGTACGCGTGTCGGTCGACCAGTATTCGCATAACGGCTTCGGCATGGAATATCACATCCTGCCGCCGGCCGATCTCTACCTCGCGGCCGAGGCAGACGCGACCGTCACGGCTTTGCTCGCCGCGGTGAAGAAACTCGGCGCGCGCAAGGCGCCGGCCTGGCCAGACCGCAAGCCGGCGCAAGTGCCCGCGCTGCCGGCACCCGATGCTTCGGGAACGATCTATGTGCCGCATATCGCGGCCGCGCTGCAGAAATTGACGGCGGGTCGCAAGACCAGCCTGTTGCGTCACTCGCTTTCCTGGCACGGCCATTTCTGGCCGATGAAGGACCCGCTCGATAGCCTCGGCACGGATGGCGGCGGCGGCGTCGGCTCGGGTCCTGGCACGTCGGTCGGCATGGCGCTCGCGCTGAAGGGCAGCGGCCGGCTGGCAATCTCTGTCCTCGGCGACGGCGATTTCATGATGGGCAATCCAGCGATTTGGACGGCGGTGCATTACCGCGTGCCGCTGCTCATCGTCGTGTGCAACAACCGCTCCTTCTATAACGACGAGCTGCATCAAGAGCGCGTCGCCAAGGAGCGCGAGCGCACGGTCGCGAATAAATGGATCGGCCAACACATCGGCGATCCCGATCTCGATCTCGCGACGTTGGCGCGCGCCCAAGGCGCGGTCGGCATCGGTCCGGTCCAGAAGCACGGCGATCTCGAAGCGGCGCTGAAGCAGGCGATCGCCGCGGTCGATGACGGCAAGGTTGCGGTCGTCGATGTCCGCGTCGCCGGCGGCTACGATGCCGGCGCTTCGGCGAACGTGCCGCGCGGCCAGAAGGATTAGCGGCCGGCCTCGGCGATGCGCGCCGCGGCGCCGCTGACGCCGAGCGAGGAGAGCGGCAAAGCCCGCTCCCCGGCGCTCGCCGTCGAGGCGCTGAGCAAACGCTTCGCCGATCTCACGGCGATCGAGAGCGTCTCCTTCGCCGTGAAGAAAGGCGAGTTCGTTGCGCTGATCGGCCCGTCGGGCTGCGGCAAATCGACTCTGTTCAACATCATCGGCGGCTTGATCGACGGGTACTCGGGCCGAGTGCTCGTCGATGGCGAGCCGATTGCCGGCGCACATCGTGCCATCGGGATGGTGTTCCAGGAGGAATCGACTTTTCCCTGGCGCACAACGCTCGACAACATCGCTTTTCCGCTCGAAGTCGCCGGCGTCAAGAAAGCGGAGCGCGAAACCCGTGCGCGCGATCTCGTGAAGCTTGTCGGTCTCGAAGGCTTCGAGGCGCGCTATCCGGCCGAGCTCTCGGGCGGCATGCGCCAGCGCACCGCGCTCGCCCGCACGCTCGCCTTTCAGCCGAAGATATTGCTGATGGACGAGCCTTTCGCCGCGCTCGACGAGCAGACGCGGCTGCTGCTCGGCGACAAGCTGTTGCAGATCCAGCAAGAGTTGCAGCAGACGACGCTGCTCATCACCCACAATATCGCCGAGGCGGTGCAGCTCGCGGATCGGGTCGTGGTCATGACTTTTCGGCCTGGCATGGTAAAGCGCATTTTCGAGATCGATCTGCCGCGGCCGCGCGATTCCGCGATCGTCGGCTCGGCCGCCTTCGGACAATATGTGGCGCAGATCTGGAGCGATCTGCGCGAAGAAGCCAGCAAAGGTTTGAGCGCCAGCGAGGCATCGCTCGCGCATCGCTCGGGCGATAATGAGGGAGGATGAATGATGAATAGAAACGTGCTCGCCAAGTTCGTCATTGCGAGCGAAGCGAAGCAATCCAGTCTTTATCGACGACTGGATTGCTTCGTCGCTTCGCTCCTCGCAATGACGGCTGTCGTTGCGGCCTTCGCGGCAATTCCCGCGCGCGCCGATACTTTGAAGATTGCGATCCCGCAGAAAGGTGCCTGGGACACATCCTTCAGCGTCTATGGCGATCGCCAGGGCTTCTTCAAGGAACAGAACATCACCCTCGACATCACCTATACCGAAGGCGGTGCGACCACCGAGACCGCCGTGGTTTCGGGCAGCGTCGATGTCGCGGTCGCGACCGGCACGCTCGGCATCATCTCGGCCTATGTGAAGGGAGCGCCGGTGCGCATCATCTCAGCTGAATCGACCGGCTCGGCCGACCTCTATTGGTATGCGAAGGCCGGCGTCGGAATCAAAAGCCTGAAAGATTTGAAGGGCGGCAAGACCATCGGCTTTTCGGCGCCCGGTTCATCGAGCAATCTTTCGCTACTGACGCTGCTCAAGGAACAGAATGTCGACGCCAAGCCCGTTCCCTCGGGGGGCATGCCGCCGACCTTCACGCAAGTTATGTCGGGCCAGCTGAATGCCGGCTGGGCGGCGGCGCCGTTCGGCGTGCTCGATCTCGATCAGGGCAAGATCTTCAAGATCGCGAGCGCGAATGATTCGAAGGATGTCGCCAATGAGACCATCCGCGTCAACGTCGCCAACCTCAATACGCTGCAGCAGCATCGCGACCTGATCGTGCGCTTCATGAAGGCCTATGTGAAATCCTATCAATGGGCGTACGACAATCCCAAGGCGATCGACTATCTCGCCCAGGACAATAACCTGCCACACGAAGCCGCGGAGAAGACCGTAAAGGGCTTCCTCACCAAGGCAGCCAACGATCCGTTCCACTTCAGCGGCATCCAGCGTGTGCTCGATGAGGCGCTGGCCGCAAAGCGTATTCCGAAAGCGATGAAAGAAGACGACGTGAAAGGAGTCTTCGACATCGTGTGGAAGCCGGGTCAGTGACTGGGCCGTGAGCCGGGCACTGCCAGTCCTCACGGGGCTTGCCGCGGTCGCCGTGCTGCTGGCGATCTGGCAGGGGCTGGTGATGCTCGGCTTCGTCAGCCCGCTGGTCGCGCCGGCCCCGAGCGATATCGCGGCGAGCTTCCCGACGCTCATCATGGATGAAGACCTGATCCAGCGCTTCCTGCAGACTTTCGCAGAAGCGCTGGTCTCCGCCGGTCTCGCGGTCATCGTCGGCACGGCGATCGGCTGGTGGCTGCATGCGAAACGCTGGGCTGGGGCTGCTTTCGAGAACTGGGTCGCGAGCTTCGCTGCCGCACCGCTGGTGCTGCTCTATCCGTTGTTCCTGGTCTTCTTCGGCCGGAATGTCGGCACGATCATCGTGATGAGTTTTCTTACCGCGCTGCCCTCGATTGTGCTGAAGACGAAAGAGGGGCTCGATGCGATCCGCCGCGTGCTGATCGATGTCGGGCGCAGCTTCCGCCTGTCGCCGGCGCAACTCTTCTGGAAAATCATGCTGCCGGCGGCCGTGCCGACGCTGTGCACCGGCATCCG
>Ga0134126_10013047_pt1 | contig 10493 bp, 9 predicted proteins | sample KB31752_FD_96881 | JGI IMG/M metagenome (GOLD analysis project Ga0134126, IMG submission 96881) | Terrestrial soil microbial communities with excess Nitrogen fertilizer from Kellogg Biological Station, Michigan, USA - KB3-175-2 | ecosystem: Environmental > Terrestrial > Soil > Unclassified ...
CCCGTCAGTCCTCGGGCGTGATCGGCGGGCGCGACGCGCTCTGCAGCCCCGCGGCCACCTCGGGGAGGATCCCCAACCGCTGGTAGACCGGGCGCGCGTGGCGCCGCAGCTCGGGGAGCGCGCGAAAGAACAGCGCCGCCCCCACGACGCAGACGATCCCGCCGAGCCCGATCGTCTCGGGCGAGCCGATCCGCTGGGCCAGGCTTCCGGCCAGCAGGCTCCCGAAGGGGACGGTCCCGAAGAAGGCCATGGCGAAGAAGCTCATCACCCGGCCGCGCTTGTCCTCGTCGACCAGCGTCTGCACGACCGTGTTGCTGGCGGCCATCTGCACCATCATCCCCAATCCGGTGGGGACCATCAGCGCCAGCGACAGCCACATCCAGCGCGACAGCGCGAAGGCGATCAGACTGACGCCGAACATCGCCGCCGACAGGCCGATGACCCGCCCCAGCCCGACGACGCTGGTGCGCGAGGCGAGGTAGAGCGCTCCGGCCAGCGCCCCCGCTCCGGAGGCGGCCATCAGGAAACCGAGCGTGTGCGCTCCGCCGTGGAGCACGCTGCTGGCCACCACCGGCATGAGCACCGTGTACGGCATCCCCATGAGCGAGACGACCGCCAGCAACAGCAGCACCGAACGGATGGGGAAGTGGCCGACCACGTAGCGGAAGCCTTCCAGGAGCTCGGCCGTCGCGTGCGTCGTCCGCGGGACGGCGGGGCGGGGCTCGATCCGCATCGCCAGCAGCGAGCCGATGACCGCCAGGTAGCTGACGGCGTCGATGGCGAAGCACCACCCCTCGCCGAAGAGGCCGATCAGGATCCCGGCCACCGAGGGCCCGATGAGGCGCGCGGCGTTCACCATCGACGAGTTGAGGGCGATGGCGTTGGGGAGATCGCCACGGTCGGTCACCATCTGGACCAGGAAGGCCTGTCGGGCCGGCATGTCGAAGGCGTTGATCAGCGCCTGGAAGACGCTGAGCGCCGCGATGGCGGTGACGGTCATCCGCCCCGAAAAGGCCAGCGCGGCGAGCAGCGCCGACTGGATCATGGCCAGGACCTGCGTCACCACCAGGACCCGGTGACGGTTCCAGCGATCGACCCACACGCCCGCCACCGGCGCCAGGAAGAAGGTGGGGATCTGGCCGGCGAACCCCACCACGCCGAGCAGCAGCGCCGACCCGGTCAGGCGGTAGACCAGCCAGCTGGTGGCGACGCGCGTGAGCCAGGTGCCGACGAGCGAGGTCCCCTGCCCGACGAAGAAGAGCCGGTAGTTGCGGTGCCGCAGCGCCCGCCCGATCGCGCGCAGAGTCTTGGCCGGGCGGGGGGAAGGTGCGTCGGTCATGCGCGTCGAGCTATCTGAAGATGGGGTCGCTCAGGCGACGAGCAACGTCCCCACGCTGCCGGGCGCCGCCAGCGACGCCGCGATCTCGCCCGGCGCCACGACGTGAACGGCGCGGACGCCGGCGGCGAGCGGCGCAAAAGCTTCCTCGAGCTTGGGGATCATGCCCCCCTGGACGACGCCGCTCGCGATGGCGGCGCGCGCCTCGGCGACGGTCAGGCGCGGCAACCGCGTCGCCGGATCGTCCTTGTCCCGCCGCACCCCACCGACCGCCGTGCAGGCGATCAGCGCCGCCGCGCCCAAGGCCGCCGCGAGCTGGCTGGCGACCACGTCGGCGTTGATGTTCAGCACCTCGCCGCCGGCGCCGGCACCGAGGCAGGCGATCACCGGCAGCTGCCCCGCGGCGTCGAGCGCGTCGAGCAGCGCGCGATCGAACCCCTCGACGTCGCCCACCAGCCCGAAGTCGACGGCCGCGCCGCCCGACCCGGAGACGACGCGCGGCGGGCGCCGGTGCGCGCGCACGATGCCGCTCGAGCCGGACAGCCCCACCGCCGGGACGCCGGCCGCGCGCAGCGCCGCCACCAAGTCGACGTTGAGCCGCCCGGCCACCACCATCTTCACGACGTCCAGCGCCGCCGCGTCGGTGACGCGCCGGCCGCCCACCAGCTGGGGCTCGATCCCCAGCCGCCTCGACAGCTCCGTGGTCTGCGGCCCGCCGCCATGCACGACGACCAGCCGGCGCCCCGCTGCGCGGGCGTGCGCGATCTCCGCCGCGGCCGAGTCGAGCGCCGGCGCCGCGAGCACGTCGCCCCCGAGCTTGATGACCGCATCAACCATGTTACCTGTTTGGGGAGCGATTCTCCGCGGTGCCACCGCTAGGGCCGCAGAACCTGAAATCCGGCGATGACGAAAGCGCGATCGAAGGTGATGGCCGCCGAGCAGCGCTCGGCCTCCATGATAGCGAAGCTCGTCGCGTCCGTGTAAGTGATGACCTGGTCCGAGAGCTTCTGCAACCATCGCTGGGCCGCGCGGTGGTGCGTGATCTCCGGGAAGACGAGCCGAAGGTGAGCGCTGCCGCCAATGGACCCGAGCACCGCGGCGGCCGCTCGGATGCCCACCCGGTGAAGCACGAGCCGGTGCACCTCGGCGACGACGAGGCTGCTCGTGACCAACGCCGCCTGCCCCTCGATGGCCCGGCGGAAGAGGGCAACGGCCGCAGCATGGTTGTCGTCTCGCGCGCTGAAGAAGGCGAGCCAGGCGCTGCTATCGACGAACGCGCGCCGGGGATCGCCGGCGGGCCGGGCGCCGCGCCCGGGGGCTCTTCGCAACGTAGGTCTCCTCAAGATAGTGATCGAGCTGCGCGCTCATCTCCCTCGGCAAATCGTCGAGGATGCCCTGGGCCGCCAGCAGCGGATCGGTGTCTCGCGCGCGGGTGAGCGCGCGAACGGCGGCGCGGATGGCCTGCGACTTGCTCCACCCGCGCTGGCGCGACCACCCCTCGAGCGCGGCCATGTCCTGATCATCGAGATAGACCTGAAGAGGTCGGCTCATGATGCAAAATCATAGCAGCTCATGATGCGGACTGCTACCGAATCATGAAGGCGGGCGCTCTACGGCCACGGGCCGGGATCCTCGAGCGAGGCGGTCTCCGGAAGCCCCAGCATGAGGTTCATGTTCTGGATCGCCTGCCCCGCGCCGCCCTTGATCAAGTTGTCGGTGGCGCTCACGACGGCCAATGTTCGCGACGCGCCGGCGGGCGGGCCCAGCGTGAAGCCGACCTCGGCGTAGTTGCTGCCGGCGACGGCCGCCACCTCGGGGAGGCGCTCGCGCACGAAGCGGACGAACGGCTCGCGCGCGTAGGCGGCCTCGTAGAGCGCGGCGAGCTTGCCGGCGTCGGTCTCCGCCGGCAGCTCGACGAAGCTGGTGGCCAGGATCCCGCGCGACAGCGGCGCCGAGACCGGCACGAACCGCAGCTCGACGCCCGACGCGCCGGCGGCGGCCAGCGTCTCGAGGATCTCCGGCGTGTGCTGGTGCTCGAGCACCTTGTAGGTCTTGAGGTTCACCGCGCGCACCGGGTGGTGCGTCCCCGCCGAGGGGGCGATGCCGCTCCCCGAGGAGCCGGTCATCCCCACCACGTGGACCACCCCGGCCAGCATCCCGGCGCGCGCCAGCGGCAGGAGCCCGAGCTCGATCGTCGTGGCGAAGCAGCCCGGCGAGGCGACCGCCCGCGCCCCCTTGATCGCCTCACGATTCAGCTCCGGCAGTCCGTAGACGAACGTCCCCAGCGCCTCCGGGTGCGGGTGGACGGAGCCGTAGTAGCGCGCGTAGGCGGCGGCGTCGCGCAGCCGGAAGTCACCTGACATGTCGACCACCTTGGCGCCGGCGGCCAAGATCGCGGGCGCGTGGTGCGCGCTCACCTTGTGCGGCAGCCCGAGCAGCGCGACGTCGCACCCGCGCGCCGCCTCCGCCGGAGGGATGTTCTCGAACACCAGCGCGCTCCGACCGGTAAGCGGCGGGTGCACCGCCCCCAGCGGCTCACCGACGTGGTCGACGGCGACCACGCGAACGAGCTCGACGTCGGGGTGAATCAGCAGCCGACGGATCATCTCGGCCCCGCCGTAACCGGTGCCGCCGATGACGGCGGCCTTGAACCGCTTCATGTCGCCCGCTTACTCGGTCACTCGCACCGATAACCGGCGTCGACGGTCGAATCGATTACCGCGTGCTGGCCGGGCGGACAGATGTTGCCGTTCACGCCGGTGTCGGTGAGCGGCGCCATCGCGTCGTCGCCGAAGATCGGGCAGACGCCCCCGGCGTCGGCGCCGGCGTTGGGGCAAAAAGATTCCGACGGCGTGCATCCAGCCCCGAGACCGAGCAGGCCCAAAAACAGGAAACGAACCGACGAGCGAGAGAAAGCCGACCTCATGCTGCAATGATGGGCAGCAGCCCGGGCGGGTGTCAAGGCGCCGCTATCCGGTGGCTTTTCGGGGCCTTGGCGGCTCAGCCGAGGTGGCCTTGCCGGGGAAAAAAACAGGCATCGCGTTGACCCGACCGCATCTGCCCTCTACCCTCAAAGTCTCGTGCATCGCCCCTGGTTGAGCCTGTTTTTCGGGTTGTTTGCGCTCTCTCTTCCCGTTGCGGCGTCGGCCAAGGGGGTCCGATTGCGGGCCGTCGTGCCGTCGGGACCGCCACCCGCGATCATGCCGCTGTCGGAGGTCAAGCCGGGGATGGTCGGCCAGGCGCTCACCGTTTTTCAAGGCACCAAGCCGGAGCCGTTCAAGGTCCGCGTCGTGTCGGTGATGCGGAACTTTCTCCCCAAGGAGGACGTCATCCTCATTCGCGCCGAGGACCCGCGCGTCGAGTTCTCCGGCATCGTCGCCGGCATGAGCGGCAGCCCGGTCTACATCGACGGCAAGCTGGTGGGCGCCGTCGCCTACGCCTGGAGCTTCGCCAAGGAGCCGCTGGGCGGCGTCACGCCGATCGAGTCGATGCTGGCCGAGCGGCGCCGCCCGCGCCGCATCTCCCACGAGGTGTTCGCCGGGAACGAGGCGGGCCAGGAGACCATCTCGCCGCTGGCCGCCGAGGGGTTCCGCGTCCCGGCCGCGCTCAAGGGCGCGCTCGCTTCGGCGCACGCGGGGTTCGAGGCGCCCGACGCGCTGTCGCGCGGCCTCGGGCTGCCGCCGCTCGGCCCCAGCGCCGCCAACGGCGAGCCGCGGCTCCTGCGCGCCTCGGTGCCGCTGACCGTCTCCGGGTTTTCGCCGCGCACGGTGGGCGAGCTGACTGACGAGCTGAAGCCGACCGGCCTGGTGCCGCTGCAGGCGGGGGGCGGACGCAAGCTGGGAGCGCCGGCCGCAGGCCGCGTCGAGCCCGGCTCCGCGATCGGCGTCGAGCTGGTGCGCGGTGACATGAGCACCGTGGCCACCGGCACCGTCACCTACGTCAACGGCTCCGACGTGCTCGCCTTCGGGCATCCGCTGTTCGGCATCGGCGAGGTCTACCTGCCCATGGTCGACGCCGAGATCCACGCCATTCTCCCCAGCCTGTCGCAGTCGTTCAAGATGTCCTCGCCGCTCAACGAGGTCGGCACGCTGGTGCAGGACCGCCCGGCCTGCATCATCGGCGACCTCGACGCCCGCACCACCATGCTGCCCGTCGACGTGCGGGTGACCGGCCCCGGCGTCGAGCCGCGGCTCTTCCATGCCGAGATCGCGCGCAACCGGCGGCTGACGCCGATGCTGGCCTCGATGGTGGTGGGGAACGCCATCGCCGACGCCGAACCCGACGTGACCGACATGATCGTGACCGTGACCTCGAAGGTCGGCGTCAAGGGGTACACGCCGCTCGAGCTGCGCGATCAGATCTTTTCGCCCGAGGGGGTGTCGAGCCACGCGTTGGCGTCGTCGCGCGGCTTGAAGGCGATGGGTGAGCTGCTGTTCAACCCGTTCGAGCCGGTGGTGCTCGATCGGATGGACGTCGACGTGCGCGTCGAGTACCGGCGCGACGTGGCGGAGATCGTGGGCGTCGCCATGCCCACCCAGGAGGTGCGCGCGGGCGACACCGTCGATCTGCGCGTCACCATGCGCCCCTACGGGGGCGCGGAGTACGTCGAGACGGTGCCGGTGATCATCCCGCGCACCGTGGCCGGACAGACGCTCAAGATCGACGTGTCGAGCGGGGCCTCGGTGAAGCCGGACATGCCGCCGGCCGAGACGCTGCCGGTGTACATCGACAACCTCCGCAAGTCGTACTCGGCCTCCGCGATCGTCGTGACCCTGCAGACGCCGGACGACGGCGCCTCCCTGCGCGGGCGGCTCATTTCCGGGATGCCGGCCTCGGCGCTCGACACGCTCCGCACCGGCAACCAGACCACGCGCGCCGGCGCCTACCACATCGCCGATCGCACGGTCTTTCCGGCGCGCCAGCTGGTCAGCGGCAAGGAAGACCTCACGGTGACCGTGAAGTCCGACGCGCTCGGCGCCGGTCAGTGATCGCGGCCGCCAGCGGACGCCTGAGGCGGAATAACCGCCCCTCCTTTACAATTACGCCCCCGATGCGACGAATCCGTTCGAAGGCTCCGCTGGCGTTCTTGGCCGGGGCGACGCTTCTTCTGGGCCTGGGCGGCGCGACCGCCGGCGCGGCCACCACCAAGACCTTCCGGCAGACGACGGCCAAGGACTTCGAGGAGGGCGAGGCGACCGCCAGCATGATCCTCCCCGACGGCACGGTGGTGCCGGGGATGAAGACCTCGCCCCTCTCGGTCGAGGCCGCGTTCGTCTGGTGCTCGGTGCTGGCGCCCGACGGGAAGACCGCCTACTTCGGCACCGGCGACCAGGGGCGCATCTACGCGGCCGAGGTGACGGGCAGCGAGACGCGCGCCCGCAAGGTCGCCCAGCTCGACGCCGCCTGGGTGACCGCGCTGGTGGCGCGCCCCGACGGCACGCTGGTCGCCGGCACCACGCCGGGCGGCCGGCTCTTCACCGTCGACCCCAAGAAGGGGGAGGCGCGCCCGTTCGCCACGCTCGGGACCGACCACGTCTGGTCGCTGGTGCTGGACGCCAAGACGGGCGTCGTCTACGCCGGCACCGGCGGGCCCGGGAAGATCTTCGCCGTCGATCGCAACGGCCGCAGCAAGGAGATCTGGGACTCGGGCGACAAGCACGTCGTGTCGCTCCTGCAGGCCGACGACAAGCACCTCTACGCCGGCACCAGCGAGGAGGCCATCCTCTTTCGGGTCGGGCTCGACGGCCACGCCGAGGCGCTGGGCGACTTCGACGCCGAGGAGGTGCGGGCGCTCGCCCGCTCGGGCAACGCGCTCTACGTCGCGGTGAACGACTTCGATCGGGCCGCCGGTACGACCCCCGCGCTGCCGGCCGCCGCGCACGGCACGCGCATCACCGTCTCGCCGACCGGCTCGCCCGCCTCGGCCGGCGCGCTGCCGCGGCCGGGCCAGCGCAAGTCCAAGGCCGCTCTCTACCGGATCGATCCCGACGGCCGCACCGAGCAGATCTTCTCCATCGGTGACGGGTATTTCACGGCCCTCGCCTTCGACGACGACGGGCGCGCCTACGTCGGCACCGGCACCGAGGGGCGCGTCTACCGCGTCGATCCCGATCGCAAGGCCGCGCTGGCCATCGACCTTCCGGAACGCCAGGCGCTGACGCTGGTGAGGAGCGGGAAGACGTTCCTGGTCGGCACCGGCGACGTGGGGAGCATCTACCGGGTGGCGCCCGCGCCGGCGCGCGAGGCGACCTACCTCTCGCGCGTGCTCGACGCCGACTTCCACGCCCGCTGGGGGCTCCTGCGCTGGCACGGCACGCACGAGCTCGGCGTCGCCACGCGCTCGGGGAACACCGCCAAGCCCGACGCCACCTGGTCGGGCTTCGCCGCGCTCGACCAGCCGCGCGCCACCGGCGACGGCGGGGTGGGCCTGGTCGGCAGCCCGGCCGCGCGCTACGTGCAGTACAAGGTGACGTTCGGCGCGCCCGAGGCGCACCTCGGCGAGGTGACGCTGGCGTACCTGCCGCAGAACCAGCGCGCGCGGGTCACCGAGATCACCGTGGGCGACAACGTGGCCGCGCCGACCATCTCCACGGGCACGGCGCTGGGCGTCTCGCTGACACCGGCCGCGACGACCACGCGCGTTCACTCGCCGACGCTCAAGCTGCACTGGAAGGTCGACAACGTCGACGGTGACGACCTCGTCTACCGCCTCTCCTTCCGGGAGGAGCACGACGCCGTCTGGCGGCCGCTCGGCGGCCCCGACCCGCTCACCAAGACCGACTTCGACTGGAACACCGAGGGGCTTCCCGACGGGAGCTACGTGGTGCGGGTGGTGGCCAGCGACGAGCGCTCCGAGCCGCGCGAGCGCGCCCTCGAGTCGAGCCTCGACTCGTCGCCGATCCTGGTCGACAACCGCAAGCCCGAGGTGGTGGGCATGGCCCCCAAGTACCCCTTCATCTCGGGCCGCGCGCGCGACGACCAGAGCCCGCTCACCAGCCTGGAGTTCGCCGTCGACGGCGGCGAGTGGCAGATCCTGGCGCCGGCGGACGGCATCTGCGACGATCTGGTCGAGGCCTTCACCGTGAAGCTCCCCGTCCTGCCGCCCGGCCCGCACGCCGTCACCGTGCGCGCCTGGGACAGCGCCGACAACGTGGGCGCCGCCTCGGTGACGGTGCGGGTGGGATCCAAATGAGCAATGACGTCAGCACGGCGAACGACGACGCGGCCAACCTTCCGCCTGCGCCCGAGGTGGTGCAGATGGAGGTCGGCCTGCTCCAGAACTTCTGCGAGATCCTCTACTGCCCGGAGACGCGGGAGGCGGCGATCGTCGATCCGGCCTGGGAGGTCGACCGCTTGCTGGCCGAGGTCGAGCGCCTGAAGCTGAAGGTGACGACCGCGCTCATCACCCACACCCACCACGACCACATCGAGGGGGTCGACCTCCTCTGTGAGAAGACCGGCGCCGCCGTGGTCGTCAACCCGCGCGAGGCCGCCGCCGTGCGCGCGCCCGGGCGAATGTTGGTCGAGGCCCTCGACGGCCGCGACATCCCGATCGGCAAGCGCGGCGTGCGGGCGCTCGAGACGCGCGGCCACACCGTCGCCGGCACCTGCTACCTGGCCGACGGCTACGTCGTGACCGGTGACGTGATGTTCGTGGGCGGCTGCGGCCGGACCGACTTCCAGGGCGGCGACACCGCCGAGATGTGGAAGAGCCTGCAGCGCCTCGCGCGCCTCCCCGAGGAGACGCGCGTCTACCCCGGCCACGACTACGGCGAGACGCCGACCTCCACCATCGCCCACGAGATCCGGACCAACCGGTTTTTGCGCTGCGCGACGTTCGAGGAGTTCCGCGCGCTGCGCGAGCGCAAGCGGGTCTGAAAGACGCGTGGATCTTCTCGTGGTCGGGCACGTGACCCGCGACGAGATCGCCGGGGGCGTCCGCCTCGGCGGCGCGGCCAGCTACGCGGCCCGCGCCGCGGCCTGCCTGGGGTACGAGACGGCGCTGGTGACGGTGGCGCCTCCCGACGACCCGCTCCTGGAGCCGCTGCGGCGGGCGCCGCGCCTCAGCCTGCACTGCCTGCCGAGCGAGGTCATGACCACGTTCGCGCTCGCCTACACCGCCGGGCAGCGCCAGCTTTGGCTGCGGCGCCGGGCCCGGGCGCTGGTCCCGTCCGACATCCCTCTCGAATGGCGGCGGCCGCGCGTCGCCTACGTCGGCCCGGTCGCCGGCGAGTGCGACCTGGCTTTTTCGCTGGGCCTGGGCGCGCTGTTCCTGGGCGCCGGGATTCAGGGTTGGCTGCGCCGCACCGGCGAGGACGGCCGCGTCGCGCCGGCGGTGCTGGCGGAGAGGCCTGCGCCTTCGACGCCCGCGCCATTGGACGTGGCGATCGTCTCCCAGGAGGATCATCCCGACGCGGAGGTCGCTGCGCGCCGCCTGGCGCGGACTGCGGCGATCACGCGCGGCGCGCACGGCGCACGGCTGGTCGCCGAGACGGAATGGACCGAGATCCCGGCAGCGCCCGCCCGCGAGGTCGACCCGACGGGCGCGGGCGACGTGTTCGGTGTGGTGTTGACGCTGGAGCTCGCGCAAGGAAAGTCGCTCATCGTTGCGGGTCGGGCGGCGGCGGCCGCCGCCGCCCGCGTCGTCGAGGGGCCGGGGCTGGGAACGCTCTCGGATTCCGCTCTTTGAATCAGCCGGCGCGAGGCCCGGTGGAGACGCGCCCGATCCGCGCGGCGACGACGATCAGGTCGTCCACACCCAGATCTTGGCTGGAGATCGCCAGAACCTCGACCGAAAACGGACCCTCCCCGCGCGCCAGGGCCAGTCGTGCCTCGAGCGTCCCGCCGGGCGCCCGCCCGAGCATCGCCTCGTCGAACGCGACGAAGCGTTGCACCCACGGATCGAGCGCCTTGTAGATCGCCTCCTTCGCCGAGAAGTAGAGCAGGACGGCGGCCTCGCGCGCCGGTCCGGGGGCGGGCAGGTCGGCGAGCTCGTCCGCCGTCAGCACGCGCCGGGCGATGTCCGCGCGCAGCGGCCGCAGCTCCTCCACGTCAATCCCCACGGTCGCCCGCGGCGCCGACGCCCGGGCGGCCAGCGCGACGGCGATCGTTCGCTTGTGGCTCACCGAGCCGACGGCTTCGGGCGGCAGCCGCGGCG
>Ga0134126_10013048_pt1 | contig 10493 bp, 8 predicted proteins | sample KB31752_FD_96881 | JGI IMG/M metagenome (GOLD analysis project Ga0134126, IMG submission 96881) | Terrestrial soil microbial communities with excess Nitrogen fertilizer from Kellogg Biological Station, Michigan, USA - KB3-175-2 | ecosystem: Environmental > Terrestrial > Soil > Unclassified ...
CGATGCGGCCGGATGTGCACCTCGAGATAGAGATCTCCGGCTCGCCCGCCTCCGTGCGCGGCCTCGCCTTGTCCGCCAAGCCGGATGAGCTGCCCGTCCGTGACGCCTGCCGGAATGGAAACGCGCACCGTGCGGCTCGCGATCTCGACATGACCGTCCGGTTTGACTTCCGGGTGCTTGAGCTCGAGGGTGCGGGTGCCGCCGCGATAGGCCTCTTCGAGGTCGATGTCGATGCGCGAATGGTGGTCGCGGCCACCCCGCGCGCGGCGCGTACCCTCCGTGAAGGGACTTTCGGCTCCGCCGCCGAAGAGAGATGAGAAGAACTCGCTGAATCCCCGCCCTTCCCGTCCTTCTCCGTCAAACTCGAACCGGAAGGCTCCACCTTGCGGCCCCGGGCCCGCCCCTGCCGCGCCCCGGAATCCTTCCCCGGGGCCGCCCCGAAACTCGAAGCCGCCTCCCCAGTCCGGAGGCGGACGAAACTGCTGGCCTTGCTTCCACTCGGAGCCGAGCTGGTCGTAGGCGGCGCGCTTCTCGGGGTCCTTCAGTACTTCATACGCCTCCTGCACTTCCTTGAAATGCTCCTCGGCGTTCGGCTCCTTGCTCACGTCCGGGTGGAACTTCCGCGCGAGCCTCCGGTACGCCTTCTTCACCTCGTCCGCGGTCGCGCTGCGGGCGACCCCGAGTGCCTGGTAGTAGTCGCGGTATTCCATGAGAGCTCGCTGCGCGCGGCTTGGCCGCAGCGAACCATCATGGGGACGAGGCACGGCAGTTTTCAATACTGATGCGCACGCTCGCCATGGGCATGGGGGTTGCGTCGGACGGGCTCGATGTCATTGGAAGGCAGCAAAACCGTCCGGCGAGCCGGTAGCGGCCCCGATCCGGCCGGCACCGAGACCGCCGAACGGACGGGTGCGGCCGAGGAGGTCCAGCGCTATTACATCCTCGCGCCCGAGGTCGCGGTTCCCGAGCACACCCTCGTGCTCAAGGACGATGCGACTTTCGGAGTGTTCAACGACTTCGGCGACATCGACGCAGGAGCGCGCCACGAGGAGGGGCTCTATCACGAGGGCACGCGGTTTGTCTCACAGCTGGCCCTCAAGCTCTCGGGCGGGCGACCCCACCTACTCAGCTCCGCCGTACGGCGGGACAATCTGCTCATGTCCGCCGATCTCACGAATCCCGATCTGTATCGCGCGGGACACGTCGTCCTTCCGCGCGGATCGCTGCACATCTTCCGGTCGAAGCTCATCTGGAAAGGCACGTGCTACGAGCGCATCCACGTGCGCAATTTCACGCGCGAGCCGCTCGACATCGCGCTCGAGGTGGAATTCGCGGCTGACTTCGCGGATATCTTCGAGGTGCGCGGCCAGCATCGAGCGAAGCGCGGGAGCCTGCTCGATGCGCGCGCCAGCGCCGAGCGCGTCGAGCTTGCGTATGCAGGTCTCGACGGCGTCACACGGCGCACGCTGATAGAGAGCACGCCGCAGCCGCGCTCCGTCGTCGGATCGGAGCTTCGCTTCGAGGTGCACCTCGAAGGGCGCAGCGAGCAGGTGATCGCAATCTGCATCTCATGCCGCTCCCACTCGAGCGCCCGTTCCAGCGAAGCAAACGTCCGCGCGGACACGCCGTGCCTGCCATCGCACGATGCCGCGCTCGCCGAAGCCGAGCGCGCCCGCACCGACGGATCGCGGTTCCAAGGCTCGCTCGAAGTCTCGAACGAGCAATTCAACGCCTGGTTGCAGCGCTCCGCCGCCGATCTCGACATGCTGCTCACCACGACCCCGGAGGGGCTCTATCCATACGCCGGCGTGCCGTGGTTCGATACGACGTTCGGCCGGGACGGCATCATCACGGCTCTCGAGACCCTGTGGCTGTCGCCGAACATCGCGCGCGGCGTGCTCGCGTTCCTCGCCGACACGCAATCGACCGGCACCGCGCCCGAGCGAGATGCCGAGCCCGGAAAGATCCTGCACGAGGCGCGCCGCGGCGAGATGGCTGCGCTCGGGGAGATCCCTTTCGGACGCTATTACGGCAGCGTCGATTCGACTCCACTCTTCGTCATGCTGGCCGGGGCTTATTTCCGCCGCACGGGGGACCTCGCGTTCATCGAGTCGATCTGGCCCAACGTGCGCGCCGCGCTCGAATGGCTCGACCGCTACGGGGACCTCGACCGGGATGGATTCATCGAGTATCACCGCCGTTCCCCCAACGGACTCGCGCAGCAGGGCTGGAAAGACTCGCACGACTCGGTATTCCACGCGGACGGTAGGCTCGCCGAGGGCCCGATCGCACTCTGCGAGGTGCAGGGGTACGCCTACGCTGCGCGCCTCGCGGGCGCGGAGCTCGCGGGCGCGCTCGGCGCGGCGGAAACGGCGCGCACGCTCACTCACGAGGCGCGAGAGCTGCGCGAGCGCTTCCAGAAGCGCTTCTGGTGCCCGGAGATCGGCGTCTACGCGCTCGCTCTCGATGGCGAGAAGCGGCCCTGCCGCGTCAAAAGCTCCAATGCCGGCCAGTGTCTGATGAGCGGCATCGCGGCCGCCGAGCACGCTGCAGCGATCGTGAAATCCCTCGGAGAGGAGACATTCTTCTCCGGCTGGGGTGTACGCACGATCGCCGACGCGGAAGCGCGCTACAACCCGATGTCCTATCACAACGGATCGGTTTGGCCGCACGACAATGCATTGATCGCGGCGGGCCTCGCCGACGCACCACAGAAGGCGCTCGCCACGCGCATTCTCGAGGCACTATTCGACGCTTCGACCTACTTCGAATCGAGCCGTCTCCCGGAGCTGTTCTGCGGATTCCGGCGCCGCGTGGGCAAAGCGCCGACGCGCTATCCCGTGGCGTGCTCGCCGCAGGCCTGGGCTTCCGCGGCCGTCTTCATGCTCATTGAATCGTGCCTTGGCGTCCAGATCGATGCGGCCCGCTGCCGCGTCACATTCCGCTTTCCGTATCTGCCGCCATGCATCGAGCGACTGCGCATCCGCGGCCTCTCGGTCGGCTCCTGTCGGGCGGACCTCACGCTGCACCGCTACTCGGGATCGGTCGGAATCAACGTAGAGAACCGCCTCGGAAAGCTCGACATCGTGGTGCTCAACTGAGCGAGGCGCAGCACCGCCGAACGGGTGCGCCCTGCCGGGCGCACAAAAAAAACGCCGCGAGCGGGGGATTCGCATCGCGGCGTCCTAGAGCGAACACCGGGGAAGTTGTTCGCTGTTCCAGATAGAGCCTCCAGCACTCTTCAAGCGCCCGCGGACCTGTGCCACGCGAAGCGCCATCGAGTTCCTCATCCGGACTGTCTGGCTGCGCGACTTGCGCCGCGCTGCCCTGGCTCAGATGTAGCAAGGCGCATGCCAGGGCTGGGCAGTCACGGGAAACAGGCACTTGCACTCCGACTGTGATGGCCATCACCGTGACGCAGCGTGTCACTAGGAGTCCGGCCATGATCCGTTACGGACTTTCTGGTCGGTTCGCGCTGCATCGCGAGGGCCTCGTGGCGCTTTACGGGTCACTGTAATTCTGTCCAGGAATGCGAGCCGATGCGATTGCCGCACGAATCGTCCGGCCGTCGAGCCGGCGCGGAGCCCTCAAACAAGCGATAATCGCGCCCGATGAGCGAATCTCCCAGACGGCGGCTGCTCGACTTCATTGGCGGCTCCCCCTCCTTTGTCGCGGAGGGCTGCCGGATCACAGGCGATTTCGAGACGGCCGGCCCGCTCGTGATGTGCGGCACCATCCGCGGCGACGGACACGTACGGGGCGCGCTGAGTCTCATGGCCAAGGCGGAGTGGGAAGGCGAGGTGCGTGCCGAGCGCGGCGTCATCGCGGGCAAGGTGACGGGAATACTGACCGTCGAAGACAAGCTCGAGATCGGCGCGACGGCTGTGGTGCGCGCGCGCGTGAGCGCCCGCGCGATCGCCATCGCGAAAGGCGCCGTCATCGACGGCGAGCTCATCGTGACTAGCGGTCAGCCGATCGTGAGCTTCGAAGAGAAGCGCACTCCGGAGCCGCCGGAGCGCGGCTGAGTCCAAACTCCGTCGCCGGCGCAAGCTCTGCCGCCGCCCTGCGCTCAGCCCACGTCCAGCGCGCAGGGTGATCCAGGAATCCGCAATGTCCGCCCCATCGCGTCACCACCACTCGGAGCGCGGTGGAGGGCGCTAGCCGCGCGATATCGCGCGCCGGAATCATTGGATCGTCGAGCGAAGTGATGATCGTGCTCGAAACGGCCAAGCGGGCGAGGCGCGTGCCGACGATTGCATAGCCGTTCAGATATTCCGCGAGGCTCGCGAAACTCGTGAAGCGGCGCACCAGCTCGGCCGTGAGGGCGCGCAGGCCCGAGAGGCGTACGAGCGGCGCGAAGTCGTAATCCTCGGGCCAAGCCTGCTGTTTGAGACGGAGGGAGCGTGTCCACTTGCGGATGAAGTACGAGTGGTATGGACGAAAGCCGCGCTCGAGCGCCTCGAGAGTGGCGACGGGATCGAGCACCGGGGAGATCGCGACCACCTTCTCGATCTCGAGCCGCGCCGCTTCGGCCTCGGCTGCGACGCGCAACATGAAATTGCCGCCGAGTGAGAAGCCTGCGAGCCCAAGGGGCGCACCTGGAAAGAGCGCCTGGATATGGCGCACGGCGCCGATGACCTCCGGCAGCCGGCACGAGTGGAACAGCTCGCGATTGAGATGCTGCGTGCCGCCGTGGTCACGAAGGTTGAGACGCAGGACGTCGCAGCCCCGCTCGTTGAGCTGCGCGGCGAGCGAGAGGACATACAGCGAGTCCGCGCTTCCTTCCCAGCCGTGCAGCAGCACCACGACGCGCGCCCCTGCCTTATCCGCCGCGCGAGCCTCATGCGCACGCCGCGCGGACGTATGAAAGGCCTGCAGGCGCACGCCGTCGCCGCAGTCGAGCAGCAACGTCCGGCTCGCGGCGAGCAGCGGCGCGAGCCGCGGCGCCATCCACCGGAAGCGCACGTGCAGGCTCGGCACGATCGACTGAATGTGGCGGTTTCGCAGCCAGCGCGGGGGGCTGAAACTTTCGTCGAGGCGCACCGAGGCCGGAAGCCACGAGGCGACGGGGTCCGGCGACAATGGCGAGCGGCGCATGATCCCGAGAATACGGGTCGGCGCGTGCGCGGGTCGAGCGCCTCGTGCGACTCGATCAGCGCAAGCGGATCTCGATGCGGTTGTTCGCGCCCGCGGCCCGGTTCCACTCGCCGGCCGTGAGCGAGTCCGAGACCGGCGGGTATGCGACGAGCGTCGCCTTGTCGTCACCTGAGATGACCTGGACGTCGATCGCCCCGCGCGAGACGCTGTGCAGCTCCGCGGCGAGATCCGCGAGCGCCACCGAGACCCGCGGTGCTCCGCTGTCGTCGCGCGGCAGGGAGCCGCCGATCACATCGCATCTTGCATAGGCTGTCTCGTCGGGCGCGAGCGCATATCCGTCCGTTGTGTTCCCGGTCAGGCAAAAGCGTCCGGAAAACTCCCTGATCTCCACGATCCCTCGATAGCCCTGGGCAGCGAGCCGGTCGAAGAGCTGCCGAACCGAATCGAGGCGCGGTCCGCTGAAGGGGTCTTCACCGTACGGCACGACCTCGACGACGGGCCGCGTGGCCGGCGCTCGTCGAAACGCCGCGCCGCTTGCCGCCGGCGCCGCCTCGCTCTGGTTTGCGTCCGCATCGTCGCTCTGCGCCTCCGCACCGGACCCCGGGCCGGATGCGGCCGCCGAGGAACCGCGCCGGCCAGGCGCTCCGGCCCCGCCCCCCTCCTGCTCGGTGCCGTGGAGCGAGGTGCGCAGCGCTGCGACTTCGGTGGTGAGCGCCTGCATGTGCGCCGCTTGGTCGGCCGCAATGATGAGGCTCGCGATGGCGATCACTCCGGCAAGAGCCGCTGCGAGCGCCGTCCACGGCCGGCCGCGCTTCGGCGTCGCGACGCCCCACGAAGCAACCGTATCGGTCCCCGAGAAATCCCCCACGGCGACGTGCAGCTCGCTCCTCAGCCCTTCCATTTGGTTCTCGAGCGCCGCCCCGAACGCGCGCCGCAGCTCGCCGATCTGCTCGCGGAGTGCGGCCTCGGTGAGCGGACGGGGAGTGGCACTCGAGTGACGCGCCGCCACGCCGGCATGGTATCCGTCCGGCACGGGCGAATCGGCCTCATCGCTCTCCAGCTCGACCGCGCCGACGACCGGCCGAAACGTGCTCTGCTCGGTGCTTCGCCGCTCGGGCACCAGGTGCAGTTGATAGAGAACCTTCGAGACATCGGCCGGCTTGATCTGCTTGGGCAGGACGCCCACCGCGCCGAGCGCGCGCGCCTGTCCGACGTACAGCTCGCCCTCCTGTGAGGTGTACATCATGATCGGAATCGTCGCCGTCCACGGATTGTTCTTGATCGTCTGGACCGCCTGGAATCCATCCATGCCGGGCATCAGGTGATCCATGAAGATCACATCGGGGCGGTGATGGCCGAGATAATCGATCGCCTGCTCGGCGCTCTCGACGCTCACCACGTCGAGCTCGTATTTCTCCAGCATCTTCGCAAGGAACGTCCGCGCGGACTTCGAATCGTCCACGACCAGTGCGCACTTGGCCGACACTTCCGTTTTGCCCCCGGCACTCCCCCCAGAGGGCCGGAGTGTAGCTCAACGGCCACGCGGATTTTGCGGCTGCCATCACGTCAGCGCTCAGCGTCGCGCGGATTTCGCGCCAATCCATTGAGTATCGAACGCAGCGAAGCGATCTCTGTCGCCGACCGGCGACGGCGGCGCCAGGCTCGAGCTTTCGTCGGGCGCCCGATTCCTGTTTGAGGATCGATCGCGTGCCGAGCGCCGCCGTCGAGACGATGGGGGCGCCCTGAGCCATCGCCTCGAGCAACACGAGACCCTGCGTTTCAGTGCGGGAGGCGAAAACGAACACGTCGGCCGCCGCATAGCAGTCGAGCAGGGCTCGCTCCCGATCGAGATATCCCGTGAAGGGGATCGCCGCCTCGAGCCCGAGCCGGCGCACGAGGCGTTTCAGCGCGCTCTCCGCTGGCCTTCTCCCGCGATTGCGAGCACGGCGCCCGGAACGGCGAGCCTTATGCGCGCGAAGCATCGGATCAGGAACTCGATGTTCTTCTCGTACGCGAGCCGGCCGACGTAGAGGAGCAGGGGCTCGCCCGTTTGAAGTCCGAGCCGTGCGCGAAATCGCGTGCCGCCGCCTCGCGCAAAGCGGTCCGGCGACAATCCCGTCGGCACCACGTGGACCGGCGCTGCGGCCCGGTAGCGCTCGAGAACGTCGCGCATGGGCGCGGACGGTGCGATCAGCGCATCGAGGCACCGAGGCATGCTCCGCCGCATCGATGCGCTGAAAGAGTGCGCTCAGGTCGTCCGAACTCACGCCGCGTAGATTCGCGCGCAAGAAAGTCGGCTATGTAACCGTCAAATGAAGAATTTGTTGCTGCGGGCCCGGAGTGGGCGCCGGCGCACAAGAATCACTCCCTGATGCCGCGCCCCCGCGTCATGAGCGCCACGGCGATGATGAAGAACGCGACCGTGAACGCAATCATGATGCTGAAGGCGGCGGCGACATTCACATCCGAGGTTCCAAAGAAGCCGTACCGGAACGCATTGACCATGTAGAGAATGGGGTCCGCGAAGGAGAGTGTCCTGGCCCAGCCCGGCAGAATCGCCACCGAGTAGAACACCCCTCCCAGATACGTAAGCGGCTGCAGCACGAACGTCGGCACCCAGTTCACTTGATCGAAATTCTTCGCGAGCAGCGCGTTGATGAATCCTCCGAGTGCAAACAGAGCCGACGTGAGGACCACCGCGCCGACGACGACCGCTGCGTGAAAGATGGCGAGGTGTGCAAAGAGCAGCGAGACCGCGGTCACCACGAGACCGACCAAGAGGCCGCGCACGAGCCCGCCGGTGACGTACCCCGACACGATGAGCCAGTCGGGGAGCGGAGAGACGAGCATCTCCTCGACGTGTTTGCCGAACTTCGCGCCGAAGAACGACGAGACGACGTTCGAGTAAGAGTTGGTGATGACGGCCTGCATGATCAGGCCCGGCGCGATGAACTGCAGATAGGTGTGGCCTCCCATCAGCCCAATGCGTCTGCCGATGAGGCTCCCGAAGATCACGAAGTAGAGCGTCGCGCCAACCGCCGAGGGGACGATCGTTTGCCCCCAGATGCGGATGATCCGACCGTATTCCCGGATGACGATCGTGCGATAGCCGATCCAGCGCACGAGCCCGAGGCGGATCGGCGGCGCGAGCGGCGCTTCTGCGGTCGTCGAGCTCATCGGTGCCGGCGCTCGAGCGCACCCCGTTCCTGGGTGCGCCGCGGCGCGATCTCGGCGATCGAAGCAGAGCTCGCGCTCTCGACGCCGCGATCAGCGCGATCGGCGCGATCCCCTTCGGCCGCCCGCCCCTCGACGAGACGCATGAAGATCTCCTCGAGACGGTTGACCTTATTGCGCATGCTCAGCACGTCGATCCGGAGCGCGGAGAGCCTCAGAAAAATGTCATTGAGGCTCTGCTCCTTCGAGACCTCCACCTCGAGCGTGTTGCTGTCGACGAGCGTCACCGGATAGCCCTCGAGGCGCGGCGCCTCTTGCAGCGCCTCGCGCAGATTGAGCACGAACACCTCGGAGTGCAGCCGGCGGAGCAGGCTGCTCATGCGGTCCCGCTCGGCGATGCGCCCGCGATCGATGATCGCGATATTCCGGCAGAGCGTCTCCGCCTCCTCGAGGTAGTGCGTCGTCAGGATGATGGTCGTGCCCTCGGCGTTGATCTTCCGCAGGAACTCCCACATGGAGCGCCGGATCTCGATATCGACGCCCGCGGTCGGCTCATCGAGGATCAGAAGCCGCGGCTCATGCATGAGCGCGCGTGCGATCATGAGCCGGCGTTTCATGCCGCCCGAGAGGCCGCGCGCCATCTTGTCCCGCTTGTCCCAGAGCGCGAGTTGCTTCAGGTACTTCTCAGCGCGCTCACGCGCCTTGCGGCGTGGAATCCCATAGAAGCCCGCCTGGTTGACGACGATCGTCTCCGGCGTCTCGAACATGTTGAAGTTGATTTCCTGCGGCACGACTCCGATGCAGGACTTGGCCGCCTCGATCTCGCGGTCGATGTCGTGGCCGAAAACGGTGACTTTCCCGCTCGTCTTGCGCACCAGCGAAGTCACGATCCCGATCACGGTCGTCTTCCCTGCGCCGTTCGGCCCGAGCAGGGCAAAGAAATCGCCCTCATCCACGTCGAGGTCGAGTCCCTTCAGGGCTTCGACGCCGTTGCTGTAGGTCTTGGCGAGTCCGTGGACGGAGAGCGCGTGCATCGGATGAGGGTAGCACAGCCCCTCCCGCGCTCACGGGACCCCGCCGCCTCAACGGGCGCGGCCGATGGCGCGGCGGATGGCACGGCCGACAGTGGCGCCGTCGAGGGCACCGCCGTCGCGCCGAAACCCGTTACGAGCGCTTCGGATGAGCTCCCGGGCCAGCCCCGCGAGCCGGTCCGCTGGCACTGCCATTCAGCGCCGGGCCCTGAGCCGGCCGGACCGGTTGCGCCGGCGCCGTTCTGCTCTGTGCGGGAGAGGGTACGGCTGCAGGGGGCGTCTTGCTGCCGGCTGGCCACTTGGCCGGCGGGCTAGCTGGAGGCGTCGCGGCCTGGGGCCGGGCACCCGCGGGCTTGCCGTCCGCGAGCGGTGTCGCCGGACGCTGCGCCGGCGGCAGCCCCGGTCGGCCGGGCGCGCGAACCTCCGGGCTCCTCGCCTCCGTGGCCGCGCGTTGAGCGGTGTCCGCCGGCTGCGGCTTCGATTCCCGCAACTCGGCCGGCTTGAACACTTCGACGGCCAGCGAGAACGTGCGCGTATCGCCCGGCTGCAGCGCCCCGACGCCGACGACCTGGCGCGCGATCTCCTCGCCGCGATCGTTGCGGATCGCGAGCACCACCGAGTACTCCAAGGAGCCGCCGCTCGGCGGATGCCGCAGCGTGCCTTCCACGCGCAGCGGCGTCGCAGCCGGCTGCACGCGCTGACCCGCTCCCGAGGAGTCGAATCTCAGGTGGTGATGGCAGCCCGGGCAGACCGTCGCGCTATCGAGAATCGTGGCCCGACAGTGCGGACAGGTGCGCGTCTTCCCGGGCGCCGCGAAGCGGCCCGTGATCATGAGGCCGCGTAATCGACCTTGTTGCCTCCGAAAGACTTCGCGCCCTTCTCGTCCCAGCCGAACTCGACCTGGCCCCGCATGCGCGAACCGGCTGCGACCGTGAGCGAACCCGCCTTCACGTCGCCCGCGACGAGTCCCGTCTCGAGCAGCTCGACCCGGGCGGCCGCATCGATGTTGCCGTGCAGCTCACCGCCCACGGTGACGGTGCTCGCGCGCACCTGGCCGGTGACCCGCGCGCCCGCCTCGATCGTGAGATTGCCCTGCACGTGCACGTCCCCCTTGAACGAGCCGGCGATGCGAACGTGTCCTGCGCCCTCGATCTTGCCCTCGATCGTCAGATCGGCGGCGATGATGGACTC